>Ga0105857_1000579_pt1 | contig 13223 bp, 16 predicted proteins | sample OrgsoiDNA_201061_FD_89682 | JGI IMG/M metagenome (GOLD analysis project Ga0105857, IMG submission 89682) | Permafrost soil microbial communities from the Arctic, to analyse light accelerated degradation of dissolved organic matter (DOM) -... | ecosystem: Environmental > Terrestrial > Soil >...
ATCGACGAGCCGCAGTTCAAGGTCGAGAACCAGAAAGTCGAGCTCGATCCGCAGGCCCAGGCCACTGCGCCGGAGCCGGTGACGATTCTGCTGAACGTGCCCGTGGGCGTGGATGCGGAAACGGCGATGGCAACCATCAGCGCCGAGACCCTGAGCGAAGAACACCGCTTCAGCAAACGTCCGCTCAAGGGCCACTTCCTGCGCCTGACCGCCAGCACCGACCTGCAGGCCAACGCCAGCGGTCTTCTGGTGTTCACCCAGGACTGGAAGATCCTGCGCAAGCTCACCGCCGATTCCGCGAAAATCGAACAAGAGTATGTGGTCGAAGTTGAAGGCGAGATGGTGGCTCACGGCCTCAATCGCCTGAACCATGGCCTGACTTACAAGGGCAAGGAACTGCCGCCGGTCAAGGCCAGCTGGCAGAACGAAAACCGTCTGCGCTTTGCGATGAAGAACCCACAACCGGGCGTCATTGCCCTGTTCTGCCAGGCCGTTGGTCTGAAGGTCGTCGCCATCCGCCGCATCCGCATCGGCGGCGTGTCCATCGGCAAAGTGCCGCTGGGGCAATGGCGCTACCTGTCCGGCAAAGAGAAGTTCTAAGACTTTTCCCGCCGCCCTACATCTCGGCGCCGCTGTTTATGCGGCGCCCACTGCCGAATATCAGGATTGCACACCATGATTCACAACGACGTACTGCGCAGCGTGCGCTACATGCTCGACATCAGCGACAAGAAAGTCATCGAGATCATCAAGACCGGCGGCATGGACGTGTCCATGGAAGACCTGCTGACCTACCTCGATAAAAAAGAGGAAGACGAGGAAGGCTTCGTACGCTGCCCGGACGACGTCATGGCGCATTTCCTCGATGGTTTGGTGATCTTCAAGCGTGGCAAGGACGAAAGCCGTCCGCCGCAGCCGATCGAAACGCCGGTGACCAACAACATCATCCTGAAGAAACTGCGCGTGGCCTTCGAACTGAAAGAAGACGACATGCACGCGATCCTCAAGGCCTCCGAGTTCCCGGTGTCCAAGCCTGAGCTGAGCGCGCTGTTCCGCAAATTTGGCCACACCAACTACCGCACCTGTGGCGACCAGTTGCTGCGCAACTTCCTCAAGGGCCTGACCCTGCGCGTTCGTCCGCAGTAATCGGCGCGGCCCCTGTAGGAGCTGCCGCAGGCTGCGATCTTTTGATCTGGACCTTAAAAATCAAAGTCAAAAGATCGCAGCCTGCGGCAGCTCCACGGATGGTGGCGGTTCAGGGCTTAGCCGTATGGCCCCCCATTCCTCGCAAAAATAGTGGCTCCGCTTTTGGCGGCTGACGGCTAGGGTGTATTGACCCTCCGCACTCAGGATTCGCCATGCACCCCTACTTTTCCCTGCAAGGCCGCACCGCCCTGGTGACCGGCGGCACCCGTGGTATCGGCAAAATGATCGCCAAGGCTTATGTCGAGGCCGGCGCCACGGTGTACGTCTGCGCGCGGGATGCCGAGGCCTGCCTGCAAACGGCCGAGGAGCTGAGCGCGTTTGGTCGCTGCCACGGCTTGGCGGCCAACCTGGCCACCGAAGAAGGCGTGCTGCAACTGGCTACGCGGCTGGGCGAGCAGATCACCCATCTCGACATTCTGGTCAACAACGCCGGCACCACGTGGGGCGCGCCGCTGGAAAGCTACCCGATCAAGGGTTGGGAGAAGGTCATGCAACTGAATGTGACCTCGGTGTTCAACTGCATCCAGCAGTTTCTGCCGCTGCTGCGCAAGGGCGGATCGGCGGCGAATCCGGCGCGGATCATCAACATTGGGTCGGTGGCAGGGATTTCTTCCTTCGGTGAACAGGCTTATGCCTACGGGCCGAGCAAGGCGGCCCTGCATCAACTGTCGAGGATTCTGGCGCGGGAACTGGTCAGCCAGCACATCAACGTCAACGTGATCGCGCCGGGACGTTTCCCGAGCAAGATGACCCAGCACATTGGCAGTGATGAGAAAGCATTGGCGGAGGATACGGCGTTGATTCCGATGAAGCGCTGGGGCCGGGAGGAAGAGATGGCGGCGCTGGCGATCAGTTTGGCGAGTACGGCTGGGGCGTATATGACCGGGAATATTATTCCGCTGGATGGTGGGTTTAGTCTCTAGATCGGCGGCGCGGCCTTCGCGAGCAAGCTCGCTCCCACAATTGATCCGGGGTGGTCACAAATTTTGTGAACCCAGCAGGTCCCCTGTGGGAGCGAGCTTGCTCGCGATGACGGACTGACAGGCGCCACCGAACCTGAGGGCGATCGGGTTATCATGCCCGCCTCCTACCCCGCTTCGACCCCAGACCATGACCTACAGCGTTTCCCCCATCGGCTTCGTGCGCTCCTGCTTCAAGGAGAAATTCGCCATCCCGCGCCAACCGCAACTGGCCCCGGCCGCTCGCGGTGTGTTGGAGCTGGTGGCGCCGTTCGATCAAGGCGATGCGGTGCAAGGGCTGGAGCAGGTCAGCCATGTCTGGCTGCTGTTCCTGTTCCATCAGGCCCTGGAAGAAAAGCCACGACTCAAAGTCCGCCCTCCTCGCCTCGGCGGTAATAAATCCATGGGCGTGTTCGCCACTCGTGCGACGCATCGGCCCAACGGGATCGGCCAGTCAGTGGTCAAACTGGACAAGGTTGAAGCCAATCGGCTGTGGATTTCCGGGATCGACTTGCTCGACGGCACGCCGATTCTCGACATCAAACCCTACGTGCCTTACGCCGACATCATCGACACGGCGTCCAATAGCATCGCCAGCGCCGCGCCGCAACTGATTCCCGTGAAGTGGACGGATTCGGCGCTGCAACAGGCTCACGCACATGCTCAGCGCCTTGACGAGCCGTTAGTGGCGCTGATTGAGCAATGCTTGGCACAAGACCCACGTCCGGCGTACCAGATTCCTACGCCGGAAAGGGAATATGGCGCACAGTTCTGGGATCTGGATGTGCGCTGGCATTACCCGGAGGCCGGGGTGATCCGAGTCCTGGAAGTCATCCCGGTTCCCAACACGTAGGAGCAGCCTCGTTTCACTCGTCAGCTCCTACGGAGGATTGTGTCAGGCATAAAAAAGCCCCCATCGCCTGCACAGGCAATGGGGGCTTTTCAGTGATGCGGTGTGCTTACTTCTCGACGAACGCACGCTCGATCAGGTAGTCACCCGGCTCGCGCATCCGCGGCGAAACTTTCAGGCCGAAGCTGTTCAGCACTTCGCTGGTTTCGTCGAGCATGCTCGGGCTGCCGCACAGCATGGCGCGGTCGTCCTGCGGGTTGATCGGTGGCAGACCGATATCGCTGAACAGCTTGCCGCTGCGCATCAGGTCGGTCAGGCGACCTTCGTTCTCGAACGGCTCGCGGGTCACGGTTGGGTAGTAGATCAACTTGTCACGCAGGGCTTCGCCGAAGAATTCGTTCTGCGGCAGGTGCTCGGTGATGAATTCGCGGTAAGCGACTTCGTTGACGTAACGTACGCCGTGGCACAGGATCACTTTTTCGAAACGCTCGTAGGTTTCCGGGTCCTGAATGACGCTCATGAACGGCGCCAGACCAGTACCGGTGCTGAGCAGGTACAAATGTTTGCCAGGCTTCAAGTCATCCAGCACCAGCGTGCCGGTAGGCTTCTTGCTGATGATGATCTCGTCGCCTTCCTTCAGATGCTGCAACTGCGAAGTCAGCGGACCATCAGGCACCTTGATGCTGAAGAACTCGAGATGCTCTTCCCAGTTCGGGCTGGCAATCGAGTAAGCGCGCATAAGCGGGCGGCCGTTGGGCTGTTGCAGGCCGATCATCACGAACTGACCGTTCTCGAAGCGCAGGCCCGGGTCGCGGGTGCACTTGAAGCTGAACAGAGTGTCGTTCCAGTGATGAACACTGAGGACACGCTCGTGGTTCATGTTGCTCATGTACGTCGGACTCCTGGAGATTGGTCTGCGCGTGCTCTGCGCCTGCTCCACAAAAAAGAGCGGCTGCGCGCAATTGCATCGCATTCTAATGGCAGCCACAATATCTGTTAACTGGATTATTAAGATAAGGGTTATCGGTTATATCGATATGCGATTTACTCTGCGTCAACTTCAAGTCTTCGTCGCCGTCGCTCAGCAGGAAAGCGTGTCCCGTGCTGCGGGCCTGCTCAACCTCTCGCAGTCGGCGGCAAGCACCTCGATCACCGAGCTAGAGCGCCAGTGCAGCTGTCAGTTGTTCGACCGCGCCGGCAAACGGCTGAGCCTCAACGCCCTCGGCAAGCAGCTGCTGCCCCAAGCCGTGGCCCTGCTCGACCAGGCCAAGGAAATCGAAGACCTGCTTAACGGCAAGTCCGGTTTCGGCTCACTGGCAGTCGGTGCGACCCTGACGATCGGCAATTACCTGGCGACGTTGCTGATCGGCAGCTTCATGCAGCGCCATCCGGAAAGCCAAGTGAAGCTGCATGTGCAGAACACTGCCAACATCGTGCAACAAGTCGCCCACTATGAAATTGATCTGGGTCTAATCGAAGGCGACTGCAGCCACCCCGACATCGAAGTGCAAAGCTGGGTCGAAGATGAGTTGGTGGTGTTCTGCGCCCCCCAGCATCCGCTGGCCAAACGCGGCACGGCGAGCATGGAAGAGCTGACCCATGAGGCCTGGATCCTGCGCGAACAAGGCTCGGGGACGCGACTGACTTTTGACCAGGCCATGCGTCACCATCGCAGCGCGCTGAACATTCGCCTGGAGCTAGAACACACCGAAGCGATCAAACGCGCGGTGGAGTCAGGCTTGGGGATTGGCTGTATTTCGCGGCTGGCGCTGCGGGATGCCTTTCGACGCGGCAGTTTGGTCGCGGTGGAGACACCGGATCTCGACCTGGCGCGGCAGTTCTATTTCATCTGGCACAAACAGAAATATCAGACATCGGCGATGCGCGAATTCCTCGATCTGTGCCGCGCCTTCACCGCAGGGGTTCAGCGCAGCGACGAGATCGTGCTGCCCACCATCGCTTAAAGCAGAATGACCGCCCACACCAGCGCAATCATGCTCAACGCCACGAATTGCGCGGCGCTGCCCATGTCCTTGGCGTTCTTGGAAAGTGGGTGCAATTCAAGGGAAATGCGGTCGATGGCCGCTTCTACCGCCGAATTGAGCAACTCGACGATCAGGGCCAGCAGACAGACGGCGATCAACAACGCCTGTTCGACGCGGCTGACGTTCAGGAAGAACGAAATCGGAATCAGGATGACGTTGAGCAACACCAACTGACGAAAAGCCGCTTCGCCAGTGAAGGCGGCGCGCAGGCCATCCAGCGAGTAACCGGAGGCGTTAAGGATGCGTTTTAGGCCGGTCTGGCCTTTAAAAGGTGACATATCGTGGGCAACTGAACCAAAAAGGAGTGGGAAAGCTAGAGTAACGAAAGTCAAAAAAGCGTGAATAGGCCACGCCTTAATGGCTCGAAATTGACTCAAGTTGTTGCAAGAGTAACGCTGCCTGGGTCCGGGTCCGCACATTCAACTTGCGGAAAATCGCCGTCACGTGAGCCTTGATCGTCGCTTCGGAAACGCTCAGCTCGTAGGCAATCTGTTTGTTCAGCAAGCCTTCACAGACCATGGTCAACACCCGGAACTGTTGGGGCGTCAGGCTCGCAAGCCCTTCGCTGGCAGCCTTTGCCTCCGCCGAGACGATGACGGCTTCGAACGCCTGGGGCGGCCAGAAGACATCGCCATCCAGTACCGCACGCACGGCTTTTTGAATAACGCTCAGGTCGCTCGACTTGGGAATGAAACCGCTGGCGCCAAACTCACGAGACTTGACCATGATCGAGGCTTCTTCCTGGGCCGAGACCATCACCACCGGAATCTGCGGGTACTGACCGCGCAACAGCACCAGCCCGGAAAAACCGTAGGCCCCCGGCATGTTCAGGTCCAGCAGCACCAGGTCCCAGTCGGCCTTTTCGTCCAGGCGGGTTTCCAGCTCGGCAATGCTCGCCACTTCCACCAGACGGACATCCGGGCCCAGGCCCAGGGTCAACGCTTGATGCAGGGCACTACGAAAAAGAGGATGGTCATCGGCAATCAGGATTTCGTATGTGGCCATTTTTCAAATGATCCTGTTTTTTATGGGACGCCTGATGCATTCAGGCCTCACCAAAACAACTCGAGGTACAGCCACGGAGCTGCACCAACAGGGCACGTTCAACGCCAATCACGTGGCTATCACGTAAAGAATACGGCGTATCAAACCTTGGCCGCGCCCTAATCGGCGCCAAGCATGCCCAGCGAAGCCGGGGTGGTCAAGTTGCGTGGCCCGCCCCGCTGTTTGCAGTATGGGCGACTCTCAGCACATCACCGGCGCCGCGCCTTGAACGAAGGGCATCAGTTCCGCGTGGGCCGGGGTTGAAACGTTCATATCCAGCTGACGCTTGGCGTCCAGGTAATGTTGGCTGAACACATCGAAGTAAGCGTCCAGTGCCGATGCCGCGTCGTTATCCCCCGCCAGATCCAGGCACAGCGCCGCCACTTCGGCGGTGCACAGATGCTCGCTGCGGGTCGAGCGACGCAAGCGGTAGCGGGAGAGTTTTTCGGGCAGCAGGCTGAGGATCGGCAACCGGTCAAAGTAAGGGCTCTTGCGGAAGATCTTCCGCGCTTCAGTCCACGTCGCGTCCAGCAGAATAAACAGCGGCCGCTTGGCGCTATCGGTGTCGACCGTATTCGTTACCCGCTCAGGCTCGACATATTCGCCCGGAAACACCAGGTAAGGCTGCCATTGCGGGTCGGCGAGCAGATCCAACAGTTGCTGATCGACTTCGGTACGCGACCAGATGAACGCATGGTTGTCGCGCACCACATCAGCGATCAGCCAGCCGGTGTTGCTCGGTTTGAACACTTCCTTGTTGGTCATGATCAGGCACACGCCGGAGCGGGTTTCAACCTGCGGACGCCAGGCGCACAGGCAATGGCTCTCGATCACCCGGCAGGCACGGCAACGGGTGGCGCGCCAGCCACGGGCCTGAATCGGCTTGATGCCGGCCTCTTCACGCTCATCGCGCAAACGGGCGACGGCGTTTACCGCAAACTCAGCAGGGACGGAATTCATCGCAGGCAACGCCGACAGGTAAGGAAAATCGACACAAAAAGCACTCGGCAAGACAGAAAAGTGCAGGCAGTTTACCAGAGCGGCCGGTGCAAGCCTGTACCGTCCGGGCCTGCTCCCCTATAATTCGCCGCCACTGAACGCACAGTCATGTGGCTGGTCGAAACCACCAGTCACTGAACCAGGAGAGTTTCATGCTGCGCCTTATCGTTCCCACCGCTGCCATTTTGCTGGCGTCGTCCTTCAGCGCTCAGGCTGCTTCCTTAAGTGAGCAGAATCTCAACAGAGAGCTGCGAAACGTCGCCGCACAAAGCAGCGCCGGCACGCCACGGGCGATCAACGAAGACATTCTTGATCAGGGCTACACCGTCGAAGGCAATGTACTGATCAACCACTTGAGCGTGCAAAGCAGCCATGCCGACCAGATGCGTGCCGATCCAAAAGCTGTGTATTTCCAGCTGGGTGCCTCTGTCTGCAATAACCCATCGTTCCGCAAACTGATGGCCAAAGGCGCGGTCATGCGTTACGACTTCACCGAGGTGAAGACCAACCGCTCGGTCGGCTCCGCCAGCTATCAGGAATCTGATTGCCCGAAAGCCACACCTGCGAAGAAGAAGTAACTATCGAGCATTAGCGCGCCGCTGTTCATCTTCGGCGCGCAGTTCTGCCAGCAAGGCCTGCAAATACCGCGAACGGCGCTCGCCGCCGCCCAGACGCCGGCAGCACTCCTCCTCAAGACTCAAATGATTGGCCTCGGCTGACGATTTCAACAATCGATACAGTTGCGCATCGATCTCCAGAGTCACTCTGGCCATGATTTCCCGCCTCCCTGCACACTCAAATCCCTGAACTGCGCGAACCTTGCGTACTGCCATTGACGCAAAGTTGTCGTGTCACGCCTGTAACTTAGTAAATCAGAGCCGCAGCTACCGGGCTTGCCTTCAGACGAGCGGTGAAACTACGTTGCGAATCGTCAATAAGCGGTTGCCAGGAAAGACTTTGCGGCGCAATGATCAAGTCAGCGAAAATCACCGCGAAGGTCTAGATTCAGATAGTCATGTTCACTTTTCAGGGCCGCAAAGGGGCCGCCCATTACGCGTCTTGTTGTGCGAATGTTTCTTTCATCCAAGGGAAAAACAGAGCCTGTATGGATGACTCGATTGCAACTCGGGTCAGGTGGAACGCCCAGGCAAGGGCTTGGGCAGACAGCGACACACGGAGTGTCGCGGCGACGACTGTTTTGTCGGAGCCAAGGGTTCTGTGCATAAGGAGAAGTTGAATGCCTTACCAACCGAATGACCTCCTCAGCCGTCATTTCGAAGAAAGCGGCCACGACCTCACCAGCAAGGTCGAAGAGCAACTCAACCTGGTTTCACCCAACAGCCCCAACATCCCGATTTACCGCGACATGATCCTGACCGTGCTGCGCATGGCCCAGGAAGATCACAACCGCTGGAACGCCAAGATCACCCTGCAAGCCCTGCGCGAACTGGAGCATGCTTTCCGTGTGCTGGAACAGTTCAAAGGGCGGCGCAAAGTCACTGTGTTCGGCTCTGCCCGCACACCGATCGAACACCCGTTGTATGGCATGGCCCGAGAGCTCGGCGCCGCGTTGGCGCGCTCGGACCTGATGGTCATTACCGGTGCCGGCGGCGGCATCATGGCGGCAGCCCATGAAGGCGCCGGCCTGGAACACAGCCTGGGGTTCAACATCACGCTGCCCTTCGAGCAGCATGCCAACCCTACTGTCCAGGGCACCACCAACCTGCTGTCCTTCCACTTCTTTTTTACCCGCAAGCTGTTCTTCGTCAAGGAGGCCGATGCGCTGGTCCTGTGCCCGGGCGGTTTCGGTACGCTGGACGAAGCACTGGAAGTGCTGACCCTGATCCAGACCGGCAAAAGCCCACTGGTACCAGTGGTGTTGCTGGATACGCCGGGTGGCAAGTTCTGGCAAGGCGCACTGGACTTCATCCACCATCAACTGGAGGAGAATCGCTACATCCTGCCCACCGACATGAAGCTGGTGAGCCTGGTCTACAGCGCCGAAGAGGCGGTGGAGCAGATCAACCAGTTCTACAGCAACTTCCACTCCAGCCGCTGGCTCAAGCATCAATTTGTGATTCGCATGAATCACAAGCTCAGCGACGGAGCGCTCGAACACATGCAGACGGCATTCGCCGACCTGTGCCTGAGCGACCACTTCCATCAGCATACCTACGCCGGTGAGGAGCACGATGAGCCGCAGTTCAGCCATCTGGTGCGACTGGCCTTCACCTTCAACGCCCGTGATCATGGGCGCTTGCGGGAGTTGGTGGACTTTATCAACCTGCCGGAAAACTGGGCGCAGCCCAAACCCCAGGCGCAGCAGCGCACTCGGGAACCGTCCAAAGTGACCTAAATAAAAGGCAAAAAAAAACGGCCCGCTATCGAAATAGCGGGCCGTTTTTATTTAATCGTCCATTCCTCGACCGCTGAACAAGCGGTTGATCATCTCCATGGAAAAACCCCGATAAGCCAGGAAGCGCCCTTGCTTGGCACGCTCGCGCATGTCTATCGGTAAGTGCCCGGCAAACTTGCGCCGCCAGGTGTCTTCCAGTTGTTCGTGCCAGTTGATACCGCTTTCGCGCAAGGCAAGCTCGATATCGGTACGTTGCAGGCCGCGCTGGCCCAGCTCTTCACGAATGCGCAAAGGGCCGTAACCGGAACGGGCACGGTAGGAAACGAAGCTTTCGAGGTAACGGGATTCGGACAGCAGCCCTTCTTCCGTCAGCCGGTCGAGTGCTGTGTCGATCATTTCAGGGAGAGCGCCGCGCTGACGCAGTTTACGCGTCAGCTCGACTCGACCGTGCTCGCGTCGTGCGAGCAGGTCCATTGCGGTTCGCCGCACCGCGACGAGTGTATCGAGTACGGCGGTCATCGGATCAATCAGATATCAGCGTCAGCTAGGTCATCAGCAGTCTCTTTGACTGGCGATGCTTTGACGTCCGGCGCTGGAGTCAGCAGTTTGTCGCGCAATTGCTTCTCGAGCTTCGCGGCGATTTCCGGATTGTCTGCCAGGAACTTGGCCGAGTTGGCCTTGCCTTGACCGATCTTAGTGCCTTCATAGGCATACCAGGCACCGGATTTCTCGACGAAACCGTGCAGAACACCCAGGTCGATCATCTCACCGTTGAGGTAGATGCCTTTGCCGTAAAGAATCTGGAACTCGGCCTGACGGAACGGCGAAGCCACCTTGTTCTTCACAACCTTGACGCGGGTTTCGCTACCAACAACCTCGTCACCTTCTTTCACCGCACCAGTACGGCGGATGTCCAGACGAACCGAAGCGTAGAACTTCAGCGCGTTACCACCGGTGGTGGTTTCCGGGCTGCCGAACATCACGCCGATTTTCATACGGATCTGGTTGATGAAGATAACCAGGCAGTTGGCGTTCTTGATGTTACCGGTGATCTTACGCAGCGCCTGGGACATCAGACGGGCTTGCAGGCCCACGTGCATGTCGCCCATTTCGCCTTCGATCTCGGCCTTTGGCACCAGAGCGGCTACGGAGTCGACGATGATCACGTCAACCGCGTTGGAACGCACCAGCATGTCGGTGATTTCCAGTGCCTGCTCGCCGGTGTCCGGCTGGGAAACCAGCAGGTCGTCGACGTTGACGCCCAGCTTGCCGGCGTACTCAGGGTCGAGGGCGTGTTCGGCGTCGACGAATGCGCAGGTCGCGCCGGCTTTTTGAGCCTGGGCGATCACGGACAATGTCAGCGTGGTTTTACCGGAGGATTCAGGACCGTAGATTTCAACGATACGGCCTTTTGGCAAGCCGCCAATGCCGAGCGCGATGTCCAGACCCAGAGAGCCAGTGGAAATAGCCGGGATCGCCTGACGGTCCTGATCGCCCATACGCATTACGGCACCCTTGCCGAATTGACGTTCGATCTGACCCAGGGCCGCAGCCAAGGCTTTCTTCTTGTTGTCGTCCATTAAAGTCCTCACGTAATCAATAAGGCCTGACGGCCAACACCTGTATAAGTAGCCAGTATTATTCCACAGCGTTTCAGGATCGCCTACCCCTGATTTGAGATTTCTCCAGCGGCATGGCGCAGCAGCCCCTCTAGCGCGGCCTTCACCGTTTGTCGGCGGACCTCGTCGCGGTTGCCGGGGAAGTGCTGGACCTCGCTGAACACCTGTTCGCCGACGCCCCAGGCCAGCCAGACCGTGCCTACGGGTTTGCTCGCAGAACCGCCGTCCGGCCCCGCGATACCGCTGACTGCCACGGCAAATCGCGCATGGCTTTTGTCCTGCGCGCCCAGCACCATGGCCTCGACCACCTCGCGACTGACCGCCCCCGCCGTCGTAAACAACGCCTCGGGCACATTCAGTTGCAGGGTTTTCTGGCGGTTGGAGTACGTCACGTAACCGGCCTCGAACCACGCCGAACTCCCGGGGATGCGAGTGATCGCCTCGGCGATGCCGCCGCCGGTGCAAGACTCGGCGGTGGTGACGTGGGCATTGAGAACCTGCAGGCGTCTGCCAAGTTCCGCGGCGAGCTGGGTGATTTCTTTCACGGTCCACTCCTGATCAGCTGAATGGAACCACCGTACACGAGCAAACCGCGCTTGCAAGACGCAGAACCGATCAAAATGTTAGCGAACGATGGCTCTGATATAGGCCTGACAAGCCTGCAAGGCAATCAATCCGCTGTCTCCGGCGTCGGTGATGGCGACAATTCGTTGAGCATGCGCCGGGTCAAGTCGGGCTCGCGGGGCGCCATGATCCACGCCGCTGGCGCCGGAGGCGGCTGGCACTGCACAGCCTGAGGCAACGTCACTGGCATCGAGGAGGACTGACAACCGCACATCAGAAGTGGCAAGACGATCGCGCAGGCGACCTTGATCACGTTGGGCATCGCTAAGCGCTCGATAATGGGTTTGCTCACTGGCCGACAGCTGTTGCTCCAGGGCCAGACGCTTGTCCTGCGCGGCCTGTTGTTGCGTTGCGGCGGCCTGGGTTAGCTGGTTCAACGTTTCGGCTTGCAACCTGGCCTGTTCCGCCAGTTGCCGGCCATAACGCCAATCCTGAAAGTGCCAGGCCAGTACTGCCGAAAAACCGGCCAACACGACAACGCCAATCACCCGCCAGGACATCAGACCGAAGGCTGGCATAGCACCGCCCTCGCCCGCGCCCAAATTTGCAGGCGATCCTCGAGCCCGTTCAGGCCACCGTTGATCCGGCGCGTGATGCTGTTGAACTGGTCGCGATCAGCCAGATCGTTCAAGCCGTTCAGTTCCCAGAACCACGCTGCCGATTCAGCGGCCCATTGCGGTTGTTCCAGCAGTTCAGGCAGCGACAGCAGGCGCTCATCGCCGAACAGGCCGAGGCTGCATTGCTGGTAGTTGTTACGCCCGGTGATCTGGATTAACCCACGGCCCCGGTATTTCTGGCCGTCACCGTCGGCTTCTGGCGTGTTGCCTAAACGTAGAGCCAGCGTGCCGGTGTCGTATTTGCTCAGGTATTGGTTGTTGCCCAGTTCTCGCACGTACTGCAACTGCCCGGACTCATGGCCAACTTGCGCGAGGAAAGCGGCGATGCGTTTGGGGGTGTTGATGTTGCGGTGGTTCATGGCGGTATTGAGGGCGGAAATGAAAACGCCCGCTTGGGAGCGGGCGTTGGGCATGATGCTTATTAGTTGGTCATTCGTGACGGACATTTCCATCTATCTACTCTTTAGTTGTGAGGAGGCATTAGTGACTTTTCAAAAGAGCGCTTTCGAGCCAGTCCGGCTCAACAGGGCGATACCCGGCTTCAGGAAAGTCGGGGGCTGAAGGCCAGTCCCGCAGATGTTGCCTATAAGCCAGCAACTCCTTGAACTCCACAGCGCTCAACGTGGTGCCTTCACCCATTTCCAGCTCTTCACCATCACGAACGACTAGCCACTGAGTCAATTCCAGTGCCTTGTTTCGCCAAGCTCTCTCAATAGCGTCATTGGTTTGTGCGGCCAGTAAAACTCGTTCCGGGCGCCCGTCGCTGTTTAAGGTTAGAACCGTTCCTTTAGGAGCATCCGACACCAGTGCGCAGTATTCACCCTCGCTTAATTTGAAGGCATCGGAAGGAATACTGTCGCCATGTAAGTCCGAATGATAAAAGCCAGACGTCGAGGGAGAAAAA
>Ga0105857_1000582_pt1 | contig 13177 bp, 7 predicted proteins | sample OrgsoiDNA_201061_FD_89682 | JGI IMG/M metagenome (GOLD analysis project Ga0105857, IMG submission 89682) | Permafrost soil microbial communities from the Arctic, to analyse light accelerated degradation of dissolved organic matter (DOM) -... | ecosystem: Environmental > Terrestrial > Soil >...
CGGGCGTAGTCGATTCAAAATCAACAGCGGTTAGGCCTTTTTGCAGGTTTTTTACAAGCATTATCTTTTCCTCAAATGCTTTGCCTTCCGGCGAGCTTCGTAACTCGCTGCTTAGTTTACTGAAATGTGGCATAGCAACATCATACACCACCGTACCGCCCGTAATGCCTTTTAACATATATAATGCAACATAAGAGTTAGGGTTTGCATCAATAGCGGCATAAGTGGTGGCAGTAATGCGCAATTTAATATCTTGCAGTTGCGCGTTTATTGCTAAAGCCTCGTCGCTTTGTCTTTTATCAGCAGGCATAACCTGCATTTTAGCCATGTACAGATATTGTAGTTGCTGTAATTTTACGATAGGCGCATTCATCCGGCTATAATCTTCGGATAGTTTGTCGCCCGTTATAACAGCATTTTTTAACGAGTCTTGGGTAGTAAAATTGATGTTTTCTTTCGCGAGGAATATACTGATATGTTCAGTGCTCCTGTTTTTTCCCATTGTTATGTTAGCTACCTGTGGCTCTGTATTGAGGATCTGGAAAACAATGCTGCCGTTGGTTACGCGAGTAGTATCTATAGCTATCTTACTTAATGAAGAACCATGAATGAGGGTTATTTTCTCGCCATTATGCGATGGGTCGATCTTACCTGTAATGGTAATATTGCTGGTTTGCGCCAATGTCAAAAAAGGCATTAAGGTACAAAGTATACTGATCTTAAAAATTCTAAAATTCATAATTGTTTTTCCTAAGTAGTGGTATCAAAGTACATCCCGTTTGTTAAAACAGGATGTACATTTGTTTTTATCAATTCATTACATTAATAATTGTTTCAGCTTTGCTAACAGTGCTTCGCCGCGCAGGTTTGTTGCCACAACCACACCTTTCGAGTCGAGCAAAACATTTTGCGGTATGGCATGTACGCCATATAATTCAGCGGCAGGCTCTTTCCATCCCAGCAGGCTCGAAACATGGTTCCATGGCATACCATCTTTTGCAATGGCGGCTTTCCAGTTTTCGGCCTTGGTATCCAGCGATACACTTAAAATATTAAAGCCTTTATCGTGATAGGTAGTGTAAGCATTTACAACATTAGGATTTTCGGCACGGCAAGGGCCGCACCAGCTTGCCCAAAAATCGACCAGGGTATATTTGCCGGTTTTTACCACATCCTGCAAGGTTAGCTTTTTACCGTCAGGTGTTATCGACTCAAAGCTTTTAGCTACCGTACCGATTTGCATACTTTGCGCTGCCATGATTTTTTCGTGGAAGGCTTTTCCTTCGGGTGTATTTTTTAACGCGTCGCTCAGTTTTTCAAAATGTAGTGTTGCAATATTATAATTTATCACCGAACCAGATACTTTCTGCAAAAAGTCTAACGAAACGTAGGAAGTTGGGTTATTGTCGATAAAATCATAAATCGCGTCTGATATCTTCTTGTTAATATCCAGAATTTTACCAATTAAAGGCCGGGCTGCTTCTCCTTTTCTCTCGGCAACGGGTATAGCTGCAAACTGGATATTATAGGCCAACTTCTCTTTCATCAGCGGATGTACATTTTCCATCAGGCGGCAATAGTCTTCGGCAAGCTTGTTACCACCTACCTTAGCATATTTTAACGAATCGGTAGCCGTAATAACCGTATTACCGTTCGACAGGTAAATATCCAAGCTATTCGCCGGTTGCACTTTCCCCAGTCTGATGTAAGCCACCGATGGGGAAGCTATTTCGCCGGTAACGGTAAATGCTCCGTCTTTTACAATAGCGCTATCTTTAACTGTTGTCTTACCAACTCCGGTATGCGCTATCGAAACTAATTCGCCATTGTGCGATGAGTTGACCTTCCCGGTAACAGTGTATGTAATGTTTTGAGCTATAGCCAATGCCGGTAAAACAAAGCACAGCAAGCCCATTATCACTTTTTTAAATTTCATGATTTTTTCCTCTTAGATGATTTGATCAATTGTAACCCGGATTTTGTACTAAATTCGGATTAGCTGTGATATCGCCCGACGGTATCGGGAAAAGTTTAGCCTCGGGCCTCCAGTTAGGCTTGTTCTTCAAAACAATATCAGCCTGACCGGTTCGCTTCAAATCTAACCAGCGGTGTCCTTGTTCGGCAAATAGCTCTACAAACCTTTCGTGCGCTATGGTGGTTAATAAATTAGCCTGGGTAATTGCAGGTTGCGTAGTTGCTATTAAAGTTAAACCTGCACGTTTGCGTACCAGGTCGAGATCGCTAATGGCACCGGGCAGTTTGCTTTGCTGGGCACGTGCTTCGGCGCGGATAAGATATTGCTCCGACAGGCGTAAAAACACCAGAGCCTCGGTTCGTGTACCTGTGGTTGTAGTACCGGTGTTTATTTTATATTTATAAGGCGCTAAATAGGTTTTGCCGGATAGGACGATTGTTTTTATCCAATTCGTTTTTCTGAGGTCCCCGGTCTCGAACGAATTATATAACGCATCGGCAATGAGATAATTGGGCGCCGATGTAACCACACTTGGAATAAAGTTATAGGCTTCCCACGTGTATAGGTTGGTTGCGGGTTGCAGTATTTGCAAAACCACTTCTTTACTGGTGTTTAAAAACGCATTATTTATAGTAGTAGCAGGCTCCAAACTGTAAACCGTACTCCCGGCACCATCTATCACATCGCCTGCCTGTAGCTCGGCATCTGCCCAATCTTGTTGATAAAGGTAAACCCTGGCCAGCATAGCACTTGCCGAATATCTGTTTGCGCGGTAACGCTGAGTACCGCCAAGATAGGTTTTTGGCAAGTTGGCCTGGGCAGACAGCAGATCGCTCACGATTAAACTATATATCTGTGCCGAAGGTGTGCGTGGCAAAAGCGTGTTGGTTGCATAGTCGGTACTCAACGCCATCGGCACATCGCCAAATAAATTAACAAGGTAAAAGTAGCATACACCTCTTATAAACTGAGCTTCGGCGGTGTACTGTTGTTTCGCGGCATCGCTCATGCCGGTTGAGCTTTTAGCTCCCTCGATAATGGAGTTAGCGGTATAGATAATGTTATACAAAGGCCCCCAATAATAACCGGATATAGGCGTGCTCCCCGAACTGATCGCATTGTTAAACATTTCGTAATAGGTATTCGAACTGGTGTTGTTGGTAAGCGTCAGCTCATCGGCACTAACGCCTAAACCCGGCGATGTAGCGGCAAATACAGTAGTATTTCCAAGTAGCATACTCGCATACATGTAGCGTACTACCGCATCAGCTTTTGCATCGGTAGCAAACGCCTCGGTTGTTATAATTGAATCAATTGGAGCAGGAATCTCCACAAATTTTTTACAGCTTGTTACGGATATGCACATTATTAAAGCAGTGCATATACTCATCTTTTTATATATCGATCTTATTTTCATGACTATGTTGCTTAAAGTGTTAATTGTAAACCCGCTGTTATTGTACGTAATGTTGGCATAACACTGAAACTCTGCGTTTCAGGGTCTACGCCTTTATACGGCGTAATGACAAACAGATTTTGCCCTTGCAGGTAAAACTTGAACGAGGTAACATGGAGCACGTTTAAAACCTTAGCCGGAATATTATACGACAGGCTAACGTTTTTTAAGCGGATATATGAAGCATCAGTATAAAATGCATTTGAAAAATAAGCCGCGTAAAATCCTGATGTACCTGTGAGGGAACCGGCCGATGTGGTGAACTTTTGAACGTCGGTAACGTCGCCGGGGTTTTGCCACCTGCTCAGCGCCAAAACACTGGTGTTGTAGGGTGTTCCGGCCTGGTTAAGTACCGAGCTGGCACGCCAGTCTTTGGCTATCTGTTTTGTAAACTGGAAAAAGAAACTCAGGCTGATACGCTTATAACTCAACGAGTTGTTTAAACCTCCGTAAAACTTAGGGTCCTTAGTGCCAAGAGTTGCGTAATCGGCTGTACTTATTACACCATCGCCATTCACATCTTTAGCCGTATACAAGCCCGTAGTTGGGTCAACACCGGTATATTGGGCGGCAAATATCCTGTTTAAAGGCTCGCCAATGGCATAGGTTGTTGCATAGCTGGATGTAGCTAAATTAGGGTAAGCAATTAACGTATTTTTGGGCAACGTGAAATTAAAATCGGTGCTCCAGGTTACAGGGCCTTTGTCGATGTTACGTGTCGAGAGGGTTAACTCCAGGCCTTTGTTCTCAACCTTTACGCCATCAAGGTTTTGAACAATTGAGGCAAATCCGGTTACTTTTGATAGCGGATACGTAACCAAAGGGTCGGAGGTAATATCGCGGTATACTGATGCAGAAAACAGGATACGATCATGGATAAAACCAAGTTCCAGGCCAAATTCCAGCTTATCATTTCTCTCCCAGTGCAGGTTTGGATTGTATAGCTTTGAAGGGTTAAGTGTTGATGAATCGGTATAGGCAACACCGGCTTTATAGGCATCCAGATAAGCATAATCACCGATCTGATCATTTCCTGTTGTACCATAACTTGCCCTAAGTTTACCGTAGCTAATTATTGGGTTGTGTTTAAGTAAGGGTTCGTTGGTAAATATCCATGCGCCACCCACAGCTCCAAAGTTCGAAAAGCGATAGTTAGGGCCAAAACGGCTCGATCCATCGCGACGGCCGGTAAAATTTACAATATATTTATCATCCCAGTTATAATTTACACGGCCAAAAAATGCCTGGTAATTATACTGCGTTGCTGTATTTGAAGCGGTGATAGTTGTTGCCCCGGTAAGCGAGCCCAACAAGTCATCGCTGGTATAGCCCGTAGCACTAATGCTCTGTGCGGATGTATTGCGTTGATTATAAGTAGCGCCCAAAAGAACGTCAAGTTTACCCTTGCTGATTTGGCTCGTATACTCGGCTTGCGGTTCTATTATCCAATTTTTAAATTGGTTGTTGCCATAGCCTGCAGCACCGAGCGCCCCCCCGGGTTTTGACGGATTTAGAGATGCTATTGGTGTTAAGCGCTGATCGTTATTTTGCGTGCTGTTGTATCCAAAGCTGCTCCTTAGAGTCAGATTTTTTAATAATTTATAGTTTAATACCAGGTTGGTACTTACATTAGTCATGGTAGACAGGTATTGCTGATTTAACTGCGACATTGGGTTATCGCGACCATCGTAAACCCCTCCTTCGTCCCAGGCTAAATTGCCATTGGCATCATACAACCTGTAGTTTGGTGGCAGCGTTACGGCTGTTGCAAGGTCTACGCCTGTAAGTGTATTGGTACCTACAGCATAGTTACCGGTTAAGCTGGCAGTAAATTTTTTGTCGTTAGACATGGTGTTCAGGTTAAAACTGAGCGACGCCCTATCTACCGATTTATCGCCAGGCCATACTGTTGTTTCCTTATGATAGCCTGTGCTTACACGATATTGAGTAAACTCTGTACCTCCCGAGATGCCAACCTGTGCATCATTCGTATGAGCGTTATTGCCTATCAGTAGTTTCTCAAAATTGGTGTAACGGGTATTGTCATAAAGCAAAACATCGTATGCGTTGGCATTGGTTTTTGTCAGCTTATCATTAGCGAAAGCCTCGTTTCGCATAGTCAAATATTCCTGGGTATTTAACATTGGTGTTAAAATGCTTGCTGTGCTAATGCCAGAATAAACATTGGCATTTAAGAGCATTTTACCTGCTTTACCTTTTTTTGTAGTAATGAGTATTACACCGTTGGCTCCGCGGCTGCCATAAATAGCTGTGGCATCGGCGTCTTTTAGCACGTCAATACTTTCGATATCAGCAGTGTTTATATCCGAAAATACACTAAGGCCACTGGTTGCAGCGCCACCAAACGGCCCTCCTTGTAAATTAACCTTATCATTCCCTGCAGCAACAGGTACACCATCAATAATAAATAAAGGCTGGTTGGTTGATAGGTTGTTGTCAAAATTTTGCCGACCACGTATTTCAATATTTAAACGCGCACCGGGTACACCGTTAACCTGGCTAACCAGCAAGCCGGGTATGCGCCCTTCCAGGGCCTGTATAGGGCTTTGCACCGGTTGCTTTTCTAGTTCTGCTGAGGTTATGCTCGATATGTCGCTGGTAGATAAACGCAGAGAACCCGTACGATAGCCTTCAACCACAACCTCATCAAGTTTAGATACTACTTTATCTAAAGTTATCACCAGTTTTTTTGTGTTTTTGGTGATCAATACTTCTTTTTGCTGATAGCCGATATACGAAACTATCAATACAGTACCCTCGTCGGCGTTCAGGGAAAACTCGCCGTTAGCATTGGTTACTATAATATTTTTTTGATTTTTAATGGTAGCTCCGGGTAGCCCTACTCCATCGGCATCAATTACAATACCGGTTATAGGCCCCGACGGAGTAATTATTTCGGTTAGTTTTTTGAGTAAACTGATTTCCTTTTTTTTGAGGATGATGGTTTTATCCTTTACTTCAAAATCCAGATCCTGCCCTTCAAGGCATAACGAAATACTTTTCTCAAGGCTTACATTTTCTAAATGTATGGTTACACTTTTTGCTTCCTTGAGGTCGTAATCGTTATATATAAAATCGTACCCGCTTTGTTTGTGTATCTGTTCAATAATTTTTTCGAGCGGCGTATTCTTTTCGTTCAGGGTAATGCGCTGCGCAAAGCTGCTCGCACTCACCTGTAAGATTGCCGTCGTCAAAAAAATCATTATCAGTTTCATAACCAACAGGGTTTTATGAAAACAACGGGAACTATACCCGTGCTTAAGAATGTAAAAATTCATACATTTGAATTGTTTAGGGTGTGTTTGTAGTAAATGATTGTTTGTCGCAAGTATTTTATCACTGATAACCCGGCATTAAGTCAGGGGTGGGTCCAATCACTCCTGGCTTTTATTTAAGATTACCGTTTTGTAGAACTATGGCATAACGGTGATCCTCCTTCCTTCAATTTTAAAGTGGATAGTATTTGTTGATTGTAAAACATTCAATATCTCGGATATTTGATCGAACCGTGAAACACTGCCCGAAAAATCTTTAGTTGCCATGTCGCCATCGTAACTTACATCAACATCGTACCAACGGGCTACTTTACGCATCAGGTCTTTAATGTTCTCGCTGGCGAATTTAAATTTACCATCCTTCCAGGCAACGGCGTTTTCGGTATTGGCCAAGCTTACCTTAATACCCACTCCGTTATTTACGCCCTGCTCGCCCGGTTTGAGCATGGTGTTGCCGTTTAAGCGCACACTACCCTGCAGCAAGGTGGTTCTGATAACACTTTCATCCTCATAAGCATTCACATTAAAGTGCGTACCCAATACTTCGATAGTTTGGCTACCTGTTGTTACCCTAAATGGTTTATGAGCATTATGAGCCACTTCAAAATAGGCCTCGCCGGTTACCGTAACCTCGCGGCTGTTACCGGTAAACGCCGTAGGGAACCTGATAGACGATGCCGCATTTAACCAAACGTGACTGCTATCGGGTAATATAACCTGGTACTGCCCGCCACGTGGCGTAGAGATGGTGTTGTAACTCAGCTCAGCTGTAGGTTGAGTTGAGGCAGATGCGTTATAAATAATTTGCCCATCGGCAGTTTTGGTAATACTGGTAGTACCCTGAGTAGTTAATGTGCCATTTCTAGCATCATTTAAAATTACCTGGCCGCCATTGGCCAGTGTAAGTATGGCCTTGTTGCTACCGGTATGTATTAACCGGGTTTGGCTTAAGGTAACAGGCGGGTACGGGCGGGTTGTTAAAAAATAAGCTCCTATGGCAACACATAATAAAATGCTCGCGGCAGCTGCAATACGCGGCCACATTCGTTTAACGCGAACAGGTGCCGCCGCCTGTTTGCTTAAAACAGCATTCAAAATATCCTGCTTCATAGTCGGGTAATCGGGCTCAGGCAATTCATCTTTCTGATCACCTGAAACCTGGTTATACCACGATTCCACTATGGCTGCCTCTTCGGGCGAACACTCGCCATCAAGGTATTTTTTTAAAAACTGTGCTGATCTTTGATCATTCATAATAAGTAGCATAACCGCCCTGTTATAATGGGTGATTTGTACTTAAGACAATTTGCCGAATGGCTTGTGTAATACGAAAAGAAAATATTTTATTGCAGCAGTAAAAGATTTCTCTTTTAAATGGCACACAAAAGTTGCTAAAAGCGTAAAAACGCACTTTGCCATTTTTTACTATTATTGTAGCACCTGTCCCTGCTGAACGAACCTCCTCAAATGATTAACAATATTTATTACTTGTAAAACAAAAAATACAGCTAATTTTAGGCATGCCAAACTTACGGAAGTATCTCAGACCAACGGCGTTAACCAAGTGTTGGGCGATTTTAGTGGTGCTTTTACTATGTTGCAGCTATTGGTGCATGGGGCAAATGCATCCTGCTTCTGCTATCAAAAACAAAGCAGCATCTTTGCCTGAAAAATCTTTCGAGGCTTTTTGGCAAACATTTGAAGATCACTATGCTTTTTTTGCTTTAAGAAAGATAGACTGGCAGGCAACTTATCAACAATACAGGCCACGGGTAAACGCCAATACCAGTGATGATAGCTTGTTTGCACTGTTCACCGAAATGGTCACCCCCTTCGCCGATGATCATATCAGTATCACCATACCTGGGAAAAATGAATTTGAACTGGTCAAACCCTCGCCTTTTTTAAAAGAATTTCCTGGCGATAGCGGAGAGTTTGATTTTTGGAAAATGGTAGGCAGCGCCCTGTATAAAAGCGGATTTGACACTTTGCAGACAGCCGGACCGATAGATGACGGGAAAAAATTATTTTATTACACCAGTTCAAAGGATTGGGGGTACATCAGGATCTCGCGTTGCTTCGTGTCCGAACAAACGGAGGGACATCCCAAAAAAGATGCCGAAGAGGCCGGAAAAATGTTCGACGCTATCCTGCAGCTGTTAAAAAATAAAAAAGGTATCATTATTGACAACAGGATGAACGGAGGAGGGAACGATGCCTTTTCGTACGCACTTGCAGGCCGGTTTGCCACCACTAAAATCCCCGGCCATTTGAAACAAACCCGGATAGGTGGATATGAAGATTTCGGCCCGCTTGAACAATGGTGGCTACAACCGGAAGGTAAAAGTTCCTACACCGGGCCGTTGATGCTGCTCACGAATGATCAAACAGCCAGCGCCGCGGAGATAATGGAGATGGCACTGAAAGTATTGCCGCAAACTAAAACCATAGGGGAAAATACAACAGGTATATTTTCGGATATGTACTTTTTCAAGCTGCCTAATAAATGGGAAGTATCGCTTTCCAATCAACGTTATTTTTCGGCAGACAATATTTGCTATGAGGGAACCGGCATACCTCCTGACATTAAAGCGGTCAATACGCAAAAAGACCTGCTGACCATGACCGACCCGGTTTTAGCGGCAGCCTTGGCTGCATTAAAAAAATAACACCTTAACGCTGCGATCCCGGTAATATATTAAAAACCCTTTTGGGGTTCGGCTTAACGGTTTGCGGCTTTTTCGTTGTTATATCCCATCACACGAATATAAGTAAAGATATCCCGCACATGAGAGACTGCTTACCACCAAAAGTGAAAAAAGTGTGCCATTAAAAGAGAAATCTTACAAGCATCATCAACACCGTCAACAAAAAAAGGCTGCCCAATTTTAGGCGGAGTTGTTTTAGAGCATTGCTCATTTGTTTTTTTACCGTATTGTCTGATATGTTCAGTTGTTCGGCAATTTGATTGTAGGATAGATAATGGCGGCGGCTTAGTAAAAACACTTCGCGCATTTTAGGCGGCAATAAGGCCAGTTCTTCCTCTATGCGTAAGGCGAGTTGCTTTTCGCGGATAGGGTGATCGGCAGAAACCTGACCGTTATCCATAAAATCTTCGAGCGTTTGTAAATAGTTGGCTTTTACTTTTCCGCGGGCTATCTGGTTTAAAATGCGGTTTCGAACAAGGGCGTATAAATAAGATGACAGCGAGGTGTGGATATCGAGCGACTCTGCATTGTTCCAAAGGGTCGAAAAAACATCCTGTAATACGTCTTTCGTTTCCTCATCATCCTTGAGCATACGCCTGGCATGCCTTAGCAGTAAGGCCCAGTATCTTTCGTAAATTTCGGTAAAGGCAGCTTCATCACCTTCCTGTAAAAGGTCGACCAATTGGGTGTCGGTCATGGAGGGGTAAGCTGTCATAAAGGGGAAACAAAAACCGAATATAAGGTTAAATTGTGGTAAACACAACATTAAGCCGTACTACATTCATCAAAGTCAGTACTTTATTCAAACAGCATTACCCACTCAAACACTAAATATTACATCCGGCGTTCTTCGCTGCCGGCACCTGTAGTACGGTCGCGCGCGGTTTTGATTTTCATATTACCAAATTTGTAAGTAAAGCTTAGGCTGATGCGGCGGCTCTCCCATTGGTTTTGCCAGGTGGTATTAACATTGTTATACTGCAACACACTTCGAAAACGACTACTATCAAAAATATCGCGGTATTTTATGCTGATAGCACCATTTTTATTCCAAAAGGTTTTGGTAGCGCCAAGGTCTATCTGGTAGTTCGACATGGTGTGGTACAGCCCGTCAACATCGGGCGAACTATAGTACGAAGAAAGCTGCAACTTATAGTTTTTGGGCAGCATAAAATTCTGATCAGCGTTTACGCTCCAGGCAATACGCGAACTTTTGTATGGCTGATTTTGAACCAGGGTATTGATACTGTTATAATCAACCTCCAGGTTGGCATCAACGCTCCACCATTGTTTAACAATATTAAAACTGCCTGCCGATGAAGCGCTCAAGCCGCTTTCCTCGCCCAGGTTTTCGTTAATGGAGGTACTTAGTTTGGTTTGATCGTTTTGATAGATTACGGATGAGATGATATTGGTTGCCCGCAGATAGTTAAGGCTGATGATCTGGAAGCTTTTGTGGGTGTAGCTTAAGCCGATAGATTGTGATATAGATGGCTGCAGGTACGGATTCCCCTGACGTGCGGTATACGGGTCGGAATAGGAGATAAACGGATTTAAGCTGCTATATGATGGGCGCGAGATACGCTGGCTGTATGATGCATTAACCTGGTTATCGGGAGTTATTTTCCATGATGCAAAAGCCGTTGGGAACAATTGCCAGTAGCTGCGTTTAACATTATCGCCGGTGGTAAGCGAGTTTAGCGTTGAATTGGTTTGCTCGGCTCGTAAACCGGCTTTTAGTTCTAAACTGCCAATAGTTTTGCTCAGGCTGGTATACACTGCATTAATATTCTCATTATAATTAAAGTTATTGCTGCGGCGGGTATCCGGTATCCAACCGGCAGTTTTAAGCGAATCAAACTGGCCGCTGCTACGGGTGGTAACCCAGCTACTTTTCCAACCGGTTTCAAACTTCATGGTTTTGTTTAAGGGTTTAACATAATCCATTTTTAAAGCATAAATATCGTAGCCTATCTGGGTGTTGTTTCGTTCTAAAATGGGGTTACCGTTTGCGCTGCCATCGGCAAAGAAATAGTTATTGGCAAAGCTTTCGGCACGGGTGCTATTGCTGGTAATATAGTCGGCATCAAAGTTTAAGCTATGGCCGTTACTGTCGATATTCAGTTTATAGTTAAGGTTAGCGTTATATTTATGATAGTGGTTGCTTTGCGGGTTATCCATCTGCACACTGCCAATATTGTTTTGAGCCGCATTTAAAGTAACCGAGTTACTGGTAGCGATGGTTTCCTCGGGCGAGGTATAGCCTTTTAACAACACGCCAATGGTATTGCGTTTATTGATAAAATAATCGGCACCAACGGTAACATCTGTGGCATTGGTAACCGGGTGCCAGTAATTAACCTGGTCGTATTGTTCGCCGGCAATGGTGCGGTTAATAGTTAACCTGTTAAACGAGTTATAATGCCCCACGTTAGCGCGTGTAAATAAACTTACCTTATCGATATTATAATTAAGATTTAAACCCGCCGAGGCCTTTTCATATTTACCATATCCTACGGAAGCAGTAGCAGTACCATTTAAACCTACAGTTCGATTGCGCTTCATAATAATATTGATGACGCCCGCCGTACCTGCGGCATCAAAGCTTGACGGCGGATTTGCCATCAGCTCAATTTTGCTAACCGTGTTGGCTGGCAAGGTTTTTAAGTAATTGCTCAGCTCGGCGCTGCTCATATAGGTCATTTTACCATCGAGCATAACGTTAACGCCACCATTACCATGAAACAGGATGTTATCATCTTTATCCAACCGCACACCGGGCGCTTTTTTCAGTATCTCTAAAGCGTTATCGCCAGCGGTATTCATTTTTTCGACGTTAACGACTAACCTATCGGCTTTTTGCTCCAACACCGGCAGGGTTGATGTAATAGCGACCTCGTGTAATTTACTGGCACGGTCGCTTAAGGTTATCGCAGCTAAAGTAATATCAGAGCCCTTAAAATCGATTGGCTTAGTATATATAGTGGTAAAGCCCAGCATAGCTGCTTTGATCACATATTTACCAGCAGCTATCTTATTAAACAGGTACGAGCCATTAACATCGGCGGCGTGGCCACCTACATTGACGGAATCGGGCAAACGCAGCAACATTACTGTGGCTCCTGTTAAGGATTGTTGGGTATTGTCGACTATTTTGCCGCTGATACTACCGCTTTGGGCAAGGGCCGTACCCGTAATGAATAGAACCAATAAGTGACTGATCAGATTTTTCATGATATGTGGTTTTGTTGATCCAAAAGTGCATCAGCGGCATCGTCCGATAAATAAAATGATACCAACCACCCGGAAAATTATCCCAAACCGGGATAAGTATCAAAAGCATGGGTTTAGAGTGTTGGCATAACAAAACAGGGTGTTGGGATAAATTTTTGACCGGAACAGTACTTTTGACTTAGCTTTATGCCAGCATGAAGAAAAAGGAGATCTATTACCATATTATAGGCTGGGCGCTTTACTGGCTTTACCTGATAGTGGGGCAATGCTTTGAAGCAACACGTAGCCGTTTCCCACTTTTTACTTATTCACACACGTTTGTGCAAATGGTAGAGTTTTATGTTTGTTATTTATGGGTATATCCTAATTTTTTAAACAAGGGCAAAATACTACAGCTAATTGGCGGTATACTGGTTGGACTGGCCTGTTTTATAGCAGCGCGCTATCTGGTTGAAGAAGTGGCCTTCTGGCATTTTTTGCACATGCACAACTACTATGATGGCACTCC
>Ga0105857_1000583_pt1 | contig 13161 bp, 10 predicted proteins | sample OrgsoiDNA_201061_FD_89682 | JGI IMG/M metagenome (GOLD analysis project Ga0105857, IMG submission 89682) | Permafrost soil microbial communities from the Arctic, to analyse light accelerated degradation of dissolved organic matter (DOM) -... | ecosystem: Environmental > Terrestrial > Soil >...
GCAGCCTTTCAGCAGTTCCAGCATGCCCTCGGTCAGGGCCAGCTTGGCCACCAGGTCTTCGCCCTTCATGGCGTAGCGGCCGAAACGGCGGATGGAAAGCAGCGGGCCGTCCACGGCTACCGGCGGAATCACCGCGTTGACGCGCGACCCGTCGGGAAGACGGGCGTCCACCATCGGCGACGACTCGTCCACGCGCCGCCCCACGCGCGAAACGATCTTTTCAATGATTCGCATCAGGTGCGAATCGTCTTTGAACTCCACCGGCGTCCGATAGAGTTTGCCGGCGCGCTCCACGTAGACCAGGTGCGGCGTGGTCACCAGGATGTCCGATATCGTCGGATCCTGAAGCAGCGGCTCGAGCGGACCCAGGCCGAAGACTTCATCCAGAATTTCCTCGATGACGCGGTCTTTTTCCACCAGGCTGAGAGGCGTCTTCTCCTCATCCACCAGCTTGGCGACCGCCGTGCGAATTTCCGCGCGCACGCGCTCGCCCGCCATCGACGACAGCACGTCCAGATTGATCCGATCCAGCAGTTTTCGATGAAGCGTGAACTTCAGCTCCTGGTATTCCGGCGTCGATCCTTCTTTCGTGAATAGCCGATTTACCCAGCCAGACTCCCGGTTCTCTCCCGGTCTCTCTAATGAATCCAACAAAGCACCCATAATGGTTCACCTCTTATCGAACAGTGAAAAACGCTTGGCGGCCTTGGCCGGCTTCTCTTCTTCCAGGTTCGCCAATTTCGCGGCCAGCCTGGCAATCTGTTTACCCAGCTCCGAGCTGCGCGACAGCATGCGGCCCTCGGCGTAGGTTTCGTACAGCTCCGGATAGTCGTTCGGAACCATGAAGAAAATGGGGACCCCCAGCATTCTCTCGAGTTCGTCCGGAGCAATGTCCAGGCGCTTCGGCGCGCGGTTCAGGATCAGCTTGATGCGGTTCTTCTGGTAACCGCTGTCGAGCAAGGTCTGAATGATTTGCTTGGATTGATGCAGCGCCGGAACCTCCAGGGTAGTCACCAGGCAGGCTTCGTCCATATCCTCCAGCGCCGCCATCCCCAGACGGCTCAGGCTGCGGCCCAGGTCCACCAGGGTCCAATCGTAGTGGGGCTTCGCAAAAGCCAGAACTTGTCTCACCTGATCTCCCTGGGGCTGCTGCTTGGAGGCCAGGGCCAAGGGAGAAGAGATGATCTCAACACCCGGAATGCCGTTCGAAACCAGAGCCCGCCAGTAGTGAATGTCCAAGCGGTGCAGGTTGTTGACGGCATCGAGGATGGAGTAAACCGACTTGGTTTTGGTAATGAAGCCGACCATTCCCGCATCCAGGTCCAGGTCGGTAAGCAGAACTTTCTGATTCAGACGGCCCAGTTCGGCGGCCACGTGGCAGACCAGCGTGGTGGCGCCGCATCCGCCTTTAGCGGAAAGAAATCCCAGGGCCTTGCCGCCGCCATTGCTGCTGCCGTCACGGCGCCGGCTGCGTTCCACGCTCCGTCTCTCGAGCGCTTTCCGCAGGGGATCCTGCAGCGGCGGAAACAGGTATTCGTTGACCCCGGCCCGCAACGAGGACAGGATGGCTTCGGAATCCTGCGAGGTATTCAGGGCGATGATCATGGGGTCGCCGGCGGCGGCGCGAATCGAGGTAACCAGCCCCTCCAGCGGTTCCCGCCAGCCGCTGATGTCCACCAGAACCACGTCCGGCCGCATGCGCTCCAGCCGGTCTAAAAAGTTGGTAACGTCGCCCACATCCTTGTGCTCGACAATGATGCGGAACGGCAGGGCGGCGAGCGCCGCATGCGCCTGGTCCCACAACTCCGGGTTTTCAATCGCTAGTCCTATCGTCAGCGGATACATAATGGGATCACTTTCCGGCGCCTCCGGGCGCGGTTGGCGCGATACCCGGGTTCACGGGCTGCTGCGCGGGGACCGCCGGCATAATCAGAAACTGCGGCACGGTAGGCGGCGGGGCCGCCTGGCCCTGCTTCTGCTCCTGGACCAGTTGTTCGAACGGCATGGTTTCGTTAGGAGGCTTCACCGGAACCGGCCCGGTCTTGTCCATCCCCGGCTGGCGCATCGGAATGTTGCTGTTGGATTTCATAAACCCCTGCGGGTAGATTAACGACGGCACTGCCTGGTCGGCGGGGATCGGCCGGACAATTTCCGGCGTCACGATCACCAGCAACTCCGAGTTGTTGCGCTGTTGGGACCGGGATTGGAATAACTTCCCGAGCAGCGGGATGGCGGAGAGGCCCGGAATCTTGCTTAGCGTCTCGGTCATCCGGTTGTCCAGAAGTCCCGCAATCACGAAACTCTGCCCGCTCTCCAATTCCACGTTCGTCTCCACGCGGCGGGTGGTCAGGGCAGGGATCGTCGATCCCTGAAACGTGACCGCGTTGGCAAAATCGAGCGCGCTCACTTCCGGCGCCACCCGCATCTGGATGGTGCCGCGCGGCGTGATTACCGGCAGAAAATTGATGCGAATGCCGAATTCGCGGAAACTGATGCTCACGGCGCCCAAGGCGCCCACGATCGGGTACGGAAACTCGCCGCCCGTGATGAAGCTGGCGGGCTTGCCGTTGATCGCCAGAACGTTAGGCTCGGCCAGGGTTTCCAAAAGGCTCTTGCTCTCCAGCGCCTTGATGGTGGCGGCCAGATTCAAGTCCTTGCGGAATAGAAAGACATTGAGCGCGTCGGAGAGGCTGATGGTCCCGGCGGTACTGACCTGCGGGCCTGAAAACTGTCCGGTGCCGATTTGGGTCGATTGGTTGAACGCTCCGCTGGCGATGCTGAAACCGAGGTCGGTGCTGATCGCGCGGTCCACGTTGGCGAACCGCACTTTCAGCAGGATCTGCGTCTCCGCCGGGGGTACATCCACTTGCAGCAGGTTCACGGTCTTGCCCAGCGTGGAAGCCACCGCCATCACGCGATCCGCGGCAATCACGTCCTTGACCCTGCCGCGAACGAAAGCGGTTTCGTTTTCAAATGTAATGTTGATTTCATCGCCGGGGAAATCGCGGGCCAGTTGCTGGCGAGCCGCCTCCAGGCGGATCGGGCTCATCCGGACCGTCAGATCGTACAGAAGCCGGGCGCCGTTCTCCTGCCAGATGATGAGCGAGGTTTCTCCGGGAGCCTTCCCGTTGATCAGGACTTCCTTGGGATCCACCGCAACTGCCTCAATCAGCTCGCCGTTGGCGACGGAAATGCGCTGGATCTTCAACGGGCTGTCGATGATCAGCGACTTGCCCACGGTCACCACCAGCTTGCCGGGCGCCGAAGCGGCGGGGGTGTCCTGGGGCGGAGCACCGGTCCTGGCAGGTTCGTCGGCGCTATAAACCAGGGTTGGAATCGAGCAAAAGCACGCCACCGACAGCAGAATTGTCATGATTCGCTGGGACATCGGCATTTACTTACCCTCCGCATTGTTGTCGAACTTCTTCTCGCTCTTGGTCGACCCGGAAATGATTTCCATGGTGAACATTTCCTTCTGCGGGGGAAGCGCCCGCGCTACCGCCGCGGGGGCGGCGCGCGGCGCCGGACGCGGGCGGGCGACGGGCGCCTCACCTGCAGGGCGCGCCATCGGAATCCCTTTCATTCCGGAGAAAAGATTCGCCATGGCCGTCCCCGGCGTCTTGGCCACCTCGCGGTCCAGCCGGTTGCGCAACACAAGCTGGAGGTTGGTCTGGGCGGAAGCCAGGCTCAATTGCTCCGCCTGTTCCGGATTGACCAGCAGGTTGACCACTCCAACCGCCACCGGTTTCCCTTCGGCATCCTTCTTAAAATCTTGACCGGCGGACAGCACTTCAATGTCTTGCAGCAGGGTTTTGGTGACCGTCCCGAGGGCGGTGTTGCCGCCGGGGGAATTTCCGGAAATCAGGATATCCACCCGCATGCCGGCGACCACAAACCCGGCCACGCCTGCTATGTCATTGACACGCACGGCCACGGCGCGCATGCCCTTAGGGATCATCGCCGTCAGGCCGCCGGCGGAGCCCTTCGGCGCCAGGCGCGATTCGATCACCGGTTCCTTGGCATAAATCGGAGCCATCACGTCGCGGCCCACCAGATCCTGGACCTGCGTGGCGGCGCCCAACGGAACGGCGGCCGGCCAGTCCGTCAGCTTGATGTCTTCCTCTTTCAAGACGGTGCCGGCTTCCAGATCGCGGGCGGCCGTCGCGATGCTCACCGTGGTCTTCGCCGCTACCGTGGTGTCCGGCCGGTTCTTCAGCACACGGTACAGTACCAGGCTCGCGCCCAATGCAACGATAAATGCAAACGTCAATACGCCAATAAATCTCTTATTCATGCTCGCTCCCCGTTTCTTCCACTTGTAATCACGCTCGAGACCGCTCCGATTTTCGTAACAGAGCCGCGAGCGCCGGGTAGATCGCGAGTCTGAGTCTTCGCGGCCTCCCGATCGCGGCTTGCCGGCCGGAACACCAGCGAAATGCCGTCGTCGTATACCACGCGCCAGTTCCTCGATTCTTTCAACGCCCCCGACAGCGGCGCGCTGGGCGGCATTAGAATCGTGTCGATGCCGAACTGGTTGAGGGTCTTTTCCCAACCGTACTTCACGCTCAGGACATCAATGCACTTCTCTTCAAAATCGTCGCCGTAATAATCGCTGCGGCCGTCCACGAACACCTTGTGGCCGGTCCAGATGAGGTAGTCGCCCCATTGATCGAAAGTGAAAATGCGCGCGGCGGGAATGCGGCGCAACGTCGCGAGCGCTCCGGCCGGATGGGAGTCCGGATCGAATTCGGCGCGGAACTTTTTCGGCGGGTGGGGCGCATACAGCAGGGCCGCAACCAGTGCCAGGCCCGCAACGCTCACCAGGTGCCACCGGCCCATGGCGTCGGTCTCGCCCGTTTCCGCGGCCACCCGGTTGAATTTCCGCCCGGCCTTGCGCAGCCATTCGGCCGCTTGAATCCCAGGCAGCAGCAGCAGCCATTCCTGTATCGCCTCGCCTACCGGGGGCGCTGCCGCAATTACAAAAATGGGGATATTGCGCGCCGCCAGCAATCCGCCATGGGCCCATAACAGTATCAGCAAGGGTCCCGCGAAGCGGCCTTGGGACACGCCCCAGACGGCTGTCGCCACGGCCAAAACCAGCATGACCTCGAAGAATATCGCCGCCGGGTGGTGGAAGTTGGGCGAGAGAAACTCCATGATGTACTGCGAATTGAATGGATCGCGCAGGTATTGCGCCATGTGCGCGTGCAGATGATAGGTATACGGATTGATCAGGCTGGCCGCCATGCAGGCCAAGGCGCTCAGAAAATACCGCCGCGCATTGCGCCAGGCCGGCAGGCGCCCGGCGGGGTTGGCCGAAAACGCCATGGTCAGCAGTTCACCCGCGCCGAAAGCCGCAATCATCAGGGCGCCGGCGAAGAACCCGGCGTGCAGGTTGGTCCAGAGTATCGTGGCCACCGGCAGAATCGCCAGGTAGGGTACGCCGGCAATCCGCGTGCGTCCTTCCCGTACCTGTTCCAACGCGGCGTAGAACAATACCAGGAACAAAAGCGTGAACAGGTGCGGCCTGGCCAGCCAATGGATCGAGGATGCCGCGGCAGCCAGCATGGTTATGGCGATCGACACGATGGCGTTGGCTTTGCGCTTGACTACCAGGAACAAGACCGTGAAGGTGACGCACAGCAGCAGAATGCTGAAGAGCGCCACGGCCTGCAGGCCGCCCGCCGCGTTCAACTTGGCGAACAGCACGTCCGACAGCCACTCCCAGGCAAACCACGGGCCGCCGGGTTTGGAAAACGAAAAAATATCGCGCGCGGGAACCCAGCCGTGGGCCAGAATCCACTCGCCTGTGCGAATGTGCCAACCCGTATCGCAATCGCCCAGCAGCGTCTTCAGCCCATCCATGCGCCCGAACAGGAAAACGATGGGCATAAGGAAGGCGAAATCCGCCAGAGACGGTAAGAGCTTGACTGCGAATTGTGACCTTTGAGCTTGCATCGGATCAGGCTATCCACGAACTGGCTACCGGTTGCATCGCTTCGAGCGCGCGCATCCGGTCATGAAACGAACGAAAATCCATATAATTCACCCGCAGCGCTATCGTTGGAAATTCATCGCCGGGGGCGAGGCGGGCCACCGTGCCCTGGCAGTGCATGCATTTCTGGCCGAAACCGTGGTTCGCCGGCAGTTCGATCTCAACCGTGATGATCTGGCCGATGGCGGGCATCGGCAGAGTTGTTTCGGGTCCGCCCCAAGCAACCAGAATCCCGCTGCGGCTGATGTTCGCCGTGTGCATCGGGTTCGGCATCCACAGCGCGGGCGATATCACATGGCAGCGCAGCTTGATATCGATCCGCGGACTCTCTCGCCTGTTTATATTTTTCATTTACCTGCTTCGACATTCGCGAATTTAGCGCCGCAGGTGGCCGCGCAACAAGATCGTAAATGGGCTATATCCAAGTGCTCCCCAAGGTTATCAATCGGAAAGACCCGCCTGGTGCGCCCACGCGTGCGCTTCAAATGCATTTTGAAACGCCCTCCGGAGCCGCCGAAACAGTACCCAGGCAGTACCTGAGTATATTTATGGTTTGCTATCGGAGGGTTATTAGACTGATATTATCCCAGGATTTGAAATCTTGGACGACTGCCGCACGCCGGTCGTTGACAACACTGTAAACCTAATAATATAATATACTTATGTTGTCACAAAGAGCTCTACCGCAGGGAGCGGTTCCACACTTTGATTGAAAAAGCAATAAGAGTTTTGGGTGCTATTATGAAAATTGTTATTGACAACTGAAGTGAATAATCAGACAATTCATAAAGAGAGCGAATACAGCACCAAGCAACCCCGTGGCCCCTGCAAGCGACAACCGGGTGGACGGATTTCTTTATTAAGCGGTGCATAATTTTGTTTTAAAGAGGCGCATAATATGACACGGATTCTTCTTTACAGCGACGAACCCATTCTGGCCAAGGGGCTTGAATCGGTGCTCCGGCAGGTGGAAGGATTCGAACTTCTGCCAACCTGCGGCACCTTGGCATCCCTGATGGAGCAAATCAACAACAGCTCGCCCGATCTGGTCCTGATGGATCTGACGTCCGAGATTACGTTCGCCGTGATCAGCGACATGAAGCACGCCATGGCTAAGTCCAGAATTGTGCTCTGGGTGAATTCGATTTCCACCGAACTGGCGTTCCAGGCGATGGGCCTCGGGGTTCGGGGTATCCTGCGCAAGACGCTGCCCACCGAACTTCAAGTCAAATGCCTGCAGAAGGTGCAGGCCGGCGAGCTCTGGTTTGAAAAAGCGCTGACCGACAGCTTCCTGTGCGCCCGCCGTGTGGCGTTGACGCAACGTGAAGGCCAACTGGTAAGCTTGCTCTCGCAAGGCCTGAAGAACAAGGAAATCGCGACCACTCTGATGATCTCCGAAGGCACCGTGAAGGTTTATCTCTCCCGTCTGTTTCAAAAAGTCGGCGTGAAGGACCGCTTCGAACTGGCGCTATTTGGTCTGAAGAATTTGACGACGGGCCAGTTGCCGGTCGGCGAGAAGGGTCAGCGGGCCGGCGCCAGCAGCATGCCTGGTCTGCGCTCACTGGTGCTCGACAGGCCGTCTGAGCAGCGGCCATTGCCGGAGGTTCCCCGGTTCGGTTCCCCCTTGCGCCCCGCGGCCTCGCGATACTAATCCATTCCTCCCTAAAGCAATTGCAGGGTGGGCCAAGAAGGGGCAGCCGGACCGGCTGCCCCTTTTTTATTGGCGATTTGCCTCCGGCGCTACCATAGGTTGGAATGAGGCAATTCGTCGCTCGACCGATTTATCGGCCGCCAAGCGAGGGGCTTCGCTTCCTGCCCGAATGTCCGCGGATGCTGCGGAACTTGCCAGGCGGCGCGCCGCTCGTCGGCTGGGTCGGCATTCAGCATGGCGCGGGATCGTGCATGGGAAGCATCAATCTGCTGAATCTGGCGTCGCGGCAAAACACCAGTTTCCCCTTGCCGGGGCGGCCGGGCTTTTTCGTGGAGACGGAGCAGCCCGGCATGCTTCTGATTGGCCTGGAACGGCGGCTGGTGCTTTTCGATCTTCTCGCCCGGCGCCTGATCGAGACCGGAGTCAGGCTCCCCGAGGACGAACGGGTCATCATCAATGACGGGATTGCCATTGCGGGCGGGTTGCTGTTCGGCACGAAAGACCTGCAATTCCGGGAGCGGATCGCGGGCCTGTATCGCTTCGATGCCGAAAGCCGTTCGCTAACCCAATTGGTGGCCGGGGAGATCTGCTCGAACGGCAAGCACCTGGTGCGCGACGCGGACGGAGCCGTCCTGATCGAAATCGATTCCCTGCCCAGAACCATTACACGGTACCGCCTGGATGCGGGGCTGCGGCGGGTGCTGGAACAATCGCTGGTAGTGGAACCCGCATTGCTGCCGGCCATTCCGGACGGGCTGCGAGCCACGCCGGACGGCGCCGGCATCGTGGTGGCTTATTACAATCCCGAGGCTGTGAGCATGGGGTTGGCGCAGGAGATTCGGCTGGCGGACGGGGCGGTGCTCACGGAATGGCTATTCCCCGGCTCCCCGCGCGTGACTTGCCCGGAGTTTGCCTGGATTGACGGAAGGGTGCAATTGATCTTTACGACCGCGACCGAAGGCATGGCCCGGGAGATCCGGGACATCGCTCCCGAAGCCGGGACGATGTTCTGCGCGGAGACGCATTTCCAGACGATGCCGGAACCGCCGCCACTGCTGGCAATGTGGAGAAATCCCATTGGGCCGCCCGGAACGGGTAAACGCCTGAACACGGATGAACGCGGATAAGAATTCGTTCTTGTTTTAGCTAGGATTGCCGCCGGTCCACGCGCTGGCGCGCTTCACTCCGCGCGCTTCGGCGCGTAATACCCATTGCGCACCTCCATCGTAAACTTGCCCTTCTTTTCGAGCTTCACCTTCAACTGGTGAAACTTCCCATCCTTCGCCGTGGGAACGAATGCCAATACGTAATGACACTCCGGCGTCGAGAGCCGCCGGAAGTTCAGGTCATAATCATTCCCGGTCACATACGCGCCACCAGTCCCGTGCGCCAAGTCTATTAAAACCTGGGGATTAGCTGAGTTTGAAAAGTTAGACTGCACGTCGCCGTTCTTTCCATAACCCGGTGTCGCCGCCCCCCAGCCGGCGCTTTCGGTGGCGCCGCCCGGGTCGAGTGCGTTGATGACCACCTTGGCGCGCACGGCCGCGTCACTCAGATCCGCCGGTCCATTCCAGCGATCGTCGCGCCGAACCCGGAACCCGCCGGAGACCAGGAGGATCTCCCGCCGCCCCGGCAGGTCGGCCATCCGCTTCACGACATCCTTTAGCAGCTCGATCTGCAAGACCACGGCTGCGGAATACCGGCACATCTGCGGCGGCGCGATCTGCAGGTGCGATACCGCCTCCAGTAACTTCGCCCGGTCGTTGGTAAAATCCTGCGTGACACTGCACGATGAGGTGGCAATGGACACGCGGTCGCCCGGCTGCAAGTCATTAATTTGTTTCACCGCGGCGTCCCGAATATGCGTGAGGATACTGAATCCCCCCATTGACAGGTCATCGAAAAAGTAAGTAATGAAGTGCTGCGGGATATCCGTTGCCGCGCCGGCACCCGGCTTCGGGCCATTGGGGATGGGCAGCGATCTGTCCGGGATCGCCTGACTGCCCGGTTTCTCCACCGAGAAACCGGCGATTTCCACTGGCTTGCCGTCGTCGAACAACTGAAAATCCTGCTTCTCTAGATTGGCCACCGCGTGGCCGTCACGATCGCGCACGGTCACCGGCACCTGGATCATGGTCACGCCCGACTGAAACGGCTGTGCCGGCTGATCCTGCGCGGCCGCGCCCGCCAGCGTAATCAGCACGAATGGGAACAATCTCAGCATGACGCGCTCCTTATTGCACCGTTACCGCCGCATTCTCCGCCGTAATCCCCTGCGCTTCGGCATCCCTCGCCACCAGCCGCACCACGTACGCGCCCGGCTTCACGTCGAAATTCGTATGGATCACCACCGGCTGCTTCTCTTCCAACTTACTCACGGTTTCGTCGAGCAGCCGAAGCTGTAATAACTTCTGCTTGCCCACTAAGAAGTTGCCATTGCTATCGAACAGTGCCGCCACGATCGTGACGTCGTTCCGGTTGCGGTCGTCCGCCTTGCGCAGCCGGATCGATTTCAGATCCACGCTGGTGAGCACGTTTAGTTTTACCTGCTCCCCAACCTTCGTCAATTGTGTGTGCATCTCCACCGGCAGACTGTGGATCTCGTCGCGCGAGAAAACCGCATCCTCGATCTCCTGCTTGGATACCGCCGCTTCGTTCTCCGCCTGTTTCGGCGCCGAATAACCGCGCCTCCGGTCGCGGATCACCACCGGAACTTCCACCAAGTTACTCCGCACCTTGAATATTGCAGGCTGCTCCGAAGTAACCATCTCATCGTTCCTCGTCACCGGCGGAGCTGTGGTCGAGGCGCTGGGCGCGGTTGGCCGAAGGTTCAGCGGCTCGGTCACTTCCTTCGTCTCTGGCGCGGAGTACCCGGATCGCGCCTGCACATCGAGCTTGATCCCCTCCCGCAGTTTGACCGTCAGCCGGTGCAGGCTCCCGTCCGGCTTGATGTCGCCCGGCGAGAATCCCAAAACGTACATGTACTTTGGCGTAGCGGCCAACTGTTCGACAGCGCCGTCCAGATCGTTGGTGTCGCGAATGAATTTGCCGCCGGTGCCATCGCTTATGTCCAGTTGAAACTCCCAGAACCGCTTATGCGGGAGTATCGTCGACAAACCGAGGGTGTCCAGTGTATCAATCACTACCCGAGATCGAATGGCATGGTCGATCATCCGCATCGCCCGCGGCACTTCGGTCCACGTCTGTCCGTGAATTATCAGGCCGGCTGAGAGGAAGACAAAGGTGCGTTGGCCGGGCAATAGCGCCATCCGGCTGACAATCTTGTCGCACTCGATAGTGGTAGTTATCGCTAACTGTTCGAGGTCCAAGGTATTAACACCCGACGGCCCTGTCCCAAGTTTCATCATTGCATCGACGATCTTCGCTCGGTCCGCAGTGAAATCGACGTTGGTAAACCCCGACACGGTGAAGAACGCCACGCGATCCGCCGGTTGCAGCTTGTCCAGGTATTTCCGGACTGCGTTGCGCGTGTAAGTCAGGTCGCCATAGTCGCCAATGTGCACGTCATCGAACATCAGGGCAACGAAATGAGCCGGCATCACCATCGGCGCGGCATCTGCCTTCTTCCCGGTCGGCTGGCTACGGTCTTCGGCCACTCGCCCGGAAGTTTCCTCCAGCGAGAAACTGGTGATCTCGCGTTCCTTGCCGTTGTCGAAAAGCCGGAAGTCTTCTTTGCCGAGGTTGGCGACCACCTCGCCCTTGGCATCCCGCACCACCACCGGCGCCAAAACCAAATTGGTTTCCGCCTTGAATGCCGGCGGCGCAGGCTGCGCCACAGCCGCCGCGGGAAAGAGGAAGAAAAGAACTGCGGGGGCGAAGCAAATCGTACCGCGAATGGTCATAGTACACCTCCCATTCTGCAATTCGAGGGGAACAGGCTTAGAACTCCCGCCGCTCACGCGGCCTACTTACCGCTGAACTCCACTACACACGACGTTGCCGTGCTAACTCGAGTTTCATGATATAGGCTTTGTCGAAGGGAATCAACATCCCGGCGATAATCTAGATCAATCCGTTTGCCGAAGATGGAGATGCCACCAACTCCCATACGTGCCCGGCCGTAATCGGCGAGGTGCACGCCCTATTTTCAGCCACTTACGACGTCACGTTTTCATCGCCTCTTGTGGGCCGCGTCCCCCGCGGCCCATGACGGTTCATCGGCGGCCTTGATCTTTCCCACCTTCTCAGAGTTGCTTCGTCCCCCCGCGGTGTTATCGTAACGGAAGGATGCCGATGGCTCCAGGTGACGGCTACATTCGCGCGCGGGGTCTGACCAAAAAGTACCGGTCTGGGAACTCGGACCTGGTTGTGTTTGAAGGGCTTGACCTGGACGTGGAGCGCGGCGAAATGCTGGCCCTGGTGGGAGAATCGGGCGCGGGGAAATCCACACTCTTACATCTTCTGGGCGGTCTGGACAGTCCTTCCGGAGGTGCGATATACTACGGAGGTACGGAGATTTCGGGGCTCGCTCACCCGGAACAGTCGGATTTTCGTAACCGGGAAATTGGGTTCGTTTGGCAAATTCACTATCTCTTGCCTGAGTTCACGGCCCTGGAGAACGTGATGATGCCGTTGCTGATTCGGGGGTGGCCGCAGGCCAGGGCCGCTTCGGAATCGCTAGCGAGGTTGGATGAAGTCGGTCTTCACGCGCGGTCTACGCACCGCGCCGGTGAATTATCGGGAGGCGAACAGCAGCGGGTCGTGCTGGCCCGCGCGTTGGTTGGAACGCCGTCCGTTCTGCTGGCCGATGAGCCGACGGGGAACCTGGACTTCCGGACTGGCGAAATGATCTTCGAACTCCTGGAAGGCCTGCATCGTTCTCATCGACTCACCTCGGTTTTTGTCACGCACAATTGGCAGTTCGCGCGCCGTTGCGACCGTATTTTAAGCCTGGATAAAGGCGGGCTGGCGCAGGGTATTCCACCAGGTACGCAACTATGAAGCCAGCGGGAACATCTTTAGTCTTAGGGGGCGTCGCTTTTTATGTTTGAGCGTTACACGGAGAAGGCACGAAGAGTGATCTTCTTCGCGCGGTACGAGGCCAGCCAGTTTGGCAGCCCTTACATTGAAACCGAACATCTGCTCCTCGGCCTCCTGCGCGAGGATAAGGCTCTGGCGAACCGGTTCCTGCGTTCGCATGCCGCGGTCGAATCCATCCGGAAACAGATTGAAGGGCACACCACCATCCGCGAGAAAGTGTCCACTTCCGTGGACCTTCCCCTCAGTCATGAGTGCAAGCGCGTGCTGGCTTACGGAGCCGAAGAAGCCGAACGGCTGAATCACAAGCACATCGGCACCGAGCACCTGCTGCTGGGGCTGTTGCGCGAGGAAAAATGTTTTGCGGCCGAGATTCTCCACGAACGCGGGTTACGGCTTTCGACCATCCGCGAGGAGCTGGCGCGTTCGCAGAGCGAAAAGGTGGCGTCGGCGCGGCCCAAGGAAAGCTCGCTGCTGGCCGAGTTCAGCCGCGACCTCACGCAGGCTGCCATGGACA
>Ga0105857_1000587_pt1 | contig 13117 bp, 8 predicted proteins | sample OrgsoiDNA_201061_FD_89682 | JGI IMG/M metagenome (GOLD analysis project Ga0105857, IMG submission 89682) | Permafrost soil microbial communities from the Arctic, to analyse light accelerated degradation of dissolved organic matter (DOM) -... | ecosystem: Environmental > Terrestrial > Soil >...
CAACAGGAAGCGTTGCCGGGCGAGCGAATCGCTGGCGAGTTGCTCCATGGTACGAACCTGGTACAGAACCTGATCGTTGGCGACTCCGCGCAGTTCCCGCCGCAGCGGTTCCACCACGCCCAATGGCGCGATGCTGGTCCTGACCGCAATCGACATGAGTTCGGACCAACGGCGCACAAACCGGTCCTGGAGCTGGGCAAACGGATAGTAGAACTGGTCCCGCACCGAAGCTTGATCGTCGCTGGCGAGCCCCCAATGCCTGACATGGCCCACCACACCCACCACCTGGAAGGGGTCGGAACCCATCTCCGGGATCCAGAGGCGCTTGCCGACAGGCTCCCGTCCGCCGAAGGCGTGTTGTGCGAAAACGTCATCGATCACCACCACAAGCTGATTGCCCATGCGGTCCCGCTCGTCGAAGAATCGGCCCTGGCGCAGGGGGATGGCCATGACCTTCAGGTAATCCGGCGTCACGCTGGTTGCGAGCGCCACGGGCTGCTGGTTCTCCGGCGGCACGGCCGCGGTGGTCCAGTAGCCGACCTGGTTGTTGCCCTGCCGCATGGGGAAGGTGTCGACCATCGCAATGGACTGCACTCCCGGAACGTGCCGTGCACGGTCCAGGGCGTCCTGCCAGGCCGCGCGTGTCTGCGCGGGGTTGGCGAGGGTGCCGGGCGAAAGCGCCATCCGGGTGACCAGTACGTTGCGGATATTCACGCCCGGATCCAGGGATGAGAGATGCAGCAGCGTGCGCCCGAGCATCCCGGCGGAGACTAACAGCACCACCGCCAGGGCAATCTCGGATATGACAAAACTGCCGTGAAGACGGCGCGAGCTTCCCGCAACCGTCCGCGTTCCGGCACGGAGCCTTCGTTCCAAGTCGCGTGCCGGAGCGCGCAGGGCCGGCGCCAGCCCGAAAAGAAGACCGCTCAGCAGGGAGGCGGCCAGTGCGAACAGCAGCACATGCCAATCCAGGCGTACCTCCCCGGCGCGCGGTAAACTGCCTGGCCAGAACGCCACAAACGGGCGGATCCCGATGGCTGCCAGCAAGATGCCGAGCAAGCCTCCGGCAAGCCCCAGCACCGCGCTCTCTGTCAGACATTGGCGCGCCAACCGGCTCCGCCCCGCCCCGAGCGCCACGCGCATGGCCAGTTCACGCTCGCGTGAAACCGCGCGCGCCAGCAGTAAGCTGGCCACATTCGCGCACGCGATCAGCAGCACCAGGGTGACGGCGCCCAGCAGCAACCATAGCGTGGACCGGACGTCTCCCACATCCGGCCGAAGCGGCTGCACATCGAAAGCGCGGCCGGCATTGGTGTCCGGATACTGGTTGGCCAGACGGCGGCCGATCAACGCCAGCTCGGACCGTGCCTGGCCCAGCGTCGCGCCCGGCTGGAGGCGCGCCACCACACCAACAGGATGTGCCCGGCGGCTCAGCAGGAACCTTGCCGTGTTTTGGCCCAGCGGCATGTACACGTCCGGTTCCTCGCCGTCCAGCCGGAAATCCGCGCGCGCGATGCCCACAACGGTATAGCGCTTTCCGTCAAAAACCAGCGACATGCCGACGGCTGCCGGGCTTGCGGCAAAGCGCTGCTGCCAAAAGCTGTAGCCCAGGATGACCACCGGCGCGGCTCCCGGGCGGTCTTCTTCGGGCAGGAACGCGCGCCCACGCCATAGCGGAACGCCCAGCACGGAAAACAGTTCGCTCGAGACTTCGCGCTGTTCCACGTACGCCGGGTCCCCGGGCTCGCTGACCGTGCCTCCACTGAAGAGCCACCCCGCCATGGAAAGCGAGCGGCTCTCGCGCTGGCAGTCGCGAAAGTCGGGGTATGCAACATTCTGCTCGCCATTTAGGGCAACGTTCCAGGTTTGCGTCTGCCCGTGCAGGGCCACCAGCCTGTCGGGTTTCGGATAGGCCAGCGGCTTAAGCAACACACCGTTCGTCACGGTGAACATGACGGTGGTCGCTCCAATGCCGAGGGCCAGTGTCGACAGGGCGACAACCGCGAACCCCGGCTTCTGCCGCAGGGTGCGAACGGCATAGCGGAAGTCCTGCACCAGGTCCTCCAACCAGCGTGTGCCACGGGCATCGCGGCACTGCTCCTTCACCTGCGCCTGGCCGCCCAGAGCAAGCCTGGCCTGCCGCCGCGCTTCCCCGGGATCGTGGCCAAGCGCCATCAGATCGGCCGTGTGTTGGTCAAGATGGAAGAGCAGTTCCTTTTCGAGCTGCTCTTCCATCTGCCTGCGGCGCCAGGGCGCCCATTTCGGCGTCATTGCCTATACCTCGCTCTTCGACATATTAAGCCATCACGTGTCGAAGGTCAAGGTATGCGTCAGCCAACAGGTATGCGTCAGCCAACAGGTATGCGTCGGCCGGCCGCCGCCGGCGATACGCTATATTCGTATACGATGCTCTACACAAGACGGGACGTAGGCAAGCTCGCCCTGGCCGCCCTGCCGATGGCCAAGGCATTGGGAGCCATCGACTCCAAATTCAACGGCGTTCAAATTGGCGCCATCACATACAGTTTCAGGGGCATGACCGATCCCGATGCGATCGTCAAGGCGATGGCCGATATCGGGCTCGGTGAAGCCGAGTTGATGTCGAACCATGCCGAGGCCGCGGCCGGAGCGCCGCCCCAGAATCCGGGTGGCGGCCGTGGACCGGGTGGCGGCCGCGGACGTGGGCAAATGACGCCGGAGCAGCAGGCCGCCATGCGCGTACGCCAGGAGGAACTCAAGAAATGGCGCGCGTCCACTTCCCCCGACACGTTCAAGGCCGTCCGCAAGAAATTCAACGCTGCGGGCATCGACGTTGCCTTGCTCTGTTACAACATGCAGGACAGCATGACCGATGACGACATCGAGTTCGGCTTCCAAATGGCCAAGGCGCTCGGCGTCAAGGGGATCACCACCAGCACCACGGTAAGCATGTCGAAGCGCATCGCGCCTCTGGCCGACAAACACAAGTTGATGGTCGGCTATCACGGCCATGACCAGACCTCCGACCCCAATCAGTTCGCCACGCTCGACAGTTACGCCACGGCGTTCTCATACGGGAAGTATAACGGCGTGAATCTGGATATCGGCCACTTCACGGCATCCAATTACGACGCCATCGCGTTCATCAAAGAGCACCACGCCCGGATCACCAACCTGCACGTGAAGGACCGCAAGAAGGACCACGGGCCGAACACTCCATGGGGCCAGGGCGATACGCCGATCAAAGAAGTGCTGCAGCTCTTGAAGAAAGAGAAATATCCGTTCCCGGCGAACATCGAGTACGAATACCAGGGCGAGTCGGATGTGATTACCGAGATGAAAAAGTGCCTGGCGTTCTGCAAGGCCGCCCTGGCGTAGGTGGCGCAGGCGGTTCCGCCTGCGTTTTCGGTAGAGACCAGCCGCTATTATTTTTGCTACAATGATTTCCAGTAGGAATACTTGTAGGAATGCGGACAGCGGCCAAAATCACGAAGACCTTTTCGCTCGATAGGGCGGTTCTGGCGGAAGTCAAGAGAACCAAAGGCAACCTTTCGGAAAGCGCACGGGTGAACAGTCTTCTCCAATTTGCCCTCGATCTCGAAAAGCGGGCCGCTCTCGACCGGGAATCTGCCGGCTTCTTTCGATCGGCGCCCGCCGACCGCCAGGAACGCCGCGGCTTTCAGTCTAAGACTCTGGCGGCTTGGGCCCGCAACGATTGACATGAGCACGCAAGGATCGACACAAAAATGAAGCGCCTGAGCCGCACCTGCCCCCCTGCGGGATGGTTTCCCAGGCGAGGACAGGTTTGTCTTTTTGCGCTGGACAAGGTTCGGCCGGCTCTCGTCGTCTCATCCGACGCGTTGAACCGTCATTCGCTGGACGTTTGCGTAGTGCCAATCTCCACCGCTGAACACAAGGCGTTCAGTCTGCGGCCGAAGTTGGTGGCGGGTGACGGCGGTTTGGACCGCAACTCCTGGGTCAAGTGCGATCAGGTCGGCACCATTGAGATGGCGGCCGCAGTCTATCCTCCGCTTGGCAGTTTAAGCCGGGCCTCTTTAGAACGTGTCGAGCAGGCGATCAAACAAGCGTTGGAGTTACCCTAAGCGAAGCGGTCCAGATCGCCTTCGCGAAACCAGACGCCGGGCGCAACCAGGCGCACGGCGGCGCTTGATCCCAAGTTACCATTCTGGTAACTTCATGGCCGCGTCTCCGAAATCCTCAACGGCAAGCGCGGAATCGGCAAAACCCAAGCCAAGCAATTGGCCGCGCTGCTCCATGTGCCGGTGGATCTGTTCCTATAGACTCGTGCGGGGTTGCCGAAGAGTCACGATTCAGCGAAGCGCTGTTTTGTGTTGGAAGGCGCGCGTGGTTCGGTCTACCGGCGCGACGTAGCTATTCCCTGGATCGTTGCGGCGTTCGTCAAGCTTCCGCTGAAAGGCTTTTGACAGGGGCGGCAAAGTCCGTCTGGCCCGCTTGAGTTCCCATTTGACAAGGATTACAAGGCTGGCGATCACGAGAATGAATACACCTACCACCAATTCACGAAGCACACCTCATCCTAGAGCGGGAAGCTGCGAAGGCGCAAGTCAACTTCAGTAGATCAACCAATGGGGGGGTACGATTGCAGGGACGATAGGGCCCGGACTCTAAGGGCGCAGGAGGAGAGATGAAGCCAGTGCGACAAATCCCATCAGCAAGAGCAGATCGACTTTCTTGGGAGCGCGAGCGAGAAGTTGGCGCATAGTCGGCATTCCTGAATCGACCCTACGCGCCGCGTGAGGATGCCGCAAGTAGACAAAGGTTAACAGAAGCGTTAACCATCGCGCCGCGGCCATTTGAGTTTGGCCGGGCTTTGTGCGGGAATAGAGGATTGACAAGGAGTTTCGCCATGAAGCGGGGATTTCCCTGGCCTTTATCGCTAACGGCGCTCGCGCCCCTGGTGGCCGCCGGCCTTTTCGCGCCGGCGGCGGTGGCGCAATCCGCCAGCGTTGCGGCGCCCGCGTCGCAGGACGCCAGGATGAAATGGTTTCGCGAGGCCAAGTTCGGCCTCTTCATCCACTGGGGGCTCTACGCCATTCCAGCCGGAGAGTGGAAGGGGCAGCCCATCGCCGGCATTGGCGAGTGGATCATGAACCGGGCCACGATTCCCGTCACCGAGTATGCGCAACTGGCGTCGCAATTCAATCCGGTGAAGTTTGACGCCGAGGAATGGGTCAAGCTGGCGGAGGACGCCGGCCAGAAATACATCGTCATCACCAGCAAGCATCATGACGGCTTTGCCATGTACCACTCCGCGGTAAGCAAGTACAACGTCTTCGACGCCACGCCGTTCCACCGCGACCCGCTAAAGGAACTGGCGGCGGCCTGCGCCCGGCACGGCATCAAATTCGGGTTCTACTATTCGCAGTCGCAGGATTGGCACGATCCGAACGGCGCCGGCAACACGTGGGATTTCGGCCCCGACGGCCTGGCAGGCTACAAGGACTACGACCAGTATCTGCGCGGCAAGGCCGAGCCGCAGGTGAAGGAACTGCTCACCGGCTACGGTCCGGTCTGCCTGATCTGGTTTGACACGGCGCGCATGATGGACGGCAACCGGCCGCAACGGTTCATCGACATCGTGCATAACCTGCAGCCGGCAACGTTGATCGATGGCCGCCTGGGCGCCGCCGGCGACTACGTGTCGATGGGCGACAACCGCATCCCGGATGCCGTGGTTCCGGGCGATTGGGAAGTGCCGGCCACGCTGAACAAGACCTGGGGCTTCAAGAAAGACGACCACGACTGGAAGACGCCCGAAGACCTCACCTTTAAGCTGGTGGACATCGTCAGCAAAGGGGGAAATTACCTGCTGAACGTGGGGCCCACGGCGGAAGGCTTGATCCCGCAGCCCAGCCAGGACAACCTGCGCGCGGTGGGGCGCTGGCTCAAGGTGAACGGCGAAGCGATTTACGGCGCTGGCCCAACGCCGTTCGGCGACGAACTCGGCGCCCCCGACCCGGGCAAGCAGGATAAGAACGGCAAGCCGGTGTTCGTTCAATCCACGGATTGGCGCTGCACCGCCAAGCCGGGCAAGCTCTACATCCACCTGTTTAAATGGCCCAATGGCTCGTTCGAGGTTTCAAAGGTGAAGGGCAAAGTCACCAAGGCTTACCTGCTGGCCGATACCACACACTCGGCGCTGAAGATGAGCCAGAAGGGCGATAAGGTGACCGTGTCGCTGCCGGCGGCTGCGCCGGGGCGGATCGCGTCTGTGATGGTGCTGGAGACGGCGAACTGAAGCGCGGCATCCCCTGCTGCTGCACTGTAGGTTTTCCACAATGAAGATTCGTTAAGAAAACGGCAAAAACTTCTGCACTGGTGCCGCTCAAGAGCCTGTTAATTCAACAAAATTCCTGGGAAAGTGGAATGGCCGTCGCATTGCTCATTGTGGCACCGGGGGCGCTCAAATGTGGACACGCGACAACCTGTTGGAACTGATCCACACCAAGATGCAGGACTATCGCTTCATTCTGGTCTCCCACCGCGAGCCTTACATTCACAGGTTCGCCGCCGGCGGAGAGATCGAGTGCGAACAGCCGGCCAGCGGGCTGACCGTGGCCCTGGACCCGATCCTGCGCGCCAGCGGCGGCGTGTGGATTGCGCACGGCAGCGGCGACGCGGACCGCAGCGTGGTGGATTCGAGCGACCACGTGATGGTGCCTCCCGATGAACCCAGTTACACACTGCGCCGGGTCTGGCTGACCAAGGAGCAGGAAAACGGGCACTACTACGGGATTTCCAACCAGGGATTGTGGCCGCTGTGCCATGTCGTATTCACCCGTCCGTCATTCCTGCCCGAGGACTGGGAAGCTTACCGCGAAGTGAACCGGCGGTTCGCCGACGCGGTGCTTGAGGAAGCCGGCGACGAGCCAACCTTTGTGTTCATTCAGGACTACCATTTCGCGCTGTTGCCGGCGATGCTGAAGGAGCGGAATCCGAACCTGGTCGTGGCGCAGTTCTGGCACATTCCGTGGCCCAATCCAGAAGTATTCCGGGGCTTTCCCTGGAAGCAGGAATTGCTGGACGGGATGCTGGGCAACGACCTTTTGGGGTTCCATTTGCGCCAGCACTGCCAGAACTTTCTGGATACGGTAGATACCGAGCTGGAAGCCAAAATCGATCGCGAGCGCTTCGATATCACGCGCGGCGGAAAATCCACTTCGGTGCGGCCGTTCCCCATCAGCCTGGATTTTGAACGGCATAGCGCGCTGGCTGGGAGCTCGAATACTTCACGGGAGATGATGCGGTGGCGCCGCCAGTTGGGGCTGCGCGGCGAGTTCCTGGGAATCGGCATCGACCGGATCGACTATACCAAGGGAATCTGCGAGCGGTTCCGCGCCCTGGATCGGTTTCTGGGCAAGAATCCGGAATACCGGGAGCGTCTGATTTTCGTGCAGGTCGGAGTTCCCAGCCGGAGCCGCATCCCGAACTACAAGCTCCTGGAGGAACAGATCGACAACCTGGCGGAAGAGATCAACCTGAAATGGGCCAGCGAAACCTGGCGGCCGATCGTGTTGATCAAGGAGACGGTGCCGCACTCCCGGCTGATGGCGCTGCACCGCCTGGCGGATTTCTGCCTGATCACGTCGCTGCACGACGGCATGAACCTGGTGGCCAAGGAGTATGTCGCCAGCCGCGTGGATGGCGACGGAGCCCTGATCCTGAGCGAATTCGCCGGGGCCTCGCGCGAGTTGGTCGACGCGATTCTGATCAACCCCTTCGACGAGGGCGAGACCGCCGATGCCATTCGGCAGGCGCTCGAAATGCCGGAGGAAGAGCGGCGCAGGCGGATGCAAAAGATGCGCGCCGCGGTGGCGGAGAACAATATCTACAGGTGGGCCGGCAAGATTATTTCGGCGCTTCTGAAGTTCGAGTTCCCGTCCAATGCACAAGCCGATGTCCCAACCCTTGTCGCCGTCCGCGCTCGCTGAGATTCGGGAGCGAGTGCGCGAAGCTGTCGCCCTCTCCCTGTTTCTGGATTTCGACGGAACGCTGGCGCCCATAGTGAACGATCCCGGCGACGCAAGGCTTGCGCCCGGCGTGCGGAAAAGGCTTGAGGCTCTGGCGGCCCGGAATGACACGCTGGTGGCGATCGTCAGCGGGCGCGCGCTGGCCGATCTCCGCCCGCGAGTCGGAATCGCCAGCGCGATCTACGCCGGAAACCACGGTCTTGAAATCAGCGGTCCGGAAATCAGCGGCCCGGAACTCGGCGGCAAGCCCGTGAGTTTTGTGGAGCCCTGCGCATTGGCCCGGCTGGAACCGCTGCGCCGTATATGCGACAACCTGACAGCCGCGCTGGCGCACATACCGGGGGCGCGAGTGGAGAACAAGGTACTCACGGCCAGCGTCCACTACCGCCAGGCGGCCGCGGGCGAGACGGGCCACATCACGGAGATTGTGCAGCGGGAATTGGCGCGCGCCTCCGCTTTATCCAAGCTGAATCATTTTCGAGTGAATCATGGGAAGATGGTCCTGGAAATTGTCCCTCGGACCGGCTGGCAGAAAGGGGCTGCGGTAGGCTGGATCAATGCCCGGCTGGCGATGCCCGGCGCCCGGTCCATCTACATAGGGGACGACCGCACCGACGAAGATGCGTTTGCGCGTATGACTGACGAAATCACCATCCGGGTTGGCCGGTCCGCGGGAACATCGGCTCGGTACTTCGTGAAGGACCCGGCCCGGGTGCATGCGTTTCTGGATTGGCTGAGTGAGAACCGATGAAGGCAGGCAGCGCCAGCGATCCTCTGTGGTACAAGGACGCCGTCATTTACGAAACCCACGTCAAGGCTTTCTTTGACAGCAATAACGATGGCGTCGGCGATTTCAAAGGCCTCACGCAAAAGCTGGATTACCTGCAGCATCTCGGCGTCACCTGCATCTGGCTGCTTCCGTTCTTTCCATCGCCGCTCAAAGACGACGGCTACGATATCGCGGACTATACCGGCGTGCACGCCAGTTATGGAACGCTGGACGATTTCAAAGAGTTCCTGACCGCGGCGCACGATCGCGAGCTGCAGGTGATGGTGGAACTGGTGATCAACCATACCTCCGACCAGCACCCCTGGTTTCGTGCTGCCCGCAAAGCGCCGGCCGGTTCGCTCGAGCGCGATTTTTACGTGTGGAGCGAAACCGACCAGAAGTACCGCGATGCCCGGATCATATTCACGGACACGGAGAAATCCAACTGGGCCTGGGATCCGGAAGCCCAGGCCTATTACTGGCACCGCTTCTTCGCGCACCAGCCCGACTTGAACTTCGATAACCCCGAGGTGCTGAGCGAGGTCCTGAATGCCATGCGCTTCTGGCTGGATATGGGGGTGGATGGACTGCGCCTGGACGCTATTCCCTACCTGGTGGAGCGCGACGGGACGAATTGCGAGAACCTGCCGGAGACTCACGAGACCATCAAGAAGATTCGCCGGGAACTGGATGCCGGCTATACCAGGCGCGTCCTGCTGGGCGAGGCCAACCAGTTGCCGCTGGACGTGCTGCCGTACTTCGGCAATGAGGACGAGTGCCACATGGCGTTCCACTTCCCGCTGATGCCGCGCATCTTCATGGCGCTGCGCCTGGAAGACAACCACCCGATCCTCGACATCATGTCGCGCACGCCCGAGATTCCCGCAAGCTGCCAGTGGGGGCTGTTCCTGCGCAACCACGACGAACTGACGCTCGAGATGGTCACCGACGATGAGCGCGACTATATGTACCTGGCGTACAGCGCCGACCCGCGCATGCGGCTCAACGTCGGCATTAGGCGGCGGCTGGCGCCGCTGATGGACAACAATCGCCGCCGCATCGAGCTGATGTACAGCATTCTGTTTTCGTTCCCCGGAACGCCGGTGATTTACTACGGTGACGAGATCGGCATGGGGGACAACATCTACCTGGGCGACCGCAACGGCGTGCGCACGCCGATGCAGTGGACCGCGGATCGCAATGCCGGATTCTCGCGCGCCAACCCGGCGCGGCTTTACAGCCCCGTCATCATCGACCCGGTCTGGGGCTATGAGGCCGTCAACGTGGAGGCGCAGGAAACCGATTCTTCTTCGCTGCTGAACTGGATGCGCAACATGATCGAGCTGCGGAAGCTGTTCAAAGTGTTTGGAAGGGGCAAGCTGGAATTCCTGAATCCCGGCAACCGCAAGGTGCTGGCTTATCTGCGGCGGTACGAAGCGGACCAGATTCTGTGCGTGGCCAACCTGTCGCGATTCGCGCAACCGGTGGAGCTGGATCTCAGCCACCTGGCGGGGATGACGCCCGTGGAGATGCTGGGCTACACGGAATTTCCGGCGATCGATCAGACGCCGTACCGGTTGTCATTGGCGCCATATTCGTTTTTCTGGTTCGAGCTGCGGCATGGCTAGACTAACTAGTCCCTGGGCTCAGTGGATCGGCCCGGAGACGCTCATCGCCCAGGTTCACAGCACGGCTCCATTCCTTGAAGCACGCCTGTCAGCTACCGAACCCGGCCGCCTCATCGAACTGGGCCTCACGCCCGACGGTTTCCTGCGCATTCTCGCCAGTTGGCGGAACATACTGAGCCCCAACCTCAACCCCGAGGAGCAGTTGCAGGACTACTTCGCCTTCTGCCTGGCCTGTCACCACGCTACCGTCGCCACGTTCGTGCCTACCGATGTCGATACCAAAATCCGAGGCATTGTCTGGCGCGAATCGCGCGACTCCGATGTACTGCGGCCCATGCTGCGCGTGGCCCTGGCCTCGCGCGCCTGGACGGAAGACGGCATCTCGGTCCGCGCCGTCCGCGGCGTTAGCGGCCACAATGGCGAACAGTGGAGCGCCATTGCGGGAGGCCTGGGCCGCCTGCTCGAACTCGGCGATACCGTTTCCGCCGAAGAAGCGCAGGCCGCCATCGAAGCCGAGATCGACCGCGAACAGGCGGTCTTCGATGAAGCCGCCGCTGAACGCGACGCCGAGCTCGACCTGTTGCGCCTCTCCATGACCCTGGCGCACAACCGCGGCGATCTGACTCAAGGCATGGGTTTCTGGAAGCGCACCCCGGTCACCGCGCCGGTCATGGACCATCTCTCCGAACGCGGCCGCTTCCCGCTCGCCGTCCGGATGTATCAACACACCGGCCTCTCGGCCGAAGGCCACCGGCACTATCCCCTGCGTGCGGTGAAGGCCCTGCGCCGCTCGCCCGGCACGCTGCTGCCGCTGTGCCCATTCCTGGACGAGTGGGGCGGCGTGGCGGCGCAACTCGAAGAAGGCCACGAAGTGCTGGCGGCGCTGGCGGGCGGTTGCCAGAAGGTACAGGGGCAGCAAGGCTACTACCGCGCCATCGCCGGCATGCGCAACGCTTCCCCAGGCGCTTTCGAACGCGCGGCCGAGCGCATGCCCAACGGCGCGCAGCGTCTGCTCCGCGGCGCCGAACTGCGCAAACTTATCGACGTGCCCCGCGTTTCCTTCGAATCCATGATGCGCAAGCGCGCCCGCACGGCCCTGGCAATGTTCAGCGGGAAGAGCTGACGTTCAGCCCCTAGTGCAGTGTCCACGAATTGGCTGGACAGGTCGGGTCAGTGGGGCGGACCCCCTGGTCCGCGCGGGTCCCCCTGGACCCGCTTCTGCATGTGCCAAATGAAGCTGATCTCGCCACCGTGGCAGGCCGACCAGGGGGTCGACCGCGGACCAGGGGGTCCGCCCCACTGCTCCGCGCGAAATGTCTCTTGTTTAGTTATTTCGTAGACACTACCCTAGAAATGAAACTTGTAGCGGACTTCCGCATAGATCTCTCGCGGTTCGAAATAGTGCGTGCCTCCGAAAGTGAGGCTGTTATCGAGGAGGAATCGCCGGTTGCCAACGTTCAGCCCCTGGAGGGCCACCGACCAGCTTTCTCCCAAGCTCGTGCCTAGCGATAGATCGAAGGTGGTGTGCGCGGGAAGGCGAGCCGGGCCGCCGTTGTCGGGGAAACCGGACCCATAGTAAAGGTTCCCGGCGATCCAGCTCCTGCGCGGCAGGGTCACATTTCCTCCCAGGCTGAGCGTGTGCTGCTGATCGTGGTCCAGCAGGAAGAGATTGTCGGGTGGAGCGAACGAAGTGAGGCCGCCCGATATCGCGCCCCATCCTTCGGCGCGCTGGTCGGAGTACGCCAGGTGCATCTGAGCGCGGCGCAGGAACACCGGCGAACGCAGCGTCGCCTCCCAGCCGTCGATGCGCGCGCCCTGGAGCGTCAGCGGCAGAAAGAGATTCGAGTTGCCCAGCGCGTCGTGATCGAAAAAGTTTCGGCTCTTGGTGTGGAAGTGATCGGCGTCGAGCGTCCAGCCTCGCAAGGGGATGGCGATTCCGAACTGGCTCTCTTCATTGCGCTCGCCGTGCAAAGGCAGGAACCCGAATCCCTGATTGAGCGCGAAGTCGAGCAGCGGGCCTGAGACCGTGGAAAGAGGCGGGGCTTGATAGAACCTGCCGTAGAAGCCGCGCAGAACCCAGTTCAGATGGGGCACGCGCACGGCGGCGCCCACGCGGGGGCTCGCCGCATTCTCGGAGATCGCGCCCTGGAAATGCGTGAGCCGCACGCCTCCGGTGAGGGTCACCCACCGGTTGATTTTGAACGCATCCTCCAGGAAGACCGCCGCCAGTCCGCCGGACGGATTCTCCCGCTGTCTCAGCGCCAGACCGCTGCCGTCGGTCGCGGTCAGGCCGAACAGCCGGCTATCGCGCTCCCCGTAGGTGTATACGCCCACGCGTGCATCGTGGCTCTTCGATACGGCGTTGAGCGAGATCTGCGCTCCTCCATATTGGGTATCGAGCTTGTCGAGGGTGCTCAGGTTCGGATCGTTGGGGCCTCCCAGGTAGTCTGCCCGGTTGAAGTGATAGAACGGCGAGACGGTGAGAACCAGGCCGGGCGCGCCGGCATGCGGCGCAACGATATGGACCCAGGAAAAGTTGACCAGAGCGTCATTTTCCCGGTCCAGATCGCGGACTCCGCCGGCCTGGTCGTCCGGACTATTCGGAATCTGGTAGTCATCCCTCCGGATGGCCGCAATCAGGCGAAGCTGGTCCGTCGCGGATCGGTTAAAAATGAGAGAGCCAAAGCCGCCGAACCCGTCTCCCCGGTCGTGGATGACGGCGGAGGTGG
>Ga0105857_1000592_pt1 | contig 13048 bp, 17 predicted proteins | sample OrgsoiDNA_201061_FD_89682 | JGI IMG/M metagenome (GOLD analysis project Ga0105857, IMG submission 89682) | Permafrost soil microbial communities from the Arctic, to analyse light accelerated degradation of dissolved organic matter (DOM) -... | ecosystem: Environmental > Terrestrial > Soil >...
CCCAATGCGCTGGCCCAGGGCACCACGGAAGTCGTGCCTCAAACCACGGTGGTTGCCAAGGAAGAAAAAACACGCAATGTGGTGCTGAAGCAGGGCGCCACGGTCGAAGAACTGGTGCGGGCTTTGGCCTCAATCGGCTCCACGCCACGCGATGTAATCGCCATCCTGCAAAGCTTGAAGAGCGCCGGCGCACTTGAGGCCGAACTCGAGGTGATCTAAATGAGCGATGTCGCAATCATGCCGCAGGGAGCAGGTCTCCCGCTTACTCCGCAACCCACCGCGGTCGCATCCCGCAAGCCGGACGACCCGGCCAGAATCCACGAAGCCGCGCAACAATTCGAAGCGCTGCTGCTCGGTCAGATGCTGCATTCCGTCCGCGAGAGCGCCGGCAACTGGCTCAAAACCGGCGACGACTCGTCGGGCGATTGCGCCACCGATTTCGCCGAACAGCAGTTCGCCGCCACCATGGCCAAACAAGGCGGCCTCGGACTAGCCACCCTTATCTCCACCGGTCTCACCCGGCCCTGACGTCCGCCGGCTTCCTCTCCGGTAACACACGCCGGCCGTGTTGAAGCTGGCCGCCGCGCCGTAGGCGGGGCGCCCACCGGGCCGCCGCCCTAGAAACTCCATCCTTGCGCTGCATACGCCGGCGCCCCTTCTTGCGCCAGCGGTTGTGCCCAGCGGCTCGCGGCAATCGCCGCCGGCTTTTCCCGCGGCTTCAACCCTTCCCATGCTTCCGAGAGCGTGCACAGCAGACCAAGCACTTCGGCCAGCGGCGCGTCACTCTGCTTGAAGTTGGCCTCCATCAACTGTCGCAGCATATAGTTGTACAACTCGCCCAGCCGTTGACTGATGGCGCCGCCTCGCTCCCGGTCCAACGACGCAACCAGTTCGAGCAGGATCTCGGAAGCGAAAGTGATCGACCGCGACCGGGCCGCGATGTCACCGCTCTCCAGGTGATGCCGTGCTTCCCGCACCGCTCCGGTGCACCTCTGGTAGAGCAGGTTCACCAACTCAATCGGGTCTGCCGAGAGTATCCGGCTCTCGAGGTAAGCGTCCATCGCGTTGTTTCTCATTTTATTCTCCACACAGAACTTATCGGAACTGCCGCAGCCTTCTTTACCCGAAACTCGGGCTAACTGTTGGGCGGTTTCAAGCCGGCAGCCAGCCGCAGAATATATTCTTTCGGAATCTGCGAAAGCACTTCCCTGGTCTTCCGGTCGATCAACTGAAGCACCATTCGCTGAGTGAGCGGATCCCTTTGGAATATGAATTCACTGTCCTGTCCGAACATTCCGGTTCCATTCACGGCCTTTACGGCCTGAACCACATCGCGGTTTTCCGCAGCCTTGTCGACTGAGATTGCCGGCGCGGGCGCATGAGGCGCCTCCAGGCTTCGACTGATTGCGTTGATATCCATAACAAACTCCCCTGCCAAGAACCGGTTGTGAATCGCGTCCGGTATCTTCGCACGATTCCTTATCGTCCCGAGGGCGCAAATCTATAAGCCGCTAACGAATCCCGAACCCCGGCCGAAAAGCAATTGAGAGGTTCCACACATGGCAAAAAACATTCCCGTAATCGGAGTTGAACCGAGCGAACTCCGCTGGCTTCGTCTGCTGGTCTTCCTGCTCCGCCATCCCGACCCCATGGTCCCCGAACTCGCCCGCCAGGCCCTGCTCCACGTGGAGGATGTCGCCTCGGCTCAAACGGCCTTTCAGGGAAACGCCCTGGACAATGCCGGCTAACTCACCCGTTCTTTCCTGGGTGCCCCGGGGCTACTTTGCCAGCTTCATGAGGCCGCGTGCTTTGGCCTGGTCGGAATCGGCGCCGGCGGTGTCGCCAGAGGCGCGGCGGACTTGGGCGCGGTTCACGTAAGCGTTGGTGTAGATTGGGTTCAGCCTGATGGCCTGGTCGAAATCGGCTAGCGCTTGCTTGTATTGCTTGAGGTGGAAATATGCATAGCCTCTGGCGTTGAAGGCCGGGGAGAGGAAGGGATCGAGCGTTACGGCCTGAGTGAGCGGTTCGATGGCTTCGGCGTATTGGGAATCCTGGATGAGTTTTCGGCCGCGGGCCTGGTATTCGGCTGCACTGGTCACGGCCGCACTGGTCACGGGTGGTCCCGCGAGGACGGCCGGTGGTGGAAGCGCCGGAATGGCGGGCGGTGCTTCGGGAACGCCAGGCAACGTGACGTTTCCGGTTTCGGGCGCCAGTTCCTTCGCCTTGGCCTGCTCGACGATATCGTCTACCTTCTTCCGGGCCAAGTCGCCGGCCTGCCGTGTATCCGCATTATTGGGATCGAGCTTCCCGGCCTCCGTCAAGTCCGCCAGCGCCTCGTCGTAGCGTCCCAGAAGCAGATAGTCATTGCCGCGGGCAGCCCATGCCACGGCATACCCGGGGCTCAGGCCGATAGCGCGGGTGCGGTCGGCGATGCCTTTTTCGTGGTCTCCGAGCAAGTGGTACGATCCGCCGCGCGCCACATAGGCTTCCGGATTTTTTGGATCCAGTTGGACCGCCTGTTCGCGGTCCGCCAGCGATTCCCGCGGTTTATTGGTGCGCGCGTAGACGGCGCCGCGCGCCAGAAACAGCCGCATATCCTGGGGATCGCGCGCGATGGCTTCGGTGTAATCGGCAACGGCGCCTTCGTCGTCGCGCAGGCGCTCGCGCACCGCGCCGCGCACGCGCCAGGCGCGCACATCGCCGCCATTCAGTTTGACGGCCGTGTTTAGATCGGCCAGGGCGAGCGGAAAATCGCCGATGCCGATGAACGCTAAAGCACGCTCGACGAACGCTTCTTGGTCATCCGGTTTGCGGGCGATGGAGGAATCGAAATCGTCCACGGCGTCGCGGTACTGCAGCAAAGCGGCGCGGGCCATGCCGCGGCCCCTGTAAGGTTCGGAATTATCCACCCGGAGTTTGATGGCCTGGGTGAAGTCTTCAATGGCCTTGTCGTATTGGGCGAGCGAAAGGCGAGCGCTGCCGCGCGCGTTATAGACTTCGGTGCGCTCCAGGTTCAGGTTAATGGCGGTATCGAAATCGTGGATGGCGCGCTCGTGTTGTTTGACCGCGGCGAAGTAAATGCCGCGAGCGAAATAAGAGTCGGCGCTGCCGGGTTGCGCCTGCACCGCCTGGTCCAGGTCGGCTCCGGCCTTCTCCAGGAGGCCCGCGGCCAGGTAGTCCTTGCCGCGCGCTCGCAGGGCGGGCGCATTGGCATTATCGGCCTGGATGGCTTCGGCATACGCGGCCATGGCCTCATCGCGCTTTCCCGCTTCATCGGCGCGAAGCCCGCGCTGGTAGGCGGCTTGCGATTTTTTCTTGTCGGGCTTGGCGTCCGCGGCGCCAGCCGGGATGGCGGCGCCGGTTATCGCCAACGCCAGTAAAATCCGCGCCAGAGGGTGGGCTGGAATCGACATCGAATCCCTGAAAATAGTGTACACTCAGCGGCGGATATGAGCACGGAACCGTTTGATGAGCCGCGCCTGGCGATCAATCGCGTGTACACGCGGACTGGGGACCTGGGCGACACCGGCTTGGCGGGAGGGCAGCGCGTTCCTAAAGACGGGGCGCGTATCGAAGCTTATGGCACGGTGGATGAGCTGAACGCGTTTCTGGGCGTGGCTCGCGCCACCGTCACGGAAATGGCCGAGACGGAAATGGCAAAGATCGATCCGCGCCTCGCGATCCTGGCGGCCATCATGCTGCGCGTGCAACACGAGTTGTTCAACCTGGGATCGATTCTGGCGACGCTGCCCCAGGACGTGCATCCCAAGCAGGCGCGCGTCACCGATACCGAAGTGACGCAGTTCGAGCGGGAGATGGACCGCATGAACGAAGATTTGCCGCCGCTCCGTTCGTTCGTGCTTCCGGGCGGCAGCCGGCTAAACGGGGAGCTGCACGTAGTGCGCACGGTCTGCCGGCGGGCGGAGCGCGCCTGCGTGGCGTTGGGGCGGGTGGAAAGTATTCCGCCCGAGGCTGTGAGATATTTGAACCGGTTGAGCGACGCGCTGTTCGTCTGGAGCCGGTGGGCGAGCCATGTTACGAACGCACCCGAAACTTTGTGGCAACCCAACCAGGCTGCGTCGGGCTCTACCGGCTCCGTTCCGAGCGACGACCCTGGATGATCGGCTTTGAGCGTGGGATTTAAGAAAGGCAAGATTTCACGCCAAGACGCAAAGTACCGCCAAGAACGCAAAGAAAATAAGAACGGCTGGGTATGACAGAGAATGCCGTGGCGAAGGAAATTGTCGATGTGGCTTATCGAATGCATACGGTGCTTGGGCCAGGGCTGTTTGAATCGGTGTATGAGGCGGTTCTGGCGAGCGAGCTGGAGAAGCGAGGACTGGTCCTTACGCGGCAACAGCCGATTCCTCTTGTGTACGATGGGACTCGCTTTGAAATGGGGTTTCGCGCCGATCTGGTAGTTGAGGACAAAGTGATCGTTGAAATCAAGTCCATCGCGGAGATCGCCGCTCTGCACCGAAAACAGCTTCTCACCTACCTGCGGTTAGCCGACAAACGCTTGGGCTTATTGATCAATTTCAATGTGGCAGTGATCAGGGACGGAATCGTGCGGGTAGTTAACGGCCTCGAAGATTGATTTGTGCTTCTTTGCGTTCTTGGCGGTACTTTGCGTCTTGGCGTGAAAGTTTTCTCTAAGCTGCATGGCGCGCGATATGATGAACGTGTGACATGGCGTTGATCGCGGTTTCGGGTCATCCGGGTTGCCGTTTTGAAGAGGTGGCGCGCTTCACCGCGCAGCGGCTGGGTTTTGAGCTGCTGACGCAATCCCGAATCCGGGCGCTCACCGAGGCGGAATTCGGAGCAGATGCCAAGATCCCGGACAAGGCCTACGCCAGCCTGGTGACCTCGATTCTGGCGCGGCTGGCCACGGAGAATCACATGGTGTGCTGCGCGCTTGGGGGCGAAGTGCAGGCCCGCCATTTTCTGGGCATGCTGCGCGTACACGTGGTGGCGCCGGAAAATGTGCGGATCGGCAACCTGATGCTGGATCACCGTCTGGACCGCGGCGCCGCGCGCGCGCTGCTGCTGGAGCTGGAAGCCGCCGACCGGGCCGGCCGCAAAGCCAGGTTCGGCAAAACTAAAGCCACCGCCGAGTTGTTCGACATGGTGCTTAACGCCGAATCGCTCTCGAGCGAACAGATGGCGGAACTGATCGAAGCGGCCGTGGCCTCCGCGGGCCTGAAAGAGCGCGGCTACCTTTCGAATGCAGCCGAGGCGCAATTGCAATTTCAGATGCGCCTGAAACTGGCGCGCTTTGGAATCGTTCCGCCGGGCAGCGTCACGCTGCGCCACAAAATGTTCGCGCACCCGAGCGAGGAGATGTTCGCCAACCTGCTGGATTTCTACCGCATCGCGTGGGAATACGAGCCGCGCAGCTTTCCGGTTCAGTACGACGCGACGGGCGGCGTGCTGGAATCGTTCACGCCGGATTTCTATCTTGCGGAGTTCGATCTCTACGTGGAACTGACCACCATGAAGCAATCGCTGGTAACCAGGAAGAATCGCAAGGTGCGGCTGCTGCGCGAGCTTTACCCGCACCTCAACATCCAGGTCTTTTACCAGAAGGATTTCGAAAATCTGATTTTCAAGTACGGGTTGGTGGAGCGGCCGGTGCAGGCATGAGCGCCATGTTACCGCCTGGCGTGGAACGGATCCTCTTCACGGAGGAGCAGATCGAGCGCCGGATCGGCGAAGTGGCGGCCCAGATTTCGCGGCGCTACGAAGGCAAGCCGTTGAAGCTGATCGGCGTGCTGAAAGGGTCGGTTTTTTTCCTCACAGCGTTGTCGCGGCGCATTGAGATTCCGCACAAGATCGACTTTCTGGCCATCTCCAGTTTCTCGAACAAGAGCGGCGCCCCCGGGGTAGTGCGCATCGCCAAAGACCTGGACGACAGCATCGAAGGCGACGACGCGCTGCTGGTGGAGGACATCGTGGACACGGGTTTCACGCTGCGCTATCTGCTGCAGACGCTGGCCGGACGAGCGCCGAATTCGCTTTCCGTCTGCACCTTTCTGGACCGCAACTCGCGCAGGATCGTGCAGGTGCCGGTGGACTACCGGTGCTTCGAGATCCCGGATCGCTTCGTGGTGGGGTTCGGCCTGGACCACAACCAGCTTTATCGCAATTTGGGGTATGTGGCGGTCATGAAACCCGAGAAGAGCATATAGGGGCCGGAGCTCCGTGCAATCCAGCACATAATGTTGGAGAGTTAACCGGATCTTTACTTTACCTGTACTAAATCCGGTTGCATTTGCAGATATAAATGACTTAAACTAAGAAAAGTTAAAAACCATAATAGAAATGGAAAGGAAGGAGTGCGCATTATGAGGTCACGTATTTTATTCATATCCGGGCGTGTTGAAGATGCCCGGCGACTCTCGCGTATGCTTCACGGTCTTCCGCTTGACGTTTCGCAAGTGGCGACCCTGCAACAAGCGCGCACCAAGCTTCTAGGAGAAGAATACGACGTTATTCTTACGGAAGCGGAACTGCCCGATGGCGGGTGGCTGAATGTGCTGCATCTGGCGCGTGAGGCGCCGCAAGCAGTGGAAGTGATCGTAACCGACCCGCATGCCGACGCCCGCTTGTGGTCCGAAGTGCTCAACCTGGGCGCGTACGATCTGCTGGCGCAACCGTTCTACGAGCCCGAAGTGCGCCGCATTTTATATAACGCCTGTTCCCGCCTCTCTTCCAAGCCTCTGACCATGGCAGCTGTATAAACCAGGCTGCTGTATAAACCAGCCGCTCCTATAAACCAAGCCCGGCATATAATGGTTTTTCCCAAGGAGAAAACTATGTCGGCCGCCACGGACGCATTCGTCAAAGAGAACCAGACCCGGCTCCTCAATGAGCTGAAAGACTTTGTACGCATACCCAGCATCAGCACATTGCCGGAGCATCGTCCGGATATCGATCGCGCCGCGCGGTTTGTGGCTGATGCCTTGCGGAAAGTGGGGATGGAGAATGTCGAACTGATTCCCACGGAGAAACACCCGCTGGTTTATGCCGATTGGATGCACGCGCCGGGCAAGCCGACGGTGCTTTGCTACGGGCACTACGACGTTCAGCCAGCCGACCCGTTGGAGTTGTGGACCAGCCCTCCTTTCGAACCAACTGAGCGCGACGGCAATCTCTACGGGCGCGGCACGGCCGATGACAAGGGCCAGATGTATATGCACATCAAGGCCATTGAGGCGTTGCGCGCGGCCAACGGCACGCTGCCCCTGAACGTGAAGTTCCTGGTGGAAGGCGAGGAAGAAGTGGGCGGCGCCTCCATCGAAAAATACGTAGCGGAAAACCCGGAGAAACTGCGGTCGGATGTGGCGCTGGTTTCCGATACCGCGATGTACGCGGAAGGAATCCCTACGCTGTGCATCGGCCTGCGCGGCCTGATCTACATGGAGGTGGAAGCCGCGGGCCCCATGCGCGATCTGCATTCGGGCCTCTATGGCGGGGCCGCGCCGAACGCGGTTTTCGGCCTGATCGAACTGCTCGCAAAAGCCAAGGACGCAAACGGCGCGATCCGGATTCCGGGAATCTACGACGCAGTCGAAGAACCGGCGCCGGCCGAACTGGCGAGCTGGAAGAGCTTGCCGTTTGACGAGGGGGAATTCCTGGCGAAGGAAGTCGGTTCCACGCAGCTTACCGGCGAGCCGGACCGTTCGGTGCTGGAGCGCGTCTGGTCCAGGCCTACGTTTGAAGTGCATGGCATCGCGGGTGGCTTCACGGCCGCCGGCGCGAAGACCGTGATTCCCGCCAAAGCGGTGGCGAAGGTGAGCATCCGGGTGGTGCCGTGGCAGAACCCGGAGCATGTGGTCTCGGCGTTTGTCGAGTGGCTGCAGGCGAACACGCCCAAGGGGATTCGCACCAAGGTGCGCGTGCTGAGCGCGTCGCCGGGGCTGCTGGTGAATCCCGGCCACCCCGCGATTTCCGTGGCCGCGCGGGCGTTCGGCGATGTCTTCGGCAAGCCCACGGTATTCATCCGTTCCGGGGGGTCGATTCCGATAGTTGGAGATTTCGCCAACCATCTGGGCATCCCCACAATTCTGATGGGGTTTGGCCTGCCGGACGATGGGCTGCATTCGCCAAACGAGAAATACAAGATCGAGAATTATTACATGGGTATTATGACGATTGCCCACTTCTTTGAACAGTACGGAGAGTTAAGATCATAAGTAAGTGTGCATTCCGGTTCCATAATAAAGGTTAGCGCGGCGGCGCTGGTCATTCTGGCCGGCTGCCGCAGCGGTCCTCCGCGCTCGCCACCCATTGGCGAAGCATACGTCGGGCCAGCCACGCTGAAGATTCGCAGCGACATTCCCTTGCAGTCGTCCACGGTGGCGACGGTGAAACATGGAGATCGCCTGGAGATTCTGGGAAACCGCCGGCGATTTCTGCGTGTGCGCACTCCCCAGGGGGCCGAAGGTTGGACCGACGAACGGCAGTTGCTGGCGCCGGTCGAGATGGCGAGCCTGAAGGAACTTGCGGACCGGGCCGCGAAAATGCCAGTGCAGGGCGTGGCCACCACCTACAGCGAACTCAACGTGCACACGCAGCCGGCGCGTCAATCGCCCAGCTTTTTGCATGTCAAAGAGAAAGAGAAGATGGACGTGCTGATTCACGTGGTGACGCCGCGGGCGGATGCGCCGCGCAAGCCGCTGATCGTGCCGCCGCCCAAGAAGAAGGCCAGGAGCGCGGAGAAGAAACAGGCCCGCAAAGAGCCGAGGGATCCGCTGCCTCCCATGCCCAAGCCGCCCGCGCCGCCGCCAGACTGGCTGGGGCTTTCCAAGACGGATTTGCAGGATGAACCGGCGGCGGCCGACGATGAGCCCGAATCCAAGCCGCCCGAGCCCACCGACGACTGGAGCCTGATCCGCACGGTCGCCGGACAATCCGGCTGGGTGCTGACGCGGCGGCTTATGATGGCGATTCCGGATGAGGTGGCGCAGTATGCCGAAGGCCGGCGGATCGTTTCTTATTTTTCGCTGGGCGAGATCCGCGACGGCGAGCGGAAGAACAACATCTGGTTGTGGACCACGACCAGCGACAGTTCCCAGCCCTGGGATTTCGACAGCTTCCGGGTTTTCGTCTGGAGCCTGAAGCGCCACCGCTACGAAACCGGATATATCGAGCGCAAGCTGAAGGGCTATGCGCCGGTGATCCTTAAGGAAGTCGATTTCTCTTCCAAGACCCAGGCCGCGAAGTACCCGGGCTTTTCTATTTGCCTGGAGAAAAAAGACGGCCAGCGGTACCGGCGGGAATACGCTCTGCTGACCAATGTGATCCGGTTCGCGGGGGAGCATCCGTGCGAAGCGCCCGCGCCGCTGGTTACGGGTAAGGCGCCGGCGGCGCTGCCGAAGGACAAGCCGGCGCCCACGCCGCAGCCGGCGAAACCGGGTTTCGGCGAGCGGTTGCGGAAGCAGTGGCGCGCGCTCACGGGGTCAAAGCAGAGCCCCGACCGATAGGGAGTGACTTCCCGGCCTTGCGGTTTGTTGCGGCGGCGGGTCCGTTGTGTTATTTATGGGTTTGGCATCCCGTGGAAGCTATCAATCGTAAGCTTATTCGTCCGTCTCTCAACGAGATCAAAGAACAGATCGCGCCGCCCCGCCGGGCCCCGCCGCAGAAAAAACCAGCCCCTCCGGACCAGACCAACGCTGAGAACTTTTATTACGTCAAGCAGATGCAAGCCAAGACACCAATGGTGTTCGTCTTGCGTGACGGTGAGACGCTCCACGGGACTATCGAGTGGTACGACAAGTGCTGCCTGAAGGTGAACCGTACCGGCGTGCCGAATATCCTGCTCTATAAACCGGCCATCAAGTACATGTACAAAGAGGGGTAGAGCCTCCAGTCTGGTTAGGCTTTCAAGCGGTTGCGCATTGCCAGGCGATATTCGCGCCGCTCCCCCGCTTCGCGGAAACGGCGTATTTCGTCTTCGGTTTCCGGAATTACGGGAGCGATGCGCGCCGCCTTTCCCTGGTCATCGAGCGCCACGAACGTCAGGTAGGCCGAACAGGTGTGCAGCCGTTCGCCGGTTCGAAGCTTCTCGGTAATCACGTTGACTCCGATTTCCATGGATGTGCGGAAGACGCGGTTGACGGAGGAGCGGAGGACGATCAACTCTCCGATGCGGACCGGGTGGAGAAAGTGCAGGCTATCCACGGAAGCCGTGACCACGGTACCGCGGGCATGCCGTATGCCGGCCAGCGCCGCCGCCAGGTCCACCAGGTGCATGACTTTGCCGCCCAGCACATTGCCCAGTCCGTTGGCGTCGTTGGGCAGCGCCAACTCGGAGTATTCGGACACCGATTCGCGTACGGGTCTACCTTGCATCAGTGTTCCTTTCCGGCCCCCTTCCGGCCCTCTTCCGGCGTAGATAGCTCCGAGCGTAGGCTTGGGCCTGGCGCGCCAGCAAGGGGCCTGCTCCCTGAACGCCTGCGCTGGTATGTTCCAGAGGGCCGTGGGCGAACGGGTGGTGATCGCGTTCGATGACATAGTAGAGGTGTATGGTGGCGTCCTGGTCGCTGGAAATGTCGCTCGAAACGTCGCTTGAAACCGCGAAGCGCACGGCGTCTGGGCCGTCACCCTGCGGGAAGCGGGCGCAAGTTCCGCGGGCATAGCCAAGATTGCAGAGCGGGCCGAGGGTGGCGTGGTCCGGCTGCCAGGGCTGATCCGGCGTTGCCCGGCAAATGCCGGTCCAGGCGTCACCGAGCGGAAGCATGGCGGTTTCGGGACCACTGCCGGCAAACCGCGGCGCTACCGGATCGAAATAGGGACAGGACATTTCCGAGGTATAGTAACACAAGCAATGGCAAGCACCCGGTTGGACATTCTGAAGAACATGGTGGAGCAGAACCCGAACGATAGTTTTCTGCGCTACGGGCTGGCGATGGAATACAAGAACGCCGGAGATCTGGAGCAGGCGGCGCGCGCATTCCGCGACCTGATGGCCGTGAATCCCGACTACTCCGCGGCGTATTTTCACGGCGGCCAGGCGCTGGAGAAACTCGGCAAACTGGAAGAGGCGCGCGAGATGTACCGGCAGGGCCTGGAAGTGACCACGCGCAAGGGAGACCTTCACACGCGGAGCGAGATCCAGGCCGCGCTCGATATGCTATAGGGCGTCCAAGAGGGCGCCGGGGAGCCCCCTTAGCGAACCGTCACTTCGGTGCGCATCCAGGGATGGATGCAGCACTGAAATTTAATCGTCTTGCCCCGATCGGTAGGCGTCAGCGTCGGACCCACTTGGTCGCGTGCCTGTGAAGGAACGAACGTGCCGCCGACGTTCGGGCCGAAACACTCACTGGCCAACGTAGTCTGTCCCGAAAGCTGGTTCAGAATGGGAACGATCCCGCCTCCGAAATTCTGCACTCGGGTAAACGAGTGCGTCTCGCCTCCCTCATTTCTGAGATGCAACGTCGTTCCCGCCGCCACGTGGTCCGGGGTGTCGTCGAATCTCCAGTCTACGGCTTTATGGTTCTGGATGATTTGCTGGATGAACTTCTGGAAGGCGGTTTCGCCATCGAAATTGGCGCGGCATGTGCCCGGTCCGGCGCCATTCGGCGGATCCAGGTTGAAAGTCGCAGGCTGGCAATCGTCCTGGATCTTGATCCGTGGTGAATCATCGGCCACCAGCATCACGGCTGTGATTATGGGCAACCCTGCTAAAAGAAAACGTAAACCGGCGTGTTTCATTGGGCAACCTCCCCGTCAGATTTTGCCCTGCTGCCCCCCCACCTCGCATCAGAGCATTATAATCGCGCCCGCTCCGGATTTAATAGATTGTATAGGAATTAACGTTTGTAACGAGCCGATCGGGTTTGGCTCAAATTCCAGACGGTGGACCGCCCTTTCGTGAGGTGGATAGCCGGGGTCGCGCGACCGTAACTATTCGCACGAGAATTGTCTTGGCTCTCCTCAATTCGGCATATTCCTCGTTACACTTAGGCCATATTCGTAGTACACTTGTAATTTCGGTAGGAGTTTAGGTTTAACAGGTATCAAACTCTAGAATCAGTGATCCGCCGGAGAGAAACCATATGAAGCCGAAATCGAGTCTCGCGGTTGCCGCCTTGGCATGCCTGCTGGCTGTCACCGCGCGGGCAAGCTCATTTACTCTGAATTTGGATCGTGTCTTTCCCTCATTTCAAGCAGCGGCGCCGAGTTCGCTCGTCCAGCCGTGGCTTACGGCCACCTTTACGGACAATGGCACAGACGATGTGCTTCTCACGATGACCGCATTGAATCTAACCACCAATACTGCCAGGCCGACGGCCCACATTAACCCGGTGGATACCGCAGTACCTAGGCGCGAGAATGTGGTCGACTGGTGGTTTAACATCAACCCGTCACTCAGCGCGGGCGCCGCAAAGCTGAGCATCGCCTTTAGTGTCGGCGTGGGCGCGTCGATCAACCAATCCGTCGACGACGGGATACACCCGGGTTCGGACGGGTTTTACGACTTCGCGTTCGTGTTCGCCCCTTCTACCTTCACCGACGGCTTGAGTTCGGTTTATGAACTCAAGGGCCTCGGACAAGTGATCCATGCCAGCGACTTCGTCGGCTTCTTCAGCAGCCCAGACAACAAGGGGATAGGCGTGCAAAACGGCACTTACGAATCCGCGGCGAACATCCAGGATACGATGAGAAATAATGCAAAGGGTCCAATTTTCGATAACGCGGTTATAGGGGCCGTTCCGGAGCCCGCCACCTGGCTTCTGGTGGGCTCGATGTTCGTATTACCGGTGTTGATTCGGTTTTCCCGGCGCCGCAAGCAGTGAACTCCTGCCGGGCGGCGATGCGGGAGCCGTGAAACTCCTTGCCTGGAACATTCAGCATGGCGGTGGCGCCCGCCTGGCCCGCAGCGTAGAGGAAAATCTCCGCCTACGACCCCGATGTGATTGCCTTGACTGAATTCCGCGCCAGGCCCGGTATAGCCCTGTGCGCCGCGATGAAGGAGACGGGGTTGCCGTACGTCGAGACGACGCGCCCGGCCGAAAACCAGAATGGAATCGCGGCCTTCTCGCGC
>Ga0105857_1000597_pt1 | contig 13002 bp, 9 predicted proteins | sample OrgsoiDNA_201061_FD_89682 | JGI IMG/M metagenome (GOLD analysis project Ga0105857, IMG submission 89682) | Permafrost soil microbial communities from the Arctic, to analyse light accelerated degradation of dissolved organic matter (DOM) -... | ecosystem: Environmental > Terrestrial > Soil >...
AGTTCCCGCTGGGCATGCCGATGAGCCAGACGCGTCGGATCGCCCTGCTGGCAAGGGCGCATGAGCTGGGCGCGATCATCATCGAGGACGATTACGACAGCGAATTCCGCTATGAAGGCCGTCCGACCGATTCGCTGCAAAGCATGGACGAGCGCGGCATGGTTGCTTACGTTGGCACGTTCTCGAAAACCCTGCTGCCGGAGTTGCGGCTCGGTTATACGATCCTGCCGCCGGCGATCCTTGAAGCGGTGATCCGCGCCAAGCAGCTTACCGACCTGCACACCTCGACCCTGCCGCAATGGGCACTGGCCAAGTTCATTGCCGAAGGCTGCCTGCTCAAGCACATCCGTCGATGCCACACGATCTACGCCGGGCGCCGCGAGCGGATCCTGACGCGAATGACCGGTGATCTTTCACCGTGGTTTGAGGCCGTGCCGACCGTCGCCGGGTTTCACATGGTGGTGCTGTGCAAAGTGCCGATCGACACTGCACTGGTCATCGAACTGGCCAGAAAAGTCGAAGTCGGGCTCTATTCCATTGAAGGTTTTTTCTATCAGCAAGCGCCGCGCGCCGGGCTGCTCATGGGTTTCGGCGCCATCGAAACCCTGGACATCGACACCGCGCTAGACCGTTTAAGGGACATTTTGCAGCAGGTCGCCTGACACATTGGTGTGGGAGTTTATCCGGCGATTGGCTATTGGCGGTCCCCCAGTGCAGGCCTATTCTGCAAATGCGTTATCCCTCAATGAGCAGGATTCGTCCGGCCTGATTCAGGAGTGTGAGTAATGTCCAACGAAGTGATCAACACCGTACAGGTGCAGGCCGCCGCCGGCCGCTCGGAAGAACTGGGCAAGCAACTGCAAAAGATTGTCGAAACCCTGCGCGAACTTCCGGGCTGTGATTCCTATATGGTCGACCGCTGCCCCGAGGACAGCAACCGCTGGAACGTCAGCGCCCGCTGGCAATCGGAAGCGGCCATGCAATCGCATTTCAACTGCCCTGAAGTGCAGGGGTTTATTGGGTTGATCGACAGCCGATTGGCCAATTCCGTCGACTTCAACAGCTTTCCGATCGTGTAAAACCTTCCGACGCCTTCGCGAGCAAGCCCGCTCCCACAGATGATCGAGTTCCTACAGTGGAATGCGATCAAATGTGGGAGCGAGCTTGCTCGCGATGGCGTCTGTATTGTCGACCCAACTTTGTGCTCAGACCACTTCAATTGGTCCCCTCACCTTCCCGAAAATTGGCCGTTTTCTTGCCTCGACCCTCGGCTTACTGTGGTCCCTGACGACTAACCACCCCAGGTGATCAACCATGAAAGTTCTGAGTTTACTCGCCGCCTCGGCCCTGACCGTTTCCGCTTCGGCCTTCGCCCACGACCCTTCGGAAAAGGTCACCGTGCTGCAGGATGAACTGCTGCAAAACGTGCCCGGCAAAAAAGCCATGATGATTGAGGTGGACTACAAACCCGGCCAATCGTCCATCGCCCATAAACATGACGGCACGGCCATGGCGTATGTGCTCTCGGGGCAAATCACCTCTCAGGTCAAAGGCCAGAAGGCGATCACCTACAAGACTGGCGAGTACTGGTATGAACCGGCGGGCTCCGAGCATTTGATCTCGAAAAACGCCAGTGCAACCCAACCGGCCAAACTGCTGGTATTCATGGTGTTATCACCGGATGAGAAAGTATTGATCCCTTTGAATAACTGATGGCTGTTACATCAGCCATAAATAAACTGGCCCGAATGTACAATTCGGGCCTTTTTATGACTGCTCGCAATTAGCTTGAATCGTTTACATCAAACAAAACTATGACTCACTCAACAAGTGTACGCACAGACAGGTTCCATTCAGTGAATACAGGTTTAGTCTAAGTTCATCGCCGGTCGATACCGGCAATACTTAAACGCTCGCTTCACGCTGTTTCACTGGAGATACACCATGAAACTTGTGCTTGTTAGTACGTTAGCTGTCGCAGCGCTGTTAACCGGATGCTCCATTCCCACTGCACCCAAAGCGGTCTCCTCGCTCGATATGCCGGTCACTCGCTCCAGTGCCGCAAGCGTCGCCAGCGGCAGAACGGTGTCGCTGGGCATCCTCTACAGCCCGAGCACCCAGGCCAACCGCGATTACCTGCGCAACTACCAGGCCAACGCCGGCACCGGTTTCGGCCAGAGCCTGCTGGATCAGCCGATCCACGACGCCTACGTCAAGACATCCAACCCGGACTTTGCCGTGGATGGCGTCAAGGCCTCGTTGCAGCGCCAGTTCGGTTCGGTGACGGTCTATCCGGACATGCAAAGCCTGCGGGCTGCCAGACCCGACGTGGTTGCCATTGTCGATACCCACAGCCAATTGATGACTTCTCGCAGTTCGGATATCAAGGTGGATGTCAGCGCGAGTTTCTATGATTCGAAGTTCAATTACATCGGGACTGCCCAGGGCCATGACGCTAAATCATTGAGTCCTGTATGGGCCGACTTTAATCGCAGCGAAGAGATTGTGGCGGATATTAACCAGCAACAGGATGTGCAAGTTCGGGCGCTGCAGAAGTTTGACCAGTCGCTCAGTAATTTACTGACCAGACCGACAACTAATGTGTCGATGATCAGCAATAGCACGGATCAGAAGTTGTATTGAGGCGGATGGCCTCATCGCGAGCAAGCTCGCTCCCACAGTTGACTTTGGTGTACATAAATTGTGCATAAGACAGAGATCCCCTGTGGGAGCGAGCTTGCTCGCGATAGGGCCCGACCAGCCACCCCAAAACCCTCTGGCAAAAAAAAGCCCCCGCATCTCTCGATACAGGGGCTTTTTCATTCAGCGCCTAAATCAGGCCGCCGGCTCCAGCTCAAGGGCAGCAGCGACAGGCACTACCGCCTGACCGCTCAACGCCAGGTCCAGCAGTTCGCGGTTGGCGACTGCATACATGGCGTAGTCAGTGCCGCTCGCGGCACGGATTTCCACCAGCATGGCGCGCCAGCGCTCGATCATGCCTTCGTGCTCTTCCATCCACAGCGCCAGGCGTGTTTCCACGTCCTGGGTGCCGTCGCCCTGTTGCAGGACCGAGATGGTGATCGCACGTTGCTGCCAGTCCACATCATCGCGGAACGCTTCACGGGCCAAGGCCTGCCAGTTGTTTTCAACCGGCAGGGCGCTGATCTGTTGCAGGTACCAGGTGATATCCAGAGCGCTGCCGACAGCGAAGTAAGCCTTCGCGACGTCTGCTGCGTTCTGGCCAGTCACGTCGGCTGCTTCGATGATCGGCAGCAAGGTGTACAGGTGAGTGGTGCCTGCAACCATGCGCGCCAGCAATTCAGGTACGCCAGCCGCAACGTAAGCCTGATAACGGGTCTGCCAGCCTTCGCGGGTCGGGCCTTCCAGCAGTTCGTCGAGCTTGAGGCCCAGCGCTGCCAGATGTGGACCGAAGTGCGCGACGTCACGGGCAGCATTCTGCTCGTTGCGACGGCTACGCAGGAACCAGCGCGTAGCGCGACGGCCCAGACGCATCAGCTCGTCCATCAGCTCCAGTTGGACGTCAGCGGAAACCTGGTAGTCCAGGGCTTCGATCTGACGGAACCAGTGCGGGAGGTGGAAGATGTCACGCACGATCACATAAGCGCCGGCCACGTTCGCCGGGCTCATGCCGGTCGACTCTTTGAGTCGTTGAACGAAGGTGATGCCCATGTGGTTCACCAGATCGTTGGCGATCTGGGTGCTGACGATCTCGCGCTTCAGACGGTGACGACGCATTGCTTCGGAGAACTTGCTCACCAGCATCGGCGGGAAAGCGGTTTCCATGTCGCGGGTCAGGTAATCGTCGTCCGGCACTTGCGAGTTGAGCAGCGCTTCTTTGAGGTCGATCTTGCTGTAGGAGATCAGCACCGACAGCTCGGCACGGGTCAGGCCATGGCCTGCCGCAACGCGCTCGTTGATAGCCTCTTCCGCCGGCAGGAACTCGATGGCGCGATCCAGCTTGCCACGGCTTTCCAGATCGTTCATCAGGCGCTTGTATTCGGCAATCCGCGGCAAGGCGCGACGGGCGGCCAGGGACAGTGCCTGAGTCTGCTTGTAGTTGTTGCCCAGGACCAGGCCGCCGACTTCGTCGGTCATGCTGCCGAGCAACTGGTTACGTTGCTTCTCGGTCATGTCACCGGCCTGAACCACTTCGTTCAGCAGGATCTTGATGTTTACTTCGTGGTCGGAGCAGTCCACACCACCGGCGTTGTCGATGAAGTCGGTGTTGGAACCGCCGCCATTGAGGCCGAATTCGACACGACCCAATTGGGTCATACCGAGGTTACCGCCCTCGCCCACAACTTTGCAGCGCAGTTCGTTGCCGTTCACGCGCAGCGCATCGTTGGCCTTGTCGCCGACATCGGCGTGGCTTTCGGTGCTGGCTTTGACGTACGTGCCGATACCGCCGTTCCACAACAGGTCTACCGGTGCCTTGAGCAAGGCGTTCAGCAGTTCGGTCGGGGTCAGCTTGTCAGCCTGAATGTCGAAGCGCTCTTTCATCTGCGGGGAAATCGCGATGCTTTTCGCGCTGCGGGAGAAGATCCCACCGCCTTCGGACATGATGCTGGTGTCGTAATCCGACCACGCCGAACGCGGCAGATCGAACAAGCGCTGACGCTCGACGAAGCTGTTAGCCGGTTGCGGATTCGGATCGATGAAGATGTGCAGGTGGTTGAAGGCCGCGACCAGTTGCAGGGTCTCGGACATCAACAAGCCGTTACCGAACACGTCACCGGCCATGTCGCCGACGCCGACAACGGTAATGCTGTCTTTCTGAACATTGATGCCGCGCTCGCGGAAGTGACGCTGTACGCCAACCCACGCGCCCTTGGCGGTGATGCCCATTTTCTTGTGGTCGTAGCCAGCCGAGCCGCCCGATGCAAAGGCGTCGCCGAGCCAGAAACCGTAGTCGATGGCAATGCCGTTGGCGATGTCGGAGAAGGTCGCAGTGCCCTTGTCCGCAGCCACTACCAGGTACGGGTCATCATCGTCATGACGCACAACGTTGACCGGCGGCACCAGTGCGCCGTCCTTCAGGTTGTCGGTGATGTCCAACAGGCCCGAGATGAAGATGCGGTAGCAGGCGATGCCCTCGGCCGCGATCTCGTCCCGACCGCCGCCCAATGGCAGGCGACGCGGCAGGAAGCCGCCCTTCGCGCCCACAGGCACGATGACCGAGTTCTTCACTTGCTGGGCTTTTACCAGGCCCAACACTTCGGTGCGGTAGTCTTCTTCACGGTCGGACCAGCGCAGGCCGCCACGAGCCACGTTACCGAAGCGCAGGTGCACACCTTCAACGCGAGGCGAGTAAACGAAGATTTCGAACTTCGGTACTGGCTTCGGCAGCTCAGGAATCTGGTGCGGGTTGAACTTGAAGCTGAAGTAAGACTTGTTATGGCCGTGCGCATCGGTCTGGTAGAAGTTGGTGCGCAGGGTGGCCTTGATCAGGTCCAGGTAGCGACGCAGGATGCGGTCTTCGTTGAGCACCTGGACGTCGTCCAGGGCGGTGACGATGGCTTGTTCCAGACGTTGCTGCTTGTCTTCCAGATCGTCGCTGGCCAGTTTGCGCGCCAGGTAGAAACGGGTCTTGAACAACCGGGTCAACTCGCGAGCGATGTCGGTGTGGTTGTTCAGGGTGCTGGCGATGTAGCCCAGGTCGAAGCCCAGACGAATCTGCTTCATGTAACGGGCGTAGGCACGCAGCAGCGCAACGTCGCGCCATGGCAGGCCGGCGGTCAGTACCAGACGGTTGAACGCATCGTTTTCGGCATCGCCACGCACGATGTGGACGAACGCGTCCTGCAAGGTGTCGTTGAGCTGCTGGATGTCGAGTTCCAGGCCTTCGGCAGCGGTGAACGCGAAATCGTGAATCCAGAACTCGCGGCCATTGTTGTGACGCAGGCGATAAGGGAACTCACCCAGCACGCGCAGGCCGAGGTTTTCCAGGATCGGCAAGACGTCGGACAACGCCAGCGGCGTGTCGGCGTGGTACAGCTTGCAATGCAGTTCGCGCTGACCGGAGACCTGACCCAGCGGCTGATAGAAGCTCATCACCAGCGGGTTCTTTTCGTTCAGGCTCAGCAGGTGTTGCATGTCGACCACGGCCGAGTGCGCAGCGAAGCGCTCGCGGTAACCGGCCGGGAAGCCTTTCGGGAAGTCCGCCAGCACGTTGGTGCCGTGGGCTTCGCCGAAGCTTTCCACGACTAGGCTGGCGTAGTCGTCCTGCCAGCTGCGGCAGGCTTGAACCACTTCTTTTTCCAGCAGAACCGGGTCGATGTCCAGACGGTTCTTCGGGTCAACCCGCAGAATCAGTTGTACACGGGCCAGCACGGACTCGGAGAAGAAGGTCCAGAACTCGCAATCCGAGGCTTTCAGGCGATCCATCAGCACTTGCTGGATCTTCTGGCGCACTTCGGTGGAGTAGATGTCGCGCGGCACGTAAGCCAGGCAGTAGCAGAAACGACCGTACGGGTCTTTGCGCAGGAACACGCGGATCTTGTTGCGTTCCTGGATCTGCACAATCGACATCACGGTGCTGAACAGCTCGTCGACCGGCGTCTGGAACAGATCGTCACGCGGCAGTACTTCGACGACCTGCGCCAGTTCCTTGCCCAAGTGAGCCTTGGCCTGGAAGCCGGAACGGCGTTCGATTTCTTCGACCTTGCGGCGGATGTACGGAATGACCCGCACGCTCTCGCCATACACCGAGGAGGTGTAAAGGCCCATGAAGCGGCATTCCTTGATGACCTTGCCGTCGGCGTCGATCTCGCGGATCGACACGTAGTCCGGGTAAGCCGGACGGTGTACGCGGCTTGGGTGCGCAGCCTTGGCGAACGACAGCAGGGTCGGTTCGCGCAGGTAGTTCACGGCGTAGTCTTCGATGCGCAGGTCATCGTAGGTCAGGCCGGTACGCAGCAGTTTGGTCAGGCCGAGGAAGGAGTTCTGGTCGTACTCGATGTGGCCGCCGTCGGCCTGGTCGCTGACCACGAATTCTTCATAGCCCAGGAACGTGAAGTGGTTGCCCACCAGCCATTCCAGGAAGCTTTTGATTTCGGCTTTTTCTTCGCCATCGACTTTGAACTGGCTGTTGTCCAGGCCGGTCAGGATTTCCTGAACCTTGGCTTTCATTGGTTCGAAATCGGCGACCGCAACGCGGACTTCACCGAGAACCTGTTCCAGCTCTTTGCTCAGTACATTGAGCTCGGCCGCGTTGGCGCAACGGTCGATTTCCAGGTACATCAGCGATTCTTGCAGAATGCCTTCGCCATGGGTGCCCTTCGGCAGGATTTCCAGCAGCTCACCCTTGCTGCCGCGACGCACGCTCAGCACAGTGGTTTGCAAGGTATGGATGCTGTAGCCGCGACGGTTCAGCTCGGTACGCACCGAGTCCACGAGGAATGGCAAATCGTGGTGCAGCACTTCGACCGCAGTGTGGGTCGACTGCCAGCCGTGGCGTTCGTAATCAGGGTTGTAGACGCGCACTTGTGGTTGCGCGTGATCGAAGCGCTCAAGCAGGCGCCACGCAGAAAGGGTGCAGCCGGCGAGGTCGGACAACCGACGTTGAGTCAGCTCGTCGAGGGAAATGATGCCGAAAAATTGTTCAGCAAACAGCGCCACTTGTGGCAGTGCCTGTTCACTGATGTGCTGCGCCAGTGCCGCTTGCAGTTGGTGCTGGAAGTCGGCTTTGCTGGCTGCGGTGAAGAACGCCATCTGTGGTACTCCGCTTGGGCTTGTTATTGATGGAAGCGTCGCGTGCAAAACCCCTTTCGGGGCGATCCGTCACCCTGTTCCTGATTCTCGGGCAGAGGAAACAGGGAGACAGGTGGGTGAAGCTGGACGAGACACTCAGGTCACATTCACCTTCCAAGAATGGGTATCGGCAAAAGCGACTGTACGATGAATTGCACAATGCCTTTACGGGTATCCATTCGATGCGCAGCTTAACGAGTGCGACAACGTGCCTGCTTGCGGTGCTGCGACATATTCGGTCATCGGCACGCAGCTTGCGCCTTGTGCATCGGACAACACTAGCAGTCACGGGGCAAAATGGGTTGCCCGGCGCAGCAAATGCTCACTTGCAGCCCTGCTAAAGCCCGAAAACGACGACGCCCATGACCAAAGGACTGACCATGGACGTTTTCCGAGCTTTCTGAAGGAAGCGTGACCGGATCAGTCGATCAAGTCTTCAATGGCTTGAAATCTGCTCACGGTGGCACAGTCGTAACACAGCATTTTCACCGTCAGTTTGTCCATGCTGGCGTCTATGTTGCTTGAATCGCACTCACGGCAGAACAGCTGCAGGTGCCCTGTCAAATCCGTCCCGAACGTCGCCCCGGCGAAAAACTGCGGCACCAGCTCATCACGCCAGTAAATGCCCGGCGACTTGGAAAAACCGGCACCGCTGTCCTTGAGCACGACGTCATACAGTAAGCGATGCAAGGCCGACTGCGGGACTCGCGAATCACGATAAGCCGTTTTACGCCAGTTACGCGCCAGGGCATCCTGCGCCGTCCCCAACATATTGCCTGGTATGGTGTTGGACGCATGGGCGCGGCCCTTGGAATTACCGGTCTGGTAGAAATGCGCGGCATTTTTCACTGCCAGACGCGCGAAGTAGTAGATGTGGCTCACCGAGAAGTTCTGCAAAAGCTGCCCGACTACCGCCTCCGCTCGACTTTCAGCGGTGAAGGCGAAGCTCACCTCGTTGGCAAGCACGCGGATGTACTGGATAGATTCATCCCGGGCCAGGCTGAACATCAAAGCGTACAGTTCGCTTTTCCAGGTGGGCTGTACGCTGCCGGACAGTTCTTGATATAGCGCCAGATACAGTGCATCGCGGGCGCAATGTACGCCGCTATCCACTGCAACATTCGGCAACCATTGCACGGCGCAGAAATCGCTAATCCGATAGCCGGCCGTTCGGTCGAAGGCCTTGATGTCTGAATCAGGATCGACCAGCAACACACCCGACTCGAACAGGTTCTTCACCAAGTCTGCGCTGGTCTCGTCGTTGAGTGCCAAGTATTCGCTCCGGGTTCCAGCCTTGAGCGCGGAAATGCGGTCGGCACCGGCGCTGCTGCCGTCATCCAGCAAGGCGAGCAGTGCCAGCTTCTGGACGAATCCCAGTGCTGCATAGGATACGGGTGGCCGTTGTGTGCCATAACACTGCTCCAGTTCACAGCGGTCGCGTTGCGCCTGAGCCGCAATTTCCTGCTGGCGGACCTTGTAACACTCAGCGCACATACAAAGTGTGCGTCGTCCATAGTTGCCGGGCACATAGTAACGGTGCTCGCATCGTACGCATTTGAACGGATCGTGGATTGAGGCAGGGGTGCCTCTGGCGTGCCGACGAACCCACATGGGCAGGTCGCAATAGGGGCATGACAGGTCTTTGCTGACAATCGGCGGCAAGATTTTCAGCACGCTGCGGACTGTCGAGGGAAGACCGAACGCCGCCAACAGTTCAGCAATTTTCTCACCGCTCAGGTAGCGCTGATACAGTTGCTCGACCTGCTCTTCAGACAAGTGCTTGATCTCATCTGCCCGCTCCAAATAGTGACTCATTGAAAGAGGTCCTTTTTTTCGTGGTTGTCTTCGCACTCCATTGCGTTCTAAACCGCAAAGTAAGGTAATGAATTCAATCAGGACAAGTAAAAAAGCCGACGGCACACGTTATTTTCACCGCAGTAAAACGCCCTACATCCGCGACGGAAATTTCACAAAGTTCGACGGGAAATGTCCCGAAGAAAAAACTTGCTTCATTCATCGGGCGCGGCGTTAGGCGAGTAGGACATTCATCGATCTGATAATACAAAGCGGGGTTTTCCAAGCGTCAGCCGCAGGTGTTGCAGCAGAATTTCTCCGGGGGTGGCAGAATCGCCCTTTGTTCGTCTTCACAATGCTCGTCGAGCCAGGAATTACCCATGCAAATGACCACCGCCCTCTTGATCGTCAACCCGTGCGATGACGAAGAAGACAACATGGCCATGCTCTGCTGCCACAGCGATGAGGGCGACATGTTCCTGATGACCCGCTACCCGGACGAGGACGCGCTGGACATCACCCTCGACGGCGAGCCATCGACTCTGGACGGGGTGAAAGTCACCCTCAGCCCTACCCGCCTGTTGATCGAAATCGCCGCTGGCGATGCCGATGCGCTGAATGGCGATGATTCTTTGGAAATCATTCACAACACCGATGCCAGTGACCTGGCGGAAGTGGAAGAAACCTTGCAGAACATTCTCAAGGGGACTGGCACCTATATAAGCGAGCTCTAAGCTTCAGTAACTCGGGTGCCTGAACCGGCCTCATCGCGAGCAAGCTCGCTCCCACAGTGGATCGGATGTGTCTGACAGAACACCATCAACTGTGGGAGCGAGCTTGCTCGCGATGAGGTCCGAAAGAACACCACCGCTCCTCCCACCTACAAATTTCAAACAATTCCCCCAGCCCTTTCCCGCACTTTGCGCAAAATGCCGTTAGTCGCCACCCCCCGCGATGCATTAAAGTAACGCCCCCAGCCCTGGCGTTATTTGAACGTCTTCGGTCACCCTTTCCAGGAACAGTCATCGATGGAACATCGTGAAGCGCTGCTTGCGCTGCGAACCTTTCTTTCAACGCAGATTCTCGGCCAGGAAAAACTCATCGAGCGTTTGCTCATCGCCTTGCTCGCCGACGGCCACATGCTGGTCGAGGGCGCCCCGGGCCTGGCCAAGACCAAGGCCATCAAAGAGCTCGCCGAAGGCATCGAAGCGCAGTTCCATCGCATCCAGTTCACCCCCGACCTGTTGCCGGCCGACATCACCGGCACCGAGATCTATCGCCCGGAAACCGGCAGCTTCGTGTTCCAGCAAGGGCCGATTTTCCACAACCTGGTGCTGGCGGACGAAATCAACCGTGCCCCGGCCAAGGTTCAGTCAGCCCTGCTCGAAGCCATGGCCGAGCGTCAAGTCAGCGTCGGGCGCAGCACTTACGAGTTGTCGCCGCTGTTTCTGGTGATGGCCACGCAAAACCCGATTGAGCAGGAAGGCACCTACCCGCTGCCCGAAGCCCAACTCGACCGTTTCCTGATGCACGTAAAAATCGGTTTCCCGGACGCCGCCGTCGAACGCCGCATCCTGCAACAGGCCCGTGGCGAAGCCCTCAACGGCGAAACCAAGCCTGAGCGCCGGGTCAGCCAGCAGGCGATCTTCGCCGCGCGCAAGGAAATCCTCGGTTTGTACATGGCCGACGCCGTGGAGGAATACCTGGTGCAACTGGTCATGGCCACGCGCACGCCGGCCAAATTCGACCCGGAGATGGCCGAGTGGATCGCCTACGGCGCCAGCCCGCGTGGTTCGATTGCGCTGGACCGTTGCGCCCGCGCTCACGCCTGGCTGGCCGGTCGCGACTTTGTCAGCCCGGAAGACATTCAAGCGGTGCTGTTTGACGTGTTGCGTCACCGCATCATCCTGTCCTTTGAAGCCGAAGCTGCTGGCATTGACCAGGACCGAGTGGTCCAGCGGATTCTCGACGTCGTAGCCGTCGCTTGACCTCGATGAACGCCAGCCTGCCGCCCGAGCCGGGCATCCGTGTCAGCCTCGCCGAGCTGATCGAGATGCGTCATCGTGTGCGCGAAGTGCAGCTGTTTTCCACGCCGAGCCAGCGCAGCCCGCTGATCGGCCTGCACCACTCCAAGCTGCGTGGCCGTGGCGTCGACTTCGATCAGGTGCGGGTCTATCAGGCCGGCGACGACGTGCGCACCATCGACTGGCGCGTCACCGCCCGCACCCAGGAGCCGCACACCAAGCTGTTTCACGAGGAACGCGAACGACCGATTTTCATCATGGTCGAGCAAAGCCGTCGGCTGTTTTTCGGCTCGGGGCTGATGTTCAAGTCGGTGCTCGCGGCCCAAGCCGCGAGCCTGATCGGCTGGGCGGCCCTGGGGCATAACGACCGGGTCGGCGGGCTGGTGTTCGGCGACAACGAGCACTACGAAATCAAACCACGGCGCAGCAAGCAGAGCCTGCTGCAATTGCTCAACCGGCTGGTGCGGGTTAACCAGTCGCTGCACACCGAAAGCGAGCAGAACCGCGACTCGCTCAACATGGCCCTGCGCCGCGCCCGGGAAGTGCTGCGTCCCGGCAGCCTGGTGATCGTGATCTGCGACGAACGCGCCTTGACCGAAGGTTCCGAGCAACAGCTGAGTCTGTTGTCACGCCATTGCGACTTGTTGCTGCTGCCGCTCTCCGATCCGCTGGACCACGCCCTGCCCGCCGCCGGGCTTTTACGCTTCGCGGAGCGTGGCGCGCAGTTGGAACTCGACACCCTGAATTTCGACCTGCGCCAAGCCTATCGCGCCCAGGCCGAAGCCCGCATCGCCCGCTGGGAATTGCTCGCGCAAAAGCTGCGGGTACTGTTGATGCCACTGAGCACCCAGAGTGAAATGGTTGAGCAACTGCGCGAGTACCTGAACCCACAGAAACCGGGGAAAGGTCGATGAGCAGCCTCGAACAACTGCAACCGCTGATGACCCCGCCACCCATCGACTTCTGGCCACCGGCGCCGGGCTGGTGGCTGTTGCTGCTGTTATTGCCGCTGATCGGTTTCGGCCTGTGGCAGTTGCGGCGCTTCATTCCGAACAAACGCCCCATCGTGCGCGCCGAACAGCCGCTGGACCCGGTACGCCTCGCCGCCCTGGTCGAACTGGCGCAAATGCCCAAACCTTACGACGGCGCGCCGGCCGGTGCCTGGCTGCAGCAACTCAACGGCCTGCTCAAACGCCTGTGCCGCAACCATTACCCCTACAGCCAGAGCCACACCCTCAACGGTCGCAAATGGCTGGCATTCCTCGACAACCGCTGCCCGGCTGCTGGCCTGACACGGTGGATGGTGCTGGTGGAAGGCGCCTACAAACCCGAATGCAAACTCGACGACAAGGCCATTGCAGGCCTGACCCACGCCGTCGACACCTGGATTCGCAAACATGTTTGAGTTCGCCTG
>Ga0105857_1000607_pt1 | contig 12847 bp, 11 predicted proteins | sample OrgsoiDNA_201061_FD_89682 | JGI IMG/M metagenome (GOLD analysis project Ga0105857, IMG submission 89682) | Permafrost soil microbial communities from the Arctic, to analyse light accelerated degradation of dissolved organic matter (DOM) -... | ecosystem: Environmental > Terrestrial > Soil >...
CGTTTTCGCCTCGGTGTCGCGCGGCGCATTTGCGGCGGAGGATTGCCAAACGGCCACGGGTTGAGCCGAAGCCTTGGCCGCCATTGTTTTCGCGAAAAAGCCTTGTGGCTCCTCAGCCTTCGCGTGAGCGACGTCCGTGGGGGCCGATGAGTCCTTGCGTCCATAGGCTTCCGCGAAGCTTTTGGATGGGCCTTGGCGCATGGAGGCGGGCATCAAGCCATGGGGCGTCGTTGATTGGCGTTTCCAAATCGGCGGTTGCGAAGCTTGGCGGGGGGCTGGCGCAGAAGCCCGGGGCATTGATTGCGCAGGAGTGGGTCGTGGAGAAGCCGTCGGCGCCTGAGGGATCGTGGGGGCCGTGGGTTGCGGGTTTGAATCGAACGCGGCGGCGGCCTTGATGGCTGGAGGCTGGCGCAGAAAAGCGGTCGGCGAGGCTTGGTTCGGGTGAGACGCGTCGAGCGCCATCGCCTCGTCAAAAGGCAGCGCGTCAAACAGCGCTTCGTCGACAATCGCGGCGTGTTCGTAAGCTCCGGCGTTGGCGTCTTCGCGGTTTCCAAAAATCATGCCCTCGCCGCGGGCGACCGAAAGCGATGGCAAATTCATGCTCGGGGCCGCCAGCGGCTCGCTGCCTGTCGCCGGCTTGGATGGGGGCAAAATGACGGGTTCCGGAAATGAATGCGTGAATTCATTGACCGCCGCGGCGGCGAATCGCGCGTCATCGCTGGCCCATCCGGCTTGGAATTCAAAAGGGTTGACGATCTCAAAGGACCAATCGAGGCCGTTCGCGGCATCCACGCCCGGCGTGGCCATCAAAACAGCGCCCGGCAAGGCGTGCAGGATGGAGCCGCGCGCGCCGTTGAAATAAATGGATTCGCGAAGCAGTGTCGCCTGGCGCCAGATTTCGGGCATCACAAACGCCTGCGAGCTTGTGAAAAAAGGGCGTCCTTTTGCGCCATGCGCGCCAGCGGGGGCGCCGGCAGGACGAAACCCCGAGCCCAGGGCCTCAAAGGCGTCGATCGCGCTTCGGTCGCGCTCAAAATCAGAGAGCAGGGCGTCGGCGCTGCGAAGCGTGCCATAGGAATTCGCGAAGCCCGCGTGCGGGCGCGGCGTCGCGAGCGAGGTGCCCTCGAAGCCGTCAATTTCGCCTTGCGTGGCCGGACGCATCCGCATGGACTCGCGTTGGGACATCAGCCAGCAATGGTCGTGCGTGGCGAACCGCCAAAATCCAAGCCAAGAGGAGCTTTGGCCGGCTGCGACGGTTTTGTTTTGCGCCACTTTTTGTCCCGCCGAGTCCAGCGTCCAAACAATGATTTCTTCCAGGGGGAACGCCGATCGCGCGAAAAAGGGCTTGTCGAGCTTCACGTTGAAGAGCTCTCCGTGAGCTTGCGCGCGATTCCACAACGCCATCAATTCTTCGTGGGTCAGAAATCTCGCGCGCGCGCGAACGGCGAGGCCTCCCATCGAGGGCGGCATGGGGGGCAATGCGCCGCCTCCGGGAAGCGGCGAAAATCGGCGCGAATCGAGAGGAGATTGGCTCATGGGTTTGGGGACGTTTGGCGTCCGCGGGCTTTGCGCTCAAAGCCTTTGGCTGGGCCGGGGCGCCGGAGGCGTCGAGGCGGCTTGGATCGCGGACGGGATGCTCGCCGCGATGGCGTCTTTTTCATACATCGCCTGGGCTTCTTGGGCTTTTTCAGCGCCCAAAATCGCTGACACGCGCTTAAAGAGATCCGTGGAGGCCGGGTCCAAGCCGCATTTTCGCTCAAAGAGCGTTTCGGCCACGCGGCGAGTGGTGGCCGGGTCCAACTGGCACGCCAGCAAGAACGGGAAAAACTCACGACGGAACGGCCCCGCCGAAAAGCCATGGTCAAAGAGGCGGCCGATGATTTCGGCGCTGCCTCTGGAAATCGCGGCAATGTGGCAAGCGGGCTCGACGAAGGGGCGAGCGGCTTCGATCAACTCGCGCTGGCGCATCCAGGAGAGCACGCGCTCCACGCTGGCCTGGTCGCGCTCGCACACCGCTTGCAGCAAGGCGTCGCACAGAGCGGAGACGTCGACTGTCGCGAGCTTGGCCTCAAGCTTCGCGCGCTCCATGGCGGCCGCCGTGGCGCTCTTTTCGCGGTTCTTCATCTCTTGGGCCGCTTTTTCGGCGATTTCGCGCGCGGCTTTTTGATTTTCCTCCAAAATCTGCGCCCAATCCTTCACTTGCGTGCCCGGGATTCCGCCCGGGTTGGGAGTGATGGTCGGAAATTGGCCCGGAAAGCCCGGGGCGTTTGGAGCAACCCACGGCCCAATCTGCTGGCCCGGGTTGAAGGGGGGCAACGGCGCCATCGGCCAACCCCCGCCCGGCATGATGCCTGGAAGGCTGTTCGGGAAGCCCGTGCCGAATGGGTCGTTCGGGTCCCACAGCGGCGCGTTCGGGTCCCAAATGCCGCCGATTTGGCCGCCCACAATCGTTCCGCCGCCGGGCTGAATCGTCGGCTGCGGTCCGAAAATCGGGCCCTTTTGGCCTGGGAGCATGCCGTTGCCATTCCCGTTGGGGCCAAAAATCGGCGTGCCGGAGGGCAGTCCGAAAGGGCCGCCGCGGAAGTTCGGGTCAATTTGGCGGCCGATGATGCCTTTGGGGCCGTCGTCCGCCGCCGTTCCGATTTTCGGGTTGAAAAGATTGGAATGGTCAATCGCGGTTCCGATCGAGGCCGAAGAGCTCGCGATGGAGCCCAGGGCGTCTTTCGCGCTCAACGCCGCCGAGTTGGCCGATTGGCCGGCCCGAGGCTTGGTTTGGGCCGCGCTGGCGCTCGCCGCCTGCTTGGTTTGGGAGGGCGAGGGCTTCGCGGCGCCGCGCGCGGCGTGCTCGAGCTCCTCGGCCCACGGATAAGTCGGATAGCTGAATGGGCCAAAAGCGCGCAGGGGATCAGCCATCGCGGCTTCTGGGTCCCGCGTGTCCATGCCGCCCACGATGCGGCTCTCAAAGGAGCCAATGCCCGCGAAAACATGTTCTTCGCCGGCGCGCTCTTCGTTTTCGCCCAAGGACGGGTCGATCGCGTCGCCTGTCGAGGCCATGGGGAGAATCAGCCCGTCCGACCCGTCCGGCCCATAGGCTGAAACCGCGATGGTGTCGGCGCCCGATCCCTCAATGTGCGCGGAACGCGCCTGAACCCACAATTCCAAATCTTGCTGCAAGGGCGACGACTCCGGCAGAAGCTTTTCCCCCGACACCGCGCCCACCGCGAGGCGAGCGCCCAGTCGCGGAAACGAGCGGAGGGCAGAATCAAAAGCGGCCAATTCTTGCGGCAGCTGCGGCGTTAGGGCGTTCGGCATGAGGCGGTGCTCCAATTAAACAATCAATGAATTCGGTGTTGACAAGAGGGGCGGGCAGCTCCGCGGCGAAAAATCGGGAGCCAGAGCGAAACCCGCGCGCAATGCGTGTCTCTGGGGCGAGTTTAACATGATTGTCGGCTCGCAAGAAAAAAACATAACCGCGGCGTTCGAAAACAGCAACAGGGAGAGAACGTGAAAATGCCCAAATCCCCCTGGACACCAAATCGAACCTGCGAGAGAGGAATGGGCGCGGAGACGAAAAGTCGCAAGGAAACAAAGAAAAAAACCTGAGGCGCGATGAAGTAGACCGTGGATGGACGGTCAATCAGCGGGGGCTGATGGTGTTTCTCGTGTCGAATGAGCGAATTTCCTTTTTCGGCGTTTCATCGGGGGCAGGATGCCAGCGAAAGGGTCAGCGCTGCTTTTCGAGGCCGTCAGAGCTTCTGGACGGCCAGCGGCTTGGACGGCCACAGATTTTCCAGGGCGCTCGGCGGGAAGCGGCTCCAAGCATCGGGAAAAAACCGCGCGCAAAAGAGTCGGATCTCCATTGAAATGCTGCCCAACCGCCAACATCCATTCGTCTCGCCCCAGCCCCTTGAAGCCAAGCTCAAAGCCCAACCTCTTGGCGATCAACCGAACATGCGTTCGGGAAGAGCGGCTGTTGCCCTCTCGGAATGGGTGGATGGCGTAAATTTCGCCCAAAAGGAAGGCCAGCGCATGGGCGGCGTTCTCTGGGGAGAGACCGGTCCATGTCCCCGTGGCTTGTTTGGAGAAAAAACGGCGCGCCGCCTCCTGAATGCGTTCGTGCCGCGCGTAGCCCATCCCGTTTTTCTCGATGTCGATCGTGCGCGGATTGCCGGCCCAATCATAGACGCGGCCGAAAATGGCTCGATGAATGCCTCGCAAACAATCAAAGCTCCATGCGCCCTGGAATTCGCCCTCAATTTCCGCGCGCAAAAGGCAAGCCAAAGAGGCTGACGCGACCGCGGCCTCGGCTTGATCCAAAAAGAATTGGGAGTCGGCGCCGAATTTGTTTTTCAAAACCCCATTGGGCTGAGCGTAGCGATCCACAGAGGGCGAATTGAGCGCCGACCACGATGGCTCGCCAACGGAGTGAGCGCGGGGCTCATCCGCAAGCGGCCCGGCGGGCGTCGTAAAATCAGACTCCGCGCCCTTGGGCCGTCGCGCCTCCAAGGGAAGGGCAAAACGCGATTCAATGCGGGCCAAGCAAGCGGTTTCCCATTTCAACCGAGTTTTGGCGTCGGCGGCCGGATGCGCCAAAATGTCGAGCGCTGTTTTTTGAGCCGCGTCGTCAAGGCTCAATCCTTCCAATTCAAAATTTTTGAGAATGAACGCGTGCGCCGCCGCTTGCGCGCTCGGCGCGAATGCATTCGGTCCGTCGCCCAACGCCTGCGATGAGTCGGTGGTGAGCATGAGGGCTCCTTGAAGAGAGCTTTCTTTTTAACAAAATTCCAGAAGAAGTCGAGACCCTGGATGGATGAGCCTCGCCCGCTTTCGTCGGCGTCGCTTTGGGCCGTCAGGGGCTGGTTAAACATTGGCGAGCGCGCCAACGCTGCGCCGCGATGGGGCTCTTGCCTGTGAGCCACGGGCTTGAAGTGAGAATCGGGGCAAAGCCACGGCCTTGCCGGAGGGGCCGGAAAATTGAACATACAAATTCACGGACGCCACCAAGGGGGCGCCATCAAAACATTGATTGTTCCAAAAATTCATCGCGGCTGGCTGGCCGCACCAGAAGGGCCGCGCCTGCGCCGCGGGCCACTCTCGGAGAAGTCTGCGCCGCAAGGCCCTTCCCGGAGGCCGTTCGGGAATAATCCGTGGCCTCAGCCAACCCGAGGTCTGCGTTGGGTTCATGATTGGCCAGCATGACGCCCACAATCAACACGCGGTCGGCCGACAGCAACACTCGGTCCATTTCCAGGTCGGGCGAGCGGGAACCCGCGGAGCGCCGCGAGCCGCCTCCGTTTTGCAGGGCGATCGCGATGGCCACGAGAGCTTGCGCCCGGGCCTGGGGCGTCGCGCGGTCGCTGATGGCTTCATGCGCCATTTTTCGAGCTCGGGCAATGACTTCGCGCGCCAATCGCGGAGAATCTGCCTTGCGCGCGCGAGAGTCCAAGTCCATCACCGTGCTCAATTCTTTGCTCGTCAGCGTGGGGGCGGGCAAGACCGTTGAGGGAGTGGCCGCCGCGCAAAGAACGGGGGCCGAGGCGAGCAGGGCAAGCGCCGCTATGAGCGTCGAAAGTCGTCGAATGAGCATGGTGGTTTGCGCGAGAGAGTGGCGGGAAAAGTGGCGCGGGTTTTGTCTTTCGTGGCCAAACCAATGCGCCGTGATTTCAAAAACTAACGAGCGACGCACGATCTGCCTTCGTTGAAGTCTACGCTTGTTTTGGGTTTTCGGTCGTTTTTTTCGCTGGGCGTGAAATGCCCTGAAATATTGAACAGAGGGCGGGGTGAAAAAAGAAGCTTGAAAACTGGCGAAAAGAGGAAAACGGGGTATGATGGGCGACATTGACCCTGCGCCGCCCGACTGATCGGCGCGGCCCCTCTGCGGAGCATCCATGCCTTATCCAAAATCAGACCACTTCGACGGCAAGCGCTTTGACAACCAAAATCCAATGGCCCTGGCCGACCGGGGCTTCAAAGACATGCTGCGCTGGAAGCGCGAAGCCAAGAAGCTCAAAAAGACGTGGCCCGAGTTCGTCCCCAACACCGCGACGCCCCAACTGCCGGCGTCGGTTGAGCCAGGCGAGGCCTTCATAACGTGCGTGAGCCACGCGACCAATTTGGTCCAGTTGCAAGGATTGACGTTTTTGACGGATCCGGTGTTCTCCGAGCGCGCGAGCCCTGTCCAATGGGCAGGCCCCAAGCGCGTGCGCGCCCCGGGCGTGCCGTTGGCGGAATTGCCAAAAATCGACGTCGTGCTGGTTAGCCATAACCATTATGACCACTTGGACGCCGACTCTTTGAAAAAGCTGTGGGCCAAGGACAAGCCGCTGTTTTTGGTGCCGTTGGGAGACGAGAAAATCCTTCGCAAGCTGGGGATTGAGCGCGTGATCGAGATGGATTGGTGGCAGAGCGCGGAGTTGCCGGGAGGAGGGCGCGCGACCTTCGCGCCTTCGCGGCACTGGTCGGGCCGCGGGATCTTTGATCGGCGCAAATCGCTCTGGGGCAGCTTCGTGGTTGAAGCCGGCGGCGTGAAAGTCTATTTTGCGGGCGACACCGGATACGACCGGCATTTCACACAAGTGTTCGAGCGATTCGGCGCAATGGACGCAAGCATCATCCCCATTGGAGCCTATGCCCCGCGCTGGTTCATGCAGGGCGCCCACATGAATCCGGACGACGCCGTGCGCGCGCACATCGATTTGCGCTCAGCGTTCAGCGTGGCCACCCACTTCGGCACGTTTCAGCTGACCGACGAGGGGATCGACGAGCCTGTGGAGGATTTGATGCAGGCTTTGAAGGAGCGCTCGGTGAGCCCTGAGACATTCGTGGCGCCCCAACATGGGCAAACGCTGCGCAACCGCGCCTAACGCAATAGCTCAAACGTCATTTTCGGCCAGGTTCGTCGGCTATGAGGGGGAGGGACGGGCGCTTGCCGCGCCCGTCCCTCATTCCATTTCCGAGGTTTCTTCTCGTGGCCAATAGGACTGCTGGCTCGTGTTTCGCTTGGTCGAGCTGAATTCCAGGGCGATCGGGTCCTGGGCGCGCGGCAACCCATACAGGAAGGTCTCCGCCGATTGCACGAAAATGAGCGCAAAGGAATCGGGCGAAAAATCGCGTTTCAAATTGTTGATGATTCTTTGCGCCATTTCCTCCGCGGGAATGGCGGACGTCGCGCAGTAGGTGCCTTCGGGCAAAACGTCGCGGATGAATCCGGACTGGATTGAGCGGCGGAACCCCAAAGCGCCCATGATGTCGTTGACGGTGTCTCGGTCGCTGGCGTCAAGGTTTTCGCTCAGCGTGATTTGCGCGACGTAATCAGCCATGGCGGCCTCCGCAATGTTGTGGTGAATCATGAAAAAAGCCCGGGGCGAGCAAGCGGCGCCTCAGCGACGCCAAAGGCAAAAACCCGCCTCAGGCCTTGCGGCGCGAGCGATCAAACCGCGGCGGCGAGGCCCTCAAAGAGCAGTCCGTCGATTTCGGCCAGGACAACGCCAAAGGCGACGCCCGGGAACGCCACGTTCAAAGCTTCCTTGACCATGTCGAAGGCTTGCTGGCTGTTGAGGTCTGCCTTGCCCACATAAGTCCCAGCTGGCAGGCGGAAGGGCTCGTCGCTTGCCGCGCCGATAACCCACCGCTCAAACCCGCAGGTCTTCATAAGGGCGTGAACCGTTTCGTAGTCGGCGGGGATGGCGTCGGCATGCAGTTCGACGCGAGCGATAAAGTCGGCCATGAAATCACCTTTTTGTTGGAGAAACGTGAAAAAGCGCCGCGATGGCAAAAAATAAAAAATGAGCCTTCGATGCGTGTAGAATCGCTTTGAAAGCCAAGCCGGGAGCGTTTCCCCGCCTCAGCCATAAAAGCCGTGCGGTTAAAAATGGCGGTCCGGGCGCTTGTTGTCAACGAAAGAAGGCGTCCCGGTTGTCCGGACGACCGGCGGCGATGGCGCCGAAAAAGGGGGGGGAAAGGATGCGGCCGGGCGAGAAACAAACGACGGGCAGGCTCGCGGGAGCAGAAGAAAGAGCGATTGGGCGCGAAAAGCAACCACCGCGTTCAGGACGAAAAAACATTAATGCATTTGAAATGGCGACCCATGAGAAAAAGTTTTGAATTGAAATTTCACGAACGCCTGTGGAGCGTCAAGCACGCATGGGCGCTTTTGCGCGCGGATTTCGCCGACACCGTCCGATTTGGGCCATTGCCGTTGTGCTCGACGCGGGCCTTCCGGCAAAAAGCCGCTAATAGCCATCAGGCCTTGTGGAATCCAAACACGCAGCTCAATGAAGAACTCTACGGAAAAGCCTCTGACTGGTGGAAAATCATGTCGGATCGTTTGGACAAGGGCGGAGGCTGGGCGCTAGAGGGCGTGGTCGTGAAGTCTGTCGCCATGTGCCGAGTCTCAATTCCAGCCACCACTCCCTCCCAAGATGCCGTTGACAACGGAGCGAAAACAACCCCGAAGCGCAAACAGGCGGGAATTAAAGCGCGGATTTCGGTCGTTTTGTCCCATCCGGATCGATCGCGGGCGGAAGCTTTCTCGATCACGCTGAAAATGCTGGATTTAGGCCTTCTGGATTTTTGGCGTTGGATTGAGGCAGGCAAAATCAGCTTTAAGCGAGACAACGCCGGCAAATGGCGCTTTCATAGCCCACTGTGCCAGGCGGATCCCTTAGGGGTTCCGCATCCGTGTGAAATGCGAGAGCGTGCACTTTATCAAAACGATTGGATTTATTTGTTCGAGGATGGGCAATCGGTCCTTGCTCGCGTCATCATCGATTTCGTGGAGACAAAGGCGAAGCGGGAAAAACGACGCGAACAGCGCGAAAAAAAGAAGCGGCAAGAGAATGAGATGAGAGCGAATGCGCTTCGCGCCAGAAAACCGGCCGCAGGCCATTGGTCCCAGGACGAGCTGCAAGCGAGATTTCCTGTCGAAAGCCTTCCCGCAGCGGTCGCGATCGCCGAAGAGCGAGCACTGGCCGCCGCATTGTCAATCGGATCGCGGACCGTGCCCAGCGAAGCCCGCGGCTCGCAATTGGAGGCCTGCGGTATTTCAGAAGCGCCCCCCGTCGTTCGGCAAGCGCGGCGTTTGTGATCTCAAGGGTGGATGGCGCTTGGTGAAGCACGGCCGTTTGAGTTGGAAGGTCGTTGGCCATTTATATCCGATTTTCGACCGTTCGACGAGTTGGAGTGGGCTGTTCTGCGCGCAGAGGACTTCGGCGGCGCACCCAGGCCGGCCAACGGTTTGACAGACATAATTGCTTACATTTCTAACACGCTTGAGGCTTTCTATTACCCAAGCTCCCCATTAAGTTGAGCCCATGACGAGCCGTGGCGCTTGTCGCTTATCAAACAAAAGGAGCAAGACCATGAAGAAGATTCTCTTGTCGATGTTGGCAGCTGGGGGCCTTTTGGGCGCCATGGCTTCAATCCCCGCGCAAGCCGCGACCTACACGACGACGACCACGACGGTCACGCATCGCCCGGTTTACCATCGCCCGGTCTATCATAATTGGCACCGGCCGGTTCATCACCGCACGGTGATCGTGAAACGCCACTATTAAGGCGCCAATAAAGGCGGCCGACGCGAGCTGGATGGCTCGCCGGTTTCCAGGCAAAGGCGGCGCGACCCGGGGAAGAGCCCTGCCGCCTTGGCTCTAATCGGAAGGCGATCGATTGAGCCGGATTCGCCAAAGCCTCGCTTGCGCCCAGGCGCATAAGGCCGGACAGGCGAACGCACGAGACCCAAGCTCCGGCTTGGGTTTTTTGTTGGGCAAAGGGGCTTGCCCCGAGATTGACGAACCGGACTGGCGCCGCCCCTCGATTTGGGGTCGCGCGTTTGGGGCAAAATCCTCTGTGGCTTTTCAAAAAGAGGTTTTGGGCTGGCCCACAAAGCCGCGGAGACAAAACCCCACGGTCGAAGCTCCTCATTTTCGAGGGTTTGCGCTGACGTCAGGGCGTCGTCGCAAAGGCCCGCGCAAACCGCGCAACGGCCGTCCTTCCCGTTGAGGCAAGGTGGCGGGCCGCTCGGAGGCGACGAACCCCCGCTGAGGTCATTGAGGGCGGCCCGCGGCTTGTTTGTGCGCGTTGAAAAGGGTTAGCTGAGTCCCTGAGCGTGGGCTATGGGCCAAGCGCCGCGCTTGCGGAGAATCCAACGCCAGAAAGCAACCCGAAACCGCCCGGACAAGATGCGCTCGAACGAAGCGATGGGGCCAAAGGCTCATCGCTGTTTGCAACCGCGGGCTTCGTGGCTGAGCGGGCCTGCGCCGGGAGCGAGCGAAAACGGCGCGAGAAAAAAAGAGAGATTCAAGCTTCTGGCGAGGGTGCGGCCTCAAGCGCAGCCCACGGCCCCCGCAAAATTGACATTCACGCCCTCACCACCAAAGGAGATTCACCATGACCTCACTGCTCAATTTGGCGAAAACCGCCGTTGGAATGGACCCGACCAAGCACGCGGACCCTGACATGAAAAGGGTGTTGGACGCATTGGCGAGCCTCAACCCCAAACACATCGACGATCTGGACGCCATCGAGGCCCGCCAGCAGCCTTCGGCCTCGGACGCCGCGCTGAAAGTGCAAGCCGAAAACGGAGTGGAGCTTTCGCCCGCGGTCCTGGCGGTCCGCACAGAGGACATTGTCATTGACGGCGCGACGGGCCCCTTGCCGGCTCGCGTCTACCGGCCCCAAGCGAGCGAGACGGCCACCTTGGGGGCCTATCGAGCCAACCACGATTTCGGGGCCGGAATCGCCGCGACGGGAGAACCCTTGACGGATGCCGATTACGACGCGGCGCGAACCGCCGCGACGCGCGCCATGGGCTACCCAGACGACACGGTTTTCACGCCGGGCGCCAACGCCCAGGGATTGAATCGAGCCGCCCCCGCCAGCGTGTCCAGCGCCCCGCATTTGGGGGAGGGGTCCTCGGCCGCGGACAGCCGCTCGGGCACGCCAAGCATTAGCCGCGCCACGGAGATCACCGAGCAGGCGATCGAAGACGGCTCAGCGGCGGCGGGCTCCACGCAAAGCTCAACGTGGGGCAGCGTGGCCAGCGCGCGCAACTCTCCGGTGATCGATCCGTTGGACACGGGGCTGGACTCCGCGGCTCCGTTCGCCCCCGCCGACACGCTGGCCGCCCCGCGGCAAGCCGCCTCTGGCGCGACGGCTCCCCTCCAGCCGATTGCTGGCGCGCGTTTCGCCGATGATCGCCCGCAAGGGGGCGAGGGCGATCCAACCCTGGCCGAGGCGGAGGCCTCGCCCCGTTTCCTGGATGAAGCGGCCACGGCTGAGGCGGCTGCGCGGCTGAATCCGGTTGAGGGCGCGACAGGAGCGCCCGGAAAGGGGCTGCCCTTGGTGTTGTATTTCCACGGCGGCGGCTTCGTGATCGCGGACATCGACACCTACGACGCCACGCCGCGCTCCCTGGCGGCCAAAACGGGCGCCATTTTCCTCTCCGCCCACTACCGCCAGGCTCCGGAGCACAAGTTTCCGGCCGCGCACGACGACGCCTTCGCCGCCTACCAGTGGGCCTTGGCCAACGCGGAGCGTTTGGGAGCCGACCCCTTGAAGATCGCGGTGCTGGGCGAAAGCGCGGGGGGCAATTTGGCGCTGAACGTGGCCATCAAGGCGCGCGACGAGGGCCTGCCTTTGCCCATCCGGCTGGAGTTGATTTATCCGGTCGCCGACACCGACACCGGAACGGACTCCTATCACGAGAACTCCAACGCGCGTCCGTTGGACAAGCCCATGATGACGTGGTTCGTGGGGCAAATGCTGGAGGAGAAGGCCGACATGCAAGACAAACGCCTGCGCCTGCTGCACGCCAATCTGGCGGACTTGCCGCCCACGACGGTGATCACGGCCGGCATCGACCCGCTGAACAGCGAGGGCGCGGCCCTGGCGGAGCGCCTGCGGGAAAGCGGCGGCGAGGTGCGCTACCAGAACTACCCGGGCGCCACGCACGAGTTTTTCGGCATGGACACTGTGGTGCAGGCGGCCAAGGAAGCCCAGGCAATCGTCACCGAAGACCTGCGCTCGGCCTTCGCCAGCGAGCCCGTGGAGCGAATTGAGCGCCATGCGGGAATTTGACGCGACGCGGCGTTGAAGCGCTGGGGCCCGAAGCGCCCCTGCCCCCAACCGCCAAGCATCCAAGCCCTCGTTGACGCGGGGGCTTTTTTCTTTTGGCAAACGGCGCGAAGCCGCGCCGGCGAGCAAGCGGGAACAAAGGGGAACCGCAAAAAGGGAAAAGGGAAAACCCGCGTCGTCAAAGGGCGAAAATGGGCGTAACGTGCGATGTTGGCTCGCCCACTGGGCCGTGGCCCTCTTGGCGCGCAGGCCATAAAACAGCGTGGCCGATGAATAACGCAGCTTTCCCCGGCGGAATCGCCGCCACAATGGAGAGAGAAATGACTTTCGATTTGTCGACAATGAGCGTCCGAAAAAAAGACCAGACTCCCGGGAGCGGCTATGTCCTGGCGGCGATTCTTGCGGTTTTTTGCGCCCGATTTCTTTTTGTGTCGGTGACAAATTGGGAAGCCGGACAACGAATCGCGGCCGAAACGCAAGCGGCCCAAGCGGCGTTGCCCCAAATTGAGCGACTGAAAGCCCAAATTCAGGTCTGTGTCGCCAACGAAAGCTGCGTGAAGCCAAGTTTGGGCGCGAATTCGGGCCGCGTGATCGATTTGGGCTGGACGGGCGACGCTTCGCAAAGCCCGCGCGCCATCGAGTGCCTGCGCGCCGCCTGCCACGCGGGCCCAAACGGCTCCATTGCGGTCAAGGTCGACGCCTTGGGCGTCATCGAAGCCGACACCACGCAGGGCGCGGCGCCGCATGCCTTGATCGAGCGCCCCGCTGTGCCCCA
>Ga0105857_1000608_pt1 | contig 12813 bp, 14 predicted proteins | sample OrgsoiDNA_201061_FD_89682 | JGI IMG/M metagenome (GOLD analysis project Ga0105857, IMG submission 89682) | Permafrost soil microbial communities from the Arctic, to analyse light accelerated degradation of dissolved organic matter (DOM) -... | ecosystem: Environmental > Terrestrial > Soil >...
GCGCTACTTTAAGCGCGGCTTCATCAGCCAGGGCTTGTTTGTAGCCTTAGGGGCCGAGAATGATTTTGGTCATCACTTTAAATGTGCGCAACAGCACCAGCATCACAATCACAAATAAAATAAGCGTGAAAACAATGGCACCAAAACCAATATAGTTCATCATTTCGCCCGATAGCAAACTATCATCGGCGGCCAATACAGGTTGGCTTACTAAAACCAATAGAAATATAAACAGGGGTTTCATAGCTGTGAAATTTGATTAGGTTCGTGAATACCATCATTTAAAGGCATATCGCTCATGTATTCGGTATGTGTATTTTTTAAACGAATGAGCAGAACGGTTACTACAATAAAGAATACCAGGAATATGCCCAGGGAGGAAAGCAGGTATACCTGGTTTCCTGAAATATGTTCTGTAAACTGCTTAAACATTGTGCTATTTGTTAGTGGTTTTATTTGCTTTAATATCGGTACCTAATCTTTGTATGTAGGCAATAAGCGCGATGATCTCCTTACTGCTTTTCACCTTGATATGATCTTTTGCCAGGTCGGCACTAATGCCTTTAGCCTGCTTATCCAGATCGCTGTTAGCTATCTTATCATAACCAACTGCGTAAGGCACACCCAATGTGCGCATGGCATTAATTTTTGCAGCGGTAAGACTGGTATCCAGCGTTTGGGTAATGAGCCAGTCGTAATTAGGCATAATACTGCCCGGCGACATGAGGCGTGGATCCATGAGGTGATTAAAATGCCATGAGTTGCCATACTTACCACCTTCGCGCTGCAGATCTGGGCCTGTACGTTTTGACCCCCACAAGAACGGGTGATCATATACAAACTCGCCGGCCTTGCTGTATTCGCCATATCGTTCGGTTTCTGAACGGAAAGGGCGGACTGTTTGCGAGTGGCAATTAGAACAACCTTCGCGGATATAAATATCTCGGCCCTGCAACTCAAGCGGAGTGTAAGGTTTAACACTGGCTATGGTTGGGATGTTGGATTTGATTGTTAATGTAGGCATTAACTCTATAAATGTACCGATCAAAATAACCAGTAAGGATAGGATCATAAACTGTATAGGCTTACGTTCCAGTGTTCTGTGCCAGTGCCCTTTTTCGGCATTGACGGTTAATGGCGCCAGCGGCATAGCTTCGGCGGCCTCGTTCGCCACCAATTTACCTTGCAAAGCTGTTTTGCAAAGGTTATAGGCCATTACAATTACACCAACCAGATACATTGCCCCACCAACCGAACGCATGACGTGCATGGGTATAATGCGCATCGTTGTTTCTAAAAAGTTGGGGTATTTCAACATGCCTTCGGGTGTAAACTCTTTTAGCATTAGGCCTTGTGTAAACCCAGCCCAATACATCGGTACGGCGTAAAACAAAATACCCAGCGTGCCTATCCAAAAGTGGAACGAAGCCATTTTTTTGGAGTATAATTCGGTTTTGTAAATACGTGGGATCAACCAGTATAACACCGCGAAGGTTAAGAAACCGTTCCAGCCTAAAGCACCAACGTGTACGTGGGCTATAATCCAGTCGGTAAAGTGGCCAACAGCGTTTATTTGTTTAAGCGATAGCATAGGGCCTTCAAATGTGGCCATACCATAGGCAGTTAAAGCAACTACCATAAACTTCAACACTACATCATCGCGTACTTTATCCCAGGCGCCGCGTAAGGTTAACAAGCCATTGATCATACCACCCCAGCTTGGCGCAATAAGCATAATAGAGAACGCTACACCTAACGATTGCGCCCATCCCGGTAAGGTGGTGTACAGCAAATGGTGCGGCCCTGCCCAGATGTAAATAAATATAAGCGCCCAAAAGTGAAGAATACTTAATTTGTAAGAGTAGATTGGCCGGTTAGCCATTTTGGGTAAAAAGTAATACATCATACCCAGGTACGGCGTTGTAAGGAAGAACGCAACCGCGTTGTGGCCATACCACCATTGTACCAGCGCATCCTGAACGCCCGCGTAAACCATATAGCTTTTAAACGCCGATACAGGCAACTCAACTGAGTTAACAATGTGCAGCACCGCTATGGTTACAAATGTGGCAATGTAAAACCAAATGGCTACATACAAGTGGCGCTCGCGCCTTTTAAATATGGTGCCAAACATATTGATACCAAATACTACCCAAACAATGGTAATCGCTATATCAATGGGCCACTCCAGTTCGGCGTACTCGTGCGATGTAGTAAACCCCAACGGTAAAGTAATTACTGCCGAAACAATGATAAGCTGCCATCCCCAAAAATGGATCTTACTTAAAACATCGCTAAACATACGCGCTTTAAGTAGGCGTTGCAGCGAATAATAAACACCCATAAAAATGGCGTTACCAACAAAAGCAAAAATTACCGCGTTGGTATGGAGCGGGCGGATGCGCCCAAAGGTTGTATACTGGTTGCCCATATTCATAGCGGGCGAGTAGAGTTGTATCGCAATAATAAGGCCCACCGTCATACCGATGATGCCCCATATTACCGTCGCGATACCAAAATTTCGCACAATTTTGTTGTCGTAGTAAAACTTTTCGGGCTGCATAAATTAATTGATTATAGCTTTTTTATGAATGGTGTAAAATTATCGGAGCAGTGACACTGACAGAATGATGACAATTATTTTAAAATGTGATCCGTGTCACTTCCGGGCTCGGTTATTTCATCGTCGAGCAGTATGCGCACCGAGGGTGTATACAGATCATCGTTTTGACCTGTATGTTGCGCCCAAAAAAAGGCTCCTAAAAAAATGAGGGCCATCAAAACACTGCAACCAATTAAAAAGAAGATAATTGTCATAATAATTTTCGGTTTCTAGCGGCCACGTGTGTGGCTATGCTGGTGAATGCAATAATAGTTGCCGTGCTTACCGGCATTAAAATAGCAGCTACAAGCGGCGACAGTTTCCCGGTGACAGCAAAACTTAACCCAAGCAGATTATAAGATAAGGAGATTAAAAAAGAGATATGGATAATAAGCACTGTATCTTTCGAAAAGCGTAAAAAACGCACCAGTTTTTTAAATGATCTTCCATCCAGAATAGCGTCACTTCCCGGCGAAAAATTATTAACGTCGTCGGTAATAGCAATACCCAGGTCGCTCTGTTTTAGTGCTCCCGAATCGTTTAAACCATCGCCGATCATCATTACTTTTTTACCCTCGGCTTGCAGCGATTTTATAAAATCGAGCTTTTGCTGTGGTGATTTATTGAAATGCATAAAGCTGTCGCTTTTAAAAAACGGGAGGAGTGCTTTTCGTTCGTGATTATTATCACCCGAAAGGAGATAGATATCGTAGTAGCTGTTTAAATTTGTTATTCGGTAAAGCCCATCGCGGTAATGATTTTTAAAGCTAAAGTATCCAAGGTATTTACCACCTATCCGCAAATGTACTTTTGTCGACTTATTGTCTTCGGTACCGCTATTGTTGTCAAACACAAAAGAACTGCTACCCACGATCAGTAACTGTCCGTTTACTGTAGCTGCTATGCCCTGCCCGGGTATTTCCTGGTAATTGACTATCGATAGCTTTGGCACATTACCCAAAAAATCGCATATCTGTTTACTTAACGGATGGATGGAGTTGCTACAAACGCTGTAGATCATCTGCCTGTCCGTATGAGTCAACGATGCGTATAAGGTTACATTCTCTTCACTGCTGTTGGTTATGGTGCCTGTTTTATCTAAAACTATGGTATCGATACGGGCAAGTTGCTCAACTACCGCGGTGTTTTTAAGATAGAACAGACTACGGTCGAAAATGCCTAGTGCCGCCGACATGGTAAATGGTGTGCTTAACGCCAGCGCGCATGGGCAAGCAACAATAAGCACCGCGGTAAATGCCGCAAAACCACGGTGGATATCTGAGGGCAACCAATAAACAAGCGAGCCAAAAGCGATGATCAATAAGACAACGGTAAAGTATTTGCTCACCCTTTGATTAAAGGTTTGCATCCGGTTATCCTGCTTACGGGTAAATGCCTCATTGTTCCATAGTTGGGTAAGATAACTTTGCGATACCGGCTTGATAACTTCCAACTCAATGGCAGGGCCTATTTGGCGCCCACCGGCGTATACCACTTCGCCTAAGGTTTTTTCAACCGGGGCAGCCTCGCCTGTAACAAAACTAAAATCGATACAAGCCTCGCCTTTGAGCAAAATAGCATCGGCAGGAATGATCTCGTTATGCCTAATGAGTACCCGATGGCCGATTTTAAGATCGGACAATGGAAGCGGCCTTTCTTTGCCCTCTTCAATTACCTGTACAGCAACCGGGAAGAAAGAGCGGTAGTCGCGCTCGAAAGAAATATGGTAATATGTTTTTTGCTGAACGAACTTACCTACCAATAAAAAGAATACCAGGCCACAAAGTGTGTCGGCAAAGCCGGCGCCTGTATGGGTTAAAATTTCGATCACCGTGCGCAGAAACAAAACGCCAATACCCAGGGCCAGGGGGAAATCAATATTGAGTACCTTATTTTTTAGATTAGCCCAGGCCGAGGTAAAATAGCCACTGCCACAGTACAGTAATACCGGAATGGAAAACAGGATATTTAACCAGCCGAAGAAATGACGGAACGTTTGCTCGTACCCCGAAAGACCAAAGTATTCGGGGAAACTCAATAGCATTACGTTGCCAAAACAAAAACCTGCAACCGCTATTTTTTTAACCAGGTTATCTTTAACAATACCAGTCTGCTTTTTAACAATATCCTGCAGGCTGATGAGTGGTTCATAGCCAATATCAACCATAATTTCAACCACCTGTCGCAAAGTAATTTTGCGGTTATCAAACCGGAGGTTAACCTGCTTTCTTAAAAAATCAACCCGGCTGTAATAAATAGCCGGATCAATTTTGTTGATCTGCTCCAGCAACCAAATACACGAGCTGCAATGAATATAAGGTATGTATAGTGTTATTACTGTAACCTGGTCATCCTGATAATCAACCAGGTCTTTGATAATACCTGGTTCGTCAAGGTATTCATATCGCTTATCAAATTTGGCACGGTTTGCGCCCGGATGATCGTTATAATGATAGTAGTTACATAAGCCGCTTTGCGAAAGCACCTGGTATACGCCTTTACATCCTGCGCAACAAAAGGCATGCGCATCAAGTTCGTATTGCCCTTCGGTACAATCGTTCCCACAATGATAACAGTTGGCAAGGGTAATAGTGTCTGTAGTCATGCTATTGATTTAACTTTGATCAAAAATGCGGCACTATGCTCCGATAAAAAATGATGCAGGTTTACATAAAAAGTGACCCCGGTCATTTATCAAAAAGACAATGATCGGGGTCGTAAGGGATTGGGGTTTATTTAAAATACAGGCAAGGCTGTGTGCCCGTCATGTCCGGAATAGACCAGCAATGGCAAATGGATATGGCCGGCTATTTTTTTGGTATGGCTGCCTGAGATCATCCGGTTAAAAAAGTGTTGCCAGTGGTGTACCATTACCAGCATATCTAACTGTCCGTGTTCGCTCAGCCAGTCCAGCCCATGTTCAACATCCATGCTTTTAATGTTGCGGTAGTATATTTTGTTATAGTTGGCTTTACAGGTAACCTCGGTTAAAAATTCATCAATTTTATGCTGATGCCCTTCGCTTATAAATTTCTCGTCGGCAATATGTGCTATCAGTATTTCGGCATTCATATACTGCGCCAGGCCGGCTAAAGAGTGTATCACATTAATATCACCGGTATTTAAGTCGGTTGCAAAGCCTATTTTATTGATGGGTTTAAAAACGGTGCCCGGCGGTACCAGTAATACCGGGCAGGTAACCTTATCAATCATGGTGCGGCTGGTGCTACCTAAAAAGAACCTGTTTATAAAACCTGCGCCCGACATGCCCATCACGATCATACCGATATCATCCTCGTCGACAACGTTTCTTACAACATCTGTTACCAGGCCCACCTCGCATGTATAATCGATCCTGGGTTGGAAAGCTCCGCGATCGGAGGGATTTTCCCTGATCAGGCGATCGGCCAAAGTTTGGAGTTCGCCATTTATATCTTCCTTCAAATCGGCATAATCTTCTACTGGCCATGATATTTGGGCTGCCATTGGAGTTTCTACAGGTACCTTAAAAGCATTACATAATTTAATGTGTGCTTTAATGCTTCTGGCCAATTTTAATGCATAACGCGCAGCATTTTCTGAAGCTTCAGAAAAATCTGTTGGAACTAAGATCGTTTTCATTTTTAGTTTGATTAAAGTGATTAAACGGCTATTACTTTTCTATCCTCATGGTATAGGTCAGGTCGATATTGTATAAGGCCATTTCGAGGCTTTTATCCAGGTTATAGATATCCTTATAGGTAGTAAATACCCCATTGCGCATTTCGCCGGTGATGTAAGTTATTTTTATAGGCATTGGCTTATTCAACACAAAAGTTTTGGTTTGATAAGCTGCTATGGTATGACTTACAACATTTATTTTATCGGCAGCGCTATCATATTTTAAAAGTAATGATGCCAATTTTTCGGCCTGTTCAACCCGGATGCAGCCGTGGCTAAAAGCACGGTCGTTTTGCTTAAACAAATTCTTTTCGGGGGTATCATGCAAATAGATATCGAACGGGTTAGCAAACCTGAACACAATAACACCAAGCGAATTATCACAGCCGGATGATTGTTGCATGTGGTAGTTTGAAGGGTCTTGTTTAACACGTTTCAAGTTAGCAGCACTCGGTTGAACATAATTACCTTTCAGATCGTATATCGCGAGATGGTTGTTATCTAAATAACTGGTGTCGCGCAATGCCCTTGGCAACACTTCCTTAACTATAATACTTTTAGGTACGTTCCACTCGGGTGCGGTAGTAAAATAACTGATAGCACTATGCAGAGTTGGAGTAGGTGTAGCGGCCTTCCCAACAATAACTTTAAACTGGTAGACGCTATCTTTTTGATAAAACTTTAAGGTGTATGATGGAATGTTGATGTGGATATAATAAGGTTCGTCAATAGCTGCCCACCTTAAACGTTCCATATTAATGGCCACTTTTCGTACTTCGGCTTCCGGCACTTCGTAACAATCATCCAAATACTGGCCTTTTAACAAATGCATATAGTTTTGCAAATCGGCGTATTCTTTTGATTTTGGCTGCACATTTAGCATCACCTTTGCCAGTGTGTTTTGCTGCAAGCCCGTTAGTAATATATTCTCAGCATTAAACCCTAATATCCCCGCGTCTATTCTACTTGCAGCATACTCAGGGTTTAGTTTTCCATAATGCAAATGATTTATAAAGGTGATCATGGCATCGGTAAGCATAATATCAAACCGTGCTTTTTGATTTAGCCTAACCCTGTTGGGTTGTTCTAAAATAGCGTGTAACCGGGCATACAAAAGCTCATCGGGGTGGTAATCGGCATGCGATAAGCCAAACTGCAACACGCAATCAATCATCAGCATGGCTTCCCAGGTTGGGCCGGTTTCTTGTTGTGTTTTTATCCAGGCCGAATCAAAATGATTGAGTTCATAAAACCGTTTAACCGATTGTGGGTAGTATAAGCCCAAAGCCTGGCCATTGATCTGTGATTGGATCTCGGACGAAAGTAAAGTATCCGGGTTTATTGCAGCCGATACGCTACCGGTAAAGAGTAAAAACGCGCACATAAGCAAACGCAACAACCATACTTTAGGCTGCGTATAAAATGTATTAAAGTGAACCCATGTTTTCATAACCCACTGATTTGTGGACATAAAATTGAGAAGGAAATAGCGCGTATTTAGTGATATGGGTCACTTTTTGGTGTGATGGTCATCAAGATGTAAACAAGCAGGTTTAGTGACTTTTATCACAGTAAAAAAGCAACCATATACGTTAGTATTGTGGTACTATAGTTAAGAGCATAATAACGTCCCGAAAAGGGCATTTTGACAACGACATGAACAGAACGGCTACAAATATTTCACACTTTTTTGTTGCAGGCATTAACTATAAAAAAGCCGACGCGACAATGCGTGGCCAGTTTGCTATTAATGAGCAGGGGTATGAGAACATTTTAAATCTGGCTGCATTTAGCAATGTTGATTCGTTATTCATCCTATCTACCTGCAACCGCACCGAAATTTATGGCTGTGCGCAAAATGCACAGCAGCTTATGCACTTATTGTGCACGCAAACCAACGGCGATGTTTCTGCTTTAAAAAATATAGGATACGTTAAGAACGGGATACAAGCCATTGAGCACTTATTCAATGTATCTGCCGGACTCGATTCGCAAATACTGGGCGATTACGAAATTGTTGGTCAGTTAAAACATGCAGTAAAATTTGCCAAAGACCGTGGACATCTTAATTGTTTTATAGAGCGGCTGGTAAACGGCGCGCTGCAATCATCAAAAACAATCAAAAACGAAACCAGGCTTAGTGATGGTACCATTTCTGTTTCGTTTGCAGCTGTTCAGTATCTAAAAGAGAACATAACCGTTAAACCCGATACAAAAGTATTGGTAGTTGGTATAGGCAAAATTGGCCGCAATACCTGTAAAAACCTGGTTGACTATTTGGGTACAAAAAACATTGTGCTGATTAACCGATCGGAAAATAAGGCCAAAGAATTGGCCACAGAGTTAAACTTACAATATGCGCCTTTAACCGAATTAGGTAACTATGTTGCATCGTCAGAAATTATATTGGTTGCCACTAATGCAGATGAGCCTACCATCTTAAAGTCACAACTCGAAAACCGGGGTAAAAAACTGGTTATAGACCTTTCCATACCTTACAACGTCGAACCTACTGTAAGTACTTTACCCGATGTTACTTTAGTTAACGTTGACGAAATATCAAAAATTAAGGATAATACCCTAAAGCAACGCGAAGCAGAAACACCAAAAGCTAAAGCCATAATAGCGGAACATATAGCTGTTTTTATAGAATGGTGCCTGATGCGTCAAAACGCTCCGGCATTAAAAGTTGTAAAAACGCAACTGAATGATATTTATGTTCAGCACCTATCTAAAACCCAAACCGATCAGCTTATTTGCGCCAAAGTTGATACCGAAGAGATCATCCAACGTACCATTAACGTAATGGCAGGCAAAATGCGCGCTGACAACCAAAAGGGTTGTCAATCTATAGCAGCAATTAATGAGTTTATTATTTCGGTGTGCAAGGCCGCCAGTGCCTGATTAACATCTGATAGATAATATGCTCCATAGACAATTTGGCGTACCAGCCAACATTATCAGCAACTACAAACACCTGTTTTAACATTACTCACGTTTGATGACGGTCATCTCAAAAAGTGACGTATCTCACTCATTGTTAGATGTTTATTAACAAACTTTACATCAACAACCAAACTATTGAAACATGAAAACGATAATTGTTCTGACCGATTTTTCGGATAACGCTGCTAGTGCAGCACAGTACGCTCTCCATCTGGCTAAAAAAGTAAATGCAAACCTGTTATTATGTAATACATTTCCGGTACATGCACAAATGCCGGCGGCATATGCATTTGGCTGGCCGGCCGAAGAATACAATGTTTTAAATGCAGAAAGTACAACCGGCTTAAACGAGCTCAAAAAACTATTGGATGACCAGGTTGACGGGGCCAGGCTTAACAATGGTCATCACCCTAAAATTAACATATTAAGTTTTGGCGGCGATATTAATGAAGCGGTAAATGAAGCCGCAAGGCAAACAGAAGTAAACCTGGTAGTGGCCGGCATGCACAATAAAGACCTGTTAAGCGGCATATTATTAGAAAACCACGTTAACAGCCTGATAAATAGCCTCAACTATCCGTTGCTGTTAATACCACCCGATTATCATTTTGAACCGATAAAAAAGGTCGGTTTCGCTACAGATATGCACGTTGTGGAAAATGATATGAAAGCGCTTGAAAAATTAACAAGCCTGATAAGGCCTTTATTTTCGGAAATATTGCTGACAAATGTAGATAACGAAGGCGTTCAGGATATTGAGTTTATGCATTGGAAGGCCGGAATTTTAAAAGATATCACCGATAAATTAGATTATCCGTATTTTGATTATTCTGTTTTAAGATCGCAAAGTATTGAGAACGGCTTAAATTATTTGTGTGAGCACAACGGTATTGCCATGCTTGCCATGATACATCATCGTCATTCGTTTTTAGATAGGATATTTAAAAGAAGTTATTCGAAAAAAATGGCCGAAAAAATAAATATCCCGTTAATGATATTTCCGGAATAAAAAATCTGGAGCTGAGCGGGCTTGTAGCCACCTTGGTAATTACTAAGGTGGCTTTTTTGTGTAACCAACTGATTGTTTATTTTGTTAGCTTTAGCTATGCGCAATATTCTGTTAATAACCACACACCGTAAGGCATTTATTATTGCTTTTTTTATTGTTTGTATAATAGCTTCCTGCCAATTGGGTAATACTCCAATAACACAGGAGCAATCTGAAACAGTTAAAACTAATGTACAGCAATTTGCCGACTCGATCGCCACAGGCGTTACCCATGACGGGCCTATCGCCTGGCTAAAGTATTTTAATGACTCGCCTGATTTTTTTATGATATCCGATGGGCAAATGGTGTTTCCGGATCATGAGGCTGCCGATAAGTTTATTAAGACCAGCTTGATCAAAACCATTACAGGGATCAATTTAAAATGGAACAATACACGTATCGACCCGCTTACGCCGGATATGGCATTGATAGCTTCAGGATTTCACGAAGACTTGACGGATAATAAAGGTGCAATCACAAAATTTGATGGCTACTTTACAGCCATAGCTCAAAAAACCGATAAAGGGTGGCAGCTACGCGATGCGCACTGGTCGATAAAACATTAAAGATCAGTAGCTGGCGAAGAGGTTAACCTTGTTTAACAATTCGTTCAGATCAAAGGGTTTAACTATATAATCGTCGGCACCGCATTCTTTATGTATCTTTTGAATATCGCGGTTACCCGAGATCAGGATGATGGGGATCTGTTTCATACCGGGATGTTCTTTAAGCCATTTGCAGATATCGCGGCGATCGCGGCCCGAAAGGCGGATATCCAATAATATCAGGTGCGGGTGTTCAAAACCAGGCTCGCTAAATATTTCACCGTCTGTTGAGCTGGCTACATCAAAACCCTGTTCTTCTAAAACCATGGTCATGGCCTCAACCACAAATTCGTCATCCTCTACAACTAATATCTTTTTACGGGTCATATTTTCCGGATAGTTTAACTTACACAATTAGGAAATAGTTGTGCAAGTTAAAAAATTATTGTAATAAAACAATTATATAGTAAGTAGAGGGTGGTGAATGTTGAGCAGTTATGCTGGAGTTAATTTTAGTAAAACGTTCATTTCTTCGTTGCTAATTTGCCGAAATTTTGGTATATTTAAAGCTAACGTGGTGCAATACCACGTAAAAGCGATTGCAAATTTGATAACAGAGTGGCGATATTTCATTAAAAAACACCCATAAATACCCATGTATCCTACTTTTTTGTTGCGGATCTGGCAATCCTTATTTTAATAGGTAACCGGTAGCCCTATGCCGGAAAAACCTTGCAACATTCCAACCTTAAAACATTGAAATACAATTCTGCAAATAGCATTTGACAATAATGAATTTTCCCTTATCTTTGCAGTCCCGAATTTCGGGGTAATTAAAATAGTTTATATAATTTAAATTTAAGCAAGTGAATACGTTAAGTTACAAAACTGTCTCTGCCAATAGTAAAACCGTTAACAAGGAATGGGTTGTTGTTGACGCACAGGGCGAGATTTTGGGGCGCTTGTCTTCTAAGATCGCTATGATCATCAGAGGAAAACACAAGCCAGGTTTCACCCCGAACGTAGACTGCGGCGATAACGTGATCGTTATCAATGCAGACAAGGTAAAACTGACCGGAAACAAATTCGAAGAAAAAGAATATGTTTCTTACACTGGTTACCCAGGTGGTCAGCGTTTCATTTCTCCTAAGGAGTTAATGGCAAAACATCCAGAGCGCGTAATTGAAAAAGCCGTTCGTGGTATGTTACCTAAAAATCGTTTGGGCAAGGCAATCTACGGCAATCTGCATGTTTACGCAGGCGCAACACACCCGCATGAGGCCCAATCACCAAAAACCATTAAACTTTAATCCGTAAGAGAAATGTCAACTACAAACACTTCAGGAAGAAGAAAAACAGCAGTTGCCCGCATTTATTTAACTGAGGGTACCGGCGCCATTATCGTTAATGGCAAAGATTACAAAGAGTATTTCCCAACATTGCCATTGCAATACATCGCTACACAATCTGTAGAAGTTTCTGGTTCAACCGGAAAATTTGACGTTAAAGCAAATGTAGCGGGTGGTGGCGTTAAAGGACAGGCAGAAGCCGTTCGTTTAGCTATCGCTAAAGCAATTGTTGAACTTGATGCTGAAAAGAAACCAGCTTTAAGGGCTAAAGGTATTATGACCCGCGACGACCGTATGGTTGAGCGTAAGAAACCAGGTCGCAAAAAAGCCCGTAAGAGATTCCAATTCAGTAAACGTTAATCAATCAAGGAGAACAACACAATGGCAAGAACAACATATCAGGATTTATTGGATGCAGGTGTACACTTTGGTCACCTTACCCGCAAATGGGATCCGAAAATGGCTCAGTACATTTTCATGGAGCGCAATGGCATCCACATTATTGATTTAAACAAAACATTAAATAAAACAGAAGAAGCTGCTGCTGCTATTAAACAAATAGTAAAATCAGGTCGTAAAGTATTATTTGTTGCTACCAAAAAGCAAGCAAAAGATATCGTGGCCGATTATGCAAAAAGCGTAAACATGCCTTTCGTAACCGA
>Ga0105857_1000610_pt1 | contig 12737 bp, 10 predicted proteins | sample OrgsoiDNA_201061_FD_89682 | JGI IMG/M metagenome (GOLD analysis project Ga0105857, IMG submission 89682) | Permafrost soil microbial communities from the Arctic, to analyse light accelerated degradation of dissolved organic matter (DOM) -... | ecosystem: Environmental > Terrestrial > Soil >...
CAGATCGGCAACCCGCTGTCGCCCTACGCGGTGAGCAAGTATTGCAACGAGCTGTATGCGAGCGTCTACGCGCGCTGCTACGGCATGCAGACGATAGGACTGCGTTACTTCAATGTCTTCGGGCCGCGCCAGGATCCGCAGGGCGCCTACGCGGCCGTGATCCCGCAATGGGTGGCGGCGCTGATCGGCAACCAGCCGCTGTTTATCAACGGCGACGGCGAGACCAGCCGCGATTTCTGCTTCATCGACAATGTGGTGCAAGCCAATCTGCTGGCGGCGACGGCCGATGACGCCGCCGCCGCCGGGCTGGTGTACAACGTCGCGCTGGGCGAGCGCACCACGCTGCTGCAGTTGTACCAGATGATGCAGGCGCTGCTGCGCGAGCGCTTCGCGCACGTGGCGCAGCATCGGCCGCAGTATCAGAATTTCCGGGTCGGCGACATCCGCCATTCGCAAGCCGACATCGGCAAGGCGCGCGCGCTGCTGGGCTACGCGCCGACCCACAGCATCAAAGATGGACTGTACGAAGCGATGGACTGGTATGTCCATCATCTGGTGGAGACACATTAAAAAGATTTCCGGGGCGGCAGCGTAGGTAACGCGGCCTTTCATCCGGCCAAAAAAACCATACCAAAAAGCAGGTGGAATCATGCTGAGGATTTCCAATCATTACGTGTCCAAAGTCGTTTGCGGTCTGCTGTTGCTAGAATTTTTGATTTTGATGGGATCGTTTTATGTGGGCGCCGGCGTGCGCGTGTTCGACGGCGAGGCGTTTGCGTTGCCCAAGCTCGAGCACACCTTCATTTCCTCGCTGCTGTTCGCCGGCGTGCTGATGTTTTGCATGGGCGCCATGGGCATGTACCAGCACGAGCTCGACGGCTCGCTGCGCAGCCAAATGCTGCGCCATTTGCTGCCTTCGTTCGGCATGGGCTTCTGCCTGCTCACCCTGCTGTTTTACGTGATGCCGTCGCTGTATTTCGGCCGCGGCATCATGATCTTTGATTACGTGTTCGCCGCCGGCGGCATCCTAGTCGCGCGCGCCGCCTTGATGCACACCTCGCGCAGCCAGTTGCTCGAATCTCGCATCATCGTGCTCGGCACGGGCGCCCTGGCCGAAACTTGCGGCCAGCTGATTGATCGCGGCGGCTACCGCAAATATAAGCTGGCCGGCTATGTGGCGATGGCGTCGGAAGAGGCTTGCGTGCCGTCGTCGCAGCTGTTGTCGCTGGAGCCGGACGACTCGCTGCTGACGCTGGCGCTGCGGTTGCGCGTGCGGGAAATCATCGTCTCCGTGCAGAACCGCCGCGGCGGCGCCATCCCAATCCGCGACCTGCTCGAATGCAAATTGAACGGCATCGCCGTCACCGACGCCTCCAACTTCTTCGAGCGCGAAACGTGCCAGATTCGGGTCGGCTTCATACAGCCGAGCTGGCTAGTCTTCGGCGGCGGCTTCGACCAGAGCTTCTTGCGCACTTTCATGAAGCGCGCCTTCGACCTCGTCGTCAGCCTCGTCCTGCTGGTGCTGACCCTGCCGCTGATGCTGCTGACGGCGCTGGTGATTAGGCTGGAGGATGGCACGCCGGTCTTTTATTCGCAGGCGCGCGTCGGCCTCGACGGCAAGGTGTTCGTGGTACACAAATTCCGCAGCATGCGGCGCGACGCCGAGGCGGGCATGGCACCGCAGTGGGCGGCGCGGCGCGATAGCCGCATCACGCGCGTCGGCAACATTATCCGCAAGCTGCGCATCGACGAACTACCGCAAATCTTCAACGTGCTGAAGGGCGAGATGAGCTTCGTCGGTCCGCGTCCCGAGCGGCCGTATTTCGTTGACCAGCTGAACCAGTGCGTGCCATACTACAACGTGCGTCACAGCGTCAAGCCCGGCATCACCGGCTGGGCCCAGGTGCGCTACGGCTATGGCGACTCGGTCGAGGACGCGCTGCAAAAGCTGCAATACGATATGTACTACGTCAAGAACCACAGCCTGCTGCTCGATTTGCTGGTGCTGATCGACACTTTCGAGGTCGTCGTGTTTGGCGTCGGGCGCTGAGGCGCTGCGGTGGACATCGCGGCGCCCGCTTTGATGACGATGGACGGCACAGCCGCCTACAGCTACGCCAGCGCCGCGCTGGCGTTTTTGCCGCTGCTGGCGTTATTGCTGAGCAAGTGGTGGCGCCGCGCGCCAAGCCGCTGGCTGGCCGCCGCCGCCGCCGCCACGGTGCTTTGGGCTGGCGCCTGCGCGCTCGACAGCGCCGCCGGCCCCGGCGGCTTGCCGCCGCTGCCGGTCATGCTCAGCGAATGGCTGCGCGACGCCGCCTGGAGCGCCGCGCTGCTTAGCATGCTTGGCCAGCTAGGCGCCAGTGGCCGCGCGGCGCCTCTGGCGCGCTGGACCGCTGTCGCCTATCTGTTGGCGCTGGCGTCGGCACTATTACGGCCGTGGTTGCCGGTGGCCGACTATGTCAGGCTGGCGACGCTGGGCAGCATCGGCGTCGCCGTGCTGGGGCTGGCGCTGGCAGAGCAGCTCTACCGCAACACCGGCGCCGGCCAGCGCTGGGCCGTCAAGTTCGCCTGCCTGGGCATGGGCGGCTTATTCGTCTACGATTTCTATATGTATAGCGACGCCCTGCTGCTGCGCCAGCTGAGCCCCGACCTGTGGGCCGGACGCGGCGCCGTCAACGCCCTGATGGCGCCGTTGCTGGCCTTGGCCGTGTCGCGCCAGGCCACCGCCCTGCCGGCGCTGGCCGTGTCACGCCGCATGCTGTACCGCTCGGCCACGCTGGCTGGCGCCGCCGCCTATTTGCTGACGATGAGCCTAGCCGGCTACTACCTGCGCTACGTCGGCGGCAGCTGGGGCTCGCTGATGCAGCTGGTGTTCCTATTCGGCGCCACAGTGCTGCTGGCCGGCGCGCTTTTCTCCGGCACCATGCGGGCCTGGCTGCGCATCTTCATCAGCAAGCATTTTTACCGCTACAACTACGACTACCGCGAAGAATGGTTGCGCTTCACCGGGACCTTGTCGCAGCCGGGACCGCTTCTGGCCGAGCGCAGCATCCAGGCGCTGGCGGCGCTGGTGGAAAGCCCGGGCGGGGCGCTGTGGATGCGCCTTGACAGCGGCGCCTACGCACCCTCCGCGCAGTGGCAGATGGCGCCGCAGCGAGACACGGCCCCGGCCGACTCGGCGTTTTGCCGCTTCATCGAGCAGCGCCAGTGGCTGGTCGACCTGCAAGGCACGCCACCGGCCGGGGCGGAACACGAGCCAGACTGGTTGCGCGCCATCCCGCGCGCCTGGCTGGTGGTGCCGCTGATGCTGCACGGCCAGCTGATCGGCTTCGTGCTGCTGCTGCGGGCGCGCAGCCCGGTGCGCCTGAACTGGGAAGTGATCGACTTGCTGAAGATCGCCGGCAGCCAGGCCGCCAGCTATCTGGCGCAGCAGCAGGCCGACAGAGCGCTGATGCTGGCGCGCCAGTTCGACTCCTTCAACCGCCTGTCGACCTTCGTCGTGCACGACCTGAAAAACCTGGTGGCGCAATTGTCGCTATTAGCGGCTAACGCTGAAAAGCATCATGACAACCTGGAATTCCAGGCCGACATGCGCCGTACCATGGTTTATTCCGTTCAAAAGATGCAGGGCATGCTGCACAAGCTGGGCCGCAGCGCCTCCACCCAGCCGGCCGCGCCGCTGGCGCTGGAACGGTTGCTGCTGCAGGCGGTCGAACGCAAGGCGCTGTTCAGCCCGATACCGGAGCTGCGCATCGACGACAACGGCCTCGATGTGCTGGCCCATGCGGAGCGACTCGAGCGGGTGCTGGGCCATTTGATCCAGAACGCCATCGAAGCGACGCCCAAGGACGGTCAGGTCAGCGTCACGCTCAGCCGCGACGGCGAGCGCGTCAAGCTGGAAATCCGCGACACCGGCAGCGGCATGAACGACGATTTCATCCGCGAGCGCCTGTTCAAGCCCTTCGACTCCACTAAGTCGGCCGGCATGGGCATCGGCGCTTTTGAGAGCCGCGAATACATCCACGAACTGGGCGGCGAGCTGACGGTCGATAGCGGGCCCGGCTTGGGTAGCACCTTCACCATCCATTTGCCGCTGCACCGCCAGGGGGCGCTGGAGCGCGCGGCATAGGGCACGATCACATCGGCCAGCGCCTCGTTCCAGTATCTGCGGCAACCGGGGCGGCTCCGGTTAGGCCGGCCGGCTTTTGCCAGCCATGTCCGGCCGCCGCCGCCCCTGTTCGTCGGCTACCCGGCAAATCACCGCCAACGGCACGCCGGCCTCCGCCATGAACTGGGCCGCCACGTGGCGGCCTTGCGCGACGATCAGGCCGATGCCGACGTCGACGATTAGGGCCATGGTCCGTTGCGGCCTTGAGCGCCGTTCGATGAAGGTCATGGCAAGCTCAGCGTGGAGGCGCGGTCCGTCCGGCTACGCACGGAATGCGGTACAGCTGGGCGGTCGCGTGCAGTGTCATACGTGGTCCGGCTTTGAGTTCGGGAAGGGTGGCACTGATAGCGCCCGGTCGCGACGTCGTTTAGCCCGCAAAGAAAGGAGGAGGAAGGTCGCAGCGTTTGTTAAATTAAATAGTGGTTATTATAGCAATAAAAGCCAGAAAGAAGGTCTATAAAAACAGATTTTGTCGTTGCCGTCGTGGAATGGCGTCGATCCCACTGGCGAGCTGTCCGGCGGACAGGTCCGAGCGGCGACGTTCCTGGATGTGAGCGCCTATCCGGCCGTACATCCAGCGCGACCGAGGAGGTGTGTATCCCGGTGCTGGAGCGCCATACCGGCTTCCAGTGACGGGATGATTTTCACGTCGGTTTTTTGCCGGAGCGCGTCAACCTTGGCGACAAGGAGCACACGCTGACGGCCAACTGGTACGTCGAGCACTCGCTCGAGACGACCTAATGTCCGTAGCGGCGCCGTCGCTCAGGCCGGTTCTGCGCCGTCCGCGCGGCGTTGCCGATCTGGCTGCGTGTCGTAGTAATCGATAAATGCCTGGGCGGGGGGGGGGCCGCCCAGCAGCACCTCCTCGTTCGCCGACAGTTCCCCGAGCAGCGTCCTGAGCTGGCCACCATTGAGTTGCCGTGCCAAGTTCAGCGAGTACGGCATGGCCTTCGTCACGTTCAACCATTTGCGCACCCATCCGCGCGTCCGCTTGAGCAGCGAGTAGTCGTATTCCAAGCCGGGAAAAACCACCAGCGGATTGCCTGAGACATGCAAGATGCAGTGCAGCGCCAGCAATGGGGCGCTGTCGTATTTCACGCACTCATGCAGCACGTCGAACAAATCATGGCGGCGACCGGGCTCGATATCGTAGCGTAGATAGTTGATCGTTCCCGGAAGGATTTTGTTGACCGCGTCAATTTCGTCCACAGGCAGCTCGTCGCGCCAGGCGCCACGTTTGATGCAGGCATTGAACGTGCTGGTCTTCTGCATATTCGTGGCGTTCCCGTACCAGCATAGGCCGTTGAAGGTCGACTGCATCAGGATCTCGTCGAATTCAAGGGCCAGCCATGCGCATAGATGCTCCATCGCGCGCCGGTTCATGATGTGGAACGATTCCAGATCGACGATGCGGATATGGTCGGGCCGGAGTTTGTCGAACAGGCGGTGCAAATGATGGCAGCTGTCCGCATAGATCTTAGCTTCCAAAAACAGGCAGATCGGTGGGATGCCGGAGTCGTTCCGGCCCATGCGCAGTCCGTGTATTTTTTTCCACGAGATCCAGTTCTGGCGCGGGTCGCGGGTCATCGCGATCAGGCGCAAGTCGGGGAAGTCCGGCGCCAGGACATCGATCTCCTGCCGCGCGTGGGGATGGTAAAAGATATATTGGATCTGGGACGGCTGTTGCTGGCCGGTGCATTCGCCATAGGCGACATGCAGCAAGATGAAGAACATCTTGCGCGTCATCTGGCCGCTGTCGCGCAGTTGCTGGGTAGACAGCGCCAGCAGCCTACGCTTGAATTCGCGCGGATCGACGATTAGGTTTTGCTCGCCATGGGTGCCAAAGCGGCCGGTCACGATGCCGCTCATATTGCCGAAGTATTCCTTGGACGAGTCGAAAATGCCGGGGCAGTGGGCGATGACGGCGTCGATCCGCCGCTCCAGCTCCGCTGCGCCGACTACCTCTGGCAACCACGAATACAGGACGCCGCAGCGCGGCAGCGTCAGGATGGCCGGGTGGCTGTCGAACAAGCTATGCACAAACAATGAGCCGCCCCTTCCGTACGGGTGGGTCACCAGCAAATTGATCCGCCCGAGGGCGTCCAGTGGCCCTGTCATTTCTCGGCCTTTGAGCATGCGGCCGATCCCGTTCGGCGCGGCACCGCCCGGCCCTGATAGACCGCCAGGTCGTCTGCGCTGTCGACCTCCCCCCACGGACCGCGATAGGCAAGGGCGCTGACGGCCAGCCGGCCGGCGTCTATCGTGCGCTGCAGCGTGCCGGTCAAATGCAGACTGTCGCACTGCGCCGGCGTCAGTGCTGCGCGGACGCGTTCCACTTCGGCCCAACCCTGCGGCGTGAAGCGCAGCAAACCCATATATTGGCCCTGTATTTGCGCCAGCGCTCGCGGCTGGTTGCCGATCTCGGCCAGAGTGCCGTCAGCATGCAGGCGAAAGGTTTCCGCATCGAGCAGCGGGTCGCCGAAGCGCTTTTCCCATAAGGGCAGCCAGTCGGGGTCGTAGGTGATCGCCAGCGCGGCCGGCGACGCCATCAGCGAGCGAACCGCTGAGGCGTCGTAAAAAATATCCGAATAGCTGACGATGCACGGGCCGCTCTCCAACCACGGCCGGGCGCAGGCCAGCGAGGTTACCATATTGCTGTGCCGCCAGCGTGGATTATGAAATTCGGCATCGGCGCGGCCGCTCAGCAATTCGCGCCGATAGCCGGTCACGATGCCGACCTCGGCTATGCCCGCCTCTTCGAGCGCGGCCAATTGCCATTCCAGCAGCGGCTTGCCGTGCAGCTCCACCAGGCATTTGGGGCGCTGCTCGGTCAGGTTTTTCATGCGGCTGCCGCGTCCGGCGGCAAGTATGATGGCTTTCATGATCGGTTCACCGTGTCCCGTCGCAGCGTGATTGAATCGGATGGTTGGGGGCACTCATGTGCCCGCTCATATGTAAAACTCATGCGCCAAACAAGTGCCGCAGGCGTTGTAGATCGCCAGGCTGCCATGCGGCTTCACGTTCAGGGTGCCACATCCAGCCCTCCCACGGCAGGCTGACATGCCGGATCGCCTCGATGCAGCCGTCGGGCGCCGCCGCCGTCACCGTGAAACCGGCCGGGCATGCGCTCAGCGCGTAGTGGTGAAAGCTGTTGACATCGGCGTTCGGCCCGCCGCGCAGCGCGTGGCGTGTCGCCACGTGTCCTGTCACCGGCGTGAGCATGGCGCCGGCCCAGGCGCCGATCAATTGCATGCCGTGGCAGATGCCGAGCACCGGCAGAGACCGTTCCTGCGCGTACGCCAGCAAATGGAGCCCGGTGCGGTCGCGCTCGCGCGCTTCGCCGATGCCGTTGCCGCCGGAGAGCAGGACGGCGTCGGGCCGCACGCGCTCGAGCCAGGCCTGCAGCGCCGGCGCGCCCGCGCTGTCCGCCGCCAGATAGGCGTTCGGCACGGCGACGGGCAGGTAGCCGGCGCCGATCAGCCATGCGCACAGCCGCTGATCCAGGGCGTCGCGCCGCTCATTGCGCTCCGGTAGCAGTTCGACCCGCTGGCTGACGGCGACGACTTTCATGCCAGTACTTCGACGCGGCGCCCGGCGCAATCGATATGCAAACGCCGCGCCCGCGACCACTGCGTAAACAGCGCCTCGCCCGCGCCGATCACGGCGGCTAGCCCCAGCTCGTTGGCGCGGATCGCCATATGGCTGTTGACGCCGCCGTAGGCGGTGATCAGGCCGGCAATGCGGTTGGAAAACAGCCAGTCGAAGCCGGGATCGGCACTCGGGATGCAGACGATGGCGCCCGCCAGGCGGTCGCGCTGTTGTGGCCCGACGACGGCGGCCGTCACGCTGGTCTGGGTGATGAAATTAGGTTCGCACTCCGGCACCAGGAACGACCAGACATCCTCGGGCCGGGTGATCAGCGGGGGCAGCCACAGCTGCCGGGTTTCCTGATGGCGCGCCTGGCCTTCGGCGATCGATTGCGCCAGCACGATTTTCGGCGCGTCGGAGCCGGCATACAGTTCGCGGATGCAGGAGATATTGGCGTAGGACAGCTCCTCCTCGCTGAAGCCCTGGCTTTCGCCCCAGACGCGGAACAGCGACAGGGCGTCGGACAGGTTGTGCGAAAAAACAAACTTGGCGTATTCGCGCAATTCGATGCCAGCCTGCAGGAAGTCGAACAGGCCGACCACGTCGGACGACAGGCCGTGCTGTTTCAACAGGGCCGCGATGGTGCGCATCTGTGCCAGGCTCAGGCGGAACGGCGCGCGCGCGGGCGGCGCCTTCCTGCCGCGCTTTTGCTTGCCGCCGAAGTATTTTTCCGGCGCCTCGTCGTAGCGCGGCGACAGGATGTCGTAGGTGCCGGGACGCAAATGGCCGTAGCGCGACAGGAAACTGGCGCGCTCCATGCCGCCGAGGTCGCGCGCCAGCTGGCTGCTGACGGTATTCAGTCCGCCCATGAAGCTGTCATAATCGTGCTCGCTGAAGACACCGACGGCGACCAGCGACTTGAGCATCTGCACCGCGATGAAGCCGGCGCGGGCCAGTCCGGCGAAGGGCAGGGTGCCGTAGCGCTTGCAGTCCTCCAGCAGCCAGTATATGCGCGAGACCGGATCGAGGCCGGAGGCGAGGACTTCCTCGCGGCGCGCGATCAGCTTGTTGAGCTTGGCGGCGTCGTCGCGCCACAGGCCGTTGTCCTGGCCGATGATGCGGTTGGTCAGCAGGCGCAGGCTGTCGCTCAGCTGGGTCCGCTCGTCCTCGCTGAAGCCGGCCGCAGTCAGCACCTGCAGGCGGTCGGACAGGTCGAGCGTGTAGCATGACAGGACGATTTCAAATTCGATCTTGTCGTGCAGGGTGGGCGCCGCGACCAGGCGCTCCATATAATAGTCCACCAGGCGGTCAGCCAGGCCGTCTTTCACGTCCTTGGGCACGAAGGAATTGAAGGACAGCCGCACATCGATATACGGTTGGCCGGAAAAATTAACCAGCAAGGGGAAACTGCGCAAATTGCGGTAGCCGTAGTTGTTGCGCTGGTAGGCCCAAATGGCGTCGGTCACCAGTTCGCGGTACAGCGACAGCGCCAACGGCCGCGGACGGATTCCGATAATTTCGGCCGGATTCCAGTCCGGCATGACCCCAAACACGGTGGAGCGGCCGCGCAGGAAGGGGTGGGGCTGCTGCGCGGCGCGGATCTTGTCGGCCACGCGCTGCAACTGCTCGTGGTGTGGCGCTTCGGCCACGCTCTGCTGCATCAGCAGCGGCCGCACCTGCAGCAGGTACAGGTCCTCCTGCGGCCCGGCCAGCGCGAATTCGATGTCCAGCGGCCGCGCGCGGAATACGATGTGCAGTTCGTCGAGCAGCGCCAGTATCTTGGCCATGTTCGGCGGCACCTGGCGCGCGCCGACGGCCGCTACGAAGGTGCGGGTGGTGCCCAGTCCGCCGGTGACGGCGGCGGTGTTGGCGCCCAGGGCGTAATTGACGACCCGATACGGCGCGCCTGTGGCGGGGTCGTGGCTGAACGCCACGCCGGACAGCGCCACCTGCGTCAGCATCGCTTGCACCAGAACCTCGTCCCGCGCCTCGATGCCAACGCCGTAGGAGGCTAGCACCGCGCCGATGGCCGCGCGCAGGGCGGTTCGGCCGCAGACCTGCAGCACCGAGGTGTAATGGCCGGCCATCGAAGCGGTCGCCATATCCTCGTTATGCGCGCTCGAGCGCACCGCCAACGCGGCTGTTTCGCCGAACTGGTCCGCCAGGCGGGCCAGCACGGCATCGGCGTCGGCCAGCCACTCGCCGACGGTGAAATACTCCAGCGCCGGGATGCGGGCGTGATGCAGCGCCGCGCCGAGCGAGGCCAGGGTGCGCGCCTTGGTTGAGAGGATGGCGGAGCCGGTACCCACGGCCATTACGCCGGAGTGCGCGCGACCCAAGCGCGGGTCAGGTAGCGGGCCTCGATCACGTCGATGCCTTCGATACGGCGTGCGATCCAGTCCATGAATTGCGCAAACTTATCCGCTCCCAGCTGCACCCGCAGGTCGTTGACCGAGCGCCACGCGCCCAGGTAACGCTCTTGCGTGAAGGGGACGGTGTGGGTCGATTCGATATAGGCGACTTCACTGAAGCGCCCGCAGCTGGCCAGGCGCTGGCTCAGCGTATCGGTGAATTCGGAACGCCCCGACGAGACGCGTTTGATGGCGGCGCCTTTCAAGGTGGACAGATGGGATTCGATTTCCAGCAGCAAGGGATTGTCTGCGATGTAGCGCGGATTCCACAGGGCAGCGAAGGTTCCGCCGGGACGCAGCACGCGGCTGAATTCGGCCGTGCCGAGGTCGAAATCGACCCAGTGAAAGGACGAGGCCATGGTCAGCAGGTCGGCGCAATGCGCCGCCAGGCCGGTCTGTTCGCCGCTGCCGTTCCGCCACGCGATCAGCCGCCGCGCCGCATGATCCTGGCCGCGCCCACGCATATCGGCATTTGGCTCGATCGCCGTGACCGAGCGCAGGCCGGCGTCGGCCAGCATGCGGGTCCAGATACCAGTGCCGGCACCGACGTCAACGGCGGCTATGGTGTCGGGCGGCTGGCCGACCGCGCCCAGGATGGTGCGCAGCACCACAGGGGCATAGTCGGCCCGATAATCCGAGTAGTCTGCGGCCAGACCGGTGAAATCGCCGTGCTTCATCGCGTGCTCCGTTCTTAGAGTGATAAATCGAGTTGTTCAATGACCTGCGCCAGCGTGTCGGCCTCGGTCATGCCAGGCAGCCAGTCGACCCGTACGTCGGGTGCTTCCGGTTCATCGACCGCCACGTCGAAGCCCGCCACATGCCACAGTTCCTCGCGCGCGGCGCGCTGATAGATATTCTTGGGATCGCGGCGCAGCAACTCCTCCTTGGGCACCCGCAGATAGATTTCCACATAGCCGGGCAGATTGGCGCGGTTCCATTGGTGCACTTCGCGGAACAGGGAAATCGTCGCGATCGCCACATCGACGCCCTGCGAGGCGATGGCGCGGCACAGGCGGGCGTAACACCGGGCGAGGTGGCGGCGCTGCTCCGCCGTATGCACATCCTCGGCCCCCATAATGGCGCGCAACTCGTCGCCGTCGAGCATGACCACGGCGCGCTGCCGCGCGCGCAAATGGCTAACCAGCGCGCGGCATAGCGTTGTTTTTCCGGCGCCGGACAGGCCGGTGATCCAGTAGATAAACGTAGTGGGCTGCATATTAAACGGCCTCGCTTGAAGGGGGTACTGCACGGCGGAAACAGGATGCGCTAGACAGAAGGTTAACAATACTGCATTATAAAGTCAATAACTTTCTGGTTTTTGCCGCGTGCCCCGCCGGCTCAGCCCACAAGGCAGTGGGCCAGGTGTTTGGGATGCAGGGCGCGCAGCATGGGGCCCAGGCCGAACAGCCGGCGCACGACGCCCAGGCCGCCGCGGTAGGCGTGCCAGCCGGCCAGCGAACTCACATACAGATAGCCGTGGGTGGCCGCGCGCCGCTCCCGGCGGCAGGCTTGCCGCTGCGCCGCGGTCAGGCCCAGAGCGCGGTTGCGGATGATCTTGTCGAGCACCCGCAAATTGTTTTCCATATTCCGCCTGGTGTTCTTGGCGGCGGAAATATTATCGTCGTGCCAGCGGTATTGTGTGATGGGCGCCGGGTTGTAGACGAAATTGCCCTTGAAAATCAGGCGCACCAGGAACTCACGGTCTTCGCCGGTGCGCAAATCCTCGTCGAACAGGCCGATCTCGATGGTGGCGGCGCGGGACAGCATTAAACTGGACGGCTTGATGAAATTGCCGTGCACCAGGCGCGGGAATATGCTGCGGTCCAGCTCCAGGCAGGACGAGCCGGCGATCGGGCGCCCGAACTGGCGCGAGGGATGGTCCCAGAACTCGTCGTACAGACGCGGCTCGACCACGCCGTTTACCAGCAGCCGGCCGGCGCCATAGGCGGCCAGCGCGGCCGGCGCCGGCGCCACAGCTTCCAGCAGCCGCTCCAGGTGGTCGGGCTCCCACACGTCGTCCGCGTCGAGCAGGGCGATCCACTCGCCGCTGGCCTGGCGGATGCCGAAGTTGCGGGTGGCGGGCAGGCCGCGGTTGCTCTGGTCGTGCAGGCGCACCGGATAGCCGGGGCGGCAGCGCGCGATCCAGTCGGCGATGACCTGGTGGGTCTGGTCGTGCGAACCGTCGTTGATGACCAGCACCTCGTCCGGCGGCCGGCTCTGGCGCGCGATGCTGTCGAGGGCATCGACGATGAAGGCCGCCGCGTTGTACGCGGGGATGACCACGGAAATACTGGTTGCCATGGCGCTCTCCCGGCTCAGTCCAGCGGTTTTTGCAGCACCGCCACGAAGATTTGCTGCTTCAGGCTTTCGTCGCGGGGCATCAGTCGGTGTACCAGCTTGCCGAGCAGCCGCAGCCGCGGCGACCCTTGCAGCAGGCCGAACGGATCGCCGAAGGAGCCGCGCCAGAGAAAGCGCAGGCCGGCCTCGGAGAAGGATTTATCGATCTGCCACTGGGTCAGCGGCGTGATGTGGCCGTCGCGGGCGTAATCGGGCTCGGCGAACCACTGGAA
>Ga0105857_1000613_pt1 | contig 12687 bp, 14 predicted proteins | sample OrgsoiDNA_201061_FD_89682 | JGI IMG/M metagenome (GOLD analysis project Ga0105857, IMG submission 89682) | Permafrost soil microbial communities from the Arctic, to analyse light accelerated degradation of dissolved organic matter (DOM) -... | ecosystem: Environmental > Terrestrial > Soil >...
GATGTGGTCCTGCGAAATGGCCGCGTTTGCGATGGCAGCGGCGCTCCGTGCGTGGCAGGCGGCGTGGCCATCGACGGTGACACGATCGCCAAGGTGGGGGACTTGGGCGATGCCCGCGGGAAGACCGAGCGGGATGTCCGCGGCCAGGTGATCGCGCCTGGCTTCCTCAACATGATGAGCTCGGAGTGGGGTCTGTTTGCGGACGGCCGCTCGCAAAGCGACATCCGGCAGGGGGTGACGCTGGAGATTTTCGGCGAAGGCGAATCGATGGGGCCGCTGAACGGCGCGATGCGAGCGGAGTACGAGAAGCAGGAAATCGATCTCCATTACGACGTCACGTGGCATACCTTGGCGGAAGGGCTCGATACCCTGGCGCGGCGCGGCATCTCGACCAACATCGCATCCTTCCTGGGAGCGGCGACGCCGCGGGTCAACGTGTTGGGACGGGCCAACCGGGCGCCGACTCCCGCCGAACTCGACCAGATGCGCAAGCTCACCGCGAAGGCGATGGAGGATGGAGCTCTGGGAGTGGCTTCGGCCTTGATCTACCAGCCGGGGACGTACGCCCGGACTGACGAACTCGTGGCCCTGGCCGAGGTGGCCGCGCGGTATCGCGGGATCTACGTCTCGCACATCCGGAACGAGGGCGACGGCGAGATGGAGGCCATCGACGAGTTGATTTCGATCGCGCGGCAGGCTAAGATTCCGGCGGAGATCTACCACCTGAAAGTGTCGGGGGAAAAGAACTGGAAGCGGCTTCCCGAGGTGATTCGCAAAGTGGAAGATGCACGAGCCGCGGGCTTGCGGATCACTGCCGATATGTATACCTACACGGCCGGCGCCACGGGTCTGGATGCATCCATGCCGCCGTGGGTACAGGAAGGGGGGTTGGAAGCCTGGCGGAAGCGCCTGGAGGACCCCTCGATCCGGAAGCGCGTGAAGGAGGAAATGCGGGCGCCAGGCAGCCGGTGGGACAACCTGTATCTGGCCACGGGATCGCCGGAAAAGGTGTTGCTGATCGGTTTCAAGAGCCAGAAGCTGAAGGCGCTGACGGGCAAGACGCTCGGCGAGGTCGCGCGTCTGCGCCACACTTCTCCGGAGGAAGCCGCGATGGATCTGGTAATCGAGGACGATTCGCGGGTGGGGACGGTCTACTTCCTGATGAGCGAAGACAACGTGCGGCGCCAGATCGCGCTTCCGTGGGTGAGTTTCGCGTCGGACGAGGATTCACGCGGAATCGACGGAGTCTTTCTGAAATCGAGCGCGCACCCGCGAGCTTATGGCAACTTCGCCCGCGTTTATGCGCGGTACGTGCGCGACGAGAAACGGTTGCCCGTGGAGGAGGCCGTGCGCAAAATGACTTCCCTTCCGGCATCCAATCTCGGAATCGCCCGGCGCGGAATGCTGAGGAAAGGCTACTTCGCGGATGTCGTGGTGTTCGATCCGCGGACGATTCAGGACCACGCTACCTTCGAAAAGCCGAAGCAGTACGCGACGGGGGTTTCGGAGGTGTGGGTCAATGGGGTCGCAGTAATTCGCGACGGCGAGCATACCGGCGCCAAGCCCGGGCGAGTGGTGCGCCGGGAGCGGCAGGCCGTGAATTGACCCGATGCACGCACTGCGGTATGAATGAGTAATGGCCCCGCAGGAGTTGTCGCTCAGGGAGAAACGCCGGAAACTGAACGATTTCAGCGCCGACCTCGCGCGGAAGGGCTGGTACCACAGCTTCGAATTGCCGGATGGCACCGTGATCGAGGGTGTCATGGACCTGGTTTGGCAGCGCAAACGGTGGGAACGCTACCCGGTTCCAGCCGACTTGACGGGCAAGCGGGTTCTGGACATCGGGGCGTGGGACGGCTGGTTCAGCTTCGAGGCGGAGCGCCACGGCGCTGAAGTGACTTCGGTAGACTGCGTGGAGATTCCGCATTACCTCCACATCCATCGCACGCTAGGGTCAAAGGCCGACTACCGGAATCTCGACCTGTATGAGCTTCCGGCCGCGGGGCTGGGGAAGTTCGATATCGTCTTGTGCCTGGGCGTGCTGTATCACGTAAAGCATCCTTTCCTGGCCCTGGAGATTGTCTGCGGCCTGGCCACCGACGTGGCGATCGTCGAAACGTTTGTGACCGACGGCGACACGTGGCGGGAATTCCAGGGCGACATCCCGACACTGGAGTTTTACGAGACGGATGAGTTAAACGGGCAGATGGACAACTGGTTCGGACCGAGCGTCGGGGCCCTGTTGGCGATGTGCCGGGCCACCGGATTCGCTCGCGTGGAACTGGTGGGCGTGGACCGTTTCAACGCGGCTGTCGCGTGCCATCGAAGGTGGGAACCGGAGCCCGCCCGGCCCGCGATGGAGCCACCGGAGCTGGTCAGCGTGGTCAACTCCATTACCTTCGGCAGGAACATGGCCTCCAAGCGGGATGACTACCTTACGTGCTGGTTCCGCACCACGGCCGAATCCGTTCGGCTGGAGGACCTGCGGTTGGAGGTGGCCGGGTTCGGCGCGCCCGCCGTGTATATAAAGGGAGAAGGGGACGGCAGGTACGCCGCGAATTTCCGCCTGCCTCCGGGATCGCCCGCCGGGTGGAACCACGTCCGGCTTCGGCTGAAGGATAGCGGGTTCAGCCAGGCTCTGCGGATCGCCATCGACATTCCACTGGCGGTTGAGCGAATCACGGTGCATGGCGTTTACGACTCCGCCACGTGGCGGAGCGGCGAGATCGGGGAAAGGGAGGGCGCGCACGCAAGCTGTTGGGTGGAGGGGCTGCCGGAGAATTGCGATTACTACAACATTCACGTCCTGCTGGGCGACTCCCGGCTTCCGGTTACCTGGGTAGGGGAGCCCGACGAGCGAGGCCTCCGCCAGATCAATGCAGCGATCTCGCGCGGTTATGCCAAGGGTGACCATCTCTTCCGGGTAGAGTGCGGCGGTGTGGCTTCGGCTCCGTTGCAGTTGACGCTACCCTCAGGATGAAATCTCCGGCCGCGGCTACCGTCCTACCGAGAGCCGGTCTGCCAGGATCGGCGGCAACCCAACCTCCCGGATTCTCTTTTGCGCGGACTCCACGTCATAAGGCGCGCGGCAATAGGTCAGCATGTGGGCGTCCGAATCATAGATCGCGTACGCCGCGCGCGGGTCTCCATCGCGGGGCTGGCCCACGGAGCCGGGGTTGATCAGGTAGGCACACGCGGGATCGATTTCCATTAACTGCCGGTCGCTTCGCGCGGACGGGCGTGCGATGGTTTCCACGCGCGACTGGTTCCAAATGAAGCCGCCCTGCACGTGCGTGTGGCCGAAGAATGCCAGGCGGCTCTCCAGGTAACCGAATGCCAGGCCGGCCTCTCCGGCGGCCAACACGTATTCATCCTCATCGAAAGGCGAGCCGTGCACCACCTCAAAATCATCCACCAGGACGGGGCCCTGGGGCAGGTCGTGAATGTAGCCGGCATTATCGGCGGAAAGGTTTTCGAGCGTCCAGACCGCCGCGGCGCGCGCCACCGGGTTAAACCACTCCAGATCGTCCTGTCCGGTGGATGCGCGGTCGTGATTTCCGCGAACCACCACGGCGCAGTTCGCCCGCGCCCAACCGGCCACGTAGTTGGGATCGGCGCCGTAGCCTACCAGGTCTCCGCAACAGATCGCGCGGTCGTGACGGCCCTCGGCCTCGCGGACCACGGCGTCCAGGGCTTCGCGGTTGGCATGCAGGTCGCTCAGTATGAGGTAGCGCACGGGGACGAAAGGATTATACCTTTCTGAGCCGCAAAACGGATATTTCAGGAGGCGCTCCGATGCGGGCCGGGATGCCGATGGTTCCGATACCACGCGTAACATATGCGGCCGCCGCTCCCGAACGGTAAAGCCCATAAACATAGGGCGTGTAGAAACGGGCGGGATTGATGGATTGATCCAGGATTTCGACCGTGACCTGCCCGCCGTGCGTATGACCCGCAAGGAGGAGATTGTACCCCTGACGGGCCGCCACCGGGAACACGTCGGGATTATGAGCCAGCAGCAGGTTCATGGCGCCGGGCACTACCAGGCGTTCGGCGCCTTGCAGGTACCGGTGCTTTTCGCGGGTGGACTGGAAATCCACTCCGGCCACGTTGAGCACGGAATCTCCGAAGCGAAGCTGTCGCGACTCCCCGCGGAGGAACCGCACGCCGGCGCGCGCGCCCAGTTCCACGGTGCGCTTTTCCACCTTGGCGTACACCTCGTGGTTGCCCAGGCAACCCAGGATTCCGGCGTCGGCTTTGATGCGTGCAAGCTGCCGGATGCAGGCGTCGAGCGGGTCGGTGTGAGAGGAAATCAGGTCGCCGGTGATCACCGCCAGGTTGGGCCGCAGTTCATTGGACGCGTCAATCACCCTCGCCAATTCAGATTCGCTGAGAAATGCGCTGAGGTGGATGTCGCTCAGATGCAGCACCCGCAGGCCGTCCAGATCGTGAGGCAGGCCAGGCACCGGCACATCCACTTCGCGGACTCGGAAATCCGTGCGCTCCACCAGCGCGCCATATCCGATAACGACGAAGGGCGATGCCATCAGCACATTGCCCGCCACGTTGAGCGCGCGCCGCCGGCCCGGGTTGGTATCCGCCTGCAGGTGCTTCCGGATGACGCTCAGAACCCAATGCAAACCCAGTACAGCGGTGGCCGTCATCAGGTACGCCAGGGCGGCGGCGGCCATCACCAATCCGATCCGTCCGGGAATTCTCAACCGCCCCAGCAGCGGGGAAAATGTAAATGAATAGCTGACGGCTACCAGAACGTCAAACAGGAAGATGCCAGTACGCGCAGCCCGGCGCCCGGCTCCAGTTATATTCCGATCTGCGGAGGCCAGCAGTAACCCGGTGATTCTCCACTGGACAAAAGTAAAAACGACGATTAAGACAATGTCTAACGACAGTTCCACGAAGAGTTCGCTTCCTTTCCTTTTATTCTAGTGCCCATGCATTAACCCCATGCATTAACCAGGATGGCGATGGCGGCGGATGCGGCGGTTTCCGCACGGAGCACCTGGGGTCCGAGTGAAGCCGGTTGCCATCGGGCGCTTATGGCAAGCTGCCGCTCTGCGCTGGTCCATCCGCCTTCCGGACCAATCAGCACGGCGATGCGGTTGGCGCCGGGCCGCTCGACCGGCACCACCGGCAGCACTACACGTAACAGCGGCGGCGCGGTATCTTCGTCCAGAAAGTAGCGATGGTCCGCCTCCTCCGCGAGGCTTTTCTCGAACGGTATCGCTGGCAGGATTTCGGGAATTCGCACGCGGCGCGATTGCTGGCTGCTCTCGCGCGCGATGCGTACCCATCGCTCGCTCCGTTTCCGCGAGGCCTCGAACAATCCTCTCTCGCTGCGCGCGGCCTCCACGGGTATGATCCGCTCCACCCCCAGTTCGGTAGCTTTCTCGATCATCCACTCAAAGCGGTCGAACTTGATCAGCGCCGCGCATAACGCGATGCGGACGGGCGGCGCCGGCGCATCCAGGGCCTCGATGACGCGGAAGACCACGCGCTCTCCGCGCGCTTCCGAGATCTCGGCAAGGAAAGCCGATTGATTATCGGAGATCTCGAACTGCTGCCCCACTTCCACGCGGAGCACCCGCGTCAGGTGGCGCGCTTCGTCGCCGCGCAGCTCCGCCACGCCTGAGCGCACCGCATCCACAAAGAACCTTCGTCTGGCCAAGAAACCATTGTAGACGCCGCCCGCATACAATACAGACTGATGATTGCTTTGCTGCGCGGCGTGTTGCTCGAAAAGCATCCGAACCAGGCCATTGTGGAAACCGGCGGCGTGGGCTACGACGTTACCATTCCGGTATCCACCTTCACCCACTTGCCTGAAGCCGGCGCCGAGGTGCGGCTGCGCATCCACACTCACGTGCGCGAGGACGCCCTTTCGCTGTATGGCTTCCTTACGCAAGATGAAAAGGCCTTGTTTGAGAAGCTGATCGCGGTGAGCGGCATCGGGCCCACACTGGCGGTGAAGATCCTCTCCGGCCTGGCGGCGGCCGATCTCATCCTCGCTATCCGGCGCGGCGAAGTCGATCGCCTGGTCAAGATTCCGGGCGTCGGCAAGAAGACCGCCGAGCGCATGGTGCTGGAGCTCCGCGACAAACTGCCCGCCCCCACTGGCGAGGAACCGGCGTCGCCGGCCGCGGATGCCCTCTCGCCCGTCGATCAGGATGTGCTTTCCGCGCTGTTCAACCTGGGGTGCGCGCGTCCGCAGGCCGAGGCGGCGGTCCGCAAAGCCAAGGCCACCGGCACGTATCCGGAGTTCGAGCCGCTCTTCCGCCGGGCCCTGGAACTGGTAAGGTAAGCTGGTAGCACATGCCCGACCGGGAACTGATTTCCGGGAGTCCCCAGGCCGAAGACTTGCAGTTTGAGGCCGGCCTGCGCCCGCGCTGCCTGGCCGATTTTACCGGGCAAAACAAGCTCAAAGAAAACCTCTCGATCGCCATCCAGGCTGCCCGCATGCGCGGTGAGGCCATGGACCACGTGCTGCTCTATGGCCCCCCCGGGCTGGGCAAGACCACCCTCGCGTCCATCATCGCGGAGGAACTGCAGGTCCAGTTCACCACTACCTCGGGCCCGGTGTTGCAGAAGAAGCTCGACCTCACCGGCATCCTCAGCAACATTCGCCTGCACCAGGTGTTCTTCATCGACGAAATTCACCGCCTTTTGCCGGACGTGGAAGAAATGCTTTACTCGGCGCTGGAAGATTTTCGCGTGGACATTCTGGTAGGGGTGGGCCCCGGAGCGCGCACCCATTCGCTGCCCATGCCCAAGTTCACCGCCATCGGCGCCACTACGCGGCAAGGCCTGGTGAGCGCGCCGTTGCGCGGACGCTTCGGGCTGGTGCTGCGCCTGGATCCTTACACGGTCCCCGAATTGCAAACCATCGTGAAACGTTCCGCGCACCTGCTGAACGTGGCCACCGAGGAGGGCGCCGCCGAGGAAATCGCGCGCCGCTGCCGGGGAACGCCGCGCATCGCCAACCGCCTGCTGCGGCGCGTGCGCGATTATGCCCAGGTGCGGGCCGACGGCCGCATCACGCTCCCGGTGGCCCAGACCGCGCTGAACCTGCTGGACGTGGACCGCTACGGCCTGGATGAGATCGACCAGAAGATCATGCTGACGATTCTGGAGAAGTATCGCGGCGGTCCGGTGGGCGTGAACACCATCGCGGCATCCATTTCCGAGGAGGCCGACACCATCGAGGAAGTGTACGAGCCGTATCTGATCCAACTCGGCTTCCTGAACCGCACGCCGCGGGGCCGTGTGGCGACGGAACTGGCGTATGAATACTTCAACGTGAAACGCAAAATGCGCAATGACAATCAACCCGCATTGTTCGATTCGTGAAGACCGTCTACCTCAGCCTGGGCTCCAACATCGGCGACCGGCAAGCCAACCTGCAGGCCGCGATTGAACGTCTGGCCGCCACCGGATTGCGCATCCTCCGCACCTCCCCAGTCTACGAAACCGAACCCGTCGATTACACCGGTCAACGCTGGTTCCTCAACCAGGTGGCGGAGGCCGAAACCGAGCTCTTCCCCATGCAACTGCTGTCGCGCATCGGCAAGATCGAACGCGAGCTCGGCCGCGTGCGAACGCTTCCGAAGGGTCCGCGAACCATCGATATCGACATCCTGCTGTATGGAAAAATGGTAGTCCACAGTGCCGCGCTCGAAATCCCGCACCCGCGCATGGCCCAACGCCGCTTCGTGCTGGCGCCTCTGGCCGACCTTGCGCCGGACCTGCGGCACCCCGTTACGGGCCTCACCGTTCGCGAAATGCTGCATGAGGCGCCGGCCGAGGCGGTCCGCCGGATAAACGCGGAGGTTTGCTAAATGACGGTGCTATTATTGCTATTATTTGAATAAATATGCTATTCTAGCTAAATGGTAGGCGATACACACCGTGTCAAGGAATTCGTTCGTCTGGAGTACGTCGAACCAGCCTTGCGGAGAGGCGATTCGAAGTTGGAAGTCGTCGCGGGCAACGTGCATAAGTCGCTCGGCCTGAATAATCGCGTTCCCATAGTGTGCCAGGCGCTGAAGTCGCGAGCATTTCTCGAGGCGAACCACCTGGAGATCGAGAGGATCGAGGGCCCTCCTTCCGGTCAAGGCACCAGGGTAAAGCTGACGTATCGACTGATGGACAGGCCATCCCCATCCGTCCGGCCGTCAGAGTCGGAGTTAGAGGAATCGCCGTTGCTTGGGTTACTTCGATTAGAGGGTATTGGAAAAGAGGTTTTCCAAAGCCTTGGCGGAGGCGAAGCGTTCATCCGAAGAGAGCGGGAACGATTTTACAAATCAGATGACGAGGAATGAGCCGGATCTATTGGGATACCATGCTGTTCGTGTACTTTATCGAGGAACATCCCGAACACACATTGCGTGTACGAGAGATCCTCGCAGCCATGAGCAGGCGTAGGGACAGTCTTTGCACCAGTGTTTTTACGATAGGTGAAGTCCTCACGGGACCTTATAAGAAGGGTTCGGTTGAGTTGGCTTCTCAGGTTAAGGAATCTATTCGCCCGCCCAGGGTGGAACTGCTCCCGTTCAACGCGGAAACGGCCGAACGCTACGCTCGGATTCGTGCGGAGAACCGTGTTTCGCCCGCCGATGCGATCCACCTGGCGAGCGCGGCGCACGCGGGTGTCGATCTGTTTTTGACGAATGACCGGAGGCTGCCGAGGTTGGTAATTCCGGGAATCGACTTCATCGCCGGCATGGATGTGAATCTATTCTAAGATCTCAGATAAACATCTCTTCGTCCTGCGTCGCCGAATCGACGGAGGATCTGCGGGATCCATGCACCAGGGTAGACACCGCGGCGGAAAATCCCGCAGCCAGGCCGTTCACTTCCTTAACCGGCCGCAGCGCAGCGCGCTTCAGGGACTCTCCCACGTGCTCGATTTGCTCCACCGTGTTCTCCACGGTCTGATCGATCTGCTCCAACCGGGTTTGGGCACGTTGGCCGGCGTCGTGCAGCAGGGCGCCGAGACGCTCAACCTGTTCCCGCCCCGATTTGGCCATGGCGGCTGTTTCGGCGGTGATTTCGGCAACTCGCGGACGGCTTTCATCCAGAATCCGGTTTGAAGTTCTAACTACCCTGCCGACGTCATCCACCATCAGGCCGATTTTGTCGGCCACCGGGCCCATCTTCTCAAAGGCCGGACCAACCTTGTCCACGGCGGGACCAATCTTGTCAATCACCAGCACGATGCGATCGATGGTTGGCGCGATCCTCGCCAAAATCGGTATTGCGTCTTCGATCAGCGGCCCAACCTTCGCCAGGATAGGCTCGGCTTGTCCAATGAACTGGTTTACTTTCTCTTGCGTCTTCCTGGAGCCGCGATAGACAGCGATCACCACGCCGGCTTGCACAACAAAAGCCAGCGCGGCCAACGCTACTGCCGCGGCTACCACAATTCGAAAGACGTCTTCAGTCATGCGCGTGTTCTTGTTTTTAGCTCACGGCGTCGCGGTAAGCCTGTTTGCCGGCTTCCACGGCTTCGTTCAGCGTGTCCTTCTGGCGGCCTAGAGCATCCCTGCCCTTGTCCACCCACTGCGCGGCTGTCTGCTTCGCTTCGGTGCCGCGCTGCTTCAAGTACTCGGTGCTATCGCCGGCTTTGTTCTTCAAGAACTCCGAGCTTTCTTCGGCTTTATTCTTGATCATCTCGCGGGTTTCATGCCCGGCCTTCGGCGCAAACAACATGCCGATGCCAACACCCACTCCCAATCCCAGTAAGAAGCTGGAAAGACCGTTCTTGTCCATGTTTCCTCCATTCCACCGGCTCTCAAAATCATTCGGAAAGCCGTCGGCTTAAGCCATTTTCCAGTATACTCCGCATGGGAAAGCTATTGTGCAGGAACGTAAGGTCCGCCTCTTGGACAGCGAAGAATTGTGGGTATACGCACTAAGAGTGCTTGGCGGGCGGGCGCACTCCATCGGTGAACTCCGGGAGAAACTGCGTCGCCGTGCAGCCCTCGCGGGCGACGTGGATCGCGTCCTCGCGCGTCTGAAGGAAGCCGGCTATCTGGATGACCGGCGCTTCGCCGAGAGCTTCGCCAGCGCCCGGTTGTCCAACGAGAAATTCGGCCGGACCCGCGTCATTCAGGATCTCCGGCATCGCCGCGTCGCCCCGGCGCTGGCCGAAAGCACCGTGCAAAAGGTCTACCAGGATGTCGATGAGGAAGGCCTGATCGAAGACTGGATCCGCCGCAAGTACCGCCTGGCGCCGCGCGAAGGCCTGTTCGAGAAGGAAAAGGATCTGGCCTCCGCCTATCGCCGTCTGCTGCGCGGCGGATTCCGTACCGCCGAAATCATTAAGGTGCTGAAGCGCTTCTCCAAAAATCCGGAATTGCTGGACAACTTCGAGCCCCCGGAAGAACCGTTGGAAGAATAGCGGCTAAGGATACTCTTCACTTGATGTGGGACAGGCCTCCTGGCCTGTCTCTGTGCGGTTCGGAACGACAGGCCGGGAGGCCCGTCCCACTACGGCGAACGCGTACTCTTCCACTATCCGCCCGCCAATCAGGTGTTCCTGAATGATCCTCTCCAGCACCTCCGGCGTGGCCGAGTGATACCAGACGCCCTCCGGATAAACCAGCGCAATCGGCCCTTGTTCGCAAATGCGCAGGCAGTTGGCTTTGGTTCGGTAGACATGGTCCAGCAGGCCGAGTTCGTCCAGCCGGCGCTTCAGGAATTCCCAGGATTCCAGGCCCGCTTCTTTGGAACAGCACTTCGGCTTGGTCTGATCGGCGCAAAGAAAAATGTGCCGCTTTATGCCCGCTATATTCAGATCCGCGGCCTTTTGCGTAAGTCGTTCGATATCCGCCACGCCGTTACTCCACCGTCACCGCATGATTCGAGAGCTCGCCAATCTCGGGCACCCGTATGCTCACCACATCGCCCGGCGCCAGCGCGGATTCGTGCGGGACAATGATGCCGGTGCCGGTCAGCAACACGGTACCGCACGGAACCCGGTTGGCGCGCGTAAGATACTCCACCAGGGTTTCCAAACGCCGGTGCAGCCGGGCCGTGGAGACGCAGCCGGAAAACAATTCCTTGCCGCCGCGCGTAATCGTGCAGGTCATTTCGAGCCGGTACGGGTCCGGCAGGCTGTCCGCCGTCACCATCACCGGGCCCAGCGCACAGCAGCCGTTGAACACCTTGGATTGCGTCAGGTACAGCGCGTTCTCGCGCTCAATGTCCCACGCCGAGACGTCGTTGGCCAACGTAAATCCGGCGATGCGGCCGCCGCTCCCCAGCACCACCGCCAGTTCCGGTTCGGGCGCCGTGAACCGCGAGTCCACGCGGATACCGATCCCCTGGCCCGTCCCGGCGCACACCCGCGCCGTGCCCTTGAAGAAAACCTCCGGGCGGGCTTCGCGGTAAACATAGGCGTACATGCCTTCGCGCGCGCCATGCTCGGCATCGCGGAACGATGCGCTGGTCTCATAGGTGCATCCGCAGCCCCACACTTCCGGCGGATGGATGGGCAGCGCCGGCTGCAGTGCTTCGGGTTGAGTTTGAGCCAGTCGCGCGGCCAGTGTCCCAAGCGCCACGCCCTCGGCTTCGGCGCGGTGCATCAAATCCAGCATGCTCAGGCCCGGAATTGGGCGGGCGAGTTGGTTCTCGAAAATCGCGGCATTCACCGCGCCATTGATTTCTACTTGTCCCAGATGCATCGCGCTCGCTTCAGTATTTCAAATAAACGGTCTTGTAGTCGCTGTAGAACTCAAGCGCCGCCGGACCTTGTTCCTTCGGCCCGAAGCTGGAATCCTTAGTGCCGCCGAACGGAAGCTGGTATTCCACGCCGGCGCTCGGCAGGTTGACGGTCAGCAGGCCGGCCTCGGCGCGATAGATAAACTCGAAGGCCCGCGACAGGTTGGCGGTCTGGATCGACGAAGAAAGGCCAAACGGAATGTCGTTGGCAATCCGCATGGCATCTTCAAAATCCCGGGCGCGCATAATGGCCAGCACCGGTCCGAAAATTTCCTCGCGGGAGATGGTGTGCCGCTCCGTCACATCGGCAAACACGGTGGGCTCCACAAAATACCCCTTGTCCATCGCCCCGCCGGTGAGCCTCCGCCCGCCGCACTTCGGCTCGCCCGCTTCCTTGCGCCCGATCTCGATATAGCGCAGCACGGTCTCCATCTGTGCCTGGTCCACGCAGGGCCCGATTTCGATCCCGGGCTCCATGCCGTTTCCGACCTTCAACTTCTTGGTTCGCTCCGTCACCGCGGCCACAAACCGGTCGTGAATGGCGTCTTCCACAATCGCGCGGCTGGTAGCGGTACACTTCTGCCCCGTCGAAAAAAAAGCGGCGTTCACCACATTCTCGACAGCGGCGTTGAAATCGGCGTCCGCCAGAACAATGGTGGGGTTCTTGCCGCCCATCTCAAGCTGGATGCGCAGCCGCCGCTTGGACGCCTCCGCATGCAGCCATTCGCCGATGGCGCAAGACCCGGTGAAGGAGACCGCCTTGAGCGGCCCCGCATTCACCAGCGCCTGCCCGAGTTCGCCGCCCGGACCGGCCACGAAGTTGACCACGCCCTTCGGGGCCCCCGCCTGGTGCAGCGCTTCCACGATACGCCACGCGCTCAACGGCGCCGCCGAGGCCGGCTTCAAAATCACCGTGTTCCCGCAAATCAAAGCCGGCGCCAGTTTCCA
>Ga0105857_1000615_pt1 | contig 12651 bp, 10 predicted proteins | sample OrgsoiDNA_201061_FD_89682 | JGI IMG/M metagenome (GOLD analysis project Ga0105857, IMG submission 89682) | Permafrost soil microbial communities from the Arctic, to analyse light accelerated degradation of dissolved organic matter (DOM) -... | ecosystem: Environmental > Terrestrial > Soil >...
AGTTTTGCTTGATATCCCCGCAGGTATTATCGACGGAAAGGTGGTTCGCTGTAAAACTGCCGGTTCCCGTAAGAACACTGATGCCCCTTCTGGCGACTTGCTTGCCACGATCAAAATTAAACCACACACGCTGTTTATCAGAGAATCACAAAACATTGTGATGCATGTCAATGTTCCAGCTCTTGATATGCTTGCTGGTGGATCAGCTCGTATCACGACCATTGAAGGAATTGAATTTGACATCAATATTCGGTCGTGTACTCAACCAGGCACCCGTATTCGAATTCCAGAGCATGGAATGCGAGTGATGGGTAGTCGTTTGCGAGGTGACATGTTCATTGAATTGAACGTTGTGTGGCCAGCAAGTATGCCTGAAGACGTATTAAACCACCTTAAAGCAGCAAGAGACTTGACTTTACCCAAGACGGTGTAATCATCTAGTAAATGAATTTGCTAGGGGATATATGCGACTATTGATTTTGGGTTTTGCATTTGTTTCTACTATTGCTTCAGCACAATCACCCACGGTGAACTATTGTGCTGAGCAGTCTCGTGCCATTGACGCGCACATCGCTTATTCCGATTCAGTCATTTATAACCATCAAGAAGGTGTTCGCCAAGGCAATACCATGGTTTACAGTGATGCGATTCAAATAAGAAATCAAATATGGCAAGATACTCTGCAGGAAAGATATGACATCCGCAGTGTGGCATACGACGAAGATGCCAATTTATGTGCTAGAATAGCCACAAGCGCCATTAATAAGGTGGATGCCATTTTAGAAGATTACGGATTACAAATACATGAAGTTGGTAGATGAAAATAACCCAGTCTTACGAAGAGTATGTTCACCGTACCTTTTCAACGACACTTTAGAAGAAAGACAAGCGCTAGTTGATGCCATGCTAGATACCATGACGTCTAATAATGGTATTGGACTTGCTGCACCACAAATTGCAATTTGCACTAGACTTTTTGTTATGGCAAGTACACAATATGGCAAGGTTGCTTGTTTTAATCCTGAAATTATTGATATTTCATTAGAAATAGAAAATATTGTCGAAGGGTGTTTGAGTTTTCCAGAGTTACAACTTTCGGTTAAACGACCAAAAGCCGTAACTGGCAAATTTCAGGATGTAACTGGTAATTGGGTAATTTTAAAATTAGAAGGTATCGACGCACGATGTTTCCAACATGAGTCAGATCACTTGAATGGTATAGTGTTCACAACCAAGGTTGGACCCACTACGTTACATCTCGCACGGCAGCGCCAAAGTAAATCGAAAAGGACCAAGCGCAAATGAGTAGCAATATTAATACAGATGAAGTTTTGCGGTGTGTTCGTATAGCACATCAAATCGCAGACTCGTTCTCCCATGAGTACACCACACTTGAGCATTTGTTGTGTGCACTGATGCAGGAAGATGCAGTCAAACAGATGGTCAAGACTTTAGGTGGTGATGACTGCCAAGCAGATCTTGAAGATAGTCTGGCAAGCTTCTTTGATAGTGGATTGGTTCCCACATCACCGCATGGACCAGTTGAAACCGATGTTCTAAAGAATGTCATTCAACACGCGGTGGCTCAAGTAATGTTCAGCAGTCGAATTAACGCAACTGCGAGTGATTTGATTGTTGCCATGTTGCAGCAAGACAATAGTCATGCCACACAATTCCTTACTGAGCACGGTATTTCGCTCGAAGCAGTAAAGGAATATCTGTCGCATGGTGCTGGTAGTCAAGGTGCTGCGCAAGGTCAAGCACGTTTGGGTGCCAATGGTCAAGGTGGTAATGAAGGTCTTCCTACCGAAATTAACTCTTTGGAAGATGCATTGAAGATTCTGGGTAAGTTTGCTCTTAATCTGAATGAAGAAGCAGAAAAGGGCAACATTGACCCGATGATTGGTCGTGCTGATGAAGTAGATCAATTGGTTGTTACGACTGCACGTCGCACGAAGAACAACGCGATTTTGATCGGCGAGCCTGGTGTTGGTAAGACTGCAATTGCTGAAGGTTTGGCATTGAAGATCTTCACTAAGGAAGTGCCAGAAGTTCTGCACACAAGCGTGGTGTATAGCTTGGATATTGGTGCTTTGATTGCTGGTACCAAGTTCCGCGGTGACTTCGAAGAGCGTATGAAACTTGTTCTCAAGTCCCTCACGTTTATCGAAAACCCAATCCTGTTCATTGACGAAATTCACATGATCATGGGCGCTGGTGCTGGATCAAGTGGTTCCATGGACGTTGCCAATTTGCTCAAGCCAGCTTTGGCAAAAGGCAAATTGCGTGTAGTAGGTAGCACGACGTTTGATGAGTATCGTAAGCACTTCGAGAAGGATCGTGCACTGCAACGTCGTTTCCAAGCAATCAATGTCGGTGAACCTTCGATCGAAGAAGCCAAATTGATCGTGCGTGGATTGCAATCAAGGTTTGAAGAACACCACGGCGTCACCTATACGGAAGAAGCCTTGGATGCGGCAGTTGAATTGACTGCGCGTTTTGTTCATAATCGTTTCTTGCCAGATAAGGCATTTGACGTTATTGACTCCGCAGGTGCTCGTGATCGCGCACTTGGTGAAGCCAATCGTAAGAAGACAATTGGCAAAGCGCAAATCGAATTTGAAGTTAGCAAGATTGCCAAGATTCCCGAACAGTCTGTTGCAAGTAACGAGCGCGCAAAGCTTATCGAACTTGACAGCAATATGCACAAGAACGTGTTGGGTCAACCGTCTGCTATCGAGACGCTTACTGACGCAGTGTATATGTCACGTGCTGGTTTGCGTGACGACAATAAAACGGCAGGTGCTTACTTGTTCGTTGGTCCTACCGGTGTTGGTAAGACTGAAATGGCACGTACTCTGGCTGACACATTGAACATTCCACTTGTGAAGTTTGATATGTCGGAATTTATGGAGAAGCATACCGTATCAAAGCTGATCGGTGCACCTCCGGGATTCGTTGGTCATGGTGAAGCTGGTAGTGGTTCTGGGTCATTGACTAGCGCTATCGAAAATTCGCCAAATTGCGTGTTGCTGCTTGACGAAATCGAAAAGGCTCACCCCGACGTTTTCAACGTGTTCCTGCAAGTGTTTGATGATGCCAAACTCACAAATGGCACTGGCAAGACCGTATATTTCAACAATGTCTACGTTATCATGACTTCCAATGCTGGTGCTTCGGCAATGGCAAAGTCTGCTGTAGGTTTTGGTAGTAATGTGCGTAAGGGTGAAGATGACGCTGCTGTTAAGAACTTGTTCACTCCTGAATTCCGTAATCGTTTGGATGCGGTTGTGAAGTTCGAACGTCTTGACAAGTCAGTCATGCTTGGTATTGTTGATAAGTTTATCAACAGAACTGTTGTTCAAGCTGAAGCTAAGGGTATCACGCTGGTCGTTACTGACGAAGCGAAGAACTTGCTTGCTGAACTTGGTTATGATCCGGCAATGGGTGCACGTCCTCTTAGTCGTGTTATCGATGATAAGATCAAGAAGCCGCTTAGCCGTGTTATCCTGTTTAGCGATGTTCCCAAGGGTGGCGTGGTTAACGTAACTGTTGAAGACGGCAAAATTCTTGTGGCGGTTGCCGAAGTAAAGAAAGCACGAAAGAAGAAAGAAGTTGCGATTGCAGAATAACTGTAGCAACGGCAGTAATTAAACATAGACTGAACCTCCGGAAGACTTGATCTTCCGGAGCTGAATTCAGCAAGTAGTAGGCAGTAAATGGCATCCAAACCGCAAATTCAATATAAAACAATTTCTCATCTTTTCTGGGGTAAGTATTCACACAAAGTAATAGTTGGCGTCGACACTAAGCGTAACCGTTTTAATCTGTCGATTGCGTCATCTAGGGCCACAGTGGCGAAACGAGCTAAAGAAGAATTAGCTATTTTACGTTTCTGTCCAGCCGATCAAACTTTGTGGAAATCAGCCTCTCATGAATCACAAGTGGTTATTTTCTTGCAGTCTCAGGAAGATGCCGACCACTTAATATCAAATGTCAAGGAGCAAGTACTAGAAGTCTGGCAACCTGTCAGTGATGACCAAATTAAGTTGTTGAGTGAAGATCACAAAGTTGTTGTTCGTGATAAGTTGTTTTACGGTACTTATGATTGGTGCGTTACATGTCACATTCTTAATAAGGAAAGTCGTCGTTCTCTAATTGATTGGGCTACTGAATACTTTGAACTCCAAGAGAGCTTCATAACAGAACGCCTGCTTTTTAGCGATGGACGCCATATTAAGTTTTATTTGCGCGAAGAGTCTGATGTTCTTATTGTCAAGATTGCGCAGAGCGATGCTGTACGTAAGATCGAAAAAGTAGTACTGAAAAACACACTAATCACAAAAGAACAATAATAATGAAACAGACCCTACTCGCAAAATTGGTAGAGAAGAAGCTGATCACCGAAGCAACTAAGATTGAAGCAGACTATATCAGCATCAATGAAGATGGTACCACCAACGCAAAGAAACGGACCCTGTTTAATGTGAAACGTGTGTCAGCAACACCCTTGCACCCAGCACTTGTCATTGATGTAGTAAATACACTTGATGGTAGTGACGCAGTAATTTTTTCCTCTGACGTATTGACCATTGATGGCCTGAAGCCCCAACGCTTCGCTATTGCAAAGGGAATCGCTCCAGATGGTATTGAGCGATCAACAAAGCGACGCGGGCGTAAACCCAAGATTCGTGATACTCAAGACTAAATGGCAGACATAATTGACTTAGGGTCTTCTATACTCAAGCATCAAAATGAGTTAGAGACCCGCGATAAGATCATTCAACAGCAACAGCTTCACATTGAAGAGCTTCAAAAGCAGATATCTTCTGCTAGTGCAGTTACTGATATGTTGAAGCTGGTGTTGATGGATTCGATATCAATACAGAAACAAACGCTGGTTAATAACGAATCAGCGCTCAAACATCTTCAAGATCTATTGAAGCGATTGTCGTAATTGCTAAATAATGATAGAGGCATAACGTCTCAATTAAACTTTTAGACAAAATCATGGCACATCTTCATACAGACATCGTTCCCGTAGAAATCAAAATCAGCGTTAGCCGCCTTGTAAAGGGTGGCTCCGCTGCTCTCGAATTGGCACCAGAAGCTGCTGAACAAATCCAACAACTCGTACTCGCACTATTGATGGAACAACCACTTAATCAGGTGGCAGAACAGCTCGAGGCTTTCGTCCGCGAGCTGCTTGGTGATAACGGTTTGATCGTAGAGATCGAACAGAACTAAGTTATTGTTCCGTTAGCTTAGAGTAGATTTCGGCCATCATTGGTTTGAAATCTACTCTTTCTGTTTCTCCGAAGGGCCCAACCTCTTGCATCCGATCATATCGTTTCGCTACATTCGTAATAAGCTTGCGTACAAACGTCGTATGATGATTCTGAGTGTAGACCTCATACTTGTAGCCAAAAGCTTGCCAAACCTCGTATATCTGCTCCCAGAGGGATGGATCATACACTCCTGACCCCGATCCACGTAACATTGCAGTGATTACAATGATAAAACTGCGATATTCAAAGGGTGCACCATGCACTATGACGTAACAGTTTGATTCTGATGACACGGTACGATACACATCAATACCTTCTGATAGCTTAGTCATGAGCATCAAATTCTGCACATCGTTGAAAACTTCATCAGATTTCATATTCGGCATTTGCATCATTGATCGAGAAGTCGCCAATATGGAGAGCGTCGGGTTCGAGGAACACTGTTCGAAAGACTTCAAGTGTTGGAGTGTAACCATATTTGCAATATTTTAATAAACGGTTGTGTTTGAAACGATTTTGATCATATTCAGTACTGGCGAAATCCAAAATACCATTAGCCTCATCAGTCAATGCTTTCTCGGAAAAGAAATAATTTCCCTTTTGATAGATCATTTGGCAAACTGTGAAATCAAAATTGTCAATTAGTTCTTCGTGAGTATCAAAATATGACGAATGAATTAATTGAATAGGAATAGAAATTAGCCGTTCACCAGAGCCATTAGTAGGTGATGCACCTTCAATTTCTTTAGCAGTAAACGGCGACTCGTCTTTGTAATCAAAGTGGTATTGCTTGCAATTTGGATGCATTGATCCTGCGTGCACTCTATCCAAAATATTACTAGCTTTCGTCAAGTCATTATGGCTTGGAAAGAACAAATCGATATCTGAGGAACCAATAGTTTCTCCTCGAAATGCTTTGCGAATAGCTCCACCCGCCAGATAAAACTTTACGGTGGGTGAGTGCCATCTAATGAATTTGTCTAATTTTTGAATGACTGCCAGAGTGGCATTAGGAGTAGCCGGGATTGTTATTAATTTTGTTGTCATAGTTATCCTGTGATTGCCAGTTTAACTACTCTTATGGCTAGCGTCAACGTCCGTGGATATAAATATCCAAAAGCATTCAGGGGTACATATGAGCAAGACAAGCATTCAAATGCTGCCAAATACGAGCGGTCAATATAATTTTGTTGGTGATGCACTACGAGCTGATGGCTGGTATGGCTTTACTGACGGTCTGCACACAGTAGCAATCTATATCGTGAATTTTACTGGTCGTTTGATAATCGAAGCGAGTTTAGCTGATCAACCAACAGATGATGATTGGTTCCCAATTCAATTCGACCATAAAGATTACATGCAGTTTCCAAAAGATCCATTGAACCCAACCGGTGAGCGTGGATCTGGAGACTCAGGAACTATGGGATTGAATATCATTGGTAATTATACATGGCTACGAGCCAGAGTAGATAGATCATACTTCGACAGCCCAGAGCCAACAGATCAACAAACCCTTTACGCTCTTGGTTACGTAGATCACATCCTACTAAATAACTGATGCTAGAACATATTCCGGAGATTCACAATGCCAAAAACAAGTAGTGGCAGCATTACCCCAGGCACGGGGACCGTCACTTATCCAAATTCTGATGAGACCTTAAATATTGCAGCCGGCTCTTCATCTGCTATTAGTACCGCAGTAGCCAATCTGTTACATATCGGAGGTCAAAACCTTGGGGATGGAACCGGTGTATTTGCTGGTGTAGCCGGAACAAGCTCATTGCTGTTTGATTTCCGATCTATCGTGGCCGGTGCTGGTATCGCAATTACGTCTGATGCTGATACACTGACTCTGACTTCCACGGGTACCCTTTCTTCCCAATTGAATGATTTGGGTGGAGTACTGACGGTGGCAAAGGGTGGTACTGGCGCTAGTACCTATGCATCAAATGCGATCCTTGCAGGTAACGGTTCGAATGCATTTCAATCCTTAGCATTACCAACAACTCCCAACCAAGTGTTGACTTGGAATGGTGGAGCTTATGTTTGGAATACACCACAAGTAAACAACAATACTGGTACGGTCACAAGTGTGACCGTAGCGGCTGGACCAAGTGGTCTAGTCAGTGTTACTGGTACTCCAATCACAGTAAGCGGAACATATACGATTGATGTCAATCAATCGGCTTTCAACCTCAATACCATTGGTGGAACCCTAAGTGTTGCCAAGGGTGGTACGGGCACAACTAGCTTTACCGCGAAAGGTTTGGTATATGGTAACGGAACAGGAGCATTGCAGACTGTTGCACTTCCATCTACTTCAGGCCAAGTACTAACATATAACGGTACTACCTTTGTTTGGACAACTCCAGCGACTATTCCTACCAATCTGTTGACTTCAGTCACATTGACTGGTGATACAGTGGTAAATGTAACTGGTGGTTCAACCAGTTCATCAACTACTGCCTATACTTTGGTAACGCAACCAAGTGGTGTGACTCCTGGGCCGTATACCAACGCAAACATTACCGTGGATCAATATGGTCGCGTTACTTCAGCATCAAGTGGTGCTGGTGGTGGTGCAACGATAACCGCAGTCAATGAAAACAATGGCGGTGGTGCTCGAGTATTTGACGATACCACATCAACATCAACCCAATTTAATTTCCGTCGTATTCAAACAAGTTCTACTTTGAGTGCAACTGAAAATACTGGATATGTGATGTTGGATGTTAACAATGTCCCAGTAAACAAGGGTGGTACAGGTGCCACAGTGTTCACAACCAACGGAGTACTTCTTGGTAATGGAACAAGTGCTGTTACATCAACTACTTCACCAAGTACTGCAAACACAGTACTGACATGGAATGGTACAGGTTACACTTGGGCATCTGCACTACAGAAGGTTACGGTAACTGGTGCAAATGGCCTATCAGTAACGCAAAGTTCTGATGCGCAAGGTCAACCAGTCTATGCTTTGAGTTACGATTCAACACAGACTTCGATTAATAATCTTTCTGGTACTGCTAGTGTTACAAAGGGTGGTACTGGTCAAACATCATTTACTGCTAATTCCGTTTTGTTGGGTAATGGTACTGGTGGTATTCAAGGTACGGCAGTTCCAACTATATCAAATACTGCTCTGACTTGGAGTGGTACAGGCTTTGTTTGGAGTGCAATTCCAACGAATTCGTTGTCGAATTTCACTATTTCGGCTGATTCTACGATCACAGTGACTAATGGTGCAGTAAATGCGTCAGGTGCCAATGTTATTGTTGCTCTGGCGAACAGTGGAGTCACTGCAAATACGTATTCCAATGCAACTGTAACAGTTGATAGAACAGGTCGAATTACCGCAGCTTCAAGTGGTGCTGCTCCCATTACTAGTGCTTCCAATTATGCTTTAGCCGGTGCTAAGGTTTATGACGATTCAGTTACTGGTCAAGCATTGAAATTCCGTACTATTCAAACTGGTGCGGCGTTGACTGCCACACAAAATACGAATGGTATTTTATTGGATGTGGCAAATATTTCAGTACCACAAGGTGGTACTGGTATCGCTACTGCACCAGTTGGTTCATTGTTAGTAGGTGCTGGTACAGATCCAATGACAACTACACCAACCCCTACAGTGGCCAATTCGTTCCTGTCATGGACTGGTACTAGTTACGCTTTTGAAAATGCAGTTACTAATGTGACCGTTCTTGGATCAGGCGGTGCTACTGTTGCAAATAGTGTCGATGCAAACGGCCAGCCAATATTCACTCTTGGTATCGATCCAACTCAAATATCAGCCAACAGTTTACAAGGCATTTTGGGTGTTGCTAAGGGCGGTACAGGACTGACATCCGTTGCGGCTAATGGTCTGTTAGTTGGTGGTGGTGGTACAAGTCCTCTGTCTGTGGTTACCGCTCCTGTGCTTGCCAATACATTCCTATCATGGAATGGTAGCAATTATGTTTGGAGTACCGTGGCATCGGGGTCAACCGGCACAGTAACAAGTGTAGGTATATCGGCTGGTACTGGCTTGCTTGCTACCAACAGTCCAATTACCACATCTGGTGTTATTGGACTGAGTGTTGATACAACACAATTAAGTTCAAACAACTTTAATGATACGTTGTCTGTAGCTAAGGGTGGTACTGGACAAACAACATTTGCAGCTAATTCTGTTTTGCTAGGTAACGGCACAAGTAGCGTATCTAATACCAGTGTACCAACAAGTGCTAATCAAGTATTGACTTGGACCGGCTCAGCATACACTTGGGCATTACCATCAGGTATTGATAGTGGTACTGTTACCTCTGTTGATATTGCTGCTGGTTCTAACAAAGTAACTGTTGGTGGTGGTCCAATTACAACAACCGGTACTTTGACTGTTGATGTAGTTGAAGCAAACTTAAACCATGCAAACATCGGTGGTATTGTTCCGGTCACTAAGGGTGGTACTGGGCTGAACGCATTGGGTTCAGCAGGTAACGTTCTGGCAGTCTCTCCAGATGGTAGTAGCGCGATATGGGTTAATCCAAACGCGGCTGCTGGTGGTACTGTAACCAGTGTGGCATTGACTGGTACAACTGGTCGTGTGGCGGTAACTGGATCACCAATTACTGTTTCAGGAACTATCAATGTTGACGTAATTGAGTCGGGATTGAATGTTGGAAACATGGGCGGTACGGTTGGCACCTCACATGGTGGTACCGGATTGACTACCCTTGGAACAGCAGGTCAAGTTCTTGCCGTAAATGGCGGTGCGACTGCAATGACTTGGGTCACCCCATTGTCGTCAGTAGTTGCTGGTTCAAATCAAGTAACGGTATCAACCACTGGTGGTGTTGCCACGGTTGATGTTGACACCGCGAATATGGACATCAGCACATTAACTGGTACTCTGAGTATTGCTCATGGTGGTACTGGCCTAACTAGCGTTGGTGCTAATGGACAAGTTCCAACAGCAAACAATGGTGCATTGATTTGGTCAACACCAGGTTCAGTAACAAGTGTGAACTTGACTGCTGGTTCAAGCAAAGTAACCGTAAGTGGTGGACCAGTAACGACTAGCGGTTCAATTACTGTTGATGTTGTTCCAGCTAATATCAACTTGACTACATTGGGTGGTACTCTAGCGGTAAATCAGGGTGGTACAGGCATCACAACTTACGGTGCTCCTAATCAAGTTCTGGCGACAAATGGCACTGGAACAGCGTTGGTGTGGGTGGATCAAGGATCAGGAACACCAGGAACTGGTACCGTAACAAGTGTTGCTGTTACAGCTGGTTCTAATCAAGTATCGGTAAGTGGCAGCCCCATCACAACAAACGGTACTATTACTGTTGATCTAAATCCAGCTAATGTTAGCTTGTCTACATTGGGTGGTACTTTGACTGCTACACAAGGTGGTACCGGTTTATCCGCACTTGGAACAGCAGGTCAAGTATTGACTGTTAACCCAGGTGGTACTGGATTGGAATGGTCAACTGTTAGCGGTTCAGGAACGGTAACAAGTATTGCGGTAACTGCTGGTTCAAATAAGTTGTCAGTAAGCGGTGGTCCAATTACAACAAACGGTACAATCACCCTTGATGTAAATCCAGCTAATATCAACTTGACTGCATTGGGTGGTACTTTGAGTACTACACAAGGTGGTACTGGTATTACCACTATGGGAACAGCAGGACAAGTACTGACAGTTAATACTGGTGGTACTGCTTTGGTGTGGACCTCACCAGCAGTAGGTACCGTAACAAGCGTGAATGTTACCGCTGGTTCAAATAAGGTAACAGTAAGTGGTGGTCCCGTTACGTCAAGTGGTGCAATAACCGTTGATGTTAATACGGCCAATATGAATATCAGTACTATGACTGGTACTCTTGCGACTACTAATGGTGGTACTGGATTAACTACAATTGGTACTTCAAAGCAAGTTTTACGCACTAATTTTGCAGGAACAGCACTAGAATATGCTGCTTTGGTAGCTACTGACGTATCAGGTTTGGCTACTGTGGCAACTTCAGGGTCTTATACTGATTTGTCCAACAAGCCAACTATTCCTGCGGCACAGGTTAATTCAGACTGGAACGCTTCATCAGGCGTGGCACAAATTCTGAACAAGCCAACATTAGCTGCGGTTGCGACTAGCGGTTCATATACTGATTTGTCTGGTAGACCAGCATTGGCAGCCGTTGCGACTAGCGGTGCTTATTCTGACTTGTCAGGTACCCCAACTATTCCAGCAGCATATACCTTACCAACTGCATCATCAAGTGTGCTTGGTGGTGTAATGGTTGGTTCTGGTTTGGCTATTACTGGTGGTGTGTTGTCGGCTACCAACACAAATGCTGGTACCGTAACAAATGTGAATGTTGCCGCAGGATCAACTAAGGTTGTCGTAAGTGGTTCTCCAGTAACAACTAGCGGAACTATCACACTTGATGTTGATACCACAAAGATGGATATCAGCACTATGATAGGCACGTTGACTGCTACTCATGGTGGTACTGGCTTGACTGCACTTGGAACTTCAAAGCAATACTTGCGTACAAACGCAGGTGCGACTGCTTTGGAATATGTAGCATTGGCTGCTTCTGATGTAACTGGTTTGGCTACAGTGGCAACTTCAGGCGCGTATGCGGATTTGTCTGGTAAACCAGCGTTAGCCACAGTTGCAACATCAGGTGCTTACTCAGATCTGACTGGTAAGCCAACATTAGCTGCGGTTGCGACTAGTGGTGCGTATTCTGACTTGTCAGGAACTCCAGCAGCTTATTCATTGCCTATCGCTTCAGCAAGTGCACTTGGTGGTTTCAAGGTTGGTACTGGTTTGGCAATAGACGGTACTGGTGTGTTGACGACTACTGGTGGTGGAACTGGAACGGTAACAAGTGTGAACTTGACAGCAGGTTCAAGTAAAGTGACCGTAAGTGGTGGTCCAGTTACATCAAGCGGTGCTATCACCGTAGATGTAAATACAGCTAACATGGATGTAAGTACCATGACTGGTACCTTGGGTGTTACTCATGGTGGTACTGGCTTGACTACATCAACTACCAATGCGTTGGTGATTGGTGCTGCAAGCAATACATTGACTACTGTGACTGCTCCAACCACTTCTGGCCAAGTGTTGACCTACAATGGTACTAGTGTTGGTTGGGCAACTCCAACAGGTGGCGGTGGTGGTATTAGTGATGCTCCAAGTGACAGCAATGTATATGCTCGTGATAATGCAGCTTGGGTTGCAATTCCACAACCAACAACAGCAGCTTTAGCCGGTGGTGTATATTCGTTCTTGGTTACTATGGCTACTGGCGTAAAGAGTCCACCAGTAAATGGTACTAACGCCGCTACATCAGGGGTTACCACATCA
>Ga0105857_1000622_pt1 | contig 12551 bp, 10 predicted proteins | sample OrgsoiDNA_201061_FD_89682 | JGI IMG/M metagenome (GOLD analysis project Ga0105857, IMG submission 89682) | Permafrost soil microbial communities from the Arctic, to analyse light accelerated degradation of dissolved organic matter (DOM) -... | ecosystem: Environmental > Terrestrial > Soil >...
GATGATGGCCACTTCGGCGGTGTACGACAATTTGAACGGCGCGGCCAGGCAGATGCAGCAGACACTGAAGGAATTTCGGGAGACTCCGCGGAAGTTTCTGCGGCTCAAGGTGTTTTAGGGCAGACCGCCAATGACGGTCGAGCGGCCTGCCCCACGGCCCTACTGGGGACGCTGACTCAGTGGCGTAGATGGCGTCATCGAGCCGATCCCGATGGGTTCGCCCGAAACCACCATTTCCACGCGGCGGTTTTTCTGCCGGCCGGCGGCGTTGTCATTGGAAGCTACGGGCTGTGTTTTGCCGAACCCTTTGGCGGTCACGGTACCAGCCGGCACGCCCTGCCCCACCACGTAGTCGCGCACGGAACCGGCGCGGTCCTCGGAGAGTTTCTGGTTGTACTCTTCGCTTCCCACCGCGTCGGTGTGGCCTTCAAGCTGAATCTGCAGGCCGGGGTAGGCCAGCAGGATGCCGGAAACCTTGGCGAGTTTTTCGCGGGCGCCCGGTTTCAGCGTGAACTTGTTGAAGTCGAAGAGCACGTCTGAGATGTTCACGATCAGGCCGCGCGCGGTCTCCTGCGTCTCCAGGATCAAATTCAATTGCTGGCGCAGCCGTTCCCGTAGCGCCAACTTCTCCGCCTCGGCTTTCTGCACGCCCATGCGAGCGGCATCCGCCTCGGCCCGGGCGGCCTGTTGCTGTTCCAACGCAGCGGCGCGGGCGGCATCGGCGGCAGCCTTGTCCTGATTGGCCTGAGCGGAGGCTTGTTCCGCCTGCAGACGAGCCTGGTCGGAAGCCTGGCGCTCCGTTTCAGCCTGCGCCCGGCGCTGCTCATCCAGTCTGGATTGTTCGGCGGACAGCCTGGCTTGCTCGGCCGACTGGCGTGCCTGGGCTTGCGCTTCGGCCTCACGCGCCCTGGCATCGGACTCGCGCCCGGCGGCGGCGGCGCGCTCATTGGCCAGTTGTTCTTCGTGGATTTTCTTGTACGTTATGATGCGCGCATCTTCGGCCATTTGAGTGGCTTCCCGCGCATTGGTCTCGGAGACCTTGCGATCCTTGTTCTTGCTATGCAAAAAATCTTCGGCGTTCTTCAGGTCAACCAGGGCTTTCTGAAACGTTTCGGCGGCATAGCGCTCGGCGCCCGCAAGGCGCGCGATCTCCACTGCATTTTCAGCCTGCGCCAACTGGAGCGGGCCCTTGGGGTCCACCCTGACAGGCTTGTACTCGGAGCGGTTCATTACGTATTGGCCCCGTTGCAGCAATTCGAACTTGGCGTCCACTTGTTGGATAGTGCCGGTGGTATCGTTGCGGATAAAGTTCTCCGCCACCACCACATCGCTGGGCTGAGTGACCGCAAAGTACGGCTCCGCGGTGACGATCAGGCCAAACGATTGAAGGTCGGTAGTGGAGAGCAGCTTGGCGTGGTCGCCTTCAAGGACCACCTCGCCCAGGTTGTTAGGGCGGCCTTCGGGCGTAATCCCCCACAACACATAGGTCATGTACTCGGCGCCGTACTGGCTGGCGGGCGTCATATGTTGCATGACGGTGTCGATCTTGGTCGAACCCATGCGGCTTTCCACGGACGCTTCGCCTTTAGCCGCGGGCATCAGCTCGGTGCCCCGGAAATCGATGTGAGTGGTACCGTTGCGATGGTTATAGTTGATAGCTTTAGTAGTGCGCGACACCACGGTGACGCGGAAAATGGGCATCGGCCGGCCGGTATCGACAGGCCGCGGACTCTGCTGAGTCGGATTGGGAATCTGCGCTATTAGCGAAGTGAGTGCAAAAAGTAATACAGTCGGGGCTTTCATGTTGGCTGCATCTCCTCCGAGAAAAAGAAGCAGGCGAAGGGCCTATGTGAGGAAAGCCACTGTGCCATCATTTAAGACATGGCACGCAATTTCACCGCCTCCCACCTGACGGACTCCTTAACCGTCTTCCGCCAATACAAGAAGCTGGCCGAAGCCGCCATGGCCCAGGCAACCGACGAACAACTGTACGCGACCTTGGACCCCGAAGCGAATTCCATCGCGCTGGTCGTGAAACACATCACCGGCAACATGCGCTCGCGCTGGACGAATTTTCTTACCACCGACGGAGAAAAGCCGGATCGCAAGTCAATCGGCGGGTTGCCTCCGGCGAAGGCAGCCAGCGCTAGCCCGTCCACATATTGCGCCGGCAATTCGAGGATGGCTTCATTCATGAGCACCAGCCCAGCTTGCGCCTTCTCGGTTGGCGTCAACACCTGGCGTGATTTCAGTGGTGTCATGCCATAATCGTATCGTGCCTAGCCGTTCAAGCAAACCAAAGGATCACGACTTCGCCACTAACGCGCGGCGCGTCGTGGAGCAAGCCATCGGAGAGAAGTTGGACGGCTCCCAGCTCGACGATCCGAACGCCGGCAAGAACCCGGCGGCGGTGGCACTTGGGAGACTCGGCGGCGCTAAGGGCGGCGCGGCCAGGGCGGTGGCGCTATCGCCCCGGAAGCGGTCCGCTATCGCGAGGAAGGCAGCGAAGGCCCGTTGGGGAAATACAAGAACTAATCGATAATCGCCTTTACCGGTAGAAAACTGGCGATGAGGTCTGAGTTTGCTCGAACGGTCTTCCCATCTCGGATCAAAAAGTCTTTTTCCACCAAAGTCTCAACGTCTCTCATGGCTGTTCGCGGGTGCATCTTCGCATACGCTTTCGCGAGCTTAGGTGAAATCTGATCGATCTCAGATATCGGAACTGGTGATCGCCTGTCGAAGATATCAATCAGAAGCGTCTTCATTCGATGTGCGGCCTTGCCTGGCTGGTGAAGGAAGTGCTCGTGAATGTAGTTCAACCATGCGACCTCCATGTGAAGTCTTCGGATGTAGGCCAGTTGCCCCTTTAATCCTTCAAGGAACCCATTGAGCGCATAGGTCATGAATGGGACGGTATCCCCTCCGGACTCGCTTGCCGCCCTGAGTTGCATGAGGTAGTCCTTTCGGGTGAGGTTGTAGTGATCGCTGAACAAGTGGCAGGCCGGTGCGGGAACCCCCGAAGCTAACAGAATCTGCACTTCTATAAGACGCCCGGTTCTGCCGTTGCCGTCTCCAAAAGCGTGAATCCATTCCACATAAAGATGAGCGAGAATCGCCTTGAGTATGCCCATGTGAAGCCTTTCGAGTCCAGCCTTAGGCTCAAAATCGGGGCCGGTCAGCCAGTCGCACAAGTGTGCAAGCAAGTATCCACAATCCTCCGCCGGTGCTCCCCGGTAATTCATGACACCTACTGAATGCTTGCGTATTTCACCCGCCTCGACCTCCGGTGCCAACTGAAGCCCATTCAGCACGATCTTGTTGATTTCCTTTATTCGCTCCGGGGACAGCACAAGCGTCTTCCCTTCGGAGACGGTGTCGAGCATCCGATTTGACTCTTTGATAATGTTGTCTATTTCCTGCTTCAGATATTCTTTACCTGGGGGCACCTCCAACTTCCCCTGGACGTGCCGAAGCACCTCTTCCTCTGAGAGTGTGTTGCCTTCTATGGAGGTTGTTCCCCACGCTCCCTTGGCAAGATAGACCTGATTCAACTGCTTCGCGATATCCGGACGAAGCGGAACCCCGGAGATGTTCTCGCACTTTGATTTGCACTCCCCAAGCATGATCCAAAATGAGGGTAGCGCGTCTCTAAGGTCAACACCGAAGCGGAGCCACGGGTGGGACTTCTCGTATTTTCGCTTCTGTAATGTCAAGCCAGGTGTCATCCCAAATGTCATCTGTTTTGTCATTGCTACCTCCTTGGAAAATATGATATCATTTAATTTTATGGAAATCAAAATGTCAAGCGCAATGTCATGGCGTATTGACAAATTACAACCGATCAAGCATAATGGTCAGTATGAACCGGCTTGATTCTGAAACCCGCGCTCAAGTAATTCGGTGCCTTATAGACGACGCAAGCATCCGGGCCACAGTCCACATAACGGGCGTTGCCAAGAACACCGTGACGAAACTGCTTGTAGAAGCCGGCGCGATCTGTTCGGAATATCAGGACCGCGTTCTCCGAAACCTATCCTGCCGCCGGATTCAGTGCGATAAGATCTGGTCGTTCGCCGGCACGAAGGACAAGAGCATTCCAGAAGAGAAGGGCGACCAGTTCGGCATCGGTAGCTTGTGGACCTGGACGGCCATCGACGCCGATACCAAGCTGGTGCCGTGCTGGATGGTAGGGCCGCGCGATGCCGGGGCCGCGACGGAATTCATTCAGGATCTCGCGGGCCGCTTAAAGCACCGCGTGCAGTTGGACACGGACGGCCACAAGCCGTATCTGGATGCCGTGGAAGATGCCTTCGGATCGGAAATCGACTATGCGATGCTGATCAAGCTGTACGCAGCGGATGGCAGCAAAGAGAAGCGCTACAGCCCCGCTCAGGGCATCGGAACGCGCGTCGTGCCGATCATGCGCGAGCCCGATCCAAAGCACGTCGGCACCAGCTACGTGGAGCGCCAGGACCTCACGATGCGCATGTCAATGCCCCGGTTCACCCGTCTGACCAACGCCTTTTCGAAGAAGATCGAGAACCACATGGCGGCGCTGGCGCTGTACTTCATGTATTACAATTTCGTACGCATCCGTCAGACGCTCCGCGTTACCCCGGCCATGGCCGCTGGCGTCACTTCGCAACTTTGGAGCGTCTGCGATATCGTGAACCTGATCGAAGCGCGGGAAGCGAAGTCGAAAGCTGTGGAAAATTCAAACAGACCCACTACTTAGAATCCGTAAAGCTTGCGCGCGTTCTCGCGAAGCACCATCCGCGCCAACTCGACCGCACGGGCACGTGAGATCTCGCCGTCGCGCATCATGCCCGTAAGCGCGATGCCGAGCGCCCGCCGGCCTGTCCGCGCCGCCACCCATCCCGATTCCTCCCAGCCCATCTCGTTTGAATACGGATACGCGTCGGTTCCGAACATCACCTTCTCCGGCACATGCTCCAGCCACTCGCGAATAATTCCGCCGAGCGTCGCCGGCGAGAGCGTCAGCGACTGCGCCGAGAAATCCAGATACGCGTTCGGCTTCCCCAGCAGCGGCGTGATTTCGCGCGTGAACGGCCATCCGCCATGCACCATCACGAAGTTTGTCTGGCGCAGCGAAGGGTCGTTCAGCACCGATTCCAGATGCAGCGGATTGGCTCCGCCTACGTCGAAGTACCCTCCGGCCCCGGCCATGGTGTGGAGGTGTACGGCCATTCCCAGACGCCCGCACTCGCCCGCCACGAAGCGGAACAGGTAGTCCTGCAGCAGTTTGTATTCGGCATCCGCGGGCACGCCTCCGCCGGCAAACTGCTGGTAAACGCGCTCCGCGGCGGCCCGATCCACCTGGTCGAACTCCAGAGATCGCAAATAAACCGCCTCGAATTTTTCGGCCACCGCGCCGCCTTGCTTCTGCCGTTCCAAGGTTGCGGCAACCACGCGGGTGAGGTACTCGGCCAGCGACGCGGGCGGCCCTTCGAAGCCGGCCTCGGCAAGGTATCGGCGCTTCAGCAGGTCTTCCAGCGCGAAGAAGGATTTACGGTCGGAGTTCTTCCGCGCCAGGCTCGAATTGTCCAGCGGAAACAGCAGCGCGTCGGCATACGGCACCCAGCGGAACCGCGGCGGCTGAATCGACGCCCCCATCGCCACACGATTGGCCAGCATCACGTCCACGCCCATTTGATCCAGCACCCAGGCTGGGTATTGTTCGCCTTTCTCCTGCATGGTGCGTGCCTTGGAGGCAGTGCGGTACAGCGCCTTGGCCGCTTCCATCACCAGCGCGGAGCCGGGCCGCAGGTTCACCGGATCGGATTGCGGCTCCATATTGTCGACGGGCAGCGCGTCAAACTCGCGATCGGGCGGCGCTCCATTCGGCACTGTGCGCACCGGATGCGCGTGATTGTCTATGGCCTTGATGCGCGCGATCTCACTAGCCAGATCCGCGTCCACCGCGGCGGGCTGCTCACGGCCGCAACCGGCAAGCAACAGCGCGGCCAGCAGGAATCCGGGTCTAACTATCATGTTGAACAATTCTACCCGGTTGAAGCTGGTATCATTTTGGTTTCATGAGAGTGCCGATCTTACTGTCGCTGATGTTACTGGCGCCCGCGTTCGCGCAGGATCGCTCACAGGCCCGATCCATGGTCATTTCCGACCGCGGGATCGTGGCCACCAGTCAGACGCTGGCCTCCCAGGCGGGCGCGCAGGTGCTGGCGCGCGGCGGCTCGGCGATCGATGCCGCCATCGCAGCCAACGCCACGCTCAGCGTGGTGGAACCGGAACGCGCCGGGCTCGGCGGCGATCTCTTCGCTATCTATTGGGACTCGAAGACCGGCAAACTCACCGGCATCAATGCCAGTGGATGGGCGCCCAAGGGTCTCTCGATCGACTTCCTGAAGACCCTGGGTTATACCGCCATGCCGCTGGACGGGATCCAATCCGTGACGGTGCCGGGGTGCGTGGACGGCTGGGCGAAACTTCACAAACGCTTCGGCAAGCTGCCCTGGAAGGACCTGTTCCAGCCGGCCATTTACTATGCCTCGAAAGGCTATCCGGTAACCGAAATCATTCATGAAACCTGGCACGGCGAAATCGAAAAACTTCTTAAGGATGCGAACGCCAGCCGCGTCTACCTGAACAATGGCCAATCCCCCAAGCTCGGCGAAATCGTGCGCAATCCGCAAATGGCGGCGGCGTACGAATTGATCGCCGCGCAAGGGCCGGCGGCCTATTATCGCGGCCCCATCGCCAGAGCCATCGTGAAAACCAGCGAGCGGCTCGGCGGGAAAATGTCGCTGGCCGACCTGGGCGAATTTGAATCCGAATGGGTGCAGCCGGTGTCGACCGTTTACGGCGGGTGGAAGGTTTACGAGCTGCCGCCCAACGGACAAGGCATCACCGCGCTTGAGACCCTGAACATACTCGCGCAGTTTCCGGTTTCCACCTGGCCCGCGCGCGGCGTTCAGGAATTGCACGCGCAGATTGAGGCCCAGCAACTGTCCTTCGCGGACCTGCAGCATTACCTCGCCGACCCGCGCTTCAGCAAAGTGCCGGTGGAAGGGCTGATCTCGTTGGACTATGGCCGAGAGCGCGCCCGGTTGATCGACCCCGGCAGAGCCCAGTGCCAGCCGGCGCCGGGCAATCCGAAAACCATGACGTCGAACACCATTTACCTTTCCGTGGTGGATCGGGAGGGCAACATTGTTTCGCTGATTCAGAGCGTCTACCAGCATTTCGGATCGGGCGTGGTGGTGGACGATTACGGCTTTGCCCTGCAGAATCGCGGCGCGCTCTTCGAATTCGACCCGCATCACCCGAACGCGCTCGCGGGGCGCAAGCGGCCGTTCCACACCATCATCCCCGCGTTCATGGAGAAGGGCGATGTGCATATCGGCTTCGGGATCATGGGCGGGTTGAACCAGGGGCCCGCGCACACGCAGTTCGTCTCCAATGTGGTGGACCATGGCATGAGCATCCAGTTGGCGCTCGAAGCGCCGCGGTTCACCAAGCTGAGTTTCGGCGGCTGCAACATCCTGATTGAGAACCGGGTGTCGAGCGAGGTTCGCGACGCGCTTACCGCCATGGGCCACAAGCTGACGGTCACCGGCGATTTTTCCAACCAGATGGGCGGCGGCCAGGCCGTGATTCACGATTCCGCCACGGGCGTGAATTATGGCGCGTCGGACCCGCGCAAAGATGGCGCCGCGGTGCCGGAGCCGCATCCTTATTGGAAGTAGAGTAGCCGCGACCCTCCGGGTCGCCCAGGAGCGACCCAGAGGGTCGCGGGTACCAGGTTCATTGTCTGTTCATGTCCCCGCGGGCACAATAAAGACTGTGAGAGTACTGCTGGTGGAAGACGAATCCCGCGTCGCCGGCTTCATCGCGAAAGGTCTGCGCGAGCAAACCTACGCCGTGGATATCGCCGCCGATGGGGAACAAGCCCTCTATCAGGCCTCCATCAACGAATACGACATTGTCATTCTCGACGTGCTGCTGCCCGTAAAGGACGGTCACGCCGTCTGCCGTGAGCTGCGCGCCGCCGGATTTCGCGCTCCCATCCTGATGCTGACCGCGCGCGGCTCCGTGGACGACCGCGTCGCGGGTCTGGATTCCGGCGCCGACGATTACCTCGCCAAGCCTTTCGACTTCAAGGAACTTCTCGCGCGCCTCCGTGCCCTGCTCCGCCGCTCCATCGGCCTGCGCCCACAGGTGATGCACGTCGCCGACCTTAATCTCGATACCGGCAGCCACGGCGTCACGCGCGCCGGCAAAGACATCGACCTCACCGCCAAAGAGTACGCTCTTCTGGAATATCTGGTGCTCAATGAAGGCCGCGTCGTGGGCCGGGAACAGATCGCGCAACATGTATGGGACGAAAGCTTCGACCCGTTTTCGAACGTCATCGACGTCTACATCAAGCGCCTTCGCGGCAAGCTCGACTCAGGCTTAGGGCGCCGCCTGATCCACACCCGCCGCGGTGAAGGCTACATCCTGACCGCGGCCCCTGGAGTCGCGGATGATTAGAAGCCTCCGCTTCCGCCTCACCGCCTTATATCTCGCCTTCTTTTCGCTGCTGTTCATACTCTTCAGCGTTTTCCTGTACGGCGTGCTTTCCAATGCCTTGCAGGCCCGCCTGGACGAAACCCTTTCCGCGGAAGCCAACACTCTGGCGGGTCTCTTGCTGGATGAGCTGGAGGAAATGAAGGGCGACGTGCCGGCGGCGGCGCACGAGGCTGTCGCGAACCTGCGCCTGCACGGGGGCCTGGTCGCCGTCTTTGCCGGCAGTGATGCGCTGTCGTCCACAACGCCGCTCGCGCCGCATGAATTCGACCGTGTCCTCAGCTATGCGTCCACCAACACTTCCACCAAATTCGTGGTGGCCCTGACGCAGAAGGGCAAATACGGGACCCACGTTGCGGTGCACCGGCTGGCTGCCAACGGACGGAGCTTTCTTCTGCTGGCCGCCGAATCGCTCGACTCCGTGGCCGCGGAGCTCGCCTTAGTCCGGCGCGCGATCTTCATTTCACTGCCCCTCATGCTGGCGTTCGCTGGCCTCGGCGGCTACGTGCTTTCCACGCGCAGCCTCGCGCCCCTCGCCTGGATGGCATCGCAGGCCGGGAAAATCACTGGCAGCAACCTGGATTCGCGGCTCGATATCGGCAACCCCGCTGAAGAACTCGCGGTGCTGGTGGCTTCGTTCAATGAGCTGCTCTCGCGCCTGGACCAGTCTTTCGACAGCATGCGCCGGTTTGTCGCCGATGCCTCGCACGAACTCCGCACGCCCATCGCTATCATTCGCGGGGAAGCCGACGTGGCCCTTTCCCAAGATCGCGGCACCGCCGAGTACCAGGAATCGCTCGCCATTATTCTCGATGAGTCGCAGCGCCTCTCTCACCTGGTGGACGACCTGCTCAACCTGGCGCGCGCCGATGCCGGTCACGTCAAGCTGCGGACCCACGACTTCTATTTGAACGACCTGCTGGCCGATTGCTGCCGATCCGTGCAGGCATTGGCCGCCGCCCGCCAGATCGCGGTCGAGTGCCGCGCGCCCGGAGACATCCAGTTTCGCGGCGATGAAGAATTGCTCCGCCGCCTGGTGATGAACCTGCTCGACAATGCCATTCGCTACACGCCGCCGGGCGGCAAGGTGGAGGCGGTTCTCGAAACCTTTTCGAATGTCAACCAGGCCCCGCACGTCAGCATTCGCATCTCCGATACCGGGATGGGGATCGTTCCGGAAGCGGTCCCGCACATCTTCGAGCGCTTCTTCCGGGCCGATAAAGCCCGTTCCCGGCAGGACGGCGGCTTTGGCCTGGGTCTGGCCATTGTCAAATGGATCGCCGAGTCACACAACGGCGTAGTGGATCTGAATACCAAGCCTGGCGCGGGTACGGCGTTCACCGTAACATTGCCGCGCTAGTTATCACCGGTGCCCGAAACGTGCGAATCGATTTTGAAGTCAGTGCATCGTGGATGGGCCCGGCGTCCCATCGGACCAAGTGCCGGCCAAAACCATGAAGACGGTCACACGTTCTTCCGGATCGTCGCCCGCTATCACCGGCGAGCCAGGCAGATTGGCTCCCCAGCTTTTCACGGCATCACCCGAAACGAAAAACATGAGATGGGGATGCCAGCTCATGTCGTCGTCGCTCAGGTACTGTTGCTTCGCCATCATGTAGCACATTGCTCCCGGAGCCAGCGCGGGTAGTTCTCTCTTTTCCAATGCGGACGCAGTAGCCGCGAGGATCTGTGCTTTCGATTTTCCCGCCAGCACAAGTTTGGTTTTCTTCAGAAAGATGGGCAGAAACGTCCTTGAGGCTGCCGGATTGAAGCAATGCGGGGCGCGGACCTTAGGGTTCCAGAATTCCGGGTCATCGGTCGACTTCCCCCAGGATCGCTCGACGATGCAGACGAAGCCATTCGAGCCCTTCACGGCAGTTGCGTAGCCATCCCGTCGCAGCACCATCACTTCGGCTGCATCCGAAATCGATGCCGGAGCGGCACTCCGGGCCAGCGCTATCTCAGCCTTCTCGTCCGGAATCAAATACTGGTCGAGAGGAGCCATGACCGGATAGGGAGCCTTCGCAGCTTGCGCCGGTGCACAGGCCGGCCAGAGGAAAAGAATCGGAATAACGAACGCTAACGCTGTGATCCTGATATTGTTCTTCCGCATTGGATTCTCCGATGAAGAGCATTTGTGTATGGTCTTGAGCCGCCAACCGTCAGGCGGCGCAATGCGCCACTGATGATTGTATCCGATTCGATTCTCAGGGCGGCTTTCGTACTGAGTCTGGCATCGTCAAATGGATCGCCGGCCCGCGTGCCGCCTGGTCCCGGTGACGGCCGCGTCCAGTCGTGCGCCCAACGTGTCAAATCCAGGTTCAGGGCCGCGCCACTCTAGTTCGTCCACGTCGTCAAAGAGCGCGATGTCGGTGCGGAGCGTGGCCAGCGTTCGAAACAGCAGCGCCCGGTCGCGCTGGTTCGAAAGCGTATGCGCGAGGGCGCTGGCGTTGGTGGCGTTGACGTGCCACTCCCGCCAGTCCGCCGGGATGGATTCCAGGTGGACAAACTTGGACAGAACGGCACCCGACGACTTCGCTCCCCAGCCTGGCAAACCGGGGTAGCCATCGGCCGCGTCGCCGACCAGTGCCAAATAATCGGGAATGGACGCAGGCGAGACGCCGAACTTTTGGATGACGCCCGCCTCATCGTAGGTAACGCGCGTCCGGCGATTCAACTGGACAATGCGAGTGCCGCGCACGCATTGGGCGAGATCCTTGTCGGGCGTACAGATGATTACGCGTTCCACACGCGCATCCCGGGCAGCAGTTGCCGCCGCGGCCGCTAGCGCATCGTCCGCCTCGAACTCGATCATGGGCCAGACGACGACGCCGGCCGCCGAGAGGGTCTCTTCAAGCGGTATGAACTGGGCCAGGAGATCCGGTTCGATCCCTTCGCCGGTCTTGTAGCCTGGCCACAGCCCATTGCGGAAAGACTCGATGACGTGATCGGTCGCGACGGCGACGTGCGTGGCGCCGCCGCGGATCATACCCAGCACCGACGCGAGCACGCCTCGTACCGCGGCAACCTCGCGACCGCCCTGGTCCCGCGCCGGCGGCAGCGCGTAGTAGTGGCGGAACAACTCGTATGTGCCGTCGATCAGATGGACGTCCAGGGCGCAACTCCAGTTAATCGTCTATTCATGTCCCGAATTCTATACTGGTCTTTCCCGATGCCGCACATCTTCCCGATTGTAGGCCTCACCATAGCTTTGTGCCAGAGCGCACTCGCCCAAACTCCGCTGCGGCTGACCCTGGACGATGCCATGCAGCGCGCGCGCGCCAACAGCCCCCAGATCCTCTCGGCCAACATCAACGCGCTTCTCGCCCGGGAGGATGCGGTTCAGGCCAAGGCCGCGCTGCTGCCCTCGCTCAACACGCTCAACCAGTACATCTACACCCAGGCTCACGATGGTACCGTGGTTTTCGTTTCGAACGATGGCCAGCACGTCTATAACAACCAGCTCCTGGTGCATGGCGATATCTACGCGCCGCAGAAACTCGCCGACTGGCGGCGGAGCCAGGCTGCCGAAGCGGTGGCCCGATTCAAGAGCGAAATTGCGCTGCGCGGCCTGGTGGCCATCGTGGTGTCGAACTACTATGGGATGGTTGCGGCCGAGCGCAAGAGCGCCAACGCTCAGCTCAGCCAGCAGGAAGCCGCGCGGTTCCTCGACATCACGCAAAAACAGGAGCGCGGCGGAGAAGTGGCCCACTCGGACGTGGTGAAGGCCGAGATCCAGTTCGTGCAGCGCCAGCGCGACACGCAGGAGGCCCAACTGGCGATGGATAAGGCGCGCATCGGCTTCGCCGTGGTGCTGTTCCCGGATTATCGCCAGGACTTCACGGTGATGGATGATCTGGACACGTCCCGTCCGCTGCCGGCCTACGCCGAGATCCAGTCGCTGGCGGGCAGGAACAGCCCGGATATCCGCGCTGCCCAGGCCATGGTGGAACAGCAGAAGCTGGAGATCCGATCGGCCCGCGCCGCGCTGCTGCCGTCGC
>Ga0105857_1000630_pt1 | contig 12423 bp, 9 predicted proteins | sample OrgsoiDNA_201061_FD_89682 | JGI IMG/M metagenome (GOLD analysis project Ga0105857, IMG submission 89682) | Permafrost soil microbial communities from the Arctic, to analyse light accelerated degradation of dissolved organic matter (DOM) -... | ecosystem: Environmental > Terrestrial > Soil >...
AAGGACGAACCGCCTTTGACTTGGCGGTGCGGCACAAGGCTTGGGAGGCTGCTGATTTGTTGTCGCTCGGCTCCCCGCGGAAAGCCGTGCAAAAAGCCTTCAAGAACGCGGGGGAAACGAATATGCCGCGATGGGCCGCGCTGATCGAAGCGGAGCAATTGGCCAAGATCGTTGTGAAGAAGGCTCCTTTCCATCAAAAAGGCTCTGAGAAAGAAAGCGAAAACGAATCCACCGTTAAAAGACGGCCAAAATCGTTGTGATAGCAATTCGTGGGCTATCGTTTAAAGTTGCGCTCAGAGTCCAAGCCGAACATGAGGGCGCTCTTTTCGGATGGCCCCAACGGCCGCATCAGCATCAGGAATGAGGCCATTTCTTTCGGCAGCAAGCAGAAACGCGTAAAGCCCCGCCAACCGGCAAGACGCAGGAAGAGAGTTTTGGTTATTCTCAAACCAAGCGTCTTCATACAAAACAAGAATAGGGTCTTCACTAGGATGGTGATGAATGAGCCAGCTTTGGACAGACAATTCGCCCAAATTTCGAGAATTTAGAGGGTGTTCGCCTCGCGATATTTTTTCAGCTATTTGCGCGCCAATTGTGGTGGGTTCAACAGTGATGGAGTCGATATTCCGGAGATAAAAATCACGGATACGGAGTTGGATTTGCGTAGGGTTGGAAACCATAGGCAAATCAATCGTTTCGTTTTTGACGACATCGGTTATGCGAAAATCAAATTCGAGCAGCAAGTGCAAGAGATTCGCGGCTGCCAGTGAAATAAGAGGTCCAGAATCCGCAATGAGGATGGCGCTCATTTTTTAATGAGAGCGTGAAGCGCGAGCCGAGGTTTGTTGTCCTTGACTCTTTCTTCTGGGGAACAAATCCTGGATATTATCTGCTTGGGCTTGCGCTTTGGCTTTGTCCATGACAAAAATTTTAAGTCCATTTTCATCAAGCAATTCGACAACCCGGCTGGCGTCTGCAAGCCCTAAATCATAAGCAGCAGCCATAAGGCCAAGTTTTCCTTGCGAAACCTTGCGCAAAATGGCGTGCTGATCAACATCAGAAACTTGCTCTTCCGCAAGAAGGCTATTCGCGATAGTTGAATATTTCGTTAGCATGTCATCGCGTCCACGGGGGACTCCTTCGGTATTTTCTTTCGCCGTTTCTTTTAATGCTTTAAGACCAATCGCCAAAGACAGTTCAAGCGCCTCTGGAAGCGACACGCGAAATTGAGCGGCAAGTTTTTCGGCCAACGCCAAAAAACGCTCGTGCGCAGCAATTTCAACAATAACTTTTTCCATGGTCGTCTCCGGTCAGAGATTTAGTATCTCATAAAAAAGGGGCTTGTGTCAATCTCGATAGCCAAAATCTATGAAAGCTGCGAGACGTCTATTTATGAACACAAATGCCCTGTTCGGCATCGCGACAATCAAGGCCATTGCAACCATGGGGCATCCTCGGGCGGCCGTCAAAAAAGAACGAAAAAAAAGAGTTTGCCCAATTGAATTCCTTGTGTCGAGAAAAAGCGAAAACCGAACTCTTTGCGACCAGTGGCGGCTCCGCGGGTTGGCCAGTCCTCCGCAAAAGGGGAAAATAAGGTAAAATAAGAGACGCCGAGAACTTCGCCACCCTGGGCGGGCAATCGCCAGATTGGTTCGTTCACCCCAGCGCGATCTCAGCGCATCCGTTTTTTCACGCTCTCTTTGCTCAGCCCCGCCCTATGCCACTCCCAACCCCAGAACAAGACGCGCAACGCCAAAAGAAAAATGAAATTGCGATCGCCGCGGTGAGCGCTCAGGCCTCGACGCTTCCGGAGGTGGCCGCGTGGCGCGAAGAAAAGCAAAAGGCGACGGTGGCTTCAAAATGGGGCGGGTCGGCAAACTGGATGAAAGCCGCCGATCGCGCGAAGGCGGCCCCTAATTTGGCCGCGTTATGGCCCAATGCTCTGGCGGCGGTGGTGGAGCGCGCGAGCGTGGAGTTCACGCGGCTCGCCGCGCTCGACAGCCTGATTTTAAACGGCTCCGAAAAAGAGGGCGAGAGAGCGCGAGAGGCTCGCGACGACGCTCGGCAAAAAAGCCGAGCGTGGGACTCAGAGATCTCCGATTTGGTGAAGGATGCCCTTTGCGCGGAATTTCAGCGAGAGTGCGTGGAAAATCTGGGGCTTTTGATGAAAAAATTTGAATTTGCGACCCATAAGCCCGGCGAGTTGGTGATGCTGCACGCCGTGAACCGCAATGTGTTTAAATACAACCCGGAAAGCAATTCAAAAAACAAGGCCGCAAAGTTAGCCTATTTGGCGTCTGATGAACCGGCGGTGATTGCATTCTTTGAGGCGTGGGCCGCGCGCGAAGAAAACGAACGACAAAAATTAAATTTTCAGCGCGCAGACCTTCAGCAATTTCTGGGCGGTTGCATCGCCGACATTTTGGCGGGGACGACTCGTGTCGGCGGGAAAATGGAGATCGCGAAGCCTTTGATTCAAAGAACGCTGAGCGTCTTGAATCCGGGAAACACCGCGGGGGATTGCGATTGGACAAATCTGGGAACGCGAGTCGCGTCCGACATGAAGCGCTCGTTCGCAAGCGTGGGGCCGGCGTGGGATCCGTTGTTTGATTGGTTTGACCCGGATTTTTGGGTAGGCGTGAAAGGCGAAGTGGGCGCGCAATCCAAGCTGGGCCGGTGGACGCTGAATCATCTGCGAGAAGCCGCGAAAAAAAATCCCCGAGGAGAAATCGCGAAAGACTTATGCGCACAGGCCTGGATCAGTCTAAATCGCAAAGAAATCGAAGCCTTGGAGACCGCGCTGCCCGGCGTGAGCGAAGCCTTTTTGCCGGCGCTCGCAGTCAACCAAGGTTTCTCGGTTCAGGGAGATTTGACGGACATAAGCTGGTCATTGAAAAAACCCGTGGCGCAGTGGATTTTGCCATTTTTGGTGCGCGCGGGAATGCCAGCAGAGGACAGCGATTTGGAAAAAAATGGAGGCGAGGAGTCTCCGCGCGCCTGGATTTATGCCAACAAGAAGCAATGCGTGGCAGCCCTGATGGCGGCCAATGCCTCACTGATCGGAAAGAAAATCGCCAAAGAAGTGAAAGCCGCGTCGGCCGCGACGATCAACGCCCACTCGACAGAATCCACGCAAGAAGGCGCAACGTCCAAGAAACTGGCGCCAGCGCCCAAAAAGAGAACTCATCGAATTTGACGCGCAGCCGAAAGCTAATTCACAATCCAAGTCGCGAGCCATTCCGCGATTCAATTCGCAGTAAATCCACCAGTCAACTCGACCATGAGCCAATCCTCAATCCCTTTCACGCCAAAAGTGGTGAGCCTGCCCGCGCGGGCGGTGTCGCCGGCCAGCGCTTCAAGCGTCGAGCAAAAAGAGGCGTTGAATGCAGGGCCGTCGGCCATGGCCCACTCGCCAGAGCCGATGCCTCAGGCCCTGAGCATGCAGGCGTTGGCATTGAAATTGCGCGCGCGAACAATCGACGAATCGCTGGCCGATGACATTTTGGCGTCCCGCCGCGCGGGCGTCGATTTCACCGCCCGCGTGGAGCAGACGGGCTTCCGGCAGCATGGAGCAGGAGGCGTCAACAGAAACTCGTTGTTGGCTCTGTTTTTCCTGAGAGCGGAGGCCAAAGAGACAAGCGCCGCCACGCGCATTGAGTTTAGATCGGTTGTGGAGAGCGCCCCAGGGCCAACCAAAGCCAAGCGGGCTGCGTTGGCCGCGGGATTGGGCGAGACGCTCGAGGAGCGCGAGGAGGGCGAAAAGATGTTTGCGACACTGGTGGCTGACAATGCCAAGGCTGCCCGGCAGCTGGCGCGCGAATGGACGCCCAGCCCGTCCAATCGAGCGATGGCGCACAACTTGCGCGAAGAGGGCCGAGACATTGACCGTTTGAGCGGTTGGGCCAGCGAGGCGCAAGCCTTTTTCGGCGCCCGAAAACGCTGGGAGCGCGTCGCCGAGCGCGTCCTTCCAGCGTTTTCCTTGAAAGAGCTCCTGGACGCCAGGCTGCCGTGGGAATGCTTGGTCATGGCGCCGTTTTCCGCCCGCCAAGCCCTATTTGAAGAAGCGAGGCGCGAGCCTGTCCTTTGGGTGGACCACGCAGACCACACGCCGCTTTCAGCGATTTGCTTGATGGCCGGCCAGCCTTTCGCGCCGGAAGAGCGCACGGCCCTTTTAGCTCAATTGAGAGCCTCTGGCTCCCCGGGCGCGAGCTCCAACGAAAACAATCCTTTTTTTGTGTTGGCCGTGCGCGCTTTGGAAAACAAGCCTTTGGACGAGGAGTTGTGCCGGGCGCTGCGGGCGGCGGGGCACACGCCGTCGACACCGGGCCGAAATGGCGAGACCGCGATGGATTTGGCGCAAGGCGGAATCGACCAGATGGAAGGCTATTCTGCGAGTTCCAACAAAAGCCAAGGAAACGAGCAGATTCGCCAATTCTGGGAAAACATGTTCGTGCGGTTGGAGCACGCCGATCTGCAAGCGGATATTTTTCCTCTCGAAAATGACGCCACGGCCGACAGTGCAAAATCTTCGGGGCCGGCGCGCGTTTCGCGTCGGATTTAACGGAATTTTAATGTTTTTTACGCAAGCTGTGCAATATCGAGGAGGAAAATGAGCCAAAATCACACCCCCACTGAACAACCTCGTTCATCCTTTCCAGCCGGAGAAAGCGCGAAAGCCGTTTTCGAACGGGAGCAGGCTGTTTTAAAAAAACAAACGGCAGATATTCAGCGGCTGGCGGATCGCATGGGGCGGATGGAATGGTCCGAATCGCTCGCGGAGGAATTGCTGGCCGCGCGCGAAGCCGGTGTCGACTTCACTCAACGCCTTGCGAAAAAGGCCGGCGCGCGAGGAGTAGCCGCTCCGAAAATATCATTGTTGAAAAACTTATTTCAGCGCCAGGAAGCGCAGGAAACGCTTGCCGGCGCGACATTCAACTATGTCCAGCGAGTCCAGGTTGATCCCGATCCGGGCGCTCACAAAAATTCGCAAGAAGCGATCGATGCGGGAATCGTCGCCGCCATGGGAGAAACAGAAGAGGCTCGCGACAACGGCGTCCAAACGTTAGCGGATATTGTGAATGCAGGAAATGAAGCGCGAAAGGCATTGGCCGCCACAACGCAATCCCTGGGTGAGCCCCAAACGGCGCTATTGCGCGAATTGATGAAGGCCGCGCCCGGAGCTGAGCGCCTCTATGAAGCAAGCCAGGTCTATCGGCAATTCGCGGCTCGCCGCGAGCAGTGGGAAAGGCTGACAGAACGCATTCTATCCGTGTTTTCGCTGCGAGAGCTATTGACCGCGGGCGTTGAGTGGAGCCAATTGATGTTGGCCCCGTTAAAGACACGGGACGCCTTGCTGAAAGAGGCAAAAGAAGCCCCCGTTCTCTGGGTTGACGAATCGAACCACACACCGCTATCCGCGCTGAGCCTGATGTCGCGGCATGTCTTTTCGCCCGAAGAGCGCACCGCGCTGCTGGCGGATTTGAGGGAGGCGCTGGCGCCCGCAGCAAGCCCCAATGAAAACAACCCATTCTTCGCATTGGTTTCGAGAGCGAGAGACACGCCATTGGATGAGGAAATGTGCAGGGCTCTGCGAGCCGCAGGCCTATCGCCGTCAACACCGGGCAGGGACGGCGTCAACGCCATTGATTTGGCTCGCGATTGCATCGGAATCGAAGAGGGGATGCAGACGGGCTTTCCTCACAACGCGGGTCGCGAAGATCTTCGAGACTTTTGGGAGAAGGCGTTCGCGCGCTTGGAGCACGAAGATTTGTTGACGCAAATCAACCCAGCGCGCTCAGTCGACACAAAGAAAATCGGCGTTGAATCCTCGGGCGCCATTCCAGTTCGGGCGTCGCGCCGGATATGAGAGCCAAGCCACAAGCGCGGCGCGTCAGCGAGGTCAGACGGAAATAGCCCGCGCCGCCCATTTCAAACTCTGCGCGCGCCTTTTGTTTTGGTTTTTTTGGACGCACGGGAGGTTTTGACGGCCTCCTTGACGGAGTTTTCGTCGGCCGTCGCCGACAGTGGCTCCGCAGACGCGCTTTGCAGCATCGCCTCCTGCATTTCTCGTTTTTCCTGGCTCGCGGCCAACAATTTGGCGGCATGTGGCATGAGCGTTTTCATCGCCGCGAGCGCTGCCTCTTCTGCTGCTTTCAGGCCCCAAACGGAGCACAGGACATCGACCATGCCCCAACGGGAATCAGACGCCGCGAATGCAATCGCCGTCATGCCATCGCCGGAAATGGCCGATGGGTTGAAGGCCCGTGCCACGTCCACGACAAAATCACGAATGTGTTTTGGCATCCGATGGTCCAAATGAAGGGCATAAAACAAAGCGGAGCGTTTTTCGTCGTCAAGCAGGTTGGCGTCAGCCCCTGCCCTCAAAAGCGCTTGGACATTTTGTGTGGCGTCAGACAGCGCCATCCACATGAGAGCGGTGCGCCCCTGCGCATCCACGGCGTTGACGTCAGAAATCGCCAAAACGGCGTCAAAAACTGCCGGATCGGCGTTGAATTGGCAAGCGACGTGCAGCAAAGAATCCGAGTCCTCAATCTGGGTTGGGCAGCCTGCGGCGCGCAGATATTCAAAAATTTCGACGTTGCTGGTGATCGCCGCGGCCAGCCAGCCGTCCTCAGCGCTGACCAAAGAATCCTCGTGCACCGCAAAGCGATTCGGCCGCGAATTCCCGAAGTCAATTTCCTTGCCCGCTCGCGCAAGCGCCGGCAGATTGCAATCGTGAATGGCGGCTGTCGCGACCAACTCCCATTGCTCCTGGGTCAAGTCGCCAGACTCAAGTTCAATGGCCAGTTCAAGCAAAAGCGCCGAGTCGCCAAGATCTTCCGCGGCATGAATCGCCGCTGCCAGAATTCGTTCGCTGGATTTAGGGCACGCATAATCCGCGGCGGCAGCTGATTTTTTCTTTGAAAGTTGGTTTGCCATGCAGTGTCCCGGGAAGGTGATTCAACCGATGGAGAAACGGAAAGAGGAGATTTGCAGTGTATCGCAAAAGGCTTTCCTGCGCCCGTCAAAGAATGCGCTCGGACGGCGGCGTGGCGAGAAAAAGACATCACTTTCCTTCCCCAACGAGAAAGATGTGGCGAAAGCGAGGGCAGGATGGTCGGACACGAATTGGCGGGAGAGCGCGTCTCGCGGAAAGCAATGGCGTTGTGAGCGCCAGTGCCGCGAACGCGAGCAAGCATCCAACCGCCAACCACTTGGCGCCGAGGCGGTTTGCCCCGGAAAAGAACCGCGCGCCATGATGGACACCGCGAGTTGCCCGAGCGATAATAAGCCATCCCTTTTTGCATTATTGAGATCGCCCATGGCTTTGTCCAAACCCGTTGTTCCTCTGTCGCCCCAGCCGCAGGACTCTCTCATGGCGCGCCGTTCGCGCGAAAGGCAGGCGGAGGCGCTCAATCAGTCGACCATGGAAATGTTCAAGGCCCTGGCCGAAAGCAGCCCCGCGGCCGCGGCCATCGCGCGCAATTCCCTGATCGAGACCAATCCGCGGCTGGCGTGGGCGCTCCACGGAATGCTGTCGAAGCATCACGGCGACGAGCCGGGCGCGAGCGTTGAGGCGACCGTGGAAGAGTTGAAGGAGGAGCGCGAAGCCCGGAGTTCATCGCGATCGCGCGACGACTCTCCGTTGGCGGGCAGCTGGGTGGCAATCAGCGCGAAAACCGCGTTGAATCCATCCTCTGCTGCGCGCGCGGCGTTGAAAGAAAAAGATTTGGACGCAAACGGGCGAACGCCGGCGCAGGCCAGCGCGAAAAACGCTTTTGGGGCCCGGACGGCGTTTCGCCTCGGGTTGCGGGCCATATCGCGCAATGAGCGAGACGACGCGTGGCGACGCAGCGCGGACCGGCCCAAAAGCCTCAAAGAGGCAGACGCCGCCCCCATCGACGCCTTGCGGGCGGTGGCGGCCAATGTGTTGCGAGGCCCTTTTTCAGATGGCGATTGCATGGCGTGGCTGCGCGTCGTGGCGTCGGCGGGAAAAACCCGGCCCGAACAAGTGGATTTGACGGAAACGCCGCCCTCCGAGGAAGAAAAAAGGGCGCGGGCTCGGGCTCTGGCGGCCATGATGGAGAACAAGCGATTCACCATGCCAAAGCCCACCCCAAACGAAATCCTTCGCCGCGAGGAATGGCTGGCGACGGTAAGGGCTTTATCGACCGAAAGGCCCGCGGTGGAGGATTTGGAGTTCTGGCTTCGGGAGGCTCTTGCGGCCAAGCGGCCAGCCGTCGCGCGCGCGGTCGCGGACGTTTTGAAGGCTCAGGGCGTTTCGCGCGAGCATGGCTTTGGATTGCACGAGGGCCTGAACTACGGAAAAGGACGCCATCGCGGATGGAGCGACGAGGATTTCCGGCTCGATTGGCGAATCAGCGGCGACAAGGACAACGAAACCCGTCGCCGATTTGGCGACCAACAATTCGAATGGCTCGACGACGAGCTTTGGAAGACCGATTCGGCCAAGCCCGCTCAGTTTTTCGGGGGCAGAAATCCGCGGACCGCGAACACAAGCGCCTTTGTGCGCGCGGGCCCCTTCGCGTTGTCGATGCTGCAGGGCTTGGGATGGGAATGGCTTCGCGACGCGGGGCTTGCGCCCATGCCGGCGGAAATGGGCCTGATCGCGCGCCTCGCGCCACTGGAGGACTACAAAGCGTTGGCGGAATGGATGGCCGAGGAGTTCACTCTCGCGCGCGACACGCAAAAGGCGTTGGAAGCGCAAGAAGCCGCCCAAAAAGAAGCCGCAGAAAAAACGGACGCTCAAAGACACGATTTCCAAGTCCTTCCCGACTTCGCCGGGCAGTGGGGCGGATGGGGCGCCGGAGGCCCGCCCAAGGGCGCTTTGACAGACGACGACATAGCGAATCTGGCGCCGCTTTTTGGCGGCGACCGCGAGCAGTGGCGTTTGACGGCGCGATCTTTGGAGCGCCGAGACAGCATCGATGGCGGCCATCGCGTTGTGGCGGAGTTGACGCGGGGGGCGCGCGGGCCACAAGACGTCTTGGATCGAATGAGGAGGGAGCATCAAAAGTGGCGCGATGCATTGGCGCGCGGAATCAAGCAGAACGCCGTCTTGCGGTCCGAAAAATCGCCCCCAAACGGGGCGGCGGCATGGATTGGATGGCTCGATGAGGCGATTGCGGAAAAAAGCCCGCAGCCTGCGCGGCTGCCCGCGCGCGCCATCGCTCCCTTTGGCGAAGACGTGAATTTTAGGGCGGCCGGCCACAATGAGAAATTCATGACGGCGCAAACGCAAAAAAGCTTCATTGTTGAGATCATTTCGCGCGCATGGCTCAGCGAATGGATCGGGCCCAAAGCATGGGACGGATTTGGCCCGAAAGCGGCGCCGAACGCAGACGGTCTGTGCTTTCCAAAAGAGGCCTGGGAATATGCCCGAAATAGGGCGAAACACGCGCAGAAAGCCCTCCTGGCGCTCGCGGAACACCTGGCTTTCCACCCGGAGCCCGATCATCAACGATTCGCCATCGGCGCCAACGCTTTGAAAAAAGCGCCCAATTTGAATTATTGGGGCGGCCCAAGCGACACGCCAGGGCACGGCCCTTTGCTGTGCGCTTTGCTGCAAGGAAAGAGCTCCCTCGCGGCCGACTGGATCGCAAGCGCGGGCAATTCAAGGCTTGGGCACGCCTGGGGCATCGCCGTCAACGTCCGGCAGTTGGCCGCGAACGGACAATTTCAGGACAAAACGCAAACGCCGCGGCCAGGAGAGCCCTCGGGAGACTGGCCAAGAGACGCTGAGAAGCCGCCATCAATGAAAGAGGCGCACAAGCGTGAGCTGGCGTCTCTGGGCATCGCGGGATTGGCGCTGCTCGCGGGCGCGCCAGAGGTCATCCGCGCGGCCAAGCGACTGCAAAAAGGCGCCATTGAGCGCGATGTCGAGCAATTGAAAATTTGGCGCGAGATGGTGAAAGGAAAAACCACGTCGAACGCCGCGGAAGCCTTGGATCTGGCGCTGTCGCACGCCGAGGCCATGGAGCTGTCAAACATCGCGCTGAAAAAGCCTGCGAAAAAGAAGGCGGCGACAAAAAAAGCTCCTCCCGCGGCGCCCGCGCGACGCAGGCTTTGACAACAACGATTGCCCGAAACACAAGGGGCGCTTTCGCCAATCGATCAGACCCGGCGGGCCAGCCGGGGAGCCCCAGGCGTCGCAATCGCGGGGGTGGCTTGCGCAGAGTCAATTGCGCGTCGAATAGCGTGCGCGTCCGCCTTTGCGCGAAAAGTCTCTTGCCAGCGTTCGACAATCGCTTTCCCTTTGGGCTGAGACGCCAAATCGAAAGCGGTGTCGCCATTCAGTGATTGAAGCAAGGGATTCGCGCCCGCCGCGAGCAAAAGTTCAGCCAGCTCAGAGTGCTTGACCCAGGCGGCGGCTATCAACGCGGTGGTCCCTGTGGCGGCATCCGCGGTGTCAGGATCGGCTCCGGTGTCCAAGGCGAGCTTTGTCGCGCGAAACATGATATCCCGAAAAGCGCCCAAAGAGTCGTCATTGACGCGCGAGAACGCCTCGGCTGCGCCGTCTGCATTGGACGGCGTTAGAATCAGGGAGCAATTCGCCATTTCAATCAGACAGGCAACCACCGTCAACAAAATGGCAGAAGGCCGCTCCGCAGGAGAGAACGGCTCCAGCAACAGATCGAGGCCGCGCGTGAGTTCGGAGAAGCCGTCTTCGGGCGTGCCTCGCTGAGCGTGGCCCATGGCGCGAAGCCATTCCCCCAAAACCGCATGGCGAGAAAACGCAAAATCCGAATCGCCAACGCTGGCGTTGTCCGCGTTTGCTGACCGCGATTGAGGCGGCGACGAGGCCAGAAGGCTGATTGCGTTGGCGCGCAAGGCCGATGCGCCAACTCCGTGGGATTTGGCTTTGCGCAGCCCCCATTGAAGGGCGTCCAGGCGGCCCAAAGAGGCCAACGAACCCAGCGCGACGCCCCAAAAGCGATCGGCGTTGGCCGCCAAATCAAGGCCGTGGACGGCCGCTGCGCCAGAAATTTCCTCAAAAGCCACGTCCAGGCTCTTTCTGGGCTCGGCATTGCGAAGCAGATACGCAGCTGCGTGAAGGCGGTGATGGGAGTCGGGGGGGAAATCGGAATCCGCGGAAAAACTGACGGACAAAAGCGCTGCATTGGCGGCTTCAAGCGGGCAAGGCCAAACGCCATTGGCCCGATCGGACCAAGCGCGCCACATGGAAGATTCACGCCCAATGTCCGCCGCGCGGAACAATCCAGAGGCTTCCACCGCCTCGGCTTGGGCCTCGTGCCAGGGCCAACCCTCATTCAACAAAAAAGGCTCCAAGGCGCGTTGGCGGGAGAACGTTTCAAGCGAAATTTCTTGAAAAGGCCACTCTTTCGCTCCAATCCCTCGCAAAAGAGCGCGAGCCAGGTCTATTCTCGGTTGCGCTCCATTCCGAAAAGCGATTTGCGCGTCACTGTCGAGGAGCGTCTGATCGGTTGCGCCAGAGACGGGAAATTGCGCCGCCAAACCCAAAAAATCCTGTCGAAACAGATCGAATGTGTCTTCAACCAACATGAGAAGGAGCGATTCAAGCTCTTGGGCGCCAACCTCTCTGCGGTCAACCGGCGGAGCGTGCCGCAATCCCGCGGACCCAGAGGCCCAATCGAATTCGGCCAGTTGGCGGGCAAGGGCGTCCGCTTCTCGATCGGAGCGATTTGAAAATTCGTTTTTTTCGTCGCGAATGAAGGCGGCCAACAACATTCCCGCCGGCCGCTTCAACGCCTCCCATGCAGCCGCGACAGAAGGTGGCTCGCCAGGGCTCGGGAGGTTGCCCACAGAGATGGCCAAGGAAGTCGCGGAGGTCTGGTTGTTGAGATTGGCCTGTTGTTCAGACAAAAACCGAGCCGCGTCGAGAGCATCCGCCAAAACGGCCGTGGTTTCCGCGCCGGAAGTGCAAGCCGGGACCGTGCTGACTTCAAGGCGAGTCCGTTCCCGGCTTCGCATATGGGCTGATGACATTTGGGCAGAATCCAGGGGTCAGAATTGGCGTGTTGTGTGGCGCCGGAGGCGCATTGGAGCGTTTCATCGGTTTTGAAATATCAGGTCATTTTATCGCGCCCGCAGCAAGCCGTCCATGTTCGGACGTTCCGTCGGTCAGGCATGGGCCAGGGGTAGGCGTGTCGGGATTTGGAACGCGATTTGGCGTGATTTCAATCGAGCGCGAGAGCGAATGGAGAAGGCCAAGAACGACGGCGTCGCAAAAACGCCGGGTTTTGCGTTGGCGCTCACTGAGGACGGGGCCCTCCCGCGTGCCCTGAAAAATCGCTAAAAGCCTGCGGCCGCGGCCCTTGCGCAGCGTGCGCATTGAGGAGAGCGAGCCAGACTGCCGGCGAGGTCCAAAAAGCCATTTTTTTGTTTTTTTTGGTATAGTAAACACTTGCCAAGATACCGAAG
>Ga0105857_1000632_pt1 | contig 12418 bp, 10 predicted proteins | sample OrgsoiDNA_201061_FD_89682 | JGI IMG/M metagenome (GOLD analysis project Ga0105857, IMG submission 89682) | Permafrost soil microbial communities from the Arctic, to analyse light accelerated degradation of dissolved organic matter (DOM) -... | ecosystem: Environmental > Terrestrial > Soil >...
ACCCGAATTCCGACCACAAGTAGCGGCAGCCCCTGTTACGGCGTCGATGTCCTTGCGGTCCGTGTCATTTCTCTCCGCGCCGCGAGGAACGGGCGACCAGCACCAGCACCATAATCAACACGGCGATCATGAGCAGTTTCACGCGGGCCTCCTTGCGGAGATGGTAGCAATAATCCGAATCGCTTGGAATCGCTTGGAATCGTGTGTCGCTACATACATTTTTTCCCGCCGCGAAGCCTCCCCGTCTGTATTTTCACGGACCTGCCCTAAGCTAGGATGCTAAGTTGAAGCGAGGCTTGAGTGAATAGGCAGATTTTATTAGCGGCTTCGCCGGTAGGGATGCCCAAGGAGTCGGACTTTCAGTTAACTGAATCCCCGATGCCCCATCCGGCGGGTGGTGAGGTTCTGGTTCGAGAACTGTATCTGTCGGTGGATCCTTCCATTAGGGGCAGACTGAGCGGACTTGCGACCTTCGCGAAGAGCGTACATACGGGTGAAGTGATCGTGGGCGGCGCGGTGGGCCAGGTGGTGGAATCGAACGACCCCCGCTTTGCCCCGGGCGACATTGCGGAAGGGATGCTCGGCTGGCAGGAGTACGCTGTTGCGTCGGCTAAGACTCTGCGCAAGGTCGATGGCGGCTGTAATCCCATCACTACCTCGCTCTACGTGCTGGGTCTGCCCGGACTCACCGCCTATTTCGGGCTGCTGGATATCTGCCACCCGCAACCCGGTGAGACCGTCGTAGTCTCCGGTGCGGCGGGCGCCGTGGGATGTCTTGTCGGGCAGATCGCCAAGCTCAAACGGTGCCGCGTGATCGGCATCACGGGCAGCGATCAGAAGGTGGATTTCATCACCCGTGAGCTGGGTTTCGATGGCGGATTCAATTATAAGGACACGCCCGATTTCCACTCCAGGTTGAAAGCGCTGTGCCCCAACGGGGTCGACGTTTATTTTGACAACGTGGGCGGCACGATTACCGATGAAGTAATGCGGCTGATCAGCAACCGCGCGCGGGTCGCGGTATGCGGGCAGATCTCGCAATACAATAGCGCGAATCCGGAGATTGGTCCGCGGTGGCTGGGACAGCTCGTGGCCAAGCAGGCCAGGGTGGAGGGATTTCAGGTGTACCAGTTTGCGGATCGCTTCGAAGCGGCGCTGCACCAGTTGTCCACATGGCTCCGCCAGGGCAAGATCCACTACCGCGAGGAGGTGGTGGTGGGCCTGGAAAACGCGCCCCGGGCCTTCATCGGTATGTTGCAGGGCCGGAACATGGGAAAGCAACTGGTGAAACTCGCGGACTAGCGTCCCATTGCTACAGTTCCGTGACTCCGTTATACTAATAGGCCAGGTGCGCGCCCCCATTAACCAATTTCTGTACTCGCAAGAACCGGAACCCCACCGCGATCGCACCAAACAGCTTTTGCGGAGTCATCCGGAAATGCGCCGGTACATTGGCAAAAACCCGTACACTTCCTTGATCATTCTGGGTTGTGTCGCGCTCCAGGTAAGCGTGGGTTTCCTGGTGAACGGCTGGCCATGGTGGGCGATCGTTCTGGCGTCGGTCTCAATCGGCGCATGCGCCAGCCATGCTCTGTGGACGCTGATTCATGAATGCTCGCACAACTTGATTTTCTCGAAGACTTATCTGAATACTTTGTTCGGCATCATGGCCAATTTACCGCACCTGTTGCCGAGCGCCGTATCCTTCCAGCGCTACCACATGAAGCATCATGCCTTCCAGGGGGTTTACGATCTGGATGCGGACCTGCCAAGTTATTGGGAAGCGCGGCTGGTTGGGAATTCAGCGCTGGGCAAGGCTCTCTGGCTGTTGCTGTTTCCGATTTTTCAGGTAACCCGGCCGCCCCGCTTGAAAGAAATTCGCATGTTCGACCGGTGGATTGTGCTCAACATCGTGGTTCAGTTGGCCTTCGATGCCGCAGTTTACCGGTACATCGGCCCCGGCGCTTTGCTGTACCTTGCGGCATCCTTCTTTTTTTCGGTCGGCTTACATCCTTTAGGAGCCCGCTGGATACAGGAACACTATCTGGTGGCTCCGCCGCAGGAAACTTATAGTTACTACGGCCCGTTCAACAAAGTCGCCTTCAATGTCGGCTACCACAATGAGCACCACGACCTTCCCTCGGTGCCGTGGAACCGTCTTCCGAAAATCCGCAGCGGCGCGCCGGAGATGTACAATTCGCTGGTCTACCACACGTCGTGGACTAAGTTACTGTTTACGTTTCTATTCGATTCCCGCATCAGCCTGTTTTCGCGGCAGGAGCGTATCGAAAGAGGGAGCGTCGCGCTGAACGCCGAAGTGAAGCCGGACATCGATTTCATCAGCAGCCAGACGGCGTGAAGATTTGACCGGAGACACATGGACCTTAACGGCAAGAAGATCGCAATTCTGGTGGACAACCTGTACCAGGAAATGGAAGTCTGGTACCCGCTGCTCCGCTTTCAGGAGGCCGGCGCCGCGGTAATCACGGTCGGCGCCAAAGCAGGCGAGACCTACACCAGCAAGCTTGGCTACCCCGTGAAGTGCCAGCTTTCCTACGATGACGCCAGGGTTGCCGATTTCGATGGCGTGGTGGTGCCCGGCGGCTATGCGCCGGACCATATCCGCCGCCATTCGAAGGCCAACCAGTTCGTGCGGGAAATGGATGCGCAGGGCAAACTCGTGGCCGCCATCTGTCACGGCCCCTGGGTGCTGTGCTCCGCCGGCGGCATGCTCAAGAATCGCAAGGCAACCAGTTTCTTTGCGATCAAAGACGACGTCGTGAACGCGGGCGCGCATTGGGTGGACGCCGAAGTGGTAGTGGACAACAATCTGGTTACCAGCCGCAAGCCGGAAGACTTGCCGGCCTTCTGCAAAGCGTCTATCCAGGTGTTGGCGGGCGTTCTGGTTTAGTCTATTTCACGTCGGCGGCGGGCCTGGTGAATCTTGCATCATCGACGGGAACGTTGGTCTTCGCGTCCGAGATCTGAATCGTGAAACGCCCATTGGGCCGCGCCAGAGTCCAGCGGAACGGAATCTTTACGCCATCGACGGCCCGATAATCGGCGTAGTCGATCTGCGTCGGATTCCGGCCGAGCGGCGTTTCGGCATAGCGCACCATGCGCAGCAGGAGTCCTGAGTTGCTGTCGAAGTATAGCCGGACCGGCGGGCGGCCGGGCCCCGTGCCGATCAACGTCTCGCACGGGACACCTGCGATCTCTTCGGGTCGGCCGCGGCGCAGTTGCGTGAAAATTTCCTTCAGGCGCAGTGCCAGATAAAACTCGGCGTCAAGGCTGGCGGCCCCGGATTCGGCGGCGGACATCTCTCGCGCCGGCCGTCCCGCGTTGCCCATCCAGCCCGCGGTCCCGTCAAAAGCAGTGAAGCTTTCGGTGTTGGACATGTGAGTGATGGAGACGCGCTTGTTGGGCGCCTTGGTGACGACATCGATGGGCGTCTCATTTCCGCCCGCCATCCCGCCAACCAGGATCTTGCCCGTCAGGACGCGGCTCGATATCTTCCCGATCGCATCGGCGCCGCCCAAGGCGGTCACATATTTTTCGACAAGTGCGTCCACGGTGGCGGCGCCGGCAGGCGGGCCGATGGCCGGCACGGAACGCGGGGGCGCATCGGACTCGATCACGGGTGGCACGTTCACCGGACGCGTGGAACCGCGGTGGCAGGAGTAGCAGGTCACTTGCAACTGGCCCCGGAAGCTGTCCTTGTTAATCGCCGCCGTCATGGCCATCATATTCCGGGCGGTCTTCTTGGCCGGCTTGTCGTCGAGGTCCATCTGGCCTTGCACGTGACAGAACGTGCACTCGACACCGAGAGAGGACGCGATGAACTGCATCGAGGGCCCCACCTGGTCGGCCGCCGTTCCTTTCAGTTGAATGATGTTCTTGAAGGATTGTTCCGCGGTCTTGGGCTCGACAGCCTGGCCATGCAGAGATTGCGCTAAGGCCGCGGCGGCAGCGAAAATCGTTCCGAAAAGTCTCCGGGCCGGAACTTGGCGTGTGGTTTGAGCGTGCATTCGAAGGGGGCCCCCTGTTCTGATGGATTGTACCAATCTATCAGGCTGCCGGGAACCCCACTTCCCTACTGAACCGCCAACGAATAGCCGGCGGAGCAGTATTGCTGAGAGCCGGTGGTGGCGCAGATAATTAGCGGCGTAGTTCCGGGCGGCAGTCCGCTGGGAACCGCAACGTTGACCTGTTGCACGCCCGGAACCGTGGGAGCGTCGGCCGCATAGAGCGGCGCCAGGTTTGCCCGATCGCCAATCTGGACGGAGACCGTGGCGCCCTCCGGGATCCCCGTTGCAAAGATCTGCAGAATGCTCCCGGACGGGGCGGCGCCGGCGGACGTGTTCTCCGAATTATCCTGATTGAGCACGCCATGAGCGAAGATCGAGGGCCACGCCGGCGAGAGCGCCACCGTCATGGGCGCGCTGCTGGAGCCGTCAACCGTCACCACCATCGTGGCGGAGGTCTTGGACCCCAGAACCGCCGGAACCTGGAAGTTGATCTGGCCGGCGCCGGTATAAAGCAGCGCAGCGGGGTTGCCATCGAATGTGACGGCCACGTTCTTGCCCGCCAGATTGGAACCGATCAGGGTGCCGAGCGACCCGGAAACCAACGGAGTCGCCATGAAAGTGGCGGCGTTCACCACCTGGGTCACCGTCACCGCCGGAATAGCCGGTAGCGGGGGTGGCGGAGGGGTTGGGGGCGCCGCTTGCACCGTCAAGGTCACCGGGACGGTTTGACTGCCGGCGGATCCGGCATTCACCGTGATGCTGGCGTGGTAGGCGCCGGGCGCCAGGTTTTGCGACTGGGCCGAGACGCGGAGGCGGGTATCGTTCTGACCGGACGAACTATCGAGGGTCAGCCAGCCGGAACCAGAAGCGTAAGAAATTACCGCGCTCCAGTCCAGAATTCCGCCGGCTCCATTCCGGATGGAAATATAGATTGGCAAGCTGGTCATGGTGCTGCCGGTGGCGGTGAATTGAATCGGCGCGGTGTCCACCATGAGCCTCGGGAAGTAACTGGCCTGGCAATCGCCGAGCGCGTTGCAATCGGAAGGCGGAGTCACATCGGCGAAGCGTGGAATGGCCGCGCTGACGGATGCGTTCGACACCGTGGAAACCGGCGCCAGCTCAATACTCTCCTGGGCGACGGCCGTGGCGGTGACTCCAGATAGCCCGATGAAGGTGGGGAACTGAGCGGTCTGCTGCACCGCGGGGTTGGCGTCGGCGACTTCGTAAACGGCGAAGCCCGCGCCATCCGAAAGCGGCACTTCGCTGGCCGAAGTCAATGTCACGGGGGCGCTGCCCGCGGGCGGGGAAACCGCGAATCCGCCGGCGCCGGACGAGTCGGCGCCCGGAACGCGGACCAGCAAAAGGGCGCCACTGCCGGGAACATACTGTCCGGGCGCAGGCGATCCTCCGAGATCGCCCGCGGCCGTGGGGACAAGGGCGTCGGCGCCCGCTACCATATCGGGAAGGAAGAGGTGCGCATTGGCCGGGAAGCCCGAGTACTTCACCAGAAAACGCGTGCCGGTATCGGCGCCGGGAGCCCGCGTCTCAAAAGCGGATGCGAAGCCTTCGGTGACGCGCGTGGACACGAACTTGGTTCCCGCGGCAAAGAGTTCGGGGACGCCGATGATGGCAGGAAGGGGCGAGCCCGAACAGTTAATCGAATTACTGGAGAAACTGGCTTGAAGACCGATCTGGGGAAAAGCGACGGTTACTTGCGCCTGGTCAACAAGGAAAATCGAGGAAATAAGTGCCGTAACCGGCGGCGGCGTCAGAAGCCCTAGTTGGTTCGCGTTGGCGCGAATGCCCGAGATCTTAAGACTGAAATTTCCCGTGGCCGGGACCGTGAGGGTGACGCCGTTGAAGGCGATCATTTGGTTAGTGACCTGACCGGCGATGGCGGTAGCTACAAGACCGCTGCCGGAATCGACAGAGACGACGGCGTCGCGAGTCAGGTTGTTGGAGTCGACCCGGTTGGTGACGTTCACCGGGAAGAATAGGGTCAGATTGCCGGATAACACTGTCCCGGGATTGAAGCCGGAGCATTGGAGCTCAATATCTCCCAGCCGTTCCGTGAGGCCTTCGGAGCGCACCTGAACCGGTACGCCGAGGACCCCGCATTGGCCGGAAGAGGGCAGTGCTTGGGCAGAAGCCGCGCAAATTGTAAGCGAAATTACAGTAAGCAGCGAGAAAGAGTGCTTACCAGTCCGAATAGGCGCTTCCATCTAAGCTCATCTTATCAGATGAGCTCTTTACGTCAAATATGCCGGGTTCGGACTGGTTGATGCTTTGGCTGGCGTCTTCCATGATGGTGCGCCAACCCTGGCTGCTGCCGGTCATGGGGTCGACGGGGATTTGCCGGAGGTAGCCATCGGAAACCAGATCCTCCAGCCTTGCCGGGGCCTTCTGCTTATCGTACGTGTAGTTGTCGATGACCGTACGCATCGTGAACAGGTTGTTCTTGAGCACGCTTTCTTTGGCGCGCACGATGGAGCGATTGTAGATCGGGATGGCCATCGAGATAAGGATCACGATGATGCTGACCACCACCATGATTTCGACGAAGGTGAAGCCGCGAAGGCGCTTCAACCTGCCACGGCAATTCCATTTACCACTCGGAGTACTGAGTTCCATCGCCTGCCTTTTCAGTTGTTTTGCTGTAAACGTCAAAGACGCATTGGCCGCCCCAACTCGCGGACTTGGGGTCGTCCTGATCGCTGCGCATTCCCCATTCGGCTTTGCCGGTGAACGGGTCCACCGGAATTCGCCTCAGAAAGCGCATTTTCTTGCCGTCGGGCCCGGGCAGCTTCACGCCTTCCACAAGGACGTCCAGCGTCTCGGGCCAATTGTTGGTTCCCTGCTTCTGGGGGCCGAGGTAGCCCAGGTCGGCGTAATCCTTGTATTTATCGATGGCCTGGTGCATTTCCTTCAGGGCCTGGCGCAGATCGCGCTCGCGTACCACCCGCACTTTGGAGCGGGCCAGCGGCACGGCCATGGTGCTGAGAATCATCATGATGGTGAAGGCCACGATCAGCTCCACCAGGGTGAGCCCTTTCCGATTTCGGCGTATTGTTCCTAAGCTCATATACTTAACTTCACTCTATTTGACGGTCACGGTGATTGTCGGGGTTCCGGATGCAATCACCTGCCCCTGCGTGTTGAGCACGCTGAGGTTGGGTATGGAGATGGTGGTTGTGCCCTTGCTCAATCCCTGGAGGTTAATGGTGGCCAGCACTCCGGATCCGTTGGCGCCCGGCGTGCCAGGCAGCCGGTTCAGGTTGATGATGGCGGCGCCGGCATCGTTCTGGATGTTCTTGGTGAAGACGGGAACCTGGCCATCGCTCGCGAAGAAGTCGCCGCGCCCGACGTCATTGAGCTTGACAACCTTGGGGTCAAACCGCAACTGCAGCGGAGAGGAGGCCACATCGCTTCCGTTTTCGATCACCAGAGCGACCGTGACGAGGCCCTGGACGCTGGTTACGGCCTGTTCGGGCAGGAAGTGCACCCTGGCCGCCTTGCCGACGGGAACCGACGGCTTGTCGGCCGGTTTAGCCGCGTCCGCGATGGGAGGAGCCGTCGCCGGAGGCATACCGGGTTGCGGCGAACCAATTTGAGGCACTCCGGGCGTCGGCATGGCAGGGGTGACGGGGGGCCCCACATAGACAGAGTTGGTTGGTTGAGCGGTGGCGCTATCGGCCGCCGCGGCAGCCAGAGGCGCATCGGCAGGCGGCTCATCCCTCTTGGGCGCTGCCGCCGGTGCCTCGCTCGGCTTGCGGCTGTAGCTCAAGTGGACCGATGCCTGATTGCCGACCGCGATGCCTCGAAGATTCTCTTCGGTGAACTCGGGCCGCCGCACCACGTGGGGAATCAGGGCGATCATGAGCTCACTGCGCTCCCGGTCAATGCTTTCGCCGCTGAACAGACGGCCCAGCAACGGGATGCTGGCGAGCCCGGGAATGCCGGTCTTGGACTTGCTGTCCTGGTACTTGGTGAGCCCGCCCAGAAGATTGACCTCGCCTTCCCGCATGCGAACCTTGTGCGACACTTTACGCTGTCCGATGATGGGCTGGTCGATGCCCCCCAGATTGACGTGACCGTTCACGCTGTTGATATCCAGATCCACTTCGAGCGAGACATCGCCGTTGTCGTGTACACGTGCCAACAGGTCCACGTTGACGCCGGTGTCGATGTAAGTGAACTGCGTATTGACCAGCGGGTTGATGCCGACGCCGCCGATGCCCGGCTGAAAACTGCCGGTGGCGGTGGGTACGCGGTCGCCGATCTTGAGAGTGGCTTTGATATTGTCCACCGTGCGGATCTGCGGCGACTGCAGCACCTTGGTGTTGGCATCGCTCAAAACCGCCTGGAGCACCGCGCCCGGCAACACGGTGGACCAGTCCTTCTCATTCAACTGGCCAATATTGGAGAGCGGGATGGAACTGCCGGTGGTGGTGGATGTGGAAGTGGTAGTAGTGGGGGTAGTGGTCGCGACGGGTGTGGTGGTGGATGTGCCGGTGGAAGTAACGCCGGTGGTAGTACTGGCCGTGCCCGTGCCGGTTGTGACCGACTGAATAATGGACCGCGGGGTGAAGCTGACGGGCATGTTGAGGCCCGTGGAAGCGAGCGCGGCGGTGAGCTGGCGAGTGTAGACGGTGCTGGCTTCCATCACGATGATGTCCACCACCACTTCGCTCTTGGGCTTATCCAGATCGTGGAGAATCTTTTCGGCCAGCGCAATCTGGTCGGCGCTTCCCTTGGCGATGATGGCGTTTTGCGAGTTATACGGGAAGAAGCGCTGAATGTCGGCGACCGAGCGGACGGCGTTGACGATTTCCTGGAGTTCCTGCGGCGTATTCACGTTGGAGAGGTAGAAGACTTTGGCCACCTGCTCCTCATAGTCGCGCCGCTTGTTGGGGTTGTCCATGGTGATGAAGATGGTGTTGGGCGAGAGCGGCTTCCAGTAGGACTTGGTGATGACGGCCAGGTAGTCCAGCGCCTCTTCCAGGGTGGAATTGTCGAACTCCACCGGCACGTTGGTGCGGACCGGGGCTTGATATTCCGGATCCCACAGCACATTCAGACCGGCCAGTTTAGCCACGGTTTCAAAGAGCAGTTTCGGCTGGCCGCTCATTTTGAGCCGGATGGGATCGGGGTTGAGCGGCTTGAGGTCGGGAACCGGCAGGATGCGGTCGATGCGATCGTTAGCTTCCTTCTTGGCCCGCTCGGCGGGAGTGAGCGCCCGCTCTTCGGGAGGGGATTCTTTGCCCGATTCCTGCACCTTTTTGCGCTCGACTTCGATCATTTCCCTGGTGCGGCGCAGGTCCTGTTCGGCGGCGGCGGAGCTGGGGTTGATGGCATAGGCGCGCTGGAATTCAAGGAGCGCTTCACCCAGCATGCCCCGGTTGCGGAGTTTCGTGCCTTTGTCGATGTGCGACTGGGCCGTCTGAAAGCGGGCCTTATCGGAGGCCATCTGGTAAACGATGTCGGAGGGGTCTTCAGCGAAGGCTTTCTCATAGGCATCGAGGGCCTGGTCCCATTCCTTCCTGGTCTCGTGCGAACGGCCCTCGGAAAGGAACTTGTCTCCCTTACGGGTCCTAGCCTCTAGCGGGAGCATTGGCCCCATCATCGTGGCGATTGCCACGACCGCTGTCAAGCGATTAAAAAAATGCATAATTCGGCGCCTGTCGGCCTCCAGTGGGCCCTATGATAAGATGAAATTGCGATTTCCCGGACCGGGATCATCTAAAGTTATTGACGACGTTAGGCTTCCGCGCGTTTAGGTCAAAAAACACGCTGCGGGCAGAGGCCGGAATTGGCTGACAAAAACATCGGGCTCAAGATCCTGAGCGACAACCGGAAGGCAAGCCACAACTACTTCCTGCTGGACCGGTTTGAGGCTGGGATTGTCCTCACCGGCACCGAGGTTAAGTCGGCGAAGGAGGGCCAGATGCAGCTCAAGGAGGCTTACGCCGCGGTCCTGAATAACGAGGCGTGGCTGATCAACGCGCACATCAGCCAGTACTCGCACGGAAACCGGGAGAACCACCCGCCGGTGAGGAACCGGAAACTGCTTTTGCACCGCAGGGAGATTGACAAGCTGCTGGTGCAAACGCGGGAGAAGGGGCTGGCGCTGATCCCGACCAAGATCTACCTGAAGAAGGGGCGGATCAAGTGCGAAGTAGCGGTAGCTAAAGGGAAGAAAATGCACGACAAGCGGGAGACTGAGCGGGCCAAGACGGCGGAGGCTGAGGCGCGGGCGGAGATGCGGCGCCGGGCGTAAGCCACGAAACCGTGGACATGGAAGCGAAGCGGCAGTACCGGGTCCTTCTGGTAGCGATCTGGCTGGCTTTTCTCTCACGCGGACTTTTCTATTGCGTGCAGCAGCCGATGTGGGAGGGGTATGACGAGTGGGCGCACTTTGCTTTCGTTCAGCACATTGCTGAACTTGGTACGCTTCCTTCCAGAGCCGACCTTGTGTCACCCGAGGTGCAACGGTCGCTTCACTTGGCGCCGTTGTCCCTGGCGGCAGCCAAAGTCGCACCCGGCACGATCACCCACGACTCATTCTGGCGGTTAGCCCCCGGGGAGCGGCGGCGCCGGGAGGAAGGCCTTCGGCGACTAAACTTCACCGAGTCCGGCGCAGGTTACCCGAGCCTACCCGCCAGGCAGTATGAAGCCCAACAGCCCCCTCTCTATTACCTGGTACTCACGCCTCCGTACTTGATGGTCAAGCGCGTGTCTTTGCCGGCACAGGTTTTGGCGCTTCGGGTATGCAGCGTCGTCATTGCGTCGAGCGTGGTTTTCGTTGGATACGCGATCGCCCTGTACGCTATGCGCGACCGAGCCATGGCCCTACTCGTCACGGTCCTGCTCGCGTGCCTTCCCGGGCTGTTTATTAATGTTTGCAGGATCGGCAACGAAAGCCTGTCGATTGCGCTCACATCCGCCGTGATCTTATTTTCTCTCAAAGTCTGCAGGCGCCGATCGGCGGCGCTCGATTGGTTCCTGTTGGGTACGCTTACAGGAGCCGCTCTATTGACAAAAGCGTACAACTTTTCGTTGGTCCCGCTGCTAGCTGTGGTCGCGCTGATTCGGGCATTCAGGTACCCGAAGTCATGGAAGCTAACTGCCGTCTGGTGTGGAACTGCCTACGTTGCAGCCACGGCAACCGCGGGATGGTGGTATTGGCGGAATTGGATTGCCACCGGAACCCTGTCAGGCGAGCAACTGGATGTTGCCGCGGCCGGTTTCTCGATCGCGCAGAAGCTATCGGGCGCATATCGGATGGACTGGCGTGCCGTTGTGGACGCCGCCGCCTTCTCGCATATTTGGTTGGGCGGCTGGAGTTTCCTGGTGGTACGCAGTTGGATGTACCGCGTGTGCGAATTCGTTGCGGTGTTCGCCGCAATAGGTTTGTCGATGTATCTGGTCAAAACGGTTCTCAGCCCGAGGCCGGAACGTATTCTCCGAGTTGTGGGACGGCCTCCCGCCGTGCTGGCGATGGCCTACATACTGATGTGTTTTGCCGTGGCATACCATTCGCTCGTCACATTCCTGGCACATCACATCAGCACAGCGCTCGGGTGGTATCTCTACTCCGTAGTTGTACCCGAAATAGTTCTGTTGGGGTTAGGGTTCACGGGGCTCGTCGGAAAGAAGCGGTCGCAATTCGCTATGGCGTCTGTCTGTCTCATGTCAATTGCGCTGGACCTTTACACCGTTCATTTCCTGCTGATGCCTTACTACGCGGGCATGATCGGCCATCGGGCGTCGGGCTCATTGGAAGTCTTCCGCGTCCGGACGTTGCTAAGCCAGATGGGGGCGTTGTTTCGGGGATTGTCGATCAATGAAGCCACGATTGTCGGTCCGGGCGCCGTCGCGGCGATCTGGGGCGCATACGTGTGTTCGACTCTCGGGCTTGCGTCGATCGCGGTCTTTATCGCTTATTGCCGGCGAAACCATGGAGCCCGCTAGAGCGGTCGCGGTATTCAAAGCCTTGCCCGTTCCGCGCACACCTCCTGGATTCCGCGCAGCAGGGCCTGCAGGTTGACGCGCTTGGTGACCACCAGATCCATTCCCGCGGCCAGGCACTGGTCGTGCTGGGACTGGGAGGTGTGAGCCGTCAGTGCAACGATCGGGGTACGGCTTTCGCTTCCGCTTCCCCGGCGGCTGGTCTCTTCGCGCCGAATCAACGCGGTGGCTTCGAGTCCGTCCATCTCGGGCATCTGCACGTCCATCAGGATTAGGTCGAAGCGCGAGCGGAGGAAATGCCGGTAGGCCTCTTTGCCGTTCGCGGCCAGAGTGATGCTCCAGCCCTGGCGGCGCAGCAGGGACGAGATCACTTTCTGATTGATAAGGTTATCTTCGGCGACCAGCACTTCGAGGCTCGACAG
>Ga0105857_1000639_pt1 | contig 12343 bp, 6 predicted proteins | sample OrgsoiDNA_201061_FD_89682 | JGI IMG/M metagenome (GOLD analysis project Ga0105857, IMG submission 89682) | Permafrost soil microbial communities from the Arctic, to analyse light accelerated degradation of dissolved organic matter (DOM) -... | ecosystem: Environmental > Terrestrial > Soil >...
ATCCGGTAAAGTTCCTTAAAACTGCAAAGTCATTAGGTGCACCTGTTGATATAATTCAGGAAACGGCAGATTTGTCAAAGTATAAATTTGTAATCGTTCCGGCTTATGAAATGGTTGATTCTGCACTTGTAAAAAAATGGAATGACTACGTAGAAAAAGGCGGGAATCTAATTATCACCTGCCGTACCGGTACCAAAGATCGCCTGGGCCATTTTTGGGAGGGAGAAACTGCCGCGCCTATTGCAAACCTGATTGGCGCACACATAAATGGAACAGATATGCTCTCATCTTATGGTAAAGGCGATATACTGATGAATCTGAATCATTATTCATGGCATAGTTGGGCAGATTTGCTTGTGCCGGATAATACAACTGAGGTGCTGGCTACCTACAATAATCAGTTTTATAAGGGCAAAGCCGCTGTTGTAAAGCACCACATCGGTAAAGGTTGCGTAACCTATATAGGCGTAGATACAGATGATTCGAAATTAGAAAAGGATTTATTGAGCCAGATTTATAAGGACGCCGGTGCAACAACGGAGGATTACCCTCCCGGGGTCTTTATTTATTGGCGCGATGGTTTTTATACAGCATTAAATTATTCGTCAGAAAATTACACGGTAAATCTGGCAGGGGCTGCAAAAATTTTAATAGGTGAAAAAATGTTAAGGCCTTCGGGTGTGTTGGTATGGACAGAATAATTTATAAAAAGTAAAGGCATTTTTTAAGTTTAATTCCATTATAAAAATTTATATCATATCTCGAATGAACTTGTTATTACTTATAGCTATCCTAATACTTGCATTAGCAATAAGTACATTAGTGGTTTTATTTGCTGTTAAATTGCTTCCAAAAGATCATAACAGGCATGATAAATATTAATAAAACCCATTAAAATAATACGTGATTTTTTAACATTTTAAACAGGCTCTAAATAGACAAATGAAAAAAATAATTTTGGTATTCGTGATTTCACAGTTGGTTTTTTTGGCAAATGTAAACGGCCAAAGAACGATCAATGTGGACTTTAACAAAAGCTCGGGTAAACTTAATCCCATGTTTAATATGTGCGTAGGTGCAGGCCGGGCAAATGAAGGGCTACGTGCCGACTGGCAGCAACAGTTGGCATATGTAAAAAAGCAATGCGGCTTTCAGTATATCCGGATGCATGGACTACTCACTGATGACATGGCGGTATATACCGAAGACGCTAAAGGAAACCCTCAATATAATTATATGTACATAGATGCCTTGTTTGATTTTCTGCACAGCATTGGTATGAAACCTTTTGTAGAATTAGGTTTTATGCCTAATGCATTAGCAAGTGGCAGTCAAACAATCTTTTGGTGGCGTGGTAATGTTACACCGCCAAAAGATTATAACAAATGGCAGGCCCTCATTAGCAGCCTTGTTCAGCATTTTACAGAACGGTATGGTGCCGACGAAGTAAAGACCTGGTATTTTGAAGTATGGAATGAACCTAACTTGTCTCCCGGTTTCTGGACCGGAACGCAGGCAGATTATTTCAAATTATACGATTATTCTGCAAAGGCGGTAAAAAGCGTAAACCCGGCATATAAGGTAGGCGGGCCGGGTACTGCCGGTGCGGCATGGGTTCCTGAGATGATCAATCATTGCAGTAAAAATAATGTTCCCATCGACTTCATCAGCACACACTCTTATGGTGTGAAGCAGGGTTTTCTGGACGAGTATGGCAATTCTGGTACCGTATTAAGTAAAGATCCATTGGCAGTGAGTGGCGATGTATTGAATTCCCGTAAGCAAATTTCTCAATCAGCGATACCCAATCTGGAACTGCATTATACAGAATGGAGCTCATCATACACACCGGCAGATCCGGTGCACGACAGCTATCAGGAAGCAGCCTATATTTTAGAAAAAATAAAACAAGTGGGTAGTGCGGCCAACTCTATGTCGTACTGGGTTTTCACCGATATTTTTGAAGAACCCGGTCCCCGGTTTACACCTTTTCATGGTGGCTTTGGTTTACTGAACATTCAAGGCATAAATAAGCCGGCTTTTTATTCTTATCAATTTATGAATAAGCTGGGACGCACTGAATTAGCCAATACCGATACACGTTCATGGGTTTGCAAAAACGATAAAGGGGATATCCAGGCACTATTGTGGGACTATACCTATACTTTACCAGATTCTGTCAATAATCAATCGTATTATATTAAGGACTTGCCGGCCAAATCAAAAGGCAAAGTGAAAATAAATCTATCGCATGTACCTGCCGGAAAATACACTATGGAAATCTATAAAGTTGGTTACAGGGTAAATGATGCCTATACAAGCTATTTGGATTTGGGCAGGCCAGGGCAGCTAAACAGGCATCAAGTTGAAAAATTAAAAACACAAAATGGATCCCCTGTGGCAAAACAGGGAATTGAAGTAAAGCCGAACTCAGCGTATTCCCGTGAATTTGATATCCGGGAAAATGATGTTGTTCTGATCAATCTAATTAAACGTTAACCGATGAATTTTTTGATATCAAAGTTGAAAATAATGATGAAGACATGCTGCTGCGTGCTTTTTTTTACACTGCTGGCAGTAGGAATGGCAAATGCACAGCATATGCTGAATGATAACGACCAAAAAGAAAAAATCCGCTCCCTGATCAGCCAGATGACTCTGAAGGAAAAGGTTAGCCTGCTGCATGCGAATTCTAAATTTTATGTATCCGGTATAAAAAGATTAGGTATCCCTGAATGGGCATTGAGTGACGGGCCCCACGGAGTACGTGCTGAAATTAACAGGCACGACTGGGCCTACTCTGGCTGGACCACTGATTCGGCTACCTGCTTCCCCCCGGGTACTGCTCTTGCCGCAACCTGGAATCCGGAACTGGCCTATAAGCAGGGCCTTGTATTGGGAGAAGAAGCCCGGTTTCGAAAAAAAGATGTTTTACTGGGCCCCGGTATCAATATTATTCGTTCTCCCCTTTGTGGCCGAAACTTCGAATACATGAGCGAGGACCCTTTTCTCATTTCAAAAATGGCCGTTAGTTATATTAAAGCACTCCAATCAAAAGATGTGGCTGTAAGTGTAAAACATTGGTTAGCTAATAATCAAGAAACGCATCGTGATTCTATCGATGTATATATGAGTGAAAGGGCTTTACGTGAGATTTATTTACCGGGTTTCAAAGCCGCTGTTACTGAAGGCGGGGCTTATACCGTTATGGCTGCTTACAATAAATTCAGGGGCGATTGGTGTTCGGAAAACGAATACCTCAACAGGCAAATCCTTCGGAAAGAATTTGGATTTAAAGGTGTATTAATGACCGATTGGGCCGCAGCGCATACCACGGTAAAGGCAGCATTAAGCGGGCTTGATCTGGAAATGGGGACCGATAAAAATGATTACAACGAATGGTATTTTGCCGATCCGTTAATAAAAGCCGTAGAAGAAGGAAAAGTGCCAATATCGGTGGTTGATGAAAAAGTAGCGGATGTGTTGCGCGTCATGTTCAAAACAAAAATGTTTGATGAAAGTAGCCGGGAAAAGGGTAAAATGAATACCCCGGAGCATCAAAAGGCAGCCTACAATTCAGCGACAGAAGCCGCGGTATTACTTCAAAACAAAGGCAACTTCCTTCCGATCGATTTCAATAAAATAAAATCGGTTGCTATTATCGGTGATAATGCCACCAGGAAACATTGCGGAGCGGGGCTTAGCTCCGAAATAAAAGCATTATACGAAATAACTCCGTTGCAGGCAATTAAGCAAAAGTTTGGGACTACTGTAAAAATAAATTTTGCTCAGGGGTATGAAAAACAATCCGCTTTCAAAGAAGGCAGCAACGCTGGTCAGTCAAATTCAGATAAAGTCGATTGGAAATTAATTCAGGAGGCTGTAAAAGTTGCCAGAGAATCAGAAGTGGTTATCATTTTCGGAGGTTTAAACCATGATTTTGATACGGAATCATTTGACAGACAAAACATGGACTTGCCTTATGGACAGGAGGTTTTGATCCAGGAAGTGGCAAAAGCAAATCCGAACACTGCTGTAGTAATGGTAGCCGGTTCTCCTGTAAAATTAGCCGGTATTGTTAACCGGGTTCCTGCTATTTTATGGTCATGGTATGGCGGTATGGAAGCCGGCAATGCGGTGGCAGATATACTAAGCGGCAAAGTGAATCCATCCGGCAAATTACCTGTCACACTGCCTGTAACGCTTGATCAGTCGCCGGCCCACGCTTTGGGTAATTTCCCAGGAAGAGATCTGAAAGTAAATTACGAGGAGGATATTTTGGTGGGGTATCGCTGGTTTGATACTAAAAGGATTCAGCCCCAATTCCCTTTTGGATACGGGCTCTCTTATACAGGTTTTATACTCAGTAGTTTTTCGACAGACAAGAATATCTATGATAAGGATGATATCATTCATGTAAAATTCGTAATTAAAAATACGGGTGCCCGTTACGGGGCCGAGGTTGTGCAATTGTATGTAAGCGATCCTGTGAGTTCGGTTTTGCATCCTGAAAAAGAACTAAAAGCTTTCGGAAAAGTTTTTCTGCAACCAGGCGAGACGAAAACAGTCGAACTGCATGTAAAGGTTAGCGATTTGGCTTTTTATGACGAAACAAAGAAAGCATGGAATGTTGAAGCCGGCCAATTTGCTTTGCAATTAGGTAATTCATCACGTAATATTTCTAAAACAGTAAAAATTTCAGTTAAATAAACGCATTTCAGAAACCGAATGGGTTTCAATAAACGGGGTAAAGGTTTATGAAAAATCTGTAAAATAGAACACAGGCCATCCTGAATACCGATACTCAAAAATAGCTTCAAACTATGAAAATAAGAATCAAAAAGCTTTTGATAGTTTCAACACTCTTACTTGCCGTGTTGTCGGTTAAAGCTCAAACATTATACGTTGGTACCAATTATCACCCTCATGATGATAAAGATCCGGAAAAAATAAAAAAAGATATCGAGTTGATGAAGGCTGCCGGATTCAAAGTAGTTCGGATGGGCCATTTAGCTTGGGACAGTTATGAACCTTCTGAAGGTAAGTTCGATTTTCAATGGTTTGATGGAGTGATGGACATGATGAATAAGGCAGGGATCAAGGTGATCCTTGATATAGCTATTCGTCCGGCACCAATTTGGTTACACCATAAGTATCCCTCAATTGATGTGACCAGCCCCGGTGGCGTTGCGCAATACCCAAACCATCGCTACATGGATGATATGGGTGATCCAATGTATCAAAAATATGCTGTACGCTATGCAGATACACTTACAAAACATTATGCCAAACATCCGGCTCTCTTAGCTTTTGGTATTGATAATGAACCTGGCGACGGCCCTATTTCATATTCGGAAACGGCGAGAAAACGGTTCGTTGTTTGGTTAACGAAAAAGTATTCAAACATTGATAATTTTAACAAAGCCTGGGCTACACAACGCTGGTCCAGAAGGATTAATGAATTTGATGAAGTTGGACTACCCGTAACGGGCGAAAAAAATGGTGCCCCAGAGAAAATATTAGATTTCAGGCGTTTTATTTCAGACGAAGTCAACCAGATCTTATTCAAAGTGCTCGACAAGGTTGATACAAATGCCCCCGGGGTATTGACCAATACCAATGCCTGGTACTTCAGTTCGATGAGATATTTTGATTATTCTGAAGTTGCCTATTCCGGCAAAATGGCCCGTGAAGGTTGTGGCTACTATCCCGGAAACTCATTAACCACAAATTGGGGTGTGATGAACGCGAATTTTGTAATTTCCCGTAACCAGTTTGAAAGCACAAACCCTTTCTGGTGCAGTGAGTTTACCACAATGACGGCGGTGCCCAACTCGATCAGAAAATCGGCCTATGCCACGCTGATGTACGGCAATCAAATGGTTTGCGGATGGACCTGGCAAAGTATGTGGTCAGGCGAAGAGCAATATCTGGAAGGCATGCTCGATTGGGACGGAATTCCTAACCGTAAATATGAGGAGTACAAAAAGATAGCCACCGAGTTTAAAAAGATCGAAAAATTCTTTCCTTATAAACTTAGCCCGGAGGTTGGCTTAGCATTCTCCTTCCCAAGTCAGATAGCCAGCAATTATTTTCCCGAGCAGCAGGACCAACAGTTACAAACCTGTTGGAATTTGTTTCATTACCGCAATATGGATTCCCGTGTTGTTGAGATCAGCAAAAGCTCATTAAACTATAAATTACTATTTGTGCCGGGTATAACTGTAATGGATGAAACGACTGCCAATAAAATTCGGGATTTTGTAAAAAATGGCGGAACCGTTGTTATGACCAGTAATTCTGCAGTGGTTGATGAAACCGGGAAGGTATTTGCGTCTACACGCCCGGGGCGTGTAGACGATGTGTTCGGAATACGAATTGCAAGCTATGAGGAAACAGAAACGATGAACGAAATATCCCGCAAGTCGTTGAGGGGCAAAAAAATAGAATTGAACTATAAAGGAAAAACTATTGGAACTGAATCAACCCGATATGACGTTATCGAATCTAAAGGTGCTGAAATTATTGGAAGCATAACCAGCTTAGACAAAGATTACCCGATTATTACATCCAATAAATATGGCAAGGGCAAGGCAATTTATATCGGATTACCTGCCAGCGGCGATCTATTGAACCCATTGCTTGATGACCTGATCAATGAACTGGGAATTAAAAAAGGGCCTCAGGTGCCCGATGGTATTATGGCCCGGCAAATTGACAAAAACCATTTTTTATACCTGAACGTAACGGGAGAACCAAAAGAAATACCAATGAATGGAAAATCACAGAGTATTCTTTTTGATAAAAGCTATACCGGCAATTTTACTATTGCACCGTATGAGCCGGAATTTATAGAAGTAAAATAGTTTAGTTTTTTATTCCTGATTGAGCATGATAAATATCATAAGTTATATTGAAAAAATATTAGCAAAAGAGATTAAAGGCAGAGACAGACCAGTAGCTAATAATCTTGTTAAGATTTCAACTGACGGCCCGAGAGTAATAATTAGTGCAGGAGATGGTAACCACCATGATCGCGAATATAATAAAGCTAATTTGTGGGTTGCTTTTAACAGATATGACTTGGAGGCGGGACAGTCTGATAAAATATCCAGGGAATATTCGTTTAAAATCTATAATCGGGGCAATTTCGAGGTGCCAAATAATTCTTAAATAACTTTAAATGCAGAAAATTACGAACATAATCATAATAGCGGCAGTCTTATTTGTTTTTTTGTTGTGGCCGACTGTTGGCTGCGCGCAAACAAATCTATATGTTTCTGCCAAGGGTAATGATGGTAATCCCGGTACCCAAAGTAAACCTGTTGCGTCCATAAGCAGCGCATTAACTCTGGCGCGGAAGATACGCGGAGCTGTTTTCATCAGGCTATATGGGGGGACGTATTACATAAGCAAGCCGGTTGTTTTTACTTCTGCCGATTCGAGGAAAGATGATGAACCCCTGACTTTGACAAGCGCTGACCACCAAAAAGTTGTCATAAGCGGCGGCGCGATACTTAGCGGTTTGAACTGGACTGAATATAAAAATGGCATTTGGCAGGCGAAGGTTAGTCAGGACCTTGTTTTTGATGAATTGCTTGTTAACGGAAAGTTGCAACGTATGGCCCGCTACCCGAACTATGATCCTTCAGCACAGGTTCTTGGTGGAACCGCAGCCGATGCCATAAGTAAAGAGCGCGCTGCGAGGTGGGCTTCGCCTGCAGGCGGCTATGTGCATGCATTGCACATAGCCAGGTGGGGAGATTTACATTACGTTATTACAGGGAAGGACAGCAGCGGCCAGCTTACTCTGGAAGGGGGCTGGCAAAATAACCGGCAAATGGGTATGCATGAAAAATATCGTTATGTAGAAAATGTTTTTGAAGAACTTGATACGGTTAACGAATGGTATTACAATGAGCAGAAGAAAACATTATATTATTTTCCGCCTTCTGGACTTAATCTAAAGGCTGCAAAATTTGAAACACCGCAGATAGCCCATTTATTTGAGTTTAGGGGCACAGAACAAAAGCCAGTTAAAAATATTATTATCTCAGGCCTTACATTAACGGAGACGGTGCGAACCTTTATGCAGAACAAAGAACCGTTACTGCGCAGCGACTGGACGATTTATCGTGGTGGGGCGGTATTGTATGACGGTGCCGAACGTTGCCGCCTCGAAAACTGCATATTGCATGATTTGGGAAACAATGCTATTTTTTTCAATAAATTCAATCGCCACTGTGAAGTATCGGATTGCCTAATTTCCGAAATTGGCGCAAGCGGCATTTGTTTTGTTGGCGACCCGGACGCGGTACGTTCCCCAAGTTTTGAGTATTACCAGCACGTACCACTAGCGCAAATGGACCTTACGCCCGGGCCGAAGACAAACAATTATCCAAAAGACTGTACAGTTTACGATAACCTGATGTTTAACCTCGGTTATGTGGAAAAGCAATCGGCCGGAGTGCAACTGTCCATGTGCCAAAACATCACGGTAAGCCACAATACCATTTACGATGTGCCCCGTTCGGGTATAAACGTAGATGAAGGAACTTGGGGAGGGCATATCATTGAATATAACGATGTTTTTAATACTGTAAAAGAAACCGGTGACCACGGTTCTTTTAATTCCTGGGGCCGTGACCGTTACTGGCAAGCGGATAAAAGGAAACTTGATTCGATTGTTGCTGAAAACCCTGGATTAGCCCTTCTCGATGTCGTGAAGCCGATCATCCTTCGTAACAACCGCTTTCGCTGTGACCACGGTTGGGATATTGACCTGGACGACGGATCCAGCAATTATATTATTTGCAATAACCTTTGTTTAAACGGAGGGATCAAGCTGCGGGAGGGCGTAAACCGTGTTGTTGAAAACAATATCATGGTCAATAATACATTTCACCCCCATGTATGGTTTAAAAATAGCAATGATGTATTTCGCCATAATATTGTGGGGGCGGCGTACTTGCCGATCAGTATTTCCACTTGGGGAAAAGAAGTTGACTATAACGCCTTACCTGACGCTGCTTCGCTGGCCGAAGCCCGTTTGCGTGGAACGGATGGTCATTCTGTGTTCGGCCCCTTAACTTTTGAGGATCCTGAAAAAGGAGATTTTCGCGTAAAAGAAGGCTCCGTTGCTTTGTCAACAGGTTTCCAAAACTTCGCGATGGATAGTTTCGGCGTTGTTTCCGCAGGGCTAAAGGCTATCGCCCAACAGCCAATTTTTCCGGCAGTCGTGCTCATTAATAATTTTAGTAAAGATGACGCAATAAGTTTCATGGGGGCCAGGGTGAAAAATCTGCAGACAGTTGGCGAACAATCTGCAACTGGTATGGATGCGATAAGAGGTGTATTGGTGATGTCGGTTGCCCCCGGATCGGCAGCATCGGAATTTCTTCAGGCTAACGATGTCGTATTGGCTTTGAATGGCCGGCAGGTTAACAACCTTGGCGATTTGTTGGAAGTGCGGCTCCCCGTTAGCAGGAAAAACACCGAAATAGTGATCTTTCGCAACCAACAGCAATTGAAGCAAGAGATAAAAGCAAAAATGTAATGTATAAATTTATGAATAGAAGTTTTTTTTGGGGGATTGTTTTTTCTTTATGTCCAACCGTGTTTTGCAGCGCTCAAACCAGCGCGCCTAAACCATTTGGCCCGGTACCAACCAGTAACCAGTTGCGTTGGCAACAAATGGAATCCTATGCATTTGTACATTTTTCATTGAATACCTATACCGATCAATCCTGGGGATATGGTAATGAGGATGTAAATTTGTTTAATCCAAAAGAACTGGATTGCCGTCAGTGGGCACGCGTCTGCAAACAGGCGGGTATGAAAGGAATTATCATTACCGCAAAACATCACTGTGGTTTTTGCCTTTGGCCTTCAAAATATACAGCGTATTCGGTAAAAAATGCACCGTGGAAAGATGGGAAAGGTGATGTGGTACGGGAAATGGCTGATGCCTGTAAAGAGTATGGTCTGAAATTAGGCATTTATTTATCACCCTGGGACAGAAACGATCCGGATTATGGTAAACCGGAATACATTACCTATTTCAGGAATCAGCTCACGGAACTGTTAACTAATTATGGGCCCATTTTCGAAGTATGGTTTGACGGCGCTAACGGAGGCTCTGGTTATTACGGAGGTGCAAATGAAACCCGTACTATTGACCGTACGACCTATTATGACTGGAAGAATACTTATGCGCTCATCCATAAACTACAGCCGAATTGTGTGATCTGGAACGATGGTGGAGACAGGGGCGATCTGCGCTGGGTAGGAACTGAAGCGGGTTTTGTGGGTGAAACTAACTGGAGCTTACTCAATTCCACAGGCGAAGTAACTTGGAATATGTTACATTATGGCTTGGAAAGTGGTAATGCATGGGTTGCCGCAGAAGTAAATACATCCATTAGGCCGGAATGGTTTTATCATCCAGGTGAAGACAGTAAGGTAAAAACGTTGTCTCAGCTAATGGATACTTACTATCACTCTGTTGGCCGTAATGCAAGTTTGCTACTTAATTTCCCTATCATGCCTAACGGTTTGATCAATAAAAGAGATGAAAAAATAGCCTTGGAGTTTGGCAAAACAGTGAAGGAAACATTTGCTGTAGACCTGGCTAAAATGAAAAAAATAACTGCTTCCAATGTTCGGGGCAATAGCAATGAATTTAGCGCTGGCAAAGCTGTTGATAATGATAATGACACTTATTGGGCAACAGACGATGGTGTAAAAACCGCTTCGCTGACCATCGATTTGGGTAAGCCAACTTCATTTAACCGTTTTCAGGTACAGGAATATATCCCATTGGGGCAACGGGTAAAATCATTCACGGTTGAAGCGCTGCTTGATGGTAATTGGAAAGAACTGGCCAGTGCAACTACGATTGGTTATAAACGTATTCTTATTTTTCCGAGTGTGAGGGCCACAAAGGTTCGATTAAATATTGCCGATTCGAAAAGCTGCCCGCTTATTTCCAATATCGGTATTTATAACGCACAGCAGATCTTGACTGCTCCTTCCGTTATCAGGGACCAATCTGGTAAAATAACTATTGTTCCGGCCGATAAAGAATCAGTAGTTTACTACACATTGGATGGAAGCACCCCTGCTCCGGATTCAAAAAAATATACTGGTCCGTTTCAAACAGATGGAAAATTGAACGTAAAGGCAATAGCCTGCGATGCTGCTACTGGCAAAAGCAGCCCCGAAGTCGAGGAGAAATTTGACCTGCCACGTAGGGATTGGAAAATTTTGGGAGTAGATGAGGAAAAAGCTAAAGCAATTTTAGATGGAGATCCTGCTACCGTATGGCATCAAAGTAATGATAAAAAAATGCCGGTTGATTTAGTGATCGATTTGGGTAAAGAAGAAAGTCTGTCTGGTTTCAGGTATTTGCCCGACTCTGGTTTATGGGGTCCCGGCATTATTACCAACTACCAGTTTTATGTTTCGCATGATAACGTTGAATGGAAATTGGTTGACGAAGGGGAATTCTCCAATATCAAAAACAACCCTTTGTGGCAAACCAAAAAATTTGCGATTGAAAAAGCTCGATATATTAAACTGAGGGCTTTGAAGAATACAGAGGGTAACGATAATACCGGATATGCGGAAGTGAACGTCATTACAAATTAGCCGTAATCTTATCCGCCTGTATTTCAGAAAAGCTGATGACCAAAGTTAAAAAGACAACAAATATTAGGGGCCGGTTTGGCCGAATTTTAAAATAAACAGATGAAAATAAAAGTACGAATATCATTAGTGTTTTTTACAATCTTCCACTTTTTTCTAACGCAGGCTTATGCCCAAATAGCGCTGCCAAAAGTGTTTGGCGACAATATGGTTTTACAAAGAGGTATAGCCATTCCTGTTTGGGGAAATGCAGCTCCAGGATCGCTTATTACAGCGACGCTCGGCACGGTAAGTAGAACAGCAAAAGCTAATCAGCAAGGTAAATGGATATTACGTTTCCCGAAATTTAAAGCCGGTGGCCCCTATAATCTCAAAGTTGCAGATTCAGGCAAACCGGAATCTGCAATCAAACTAAAAGGAATTCTTATTGGGGATGTCTGGCTGGCTTCGGGGCAATCCAATATGGAATGGCAGGTACAGCAAGCGCAAGACGCTTCGAATGAAATTGGCAGGGCCGATTATCCTCAAATACGCTTCCTTCTTGTCCAACATGACAAGGAATTAACTCCTCAGCAGGATATTTTGTCCGCGACATGGAAAAAATGCGACACCAGTACTGTGAAGCAGTTCTCGGCAGTTGCCTATTATTTTGCCCGCAAAATATACAAAGAACAAAATGTACCCATCGGTATCATTC
>Ga0105857_1000643_pt1 | contig 12296 bp, 10 predicted proteins | sample OrgsoiDNA_201061_FD_89682 | JGI IMG/M metagenome (GOLD analysis project Ga0105857, IMG submission 89682) | Permafrost soil microbial communities from the Arctic, to analyse light accelerated degradation of dissolved organic matter (DOM) -... | ecosystem: Environmental > Terrestrial > Soil >...
AAAGTTGCGGGTACTTTTCGTTTCTCCCTATCCCATCTGTCCGCCGGTACACGGGGGCGGCGTTTTCATGTACCAGACGCTGCGTGAAATGGCGAAGGTGGCGGAAGTCCACGTCGTGGAACTGCTGGACTGGCCCAACCAGGAGAAGGACAACCGGGAGCTGCGCGAATTCTGCGCCTCGGCCGAGTGGCTAATTCGCCCCAGCGGGCGGCCGAAAGGCTTCGGTTCGCTTGAGCCCCACGCCGTCCGCGAATTTGCCAACGCCGATCTGGAATGGCTGATCCATCGCCAGCTTTACCGCAAGCGGATCGACCTGCTGCAGCTCGAATACACCCCCATGGCGCAATATCGCGGCGACTACCGCCGCATCGCCACCGCCCTATTCGAGCACGACATCTACTTCCAATCCATCGGCCGCGGGCTGGGCTACATGCCGGGCGCTCTCGATGAGGTGCGCGCGCGCATCGAATACCTGCGAGCCTTGCGCTACGAACTGGGCGTGCTGCCCGCCTTCGACCAGGTGCAGGTGTGTACGCCTGCCAACCGCGACTATCTGCTCTCATTCCGGCCGGAGCTGGCGCCGAAAATGCACTACGGCTTGCGCGCCGGAATCGACACGGCGCGCTACCAATTCCGTCCGCGGGGCCGCGAGCCCCTTACCATGTTCTTCGTCGGCAGCTTCCGGCACGATCCTAACCGCGTGGCCGTGGACTGGTTCGTTCGCCGCGTCCTGCCGATGCTTCTGGCGCGCCAGCCGAACATAAAACTGGCGATCGCCGGAAGCGACCCGCCGCCGGCTCATGCCTATGCCGATTACGCGGAACACCTGGAAATGTTGGGATACGTGGAAGACGTGCGCCAGCCGCTGGGCCGGTATTCGGTATTTGTCTGCCCCATCCTGAGCGGTTCGGGGGTGCGGGTGAAGTTGCTCGAAGCCTTCGCCGCGGGCATCCCCGTGGTTTCCACCAGCGTGGGGGCCGAGGGACTGGCCGGCGGAGACGGCGAATTCTGCGCTCTGGCCGACGACCCGGCGAGGTTCGCCGAACGCGTGCTCGAATTGTTGGAGCAACCCGAAGCCGCGGCTGAGATGGCCACGCGCGCGCGGGCTGAGGTGGAGGCCCATTGGGACATGGCCGCGATTACCGGAAAGCTGGTGGACAGCTACCGCGAATTAGTGAAGGAGAAACGAGCCTGATGGGCGGCTACTGTTTTTTTAGGTCGCGCTTAATGCGGCTTACAATGTCTGAGGCTGTCCGATCCAATTGCCTGGAAGTCCCGTCTTTGGGAACGTCATATGCCGACCAGACCACCTGGCGCGACCGGGCATCCACCAGAAAGATGGTGCCGCCGGCATGGCCGAAGCTCGAGTTGGCGGCAGGACTGGCCAGCTTGTTCACCGGTTCGGCAAGCAGACCGCCGGGCTTGGCACTTTCTTCTTTTTCTTTTTCTTTTTGTTTGGCAAGTTCTTTTGCGTTTTCCTTGGCAGGCTGCTCGGGTTCGGGCGTGGGGAACAATTCCTCGAGCTTGGCCTGGAAGGATTCGCCAATGCGGTCGGTCAGTACCGCATCGGCCAGCTTGGGATCCGTCACCACCTGGAAGACATGGTCGTTGGTCAGCCGGTTGGCCAGATACTGGTCCATGCCCTTCGACATCTTCAGCACGTACACTGTATGCACGTTGGCCAGATCCGCGCCGCACGCGAGCGCAGCGCAGCAGGATAGGAGGAGCACAAGCCGCTTCATTACATCCATGATATCCAGACGCCAGGGGAATTCAAAAAGACGAAGCTATGTATAAGGGCCAGTCCATCACGGTCATCATGCCCTGCCTCAACGAGGAACAGGGGATCGAAAAGGTGCTCCGCGCCATGCCGGAGTTCGTGGATGAAGTGATCGTGGTGGATAACAATTCCACCGATCGCACTTCCGACGTGGCGGCTTCGCTCGGCGCCAAGGTGATTCGGGAGCCGGAGCGCGGCTATGGCCGGGCCTACAAGCGCGGCTTCGCCGAAGCCACGTCCGACATTATCATCACCCTCGACGGCGACCACAGCTACCCCGTGGACGCGCTGTCCTACCTGATCGAGGCCATGCTGCACCTGCAGGTGGATTTCATGAATGCCTCGCGCTTTCCCGTGCGCGACGCACAGGCCATGAGCCCGAAGAACAAGTTCGGCAACCTGACGCTCTCGCTGGCCATGTCGGTCCTGTTCTTCCGCTGGGTGCGCGATTCGCAATCCGGTATGTGGGTCTTCCGCCGATGGATACTCAAGGAGATGAAACTCGAGTCCGACGGCATGGCCTTCTCCGAGGAGATCAAGATCGAAGCGCTGCGCAACCCGCGCATTCGCTTTGGAGAGATGTCGATCATGTATTCGTCGCGCTTGGGCGAGACCAAACTCAATGCGTGGCGCGACGGCTTCCAGAACCTCGTGTTTATGGCGAAGAAACGCTTCTTCCGATGAACATCAGTGCCATCGTGCCGGTGTGGAACGGCCGCGAATTGCTGGAACGGCTGTTGGCTTCGCTCGCCGCGCAGACCGAGCCCGCGGCGGAGTTGCTGGTGGTGGATAACGGATCGCACGATGGCGCGCCCGAGTTGGCCCGCGAGCGCGGCGCCCGCGTCATCGCGATGGGGCGCAATGCGGGCTTCGCCGCCGCCGTCAACCGGGGCATCCGCGAAGCCCGCGGCCAGTGGATCGCGGTGTTGAATAACGACGTGGAGCTGGCCCCGGATTACTTTCAGACGCTGCGCGCCGCGATGGAGGTAGGCACTCAGGCCGCATGGTTCGCCACCGGCAAGATTCTGAGTGCTGCCCACCCGGCCACGATCGACGCCACCTTCGACGCCCTCTGCCGCGGCGGCGCCGCCTGGCGCGTGGGGAGCGGACGCGCCGACGGCTGCATCTTCTCTACCGCCCGAACCATTTCCTCGCCGCCCTGGACCGCCGCGCTCTTCCGCGCCGACCTGTTCCGCCGCGTCGGCCTGCTGGAAGAGACTTTCGAATCCTATCTGGAAGACGTGGATTTCGGCTTGCGCTGCGCGGCACAAAAAATCGCCGGCCGTTACGTACCGGCCGCACTGGCGTGGCACCGCGGTAGCGCAACGCTGGGGCGCTGGCACCCGGAAACCGTGCGCCTGATGGCACGCAACCAACTCCTGCTGATCGCACGCCACTATCCCGGCCGGCTGCTGCTTGGCTGGCTTTGGCCCGTTCTGGCGGCGCACTCGCTGTGGGGCGCGGTAGCGTTCCGGCACGGCGCGGGCTTGGCCTGGCTGCACGGGAAGTGGCAGGGCCTTTGTGGTTTTTCGGACGCCCGCCGGGGTTTTCAACAATTCGATTCAGAACTACTGGAACAATTGTTGCGCGAGAACGAACGCACCATCCTCGAGATTCAACGGGCCACGGGCTTCGATGCGTACTGGAAGTTGTATTTTCTTCTGACAGGCGGTGGGGCAAAGTGACACATGTCCGATATCGGCATTATCATCGTCACTTATAATTCGGAGCTGGTGATTGGCGCATGCCTGGACGCAGCGCTCCGAACTGCCGCTCAAATCGTGGTAGTCGACAACGGTTCCTCGGATGGGACGGTAGGCGAAATCGCGCGGCGGCCTGTGCGATTGATTGCCAATTCAGCCAACCGGGGCTTCGCGGGCGCGGTGAATCAGGGTTTTGCGGTGCTCAATTGCACATATGTCGTACTCTTGAACCCCGATGCCGTGCTCGAAAGCAGTCTTGACCCGCTGCGGGAGGCCTGCGAACGGCCCGGCGCCGCGGGCGCGGGAGGCCTGCTCCTGGATGCCAACGGGCGGCCGCAGATTGGTTTTATGGTGCGGCGTCTGCCCACGCCCGCCGTCCTCATTTTGGAAGCTCTCGTGCTCAATCGAGTCTGGCCGGGAAATCCGGTCAACCGGCGATATCGTGCTTTGGATCTGGATTACTCCAGGGATCTTCAAGTGGAGCAGCCGGCCGGAGCGTTCTTGATGGTTCGCCGTTCCGTATGGCAGGAACTGGGTGGATTGGACGAGGGCTTTTTCCCGCTCTGGTTCGAAGATGTGGATTTCTGCCGCCGTATATTGGATCGGGGTCTGGTTTTGTACTTTACCCCAAAATCTGTTGCCAAACATACAGGGGCGCATTCCATCCCCAGTTTGACAGTAGAGATGCGGCGCGTTTATTGGTATCGTAGTTTACTGCGGTATTCAGCCAAGCATTTTCGTCCCGCAGCGTTTCGGATGGTGTGTCTGAGTGTTGTAACGGGTTCCTTTCTGCGCGGCATTGCAGAATCCGCGCGGCATCGCAGCTTAAAGCCCCTGGCAATTTACGGCAAAATCGTGCGGCTCGCCGGCCGATGTCTGATCAGCGGCTGGGGAACGTAACAGGGGAAACGTAGATGTTCATATTCGGGCTCTCAGGTTCGTCTTCATGTCGCAAAACGACTTCGTATCCGTCACGCTAGTCACTTATAATAGCGGCCGTTTTATCAAGCGCTGCCTTGAGTCTGTACTGGCGCAGAAGTATCCGCTCAAAGAAATCATCGTCGTCGACAACGCCTCTAACGACGGCACGGCCGACATACTGGAACAGTTCGAAGACCGTTGCCAGGTCTGCTACAACAACGAGAACATCGGCTTCGCGGCGGCGCAGAACCAGGCCATCCGGCTTTCCAGCGGCGATTGGGTGTTGACGCTGAATCCGGACGTGCTGCTGCTGCCTAATTTTATTCAGGCGCTGGTGGACGCCGGCCAGTTCGATTCGGAAATCGGGACCGTCTGCGGGAAGCTGCTGACCATGACCTCGCACTTTGAGATTCCCGAAAAGCCCGTGGTCGATTCCACCGGCATCTACTTCAACCCCATGCTGCGGCACCTGGACCGCGGCAGCCAGGAGGTGGACAACGGCCACTACCTGCAATACGAATACGTGTTCGGCGCCACGGCCGCGGCCGCGCTTTACCGCCGCGCCATGATCGACGACATCGCGCTCGACGGGGAGTTTTTCGATTCCGATTTCTTCGTCTACCGGGAAGACGCGGATGTGGCGTGGCGCGCCCAATTGATGGGCTGGAAGTGCCTGTACGCTCCCTACGCGCGCGGCTATCATGTGCGCAAAGTGCTGCCCGGCAACCGGCGCGCGCTTCCGCCGGAGATCAACATGCACTCCGTGAAGAACCGCTTCCTGATGCGCATCAAGAATATCTCTCCCCACCTCTATTGGCGCAACTGCTTCTCCATCACTACACGCGACCTGATGGTGGTGATGTGCTGTCTGCTCTGGGAGCACAGCTCGCTCGGGGCCTTCTGGTTCCTGGCGAAAAACTTCAGGAAGGCGGTGGCGAAACGCCGGTTGATTCAGGCCAGCCGGCGCGTGGACCACGCGTATATGGCGAGCTGGTTCCAATACACGCCGGTCAGCAAACAGGCGCCGAAGAAGATGGCGCGGCTGGTCCCGCGCTCCCAAACCGCGAAGACGTAGTGCGCATCGCTCTCCTCGGCACGCGCGGAATCCCCGCCAATTACGGCGGATTCGAAACCTTCGCCGAGGAACTCGGTACCCGCCTGGCGGCGCGCGGCCATGAGGTGACGGTTTACTGCCGCCAGACGAATCCCCAAACACATTATCGCGGCGTGCGGCTCCAATATCTGGGCACCATCCGGCACAAGTACCTCGACACCATGGCTCACACGTTGGTCTCGACGCTGCACCTGCTGACGCATCGCGGCGTTTCTAATCAAACCAGTGTGGCGCTCTATTGCAATGGCGCCAATGCCATTTTCACGCCGTGGCCGCGCATGCTGGGCGTGCCGGTGGCGCTGAACGTGGACGGCATCGAGCGCCAACGCAAGAAGTGGAACCGGCTGGCGCGCGGCTGGTATCTGCTTTCCGAGTGGCTGTCCACATTCTGCCCCACCGTGATGGTGACCGATGCGCTGACGATTCAGGAATACTATAGAAGCCGCTACGGCAAGCAGAGCGTCTTCATTCCGTATGGGGCTGAGGTGGGCCAGGTTGGCTCGCGCGCGGTGCTCTCGAAGCTGGGGTTGGAGGCGGGCAGATATTTTCTCTACGTGAGCCGGATGGAGCCGGAGAATCAACCGCTCGAAGTGCGCCAGGCTTTCGAAAAGGTGGCCACCCCGATGAAGCTGGCGTTGATCGGCGACGCGCCATATGCGGCGGAATACATCCGCCGGGTTCGCGATACCACGGACGCGCGCATTGTGATTCCGGGCGCGATTTACGGCGAGGGCTACCACGAATTAGGGTCGCATTGTTTCGCGTACGTTCACGCCACCACCGTGGGGGGCACGCATCCGGCGCTGATCGAAGCCATGGGGCGGGGCGCGCTGGTGCTGTATCGCAATACACCGGAGAATGCGGAGGTGGCGGGGGATGCGGGGATTCCGTTTGAAGCCGATGAACTGGCGGAGAAACTGCGGGCCGTGATTGCGATGAGCGAGGCCGAGCGCGACGCGTTCGGGAAGAAGGCCATGGACCGCGTGCGCGAGCGCTATTCGTGGGACGCGGTCACGGATGCGTATGAGAAGCTGCTGCAGGGAATGGTTTAGCAGTGCCGGTAGCGCCGGCGGTCTTTGCCGCCGGTTTTGACCGATTACAATAAACACCGGCGGCAAGACCGCCGGCGCTACCAACGGCAACCCCGCGCATGAGAATCGGTCCAGCGGCGCCGATGGCTTATAATCGAAATTCCTCACATGCCGACGCTGGAAAAATTCTCCCTGGGGGTGGGTGACCGCTTCGCCCATCAGGCCAAAGCGCAGTTGCGGGCCTGCATGATGGCGGCCGATGCCGGCGCTACCGTGATTCCCGTCTGGAACAAGTCCAATCGCGAGCACGCCATTGTCGGCTCGGAGCCTGCGAGCGTGCGTGCGGCGGCCGATGCAGCCGTCCGGCAACTGGGCTGGCGCCTGCCGTACCACGTGGACGCCGACCATATCAACCTGAACACCGTGGACCGCTTCATCGCGGCCAGCGATTTCTACACACTTGACGTCGCCTCGGCCATCGGGCAACCCGCGGCGCCAGGGGACGTGGAAAGTTTTCTCGATCGGCATCCCGAATTGACGGGACGGGTAAGCATTCCGGGGATCGGCGAGCCCTTCGCGATTACGCGGGACACGGCCCGGGCGATCGCGGGGAAGTACCTGTTCGCCGTGCAACAGGCAGGCTGCATTTACCGGCACATTGCCGAACGCAAAGGCGAAAGCGGCTTCATCACCGAAGTCTCGATGGATGAGACCGACGCGCCGCAGACGCCTCCCGAACTGCTGGTGATTCTGGCGGCCATCGCCGGCGAAAAGATTCCGATCCGGACCATCGCGCCCAAATTCACGGGCCGCTTCAACAAGGGCGTGGACTATGCGGGAGACGTGCGGCAGTTCGAGAAGGAGTTCGGCGACGATCTGGCGGTGATCGCATTCGCCATCGGCCAGTACCGGCTACCGAAGAACCTGAAGCTGAGCGTGCATTCCGGCAGCGACAAGTTTTCCATCTACGCGCCCATGCGGCGGGCGCTTCTCAAATTTGGCGCCGGGGTGCACATTAAGACAGCGGGCACCACGTGGCTCGAGGAACTGATCGGCCTCGCCGAGGCTGGCGGGGAAGGGCTCGCTCTGGCCAAGGAAGTCTACGCCCAGGCGTTCGCCCACCGTGACGAGTTGTGCCAGCCGTATGCCGCCGTGATCGACATTAGCTACGCGAAGTTGCCCTCGCCGGACGAAGTACTGGGGTGGACTTCGAGGCAATACACCTCGGCCCTGCGGCACGATCAATCGAATCCGGCCTTCAATGCGGACCTGCGGCAGCTACTGCACGTGGGTTTCAAAGTGGCGGCCGGAATGGGCGACCGGTATTTGAACATGTTGGAGCAGTGCGAGGAATCCATCTCGCGCAACGTGACCCGGAATCTCTTCGACCGGCATATCCGTCCGTTGTTCCTGGAGTAGTACCCGCGACCCTCCGGGTCGCTCGGCTAGCGACCCGGAGGGTCGCGGGTACTCTTTTGCTGGCGGGCACGTAGAATATAAGCAGTGTCGCCTCCTTTTCGATCCTACGTGTTGGTATCGCGCGAGCAGGTGGCGCGCAATTTCCGCAACGTCCGCTCCGTGGTCGGTCCGAATATCGAAGTGGCAGGCGTAGTCAAGGCGGATGCCTATGGGCACGGCGCCCTGGAAATCTCACGGGTTCTGGTGGCGGAAGGCGCCCGCTGGCTGGCGGTCAGTTCCGTGGACGAAGGCGTAACCCTGCGCTCGGGCGGCATCCGCCAGCCGCGCATTCTGGTGATGGGCGGCTTTCTGCCGTACGAAAGCGATGCCCTGCTGGAGTTCGATCTGACTCCCGCGGTCCACTCACTCGATCAGTTGCTCCAACTGGACCGCCTGGCGCGCGCTTCCGGGAAGACCGTCCGCTACCACCTGAAGATCGACTCCGGCATGGGGCGCTTGGGGACGCGTGCCGCAGCCTCCGAAATCCTGGCGGCGCTGGGCCAAACCGGCCACGCGCACCTGGAAGGCCTGATGACGCACTTCGCTTCGGCGGCGGATTACACATCCACCCAAACCTTCGAACAGTTGTCATACTTTCACACCGTCTGCGAAGCGCTGCGTCTGGCCGGCGTGAACGCGGCCCACCTCCACACTTCCAGCACCAACGCCATCGGCTACGGCCTCACCGGGGGCTGGCACAACATGGTGCGCGCCGGGCACGCGTTGTACGGATACGTGTCGCCGGCCCGCGGCGACGCTCCGCCGCAACTGCTCGACGTAGAGCCCACTCTCACCTGGAAGGCCAAACTGCTGGCCGTAAAAGACATTCCCGAAGGCGCGCGGGTGGGCTATGGCGGCGGGTTCCGCGCGCCGCGGCCCATGCGCATCGGCATTCTGGGCGCGGGCTACGCCGATGGCATTTTCCACCGCCTGTCCAACCGCGGGAAGGTCATCGCCAATGGCAAGCTCACCTCCATCCTGGGTACCATCTCGATGGATCTGACAACCATTGACCTCAGCCACACCGATGCTCTTGGGCCTGGTGACGACGTAACGCTGCTTGGCCGCGAGGGCGAAGCCAGCCAGGATGCGCAGCAGATCGCCAAGGTGGCGGGTACCATTTCTTACAATATCCTGTGCAGCATCAGCGCCCGTGTGCGGCGGGTCTATGTATAACGGTCCCCAAAATGCCAGCGGCTTTAGTGCCGGTGATATCCCGGTGATATCATGGGTAACGGATGAGCTTACTGTCGCCAAGACTTCAACTCAGGGTAGCGCAGAAGCAGATTCTGACTCCGGGCCTGGTTCAGATGGTCACGGTCCTCCAGCTCAACAGGCTGGAATTAAAGGACATGATCACCCAGGAGATCGTTAAGAACCCGGTCCTTGAGGAAGCCACCGAGGTGGACGGGGACGAAATCTCACCCGAGGAACTGCTGCCCCTGTTGGAAGCTGAACCGCTGACCGACTCCGCCGACCGTCAGCTTTTAGAAGCTTCCGTACTGACCGACGCCAATTCCCTCAACGGCTCCGTGGGCGAGGTCGCCATCAACGGCAATCTTTTCCCGGATGCCGAAGAGACCGCCTCGGCCGCGGCTTCGACGGCGGATGCCGAGATCACGGCGTCGAACGACCCGCTGCTCGATACGCCGGCGGTCACGGACCCGTTCGATGAGATCGACTTCGGCTCCTTCTTCGACGACTACCTCGACCCCGGTTATAAGACTCCGGCCGCGGAAGCCGTCGAAAAGCCATCTTTCGAAACTTTCCTTTCCGCCCCGGTGACGCTGGGCGACCACCTGCGGTCGCAGTTAAGCGTCAGCTTGATCTCCGATGAGGTTCGGACCGCGGCCGAGTCCATCATCGGCAACCTGGACGAAGACGGATACCTGTTTGCTTCGCTCGAGGAAATCACGTCGGTGGGCGAGCACCAGGCGGAGCACGTGGACCAGGCCCTGCGCGTGGTGCAGGCGCTCGACCCGGCCGGGGTGGGCGCCCGCGATCTGCGGGAGTGCCTGCTGCTGCAGATCGAGAGTGTCAACGGGCGCGGCGGCGTGGCCTGGCAGATCGTCTCGAGTCATCTGCGGCTGCTCGAAACCAAGCAGTTCAAGGAACTCGCCAAAATTATGGGGAGGCCGCCGGAGCACATCGAAATCGCCGTCGACATGATCCAGCATCTCAATCCGCGCCCGGGGTTGCGGTACTCGGGCGCCGGCGCGCGCGTGGTGGAACCGGACGTCTATTTCATCAAGGATGGCGACGATTACATCATTCAGATGAATGACGAAGATGTGCCGCAGCTTCGGCTGAACGCGCAGTACCGCAAAATGCTGGAGCGCGATCAGGGAGCGACCAAAGAAGTTCGCGACTACGTGCGCGAACGGTACACATCGGCCATCCAGCTCATGAAGAACATCGAGCAGAGGAAGCAGACCATCCTGAAGGTCTGCCAGGCCATTGTCCGCCGCCAGATGGAATTCCTGAGCCTGGGCCTGGATGCGCTGAAGCCCATGATGATCAAGGAAGTGGCGGAGGAAGTGGGCGTGCACCCTTCCACCGTGAGCCGCGCCGTGGCCAGCAAATATGTTCACACGCCGCAGGGCGTGTTCGAGCTCCGCTATTTCTTTTCGGAAGCCGTGCAGGGGCCCATGGGCGGCGGCACACCGCTACTCCTGCTGAAGCGCAAAGTGAAGAAGATGATTGAGGACGAGGATCGCGCCAAACCCCTCACCGACGATCAGATCACCCTGTTGCTGCAGGGCGAAGGGATCAACGTCACGCGGCGCACCGTGGCGAAATATCGCGAGGATATGAAAATCCCCTCCACCCACCAGCGCCGCGTCCGCAAATGAGAGGGGATCGAGCGGCATGTAGGGTAGGCCGCCGCATCGGCCTTGTTGAAAGGGAAGATCCATGAAAATCACTTACACCGGCAGACAAGTGGAACTGGCTCCAGCGCAACTCAAGAAGCTTGAGGCGGGCTTCCTGAAAATTGGCAAGCTGCTCGATGGCAGGCGCGAATGCGAAGCCCACGTGATTCTCTCGCTTGAGCGGCACCTGCACCATGCCGAGGTGACCGTCAATTACTTCAATCATCAACTGGCGGGGCTGGGGTCGGACGCCGATCTGTTCAGCGCGATTCATGCCGCCACCGGGAAACTGGAGAAGCAGTGCGTCAAGGCCGTCACGAAGTGGCGCGATGCCAAGCGGACTCCGCGAAAGGCCGCCTCGGAAGTGGAGGCCGAGAGCCCCGCGCCCCAGACCGCCGAACCCGAGGCTGAACCGGAAACCGAACACAGCGTGAACCGGGTCAACCATCATCGGAAGCGCAAGCCCATGACGCTCGACGAGGCCCTTTTGCAGATGGATGCCCGCCGCGATTACCTGGTTTACCGTGACGCGGAAACCGGCCGGGTCTCCGTGCTGGTTCGCCGGCGCGACGGGAACTTCGACTTGGTTGAGTCGTAGGTTTTCATGCCGCGCCCATCCTCGCGTCCAACCAAGCCCGCCAAAATTGCGGGCCAAAAAGCCGAGCTGGTGATCATCACCGGCCTGAGCGGGTCGGGAAAAGGTTCGGTTCTGAAGGCGCTGGAGGATCTTGGCTTCTATGCGGTGGATAATCTCCCGGTCCAACTGATACCTAAGTTCGCGGAACTGACGCGCGACAACCCCAGCATTCAGTCGGCGGCGCTGGTGGTGGATGTGCGCGAAGGCGGCGGCCTGAAGGAGTTTCCCAAGGTCTACGCCAGCATCCGGCAATCCGTGAATGCCCGGCTGGTCTTCCTGGAAGCGGACGATGGGGCCATTGTCCGCCGCTTTAGCGAAACGCGCCGGCCGCATCCGTTGGGCACCGGGAAGTCGGTCACGCGGAGCATCGGCGCCGAGCGTTCCCAACTGGCGCCCATCCGCGCCATGGCCGACCTGATCATCAACACTTCCAAGTTTACGGTGCATGAGCTCCGCGAATTCGTCGGGGAGCGATTCCGCGGGCGGCGCGACGAGTCGGGCATCATGATCTACGTCGCCAGTTTCGGCTTTAAGAACGGGGTTCCGCCGGACAGCGATCTGGTATTCGATGTACGTTTCCTTCCCAATCCAAACTACATCCCGCGTTTCAAGAACCTGACCGGTAAAGACGCGGGGGTGGCCCGCTATATCCGGTCTTTTCCCCAGACGGTGGAGTTCATGGAGAGAATCAGCGGCCTGCTGATCTATCTATTGCCGCATTACATTCGAGAAGGAAAAAGCTATCTGACGATCTCCTTTGGCTGTACCGGCGGGCAGCACCG
>Ga0105857_1000644_pt1 | contig 12270 bp, 10 predicted proteins | sample OrgsoiDNA_201061_FD_89682 | JGI IMG/M metagenome (GOLD analysis project Ga0105857, IMG submission 89682) | Permafrost soil microbial communities from the Arctic, to analyse light accelerated degradation of dissolved organic matter (DOM) -... | ecosystem: Environmental > Terrestrial > Soil >...
AGAACAACTCCTTCCCGCTCTCGATGGCATGCTTGATCTCTTCCAGAAACGCCTTGCGCTTGCGGTAGTTGTCGATCAGCTTCTTGCTCAAGTAAACATTCACCGAGTAAGGCTTCTTCTTCGCCTCGTCCGGCGCCTTGAACCAGACCTTCTGTTCAAAATCGATGCGAAAGCTCTGGGTGTAATCCTTGATCTCCTTGATCTTGCCCCAGTAAATCAGCCCCTTGTTGTCCTGTAGATACTCAACCTTCTTGAAGAACGACCCATAAGGCGCCGTGTGCTCGCCAATCTTCAGCGGCGTGCGCTTGAGCAACTCCTTATCCTCGAAGTTCGACACAAAACACTCCACCGGATGGGCGAAGACACTGGTCTTGTCCGGCGCCGACTCCCGAGTTGGATGCTCAGCGTGGCTGTCCGCTGCAACCGGTTTTATGTCATCCCGCACCATATCCGCCGCCACCGCCGGGCTCGACGGCTTACGCACATACTCACGCCGAGTCAGCAACAACTCCGACGGAAAATGCTCCTCGCGACTGTCATCCGTTTCCGCACCGTCCACACCCGTAATCTGGGCCTTGAGACTGACATAAGGACAATCCGCCACATGCCGCGTGCTGGGCGTGTTCTTGAAGTGCGGGGTTCGAACGTAATTCACATTCTTGGCGTTGAACGTCGTCAACACATTCGCCGCATCGAAGGCCGCTCTGCAGGCGTCATTGGGACATTGGAAGTGTTCCTTGGCGGAATCGAACTCCATCGTCTCGTCAAAATTCAAATCCCGCACGTCATAGATCGACAGCTTGTCGTCGAGGCTGAGGCAGTAGGCGAGGTCGAATTTCATGGTGGGCTCGGGTCCTTGAGTGGGGAAGGGTATTAATAGCGGGAGGCGCGGCGGGTTGCACTGACTGTTTTCAAAACACCGCAAAACCCACGGCAACCCACCAAACCTGTGGGAGCGAGCCTGCTCGCGAATCCCAGCATCAACGCGATCAATCTACCCCGCGCCGACTCCGCAGCAACACACCTTACTGTGGCGAGGGAGCTTGCTCCCGCTGGGCTGCGCAGCAGCCCCAAACCCGGCAAACGCGGTGAGTCAGGCAGATCGAGTTGTATGCATGGCGACTGCTTCGCAGCCAAGCATGAATAGCAGAGACATCAGCGAAGATGCCACATAACAAAACCCGCTGCCTGAACCTCAAGCAGCGGATTTTTTATGTCGCAACAAATAATCAGACCCCGCGCAACACCCGAGACATCTTCCGCCACCAGGATTCACGCCGATTGATTGGACCACCTGCCAACACACACGGCATATCCCGTAACCGAATCCACGGCTCATCCTGCCAGTGCAGCATGCTGAGCGACATCTGCGGCCAATCCAGCACACTCAACGTTGGACGCTCGACCGCTCGCAACGGCCGAGCATCACGCAGCGCAGGCACCACCTGGTGAGTCAGCCACTCGCGCAGTAATCGATACTCCGGGCAATAGTGATAAACCAACAGCGCATATACGCCGGACTCGCTGAGCATCAAGCGTTCTTCCGCAGCGCCGTGGGCGTAGACAAACATCATCTGCCTCTGATCAGCATCGAGCTTGCGGGACATGCGTTCATCGAGGTACTTGCCCATCAAACGTCCCAGGTCATGAGCGCAGAACCAAGCTTGGTTCTCCACCAGAAGGGCATGAAGGTAGATGTTATGACGGGTAAAAAGGGTCGATATGAGCGGTTCAGGCATGGCGAACCTCCTGCAACGGAAGCACGCGATTGGAGATTTTGGTACGTCGACTCACCTTCATCATGAAGGTCGGATGATCAGGCATTTCCTTTACCTCTGGCTGCTTTCTTAGGGCATTCGTTATGGGTGTCGGGAGCTAAGAAACCCACCAGAGACGGGCCGGACATATTCCCCTTTCGGGTCTTGTATTCGCCCACTCCCGACATAACGGGGATTTTCTCGCAGGCGTAGGAAAACCGCAGACGAAAAAAAGCCGCATGACTGTCGGGTGCGGAGGACCGCTCTGGTTGAGGCGTTTCTTAGGCGCCGAATTGAAAGCCTAGAGGCTCAGTGCCAGACGGTCAACCCTTCTAAATCATTCATCATTTTTCCGCCAATAGTGTGTAGGGCCTAAGCATTCAAGCCGAACGTTTTCTGTATCTCAGTACGTAGGAGTTCTCTGTTTTTGGTGTGGCATTCCCAAATGATCACCACTCTCCAGCCACGCGCGATTAGCGCCTGCTGAGCATCAAGATCTCGCTCGACGTTCTTTGCCAGTTTTGGCAGCCAAAAATCCAGCCTGCTTTTGGGCGTGTACGCGTACTTGCAGCCAGGGTGTCTGTGCCAAAAGCAGCCGTGGACGAATAGGCATAATCGGTGCTTTGGGAACACTAAGTCCGGTTTTCCTGGCAAATCCATCCTATGCAGACGATAGCGAAGCCCCATCTCATGACACACCGAGCGCACGACCATTTCTGGCTTCGTGTTTTTGCTCTTGATCATCGACATGATCTTGGAGCGATGTTCAGGGGTGACTATGTCGGCGCACATTCAGGTCTCGCTCAAAGGAAAACTTGCCTCCAGCCAGTTCAGGACGGCGCTACTGTCTTGCAACCCTGTCTCACGAAGAAGCTCAACGATATCCTTTCCTGCGAGAATCATCACAGGGTGTCCATCTTCAACAATCTCTTTGTAGGCTTGGTCGTGAAGCCATGATGTTGTGATGATCACCCCGAACTGTCGATGTCGTAGGCGCGAAATCAGCCTGGACACTTCCCGCACACCCACAGAGTTACCAATGCCATAACATTTGGCCTCGATTGCAAAATCTACAAGGACGGAAGTTTCAGACCTTCCGATTCGTAGCTTACCAATACCGTCGCGGCCGCCATCTCGATAGCGTCTCGTAAGATCAAGCTCAACCGTATCAGGCAGGCACACCCTTACCAAATGAGCTGCGCAGGCCTCAAATGCATAAGGATCCGACTCAAAGTGCTTATGCAAAATGGCAAGCATCTTGAGGTCTTCTTTCGAGGAGGGAAGCTGATCCTTTTTCGAGCGTATGGGTTGTGAGCGTTTGGCGATGAGCGGGGTGTACTGCCCCGATTTAACCCACTTTTGCCACTCTAAGGGTGCATGTGGGCTATCGCTAGCTCGAGTGCCATTGATGATGTCTGCAAGCCACGCTCTCGGTATTTCTGGCAAATCAAGGATGGTGAACGTGGCTCTATAATTCTGAAACCGTTGGCCTTTACTCGCGTGCCAGACAGCCACCAAATCATCGTTGTGAGTGCTTCCGATCCGACCGGGTACTGCGAGCCCTCTGAAAATCACATCCCGATAGATTCCGGCCTTAGTGAAGACAAAAATCGGCGGGATGTCACCCCGTATACCGGAATGTTGACGCTCGAAAATAAGCTCCAAAAGGTTGTTGCCATAGCGGTTGGTTTCGTCCAATTTACGCCCGGGCTTCTTGTTATCACCGTAATAGGTGAATACGCCTGTGGAGAGGTCCAGTTCATCGGGCCAATCAAGATCCTCCATGCTCGATAACAGAGCGATCAACCGTGGATCATCGCGCTTTCCTCTGATTCTGAAGCCCCCTTGGTTGCTAAGGTTCAGTAGCTTTGTCAGAGGATCATCGCTGGAGTTGCCGTTTCGGCTACCAGAATAGCGAGCGTCAATCATCAAATCTGAGCTTGACAGCTCGTCAACGGAGTAAACCAGGTTGTCGGTCATCGTGGTGCCCTAGTGCCATCAAGGTTGAATGGTGACGGGAACCTGGTAACCTGGCTAGAAGATAAATTAAAGGCTTTGAAATGGATCAGATTCGTACGTTTGACATGTTCTGTGGAGCGGGAGGCAGTAGCCTTGGGGCGCGGGAGGGCGGTGCCAAAATCGTTGGTGGCGTTGATCTATGGGGGCCAGCAGTCGATTCATTCAGCCTTAATTTTCCAGAAGCCCATGTCTTCCAAAAAGACCTTCGAATACTGACCCCTGAAGACGTGTTGGAAAAAACGGGTCCGATAGATCTTTTAATTTCCTCTCCTGAATGCACGCATCACACCTGTGCACGGGGAAGCAAACCACGATCCGAGGAAAGTAAGGACACTGCGTTTCAAGTAATTAGATATGCAGAGGTTATGAAACCTCGATGGATTACTTTGGAAAATGTGGTCCATATGAAACCTTGGGGGAGATATCAAGAATTGATGTCTGAACTCAAACGTTTGAATTATAACGTCAGAGAGCAGGTTATTGACGCGTCATGTTTCGGGGTGGCCCAGCGTCGACGTAGATTGTTTATGATTGCTGATCTGTATTCTGAACCTGAAGAAGTACTTCCGCTAAGTACCAGTTTTAAAAGTGTTTGGGATGTTTTGGATAGAAGTGGGGCCTACAAAATGACTCCACTTAGAACTCTTAAAAGAGCTAAAGAGACTCTTGCTCGTGCGGATCGCGCAATATCAGAATTGGGCACTGAAAAATCATTTTTAATCGTATATTACGGTACGGATGGTGGTGGTGGATGGCAGCGAATGGAAGCACCGCTGAGGACTATTACCACTGTTGATCGCTTCGCGTTTGTTACGCCAACACCAAATGGTCATATGATGCGCATGCTCCAGCCCGATGAGTTGAGAAAGGCCATGGGTTTTCCAGAGAGTTATCTGTTCCCAGCGGTAACGCGTCGCGAAAAAGTAAAGTTGATGGGTAATGCTGTCTGCTCTCCTGTTATGCAGTCAATTGTTGCTTCATTGGTTAAAAGCTCTACTGGAGAGGGTGTATACAAGGCTGCTTAGGATTTGTAGTTAAATGTTCATGCTTTTATCCAGCCAGGAGGGATTGTTGTGAGCGAGAATGACGGCTTGTCAAGATTTAGGCCTCGTGCACGCATAATGCGTACGTTAGGGGAGGAGTTAATAAGTAGCGATAGCGTGGCGCTAATCGAGTTGGTCAAAAATGCTTATGATGCGGATGCATCAGAAGTTTATATCAAGTTTACTGCTCCTCTGGATATAGGTTTTGGTGAGATAGAGGTAGTCGATAATGGCAAGGGGATGTCATTAGATGTGGTGCGCCAAGCGTGGATGGAACCTGCCACTCCAAGTAAAGTGAAAGAAAGTAAAACGACAAGTGGTCGGCGTGTGCTTGGGGAGAAAGGGATTGGTCGTTTTGCTACATCGCGTTTAGCGGCTACTTTGCAATTAATCAGTCGCCAAAAGAACGCTCCTCAAGAGGTTTTCGCTTTTTTTGATTGGCGACAGTTTGATGATGATGAAAAGTATTTAGATGAGGTTGTAATTCCAGTTCTGTCAAGAAAACCTGAAGGCGTAGTTGAAGGCGGAAGAATTAATTTAGTATCGCTGAATGAAAGTGTTCAAGAAGATAGTTTGGTGGTACATCAAGGCACTATTCTTCGTATGGCTAATCTTAAAAGCAAATGGGATGCTGCCGGGTTCGAAGAAGTTCAGAGAGGTTTGTCCAGGCTTGTTTCTCCTTTTGCTGAGTATTCAAGATTCAAGATTAATATTGAGGCTCCTGCGGGGTTCGAACACTACACATCGGAAATAAAGCCGCCTGATGTAATAAAGTATCCGCACTACAATGTCACAGGGGCTGTTCATGAAGATGGCAGATACAGTTTGCGTTATGAAGCCCTTGCGACAGGGTTGGTTGAAACATATGAGGGCGCTTTTGTAATTCATCCTAAATCCGGTTGGATTATGAGAGAGGGTGGTGATTCGCTTGTCAACGAAGAAAATTATAAAGCTCCTGAATGTGGGCCTTTGGATATACAGCTAAGAATTTGGGATCGGGACGAGCTAGGCAACGTGCAACAAAAACTAGGCGGTACAATATCAAGTGTTAGGAAGGATTTGGATAATTTTGCCGGTATAAATATCTACCGAGATGGCTTTCGAGTTATGCCATATGGTGAGCCAAAAAATGATTGGTTGCGCCTGGATTTACGTCGAGTGCAGAAGCCAACGTATAGGCTTTCTAATAATCAGATAGTTGGTTATATTTCAATTTCTGCCGATGGAAATAAAAATCTAAAAGATCAGTCCAACAGAGAAGGGTTGCGTGAAGGTGCAGCTTATACAGATCTCCACGAGATAATGCTATGTATATTGTCGAAGGCAGAAGAGTTTAGGCATAGAGTTCGCAAGAAAAGTGATCCTAAGCCGAAAGATCCCCAAGGAATGCGTCAAGGTGGATTGTTCGATCTCCCGGACTTACATGGGATTCGTGAGCATCTATCCAAGCAACACCCGTTGGATTCCCATGCCAAAGATTTGGTCGATAATATTGAGACAGAGCTTGTCGGTCGAATGGAGAATATTAAGGCTGTTGTAGCTCGTTATAGTGGTTTAGCAACACTCGGTAAGTTAGTTGATGCTGTATTGCACGAGGGGCGTCAGCCTTTGGCTGTGATAACTAGCCAAGCAACTTTAGGGCAAGAGGACTTAGAGGATTATGGTCACAGTGCTGAGCCTAAGATTAAAAGTTTGGGTGGAAGGCTAGTGAAAGTAAAGGGGCAAGCCGGGGCGTTAAGCTTGATATTTAAGCGAATTGAGCCCTTTGGCGGCAGACGAAGTGGGCGGCCATCTAAGCTTTATGTAGAGAAAATTATTCAGGATTCATTTGATATATTTGATACGCAGCTTTCTGATGCGTCTATTTCTTATGAGGTCTCAAGTACTGAGACTCTTGTTTCGGTAGATCCGTACGAGTTGCAGCAAGTTTTTGTCAATCTTATTGAAAATAGTATTTATTGGCTTCATCTTGTACCTGAAGGTGAGCGCAGCATCCTTGTGCGGGTAAGTCGCACTAGTGAAGGTTTTGTAGAGATTATATTTTCTGATAGTGGGCCTGGAGTTCCAGTCGATGATCGCGAGTCAATATTTGACGCTTATTACTCGACCCGTGATTCTGGTGCAGGTCTTGGTCTTTCAATTGTTGGTGAAATAATATCTAACTATTATGATGGTGCTTTAGAGTTGCTCGAAAGTGGTGAGCTTCCTGGTGCTTCATTTAGAATTATTCTTCGGAAAAGGGTCTGAGAGTATGAAATGGAATTTCTTAGTAGTAGACGATGAAGAAGATATTGCCAATCAGACTGTAGAGACTCTATCGAATGTAAGGACGCTCGGCGCTGGCAATGAGGTTACATGTGATTATATTCTTAGCTTTGAAGAAGCTAAGTCGCATGCATTGAAAGTTAAATATGATCTCGTGGTTTTGGATTTGAAGGATGACGCCAGGGATGTAGAAGGAGCTGATTATAAAGGTCAGGAAGTTCTTGAGTTTTTGCGTCAAACCCATTTTGTTCCGGTTATCTTCTATACAGGACATCCTCACAAAGTTAAGCATCTTGAAAGTCCCATGGTGAGAGTCGTGGCAAAGGGGGATGATGATGTTGCATTGCTTCGAGCGGCAGTTGTTGAGGTTTTTGATACCCGCCTACCTCATTTAATAAAGTACATTCAAGAGCAGCAACGAGAGTACCTCTGGGGGCATATCGACGAGTTTTGGAAGTCTGGCAATGACGTGTTTCGTAAGGAAGAACTTGCGTTTCTTTTGGCTCGTAGATTGGGAAATGTTTTAGCAGGCGATTCTATACGTAAATTTTTGCGCGGTAATAATACAAATTCCGATATCGTACATCCTGTTGAAATGTATATGTGGCCATCTATTGGTCAGGATATCCAAACTGGAGATATCATTTCTTGGCAGGACAGTCACTTCGTAGTAATGAATCCCGCATGTGATTTTGCTCAGAGTAAAATAGAATTTGTCGTGTTGGTTCGTTGTTTGCCTCTGGAGGAGTTGCCGGAGTATGTTAAGACCAAAACCATGAAGACGGAAGGCGGGACTGATCTTAAGTATATGACCTCCTTAGTAAGGGATCGACGAGAAAAAGTTCAGCCAGAGCGGTTTAAATATTTGCCGGGTACATGTTTTATTCCAAATCTAGTCGCTGATTTTCAGATGATTTCAACTATATCGTTGAAGGAGTTGTCCGCTGGGGCTAAAAGAGTCGCAACGCTAGACACCCCTTTTGCTGAGGGTTTGGTTAGTGGGTTTTCGAGATATTATGGAAGAATTGGTGTTCCAAATTTAGATTCTAAAGAGCTTGCGGAAAAGATTTTTGAAGAAATTATAATCTGATTCTCTAGAGTAATTACTTGCCTAGTGGTGACAAAAGATCTATAGGTTTTATAGCTGTTTTACTTATTTTTCAAATAAAAAAGTCGCCATTTAGGCGACTTTTTTAGTTCTTGGGATAAATTTAATCCCAGCTCAACGCCCCGCCAGTTTGATACTCAATAACTCGCGTCTCAAAGAAATTCTTCTCTTTCTTCAAGTCCATAATCTCGCTCATCCAAGGGAACGGGTTCGTAGTCCCCGGATACTCTTCTTTAAGACCGATCTGCGAAAGACGACGGTTAGCAATAAACTTGAGGTAGTCCTCCATCATCGCCGCATTCATCCCCAACACCCCGCGAGGCATGGTGTCGCGAGCGTATTCGATCTCTAGCTGAGTCCCCTGCAGAATCATCTGCGAGGCTTCTTCCTTCATCTCAGCATCCCACAAATGCGGGTTTTCGATTTTGATCTGGTTGATCACGTCGATGCCGAAGTTCAGGTGCATGGATTCGTCGCGCAGGATGTATTGGAACTGCTCGGCGACGCCGGTCATTTTGTTGCGGCGGCCCATGGAGAGGATTTGGGTGAAGCCGCAGTAGAAGAAGATGCCTTCCAGGACGCAGTAGTAGGCGATCAGGTTGCGCAGCAGTTCTTTGTCGGTTTCGACGGTGCCGGTTTCGAACTTCGGATCGGAGATCGAGCGGGTGTATTTGAGGCCCCAGGTGGCTTTTTTCGCGACCGATGGGATCTCGTGGTACATGTTGAAGATCTCGCCTTCATCCATGGCCAACGATTCGATGCAGTACTGGTAGGCGTGGGTGTGGATCGCTTCCTCGAAAGCCTGGCGCAGGATGTACTGGCGGCATTCCGGGTTGGTGATCAGGCGGTACACGGCCAGGACCAGGTTGTTGGCAACCAGGGAGTCGGCGGTGGAGAAGAAGCCGAGGTTGCGCATGACGATGCGGCGCTCGTCGTCGGTCAGGCCTTCCGGGTCTTTCCAGAGGGCGATGTCGGCGGTCATGTTGACTTCTTGCGGCATCCAGTGGTTTGCGCAACCGTCCAGATACTTCTGCCAGGCCCAGTCGTACTTGAATGGCACGAGTTGGTTGAGGTCGGCGCGGCAGTTGATCATGCGCTTTTCGTCGACGGCGACACGGGCGGAGGCGCCTTCGAGTTCGGCCAGGCCTTCGGCAACGTCGAGGTTGTCCAGGGCAGCCTTGGCACGGGCGATGGCGGCGGAGTCGGACGCGGTCACGGCACGCGCTTCTTGGGCGGCGACGCCACCGGCGGTGTCGAGGCGGTCCATGTTGGCTTCGGTCGCGTGGCCGGCGTTGGCGCCTTTTACAGCCACTTCGCCCGTGTCTTCTTTGTCGAATTCGTCCCAGCTCAGCATGACGTGTCGTCTCCTGCGTGAGGGCCAGTTGCCCGTGTGATGGTTTTTCACACGGTCGTACTGACCGCGTTGGATCTAAAGGAATCGTTTTTTGCAGCAGCTATACGCAGGCATCAAACAGAATTTTGTACGGAGGATCCGAAGCAGCCGAGGTGCGCAGAAACGTGAACGGCGTCTGCTTGGGCTTCGGACTGACTGTTCATCCCCTGTAAGGGAATATTGCAGGCCCGTTTAAGCCCGCATTATAGGGAAAAAATTGCCTTCGTGGTGCGACCAAGTGGCACTGGGAACGGTCGGCGGGGCGCGTTTTGAGGTTGGAGCGAGGGTTTACAGGGCTTTGGCGGATGAAGTTTTTTTTCGCTTTTTTTTGGCTGGTTTTTGACGGTGGAGTCGGGGTGTGGGTGTCGTTGCGGTCTGTTGATGTGCCGCAAGCCAGACAGGGCACGGCTTACAGGGCGATGCAGAGGGTTTTGTGGACGCGATTGTGTGCAGTTTTCAGCTGAAAATGTTTTGATGCGGTTTTGCTCAAAAAACAGCCAAAATCACTACATGTTGTGGTTTTGGTCGATTTTCAACCACTCCAGACACAACTAAGCCCGACCGAAGTCGGGCCCTAATGTCGCGTTCAGCCATCAGCTGAAACGGGCAGCGCCGACGCGATCTGCACCGTCAGCGGCAAGCTTGGCCGCGCCAGTGTGGTCGGCACCGTCAGAAGCCAGTTTCGCAGCACCAGTGTGATCAGCACCATCGGAGGCGAAAGACGCCGAACCGGTATGGTCGTAGCCATCGGAAGCGACAGCCGCATCGCTGGTAAAAGCAGCCGAGCCAGTGCGGTCATAACCGTCGGCGGCAAAAGCGCTGCCGGCCAGTACGGAGAGGGTCAGGGCGAGGATCAGTTGGGTTTTCATGGTAGTGGCTCCAGGTTCGTTGGCGTTTTGTGCCTTGGGTGTGGAATTCATACTACGCCAGTAAATTTGATTAAAAAGAGCAGATAATTGCACTAAACAATCGTATCTATCGATGTATACGGTTCGGCGCTTCATCTGCCTTAAGCGGCGGGCAAATGGGTCGAACCGTTAAGGGGAGTGCGGGTGATTAGCCGTTAGAGCAGCCGTTACCCATAACGCTGTAACGCAGGATGTGGCGTTGGCCTTTGGAGTCGTCGTATTCCATTTTCATCGGAACAACTTCACACACGTTCGGGACTTCGCTCATGGACACGATGTTGGCGATGTCCAGGTGGGTGGAGTAAGTGTATTCCTCAACTACCACGGGTTTTTGCTGTGCGACATCAGTCGGGATCTCGTCTGCCATGGCGGTTGCGCACAGACTGCTGAGGGCCAGAACTAATAAAGCTTTCATTTCAAATTTACCTTTCTAAAGTCGAGAGGGGTCACGCAATCCTTTTGGGATTGCGTGTGGAACTTCAGTACTTGGTTTTTGATTAACTGCCTTCGTGGGGGCTGCAACTTGGTTAATCAGGTTTGCCTTGTTGGCGAGGCTGATTTTAGGCGTCGGGTTTACATTCATATACCCATGCTTTTGATAAACACCTTTCGCGGATTTGGTAACAATCCTTGAAAAGATCAAAAGATCGCAGGCTTCGCCAGCTCCTACAGGGGGGCGGCGAGCCACGGAATATGGGGCTTCAGGCGATTTAACGGGATATTCACAGCATTTTGTAGGGGCTTGTTACTACCATCGTCGAATGGTTCTATAGGCCCGGCCCGGCTACAACAGGGTCATACAAAAACAACTATTCCACCGAGGTAAGAAAGATGAGTGCGGCTTCTCTGTATCCCGTTCGTCCCGAGGTAGCAGCCAATACGCTGACTGACGAGGCGACCTACAAAGCCATGTACCAGCAGTCGGTCGTCAACCCGGACGGCTTCTGGCGCGAACAAGCCAAGCGCCTCGACTGGATCAAGCCTTTCACCACGGTGAAGCAGACGTCCTTTGACGATCACCATGTCGACATCAAATGGTTCGCCGACGGCACGCTGAACGTTTCCTACAACTGCCTCGACCGTCATCTGGCCGAGCGCGGTGATCAAATCGCGATTATCTGGGAAGGGGATGACCCGGCCGAGAGCCGCAACATCACCTACCGCGAGCTGCACGAAGAAGTCTGCAAGTTCGCCAACGCCTTGCGCGGCCAGGATGTGCACCGCGGCGACGTGGTGACTATCTATATGCCGATGATCCCCGAAGCCGTGGTCGCCATGCTGGCCTGCACCCGGATCGGCGCGATTCACTCGGTGGTGTTCGGTGGTTTCTCGCCGGAAGCCCTGGCGGGTCGCATCATCGACTGCAAATCCAAAGTGGTGATCACCGCCGATGAAGGCATTCGTGCCGGCAAGAAGATCCCGCTCAAGTCCAACGTCGACGACGCGCTGACCAACCCGGAAACCAGCAGCATCCAGAAAGTCATTGTGTGCAAGCGCACCGGTGGCAACATCAAGTGGAACCAGCATCGCGACATCTGGTACGAAGACCTGATGAAAGTGGCGGGCACTGTCTGCGCGCCGAAAGAAATGGGCGCTGAAGAAGCGCTGTTCATCCTTTACACCTCGGGTTCGACCGGTAAGCCGAAAGGTGTGCAGCACACCACCGCGGGTTATCTGTTGTACGCGGCGCTGACCCACGAGCGCGTGTTCGACTACCGCCCGGGCGAAGTCTACTGGTGCACCGCCGACGTCGGTTGGGTCACCGGCCACACCTATA
>Ga0105857_1000650_pt1 | contig 12193 bp, 10 predicted proteins | sample OrgsoiDNA_201061_FD_89682 | JGI IMG/M metagenome (GOLD analysis project Ga0105857, IMG submission 89682) | Permafrost soil microbial communities from the Arctic, to analyse light accelerated degradation of dissolved organic matter (DOM) -... | ecosystem: Environmental > Terrestrial > Soil >...
GCCAAATTTTTTGGCAAAAGAAACGACACGTGAAAACCTTGTCAGTTCAGGGAGTGGAACACATGGCGTTTTTCATGTCTTTTTTCACGCGCCAATCCTTTAAAAAACCGCCTTTTTTGCTCTCAAAGCCTTGATTGGCCTAGTTGCATTTTATCCCTCGCTTTGAATTTTATTGCTTTTTTCTCTGCTTCAAGGCCAAATCGACAAATCTAACAAAACAAACAAAACAAAAAATGAACCATGCCGCGATCAGATATCGTCCGGCAACCGCGTCTTTCGCTCACAGCGCTTTTGGCGGTCGCCGGACACCGGCGCGAGCGAGGGATGTTTTCCCGCCGTTTCCCTGAGCGCGATCCCCTTGCGTGGCGCCTTGGACCCCAAACGCGTCCGCGCTCAGCGCCACCGACTCCAATTTGGCGAACAATTTCGGAGCGAAATTTCTTTTTTCAATGATTTTTTCGGCATTCGCGCGCAACGCGTCCTGCGTGGCTTTTTCATCTGTTTTGTCCATCAATGCTTCCGCCACGCTCCATTGGCCCAAAAACAGCGCCATTTCAAAGGCCGTCATCCCTTGCGTGTCCCGCAAATGAACATCTTCAATTTCCGCTGACGCCCGCGCGTTCACGTCGCACGCCGTCGCCAAGAGCTCCGCGGCCCTTCGGCCGCCGTCCCGAGCCACGTACATCAGCGGCGTCAGCCCGTGGGTGTCTCGCGCGTCCGGATCGGACCATGGCAACAAGGTCTCCAAAGCCCGCCAATTGGAATCTTGCGCTGCGCGCATCAAAGCGGTGCATCCAAAATCATCCCGAGCGTTCGCGTCCGACACCGGCAGCAAAAGGCGCGCGCACTCTTCGTGCACGCCGTCAAAACTGTTCATCATGGCGGCGATCATCAAGGGCGTGAATCCGTGCCGTCCCGCAAGCTTTGCGTCGGCGCGCTTCAACAGCTCCGCCACACAATCCGCCTCGCCTTGGCGCACGGCCACCATCAGGGCGTTTTCTCCGTCATTGTCAAAGTGATTGACGTCTGAAACGGGCGAGAGCAGTTTCGCGCACTCCGAATGTCCGTCGTCCAGCGCGCGCAGCAAAGCGGTCAGCCCTTTTTCGTTCACGGCCAAGGGGTTTGAGACGGGAATCAGCGCACGCGTCATTTCCAGGCGGCCACGGCCCGCGGCGAGCATCAGCGGCGTCTCCCGGCCCGGCTCTTGATCGTCCATGCGCTCGCCGCTCGCGATCAACCCGCGCAACGCGGCGAGGTCGTTGTCGGCGATGATGTTTTGCAGGCGAATGGCCTCTTTTTCATTCATGGAAAATCCTTGGAATTTTGGCGATAGGGCCCCATTGCGCGCAGCCCCTGTTGGCCGTCTTGGTTTTTGGCGGCGTTTCGCTCATGGAGACGCTCACAATGGCTTTCGCGCACGGCGATGGTTTTCTTGCTGATCGCGGGTTGGCGCCGGCGCGCTCGGAGCTCCGGCTCGAATGCTCTGGCGGATGGCTTCCGCCTCCAAAATAGCCTCGATGCGCCGGGCGGGTTGGCGCCCATTGCGGGCGATCCGGGCCACGCGCTCCAACGAGGCGGGCGCGTCGTCTTCTCGCGCCAGGACGTCCGCGCACGTGTGCCAATCGCGCTCCGCCACGATGTCAAAAGCGGTTTGGCGCTGCCCGGACGGGCCCACGGCGACCGACAAATCAGAACCGGGAACCAAGGCCTCAAGCACTTCGACGTTTCCGCTAAACGCGGCAATAATCAGGGCGGTTTCGCCTGCGTTGTTTTTTGCCCTCAAATCGCTTTTCTGGATCAATGCTCTTGTTGTTTTGGCGTCAGAGCCCATCGCGGCCAGCATCAACAGCGTGTCGCCGTTTGTTGTCTTGGCCGACCAATCGGAAACAGGGGCCAGCAACGCCGCCATTGAGCCTTTGCCACCGCGCAAAGCCAACCCCAAGGGCGTCATTCCCGTTCCCGGGCACGCGGAGTTGACGTCCGAGAACGGCAAGAGGGCCTCGGCGCATTTCACATGCCCCAAACGAGCGGAGACTTCCAACGCGGTCAAGCCACTCACCGGATCGCGCGCCGCGCAATCGAAAAAAGGCACCAGAATCGCCAATGCTTTATGCGCGTTGATTTCTGCCGCGAAGGCCAGGATAGAGCGATTTTCAGCGCCGCCAACCGGGTCGCTGATCGGCGCCAGAATGGCCACCGCATCGAGCTCTTGGCGGGAAACGCAGCTCATCAAGGGCGTCATCCCCTTCCCCCACGTGTTTTGCGTTTCGATTTCGCGCGCCCATTCGCGAGCGTCCGGCTCTTGGGCGAGCAAACGCAAAGCCCCAATGCTTCCGGAGGTTTCGTCCAATCGATACAAATTGGCCCAAAGCGGATTTTTCATGAATTTAAGTCCGAATGCCGGTTTTTCCCAATGCGAGGTTCCCGAGCCACCGGCGCGTCCCCCTTTTCGCTTGCGCGGCAATGGCTTGCCGAGGGCTCATTTTCGCACGCGCGCTGGATCGGCGCAATTGCTTCATGGCCTGAGCCCGGCCTTTTTCTGGGCAAGGACAGCCGAACGGGAGTTGCCCGTCGCCGTCCGCCATGAGAAAATGACGGATTGGGGGCTTTGCCGTTTCTTCTTGTTTGTGGCTTTCGCCTTCCAGCGCTTTCCTTTTTCACTTTCGCCCCACCATTTTCCATTCCCCATGATCCCCAAACACGCCGCGCCGCAGAGCCCCTATATCGCCCGTCAGCGCCTGCGCGACTTGGAGGACGACGACTATTACGAATACGACGACAGCGAGCCGGCGGCAAGCGATGGCCCGGGCCCGGAGCTCAGCGCCCAATCCTTGTTTTTCGAAGCCGCGAGCGTGGGCGACATCCCCGCTCTGGAGCGGCTTCTTCCTTTGTGCGATCCGCAAGCGATTCACGCGCCCGGCGGCAGCTATTTGCACGAACATTCTCACTTGGACGCGTTGATGATGGCCGCCGCCCAAGGACGCGCGCAAGCCGTTGAGTGGCTTTTGCCGCATTGCGACCCGACCGTGGTTCATTCCAGCTATGGCGACGCCCTGATGATGGCTGTTTGCGGCGGACACGTCGAATGCGTGAAAATCCTGGCTCCGGTTTCCAATCCCAACGCCCGGCATCATGGGCTGGACGATTCAACGGCGCTGATGATCGCGGCCCTTGGCGACAAGCCGGAGCATGAGGCCTGCGTGGAAATATTGGCTAGCCGTTGGCATTTCAACGCCAAGGACAAAGACGGCAACACGCTGATTTCGCGGGCGGTCCGCGAGCCCAACATTCCCGCTGTCGCTCGCTGGGCCTCGCGCGTCGATTTGAGCTCGCGCAACGAGCAAGGAGAAACGGCGCTGTATTTGTGCTCCCTTTTGGGCGAGCCCGAAGCCGCGAAGATCTTGATTCCTTTGATGAGCGCGCATGAAGTTCGGTTGTCCACCAAACGCCAGGGCCGCTCTCCTCTCATGGCGGCGGTCATTCATCAACACCCCGACTTGATTCCTCTTTTGCTGGACAAAAGCGACTTGGCCGCCGATTGCGACAAGGGCTGGACCGCGCTCGATTGGGCCTTTGAAAAGGCCGAAACCTCGGAGCAACTCTCGGCCTGGCGCGCGTTGGATGCTTTTTGCGAGGTCGCGGCTCCCCAGGACCTCCAAGAAGCTTTGAGACTGTGCCCCGAAGGCGCCCGCCAAGAGCGCTTGCCGCGGTTTTTCGCCAAAAACGAAGCCCAGGCCCTGCGCCAAGCCATGGCGGACGCAGCGCGCGCCGCGGGGCAGGCCCTCTCAGCCGACACCGAGGGCGTCTTTGCCTCCCCGCAATCCGCGCCGCGCGCCCGGCGAGTTTGATTGCCGGAACGACCAAATGCGCCGCCCATGCTTCTTTCTCCGATGCTTTCCGACTGGCGGGCCTGCTTTTTCGGAGGCGCGGCCTCGTCAAAAGGCCGCTGTTGCGGGAAAATCAAAGACTCATCCTCGTGAGGTCTCCGCCGAGCGAGCAAACCCAGATGGCGCGCCATTTGCCTCACGATTTTGCCCTCATTGCTTGAAAAACCATGACAGAACTTTCGCGCTCACCCTTCGCCGCCGATCAGAACGCTCGACGCATGCAAACCATGGGCCTCGCAAGCGACTCACAAGCTCGCTTGACGAAAATGCTCGCAACCAACTTGTTGTTGGCCGCTTACAACTACGAAGAGACGCCCGCTCCGTATTTTGTTGCTCAAAACACAAAGATTCGCGAGAAGTGGACCGAGTGGACCGGCTCCGAATGGGCCGACGACCAAGATCCAATTTTCCCCGCCCATATCGTTTCTGAATTGGGCAAAGACGCGCGCCCTTTGTTCATCGCCGCAGCTCAACAAGTGGCTGACGCTTTGGGCTTGCCGCTTTACGGAGATTCTGTCCCGCGTCCCGCCAACACAATCAGCCGCGCATGGGGTCGTGGATTTGTGGCGGTGGGATTTTTGGACTTTTCGGCGCAAAATTCCGAAGACAAGGCGGCGCGCCAACACAACCACCACGCCTTGGAGCGCGCCAGCGAGTCCTCGGCGGGTTTTTTAGTCTGCGAAAATCCGACACAGTGGATGTTGGCTGATTTGGCTGCAGTGGCTCACAAAGCCAGCCTGGCGTGTTCGACGCTGATTGAGTTTTCAACGACGCTGCCCACTCTTTCGCAACACGATGTCCGTGGGTTCGCAGACGCCAACCGGACAATGAACATTGAGGCGGCTTTGTTTTATGCGCGGGATTTGCCAATGGCGCTGAAGCCCATCACCCACAGAGCTCCGGTTGAGCCCATTCGCTCGGAGGCGCGCTTTGAAGACGTCTCTTTTTATCGCATCCATGAAACGCAGCAGGACACGCCTGCTGACATTGCGGCGCGTGCCGCGCGACAAGCTCAAATTGAACAAGAAGCGCTGGACCTTCGGGAGGTTCTGAGGACAACTGCCGCAAACGCTCGACCGAATGACGACCTTTCGGCTGCATCGGGTATTTCCATGGGGGGGAAACTGGGCCCCTTGGGCGATCAATTGCAAAAACGATTCATTGACGACCAAATGGCCCATTTGGACATTATCGAGAGCGACGAGGCAACCCAAGTCAAAAGACTTGTGGATGGAGCCACCGCGCGCGTCGCCGAGTCCGCCATGCGTGAGGGCGGCGTCCGAAATTCCATCGAGCAGCCTATGGCGGCAGAGCCGCCGCAAAAGTCCTTTCTGCAGCGCCTTCTTTCGCGTCGCCCCGCGCAACGCGCTTCTGCGGATGCGCCGACCGCGCAAACCCAAGCAAAAACCAAGCGTTGAACCAATTCCATCGACTGATCCGCCGACGGCCCCCACGGATGGGCGATTGCAGCAGAAGACACTTTCGAGTGTCTTTATGTCTATGCGGCCGGGGCTCCCGCGCAAATAAAAAATTCGCGGAATCCGCATGCGGGGCGCCATGTCAGTCGTTGTTTTTCTGTCACGCCGTTGGAAAACAGACGTTAATTTTTACGCAAGGTTTGCGAAAGGAAGCGGTTTTGTGAGACACTCCTTCTGTCGCGTCGAAAGACGTTTACTAAGAGTCGATGAAATGTCGCATGAAACAGAAGCAACAGAAGGCAATGGCGTCAAGACCGTTCTGCTCGCTTTGGGCGCGAACTCCGGCATCGCGCTGATCAAATTCGCGGCGGCCTTTTTCACGGGGTCCGGCGCGATGTTGGCCGAAGCCATTCACTCCTCCGCCGACTGCGCGAACCAAATTCTTTTGCTTTTGGGCATGAAAAGCGCTGAGCGCAAGGCCACGGCCGAGCACCCGATGGGTTATGGGCGCGATTTGTTCGTGGCGAGCTTCATGGTGTCGGTGCTGCTCTTCACCGTGGGTGGCCTGGCCGCGGTTTGGCACGGATTCGCGTCGATTTCCCATCCGGAGCCGATTTCTCATGGCATCTGGGCTCTTGGGGTCTTGGTCGTGGGCGCAATCCTTGAAAGCCTGTCGCTCGCGGGCTGCATCAAGGAAGTCCGCCGAGAATCACGTGGCATGAGCTTGTGGAAGTATTTCAAGGAATCGCGCTCTTCGGAGATCATCGTTGTGCTGGGCGAAGACTGCGCGGCCCTGGCGGGCTTGGCGATCGCGGCGGTGGCTTTGGGCGCGACCATGATCACCGGCAATCCGCTCTATGACGCGATGGGCTCGGTGGTGGTTGGCGCGATTTTATTGGTCGTGGCGATTGTCTTGGCCATTGAAATGCGGGCCCTCCTTATCGGCCAATCCGCCGACAACGCGACGCACTACGGCATTCGCGTGTTTTTGACCGCGCATGCTCAAATCGACTCGATCGAGCTACATGACCATCCAAAACGGCGACGATGTGATGGTGGCCCTCAAAGCCCGCTTGAAAGGAGCGGAAACCATGACCGCCGATCAAGCCGCGGACATCGCCGACGCCATCCAAAAAGAAATCCACGCGCAGTGGCCGCAAGTGCGCTGGATCTTCTTTGAACAGGCCGCCAAGGCCTGATTTCGGCTCGGCGGGATGCCGAGGGGGTTGAGCGCGCCAAGCGGCAAGCGCAACCTGTTTTTTTCTTTTTGCCGCGCCGCCTGGCGCGCGAAGGCCTCTCAAGAGAGGCCTTTTTGTTTTGCGCAGCCACGCGCTTTTTTATTCACGCCGGATTTGCCTGTGCTTGCTCGCGCGCCGTCTTCGGACACCTCGCGCCGGGCGCTTGCTGCATTCTTTCTCCCGGAGCTCCATCCCCGCATCAGGGCCGGCGTCTTCTGGCCTTCCGGCTCTGGTCCTTGCTCTGGCGCCCTTCGCGTGAGAGAATTAGGCATCGGCGTCCAAAAGGCATCTTTCGGTTTGCGCTTTTCTGGCTCTCTGCCGCTCTTTTCATGCATTTGAGGCCTGTGGAGCCTTTCGCCGCGAACCCCTCCGATTTCCCTTCCTTTTTGCCGTCAAGCGGCCGCTCCCATGAATCTCAACGCCCTCGTCGAACGCTGGTCCAAGTCCGCGAGCATGCCGCGCGCTCCGCGCAGCGATGGCGAACGATTTGGCTTTTTCGCGGGCGGTCCCTTTCGCTGGATTCCTTTCACGGTTCTCGCGCTCGGCTCTCACCTTGTCCTCGGCGGCTCTCTCGCTGGGGTTTTTGGCTCCGCTTTGATCGTGGCGGCCGATGTCGCCCTTCCCGCCGCCGCCATGACCACGGTTTCGGTCGTGGGGCGCTCCTTGGCCGCCGCCATTCGCGAACGCAAATGGGCGACCTTTCCAAAAGCCGCGGCCGCTCTTTCCAAATGCTTCATGGCCGACCTCATCGGCATAACCGTGATGTTCGCGCACGCGGCGGTCTTCATTCACGCGAAAATCGCTGAAATCCGACACGTCAAAGCAGTCCGCGCGCCGGGCGGGAAAAGCCAAAAAACCTTGACAAAACTGACCGGCCGACATGCGCGAGCGCAATTGCGCAAGGCGAAGTTCAACGATTTCGGCGGCTCCGTGATTCACGCTCGACAAGATTTGGCGGACACCGCCTCCGCCATTTTGGGCGAACGCGAAGCCTGGCGTCGCGCGCGCATGTGGATCTTGGCGGGACAACCGGAACGCGCCATGAAAATCTTCCAGGCGCGCCCCTTTGACCCGCGCTGGCCATGCCCGTTGCCGCGGTTGGACGAAGAAGACGATCCAGGCGTTGGCCGCCGCGCCTTGGTTGACCGGCTTCTTTTCAGAAAACCGCATCAATTGTCGTTCGCGGACGCCTTGCGCGTGTCGGGTTTGCATCCCGAGGCCGTTCCTATGGCGTTTGATCCGGACCGATTGCGCGTCTTTCTGGATTTTGTGGCTTCCATGGCGGCCACGGTGGAGGCCATCGAATTGAAAAAAATGGTGGCTTCGGATTCCCAAGGCCGGCGCCGCGCCCGCCCGGCGTCAGGAGAATCCGATTCGGCGCATTCGGCGACGCGTTCACGCAGCGCCATGGCCGCATCCGCGACGAGACGGCCTTCCGCCTCCGCGAGGCCGCAAACCAGCCAGAGCGCGCGGTCGGGGCTCCCAGCGGCCTCAGGCTCCGAAAAGGCGCCGCTCCCGGAAAGCGCGGCGGCCGAGGCTCTCGCAGACACATCCAAGCCCATTCGCCCTGTTGGCGCGCGACGGCTCTGAGGGCTCTGGCTCCCCCGCTTATCGCTTTTTTTTGCCGCGCCGCGTCGCTCTGGCCCTCCGCCTTGCTCGTTCGGCGCGCTCCCCGTATAATTGCTTCATCGGGTCGGCCTATCCGCTCCGCATTTTTAACGAGATCAAACACATGAACACTTTCGCGCCGGTTGTCGGCGACCTGCACCCGACTTCAAAAACCCTCATTAAATTTTTGAATCAGGACGCTTCGCGCGCCGAAAATCGCGTGATCTCCAATCACCATTGGATGACGGCTGGTTTGGCCACGGCGATTGCGGCGACGCCCGCGGCTTCGCTTTTGATGCTCTCGTTGCCTGTTTCCCTGGGCGCTGTCGCTCTCGGAGGCGTCGCTCTTCCGGCCATGGCTGTGGTCGCCATGGGCGTGGTCGCGGCCAGCGCGATCACCACGATGGTCGCCGCCGCCAAGGCCAGCAAAAGCTCAAAGATCGGCAGCTATTTGAGCGAATTCGCGGCTCATCTTGAAGACGGGCATTCGCCGAAGTCTTTTGACGCCAAAATCAACGACGGCGCTGGATTTTTCCAACGCCTGAGCAACCGCCGGTTGGCCAAAGAAGCCCAAAAAACCAATCCGGTTCTCAAATCAGCCATCAAGAACGCTCTGTGAGCGCATGATTCGCGAAAAAAAACCGGCCTCGCGCCGGTTTTCATTTTTTGTGATTCCCCCCGCTTGGGGAGTTCGCCTCGTTCGCATCGCCGTTTGCGCCCAGACGGCTGCGCGCCGGGTGCTCGGACTCAAAGGGCGCGAGGGGGCCTTCTGGGCGAGGCTTTCGCCGCGTCGGCCTGCCCATCGCCTTGCGCTTGCGCGCGAGCGTGCCCCGCGCTCATGGCGGCGGAGACAAACAAGCCCTCCAGCCGAGCCGCGGTGACGGGGCCCACTTCGCGCGCGAGGGCGATCGCGATGTGCTCCAGCATGGCCTCGCTCGCGGTTTCGCTCACGGCCTCAAGCATGCCCCACTGCTGGCGCTTCACGATCCAGTCCAAAGCGCTTTCTCCTTCTTCGCTTTGAATCGTGGCGTCGGAAACTCGCGCGAGCATCGCGGCGCATTTTGCCTCGTGCCCCTCCACAGCCAAATAAAAGGCTGTTTTCCCCTCGGCGTCGCGCGCGTTCGCCTCCGAGCTCGGAATGAGCGCGGCCACTTTGGACTCATCGCCCATCGAGGCCGCCATCATCAGCGGGGTTTGCCCGTCGTTGTTGCGCGCCTTCGCGTCCGCTCCAGCAGCCAGCAACAAGGGGACGGCGCTTGCGGCCGCCAAAGCCAACACGCCATTGCCCTCCTGCGCCTCCTTGGCGTTCACGTCGGAATGGGGCAGCAACGCCGCCACCTGAGACGCGTGCCCCGCGTTGCTCGCGATGAGCAGCGCGCTTTCGCCTTGCTTGTTGGTCGCGCGCGCGTCGGAGACGGCCAATAGCCTTTTGAACGCGGCCATCGGGAAATCGCAGCGCGCGGCGTGCATCAGGGCGGTGTTTCCGATCTGATCCCGATCCTCCGGATTGGACAGCGGCAGCAGCAAGTCGACCACGCGCTCCGCTTCATTTTCGGATATGCCTCTTCTGTCGACCGCCTTCATCAACAGCGTTTGCCCATTGGCGGCGCGCTCGGCGGGGTCCGAGAACGGCAGCAACGCCAAGAGAGCCGAAAACGGCGCGCAACATTCCGCGGCATGCATCAAGGCCGTTCTCCCATATTTGTCTTTGTCGCGCGCGTCGCTCGCGGGGATCAGCAACGGAAGCAGTTTCAAATGCCCTCCCCGCGCCGCCATCATCAAGAGCGTCTGCTTTTCGCGGGCCCGGTGCCGCGGGTCCGGCGCGCCATGGGACAAAGCCTGCGCCGCGGCTTCCGTGTCGCCCTCTTCAATCGCGTCCCGAACTCGATTGAACAACTCTTTGTCGCGCATGCCCGCTTCCTTTCGGGCCTGGCGAGCCGCGTGTTGCGCGATGATCTCCGCTTTTTCGGCGCTCGTCGCGTTCTCCGGGATCACCGGCAGACCCGCGAAACGGAGGCTAAAATGGAGAGCTTGGTAGGTTGCGCCTCTGGAATCGTTTGATTTTTTGCTTTGCATGGCTGCGTTTTCACTGAATGAAGAATGGCTCCATTCTAGCACAGCGGACATCTTTTTCATTCGAATGCGCACCCGCGCTTCGCGCCTTGCGCGCGGCGCTTGCGCAAAAACAACAGAATCAACGCCTTGCGCGCAGGCAAAGGCCGCCAGGAGTATAATTTCTTCATTGAATCTCACTCGGCAAGAGGCCTGGCATGAACATTCTGAAAGCATTGTTTATTGATCAAATCCGCGACAAGCTCACGGCGATTTTCCCTGGCGCGAACAGTTCGTCGCATGCAGACGCACGCATCAGCGTCAGCAGCGTCACGATCAATGGACAGGACATGAGCGGCATGGCCGGCGGCGCCACGCAAAGCGCCACTCAAGCGCGCGGCGAGATGATCGAACAAAAACGACCCCAAGACTCTTTCGCGGGCCTTGTGGTCAGCCTTCCCGCGACGATCACCGTCAAGCGCGGCGCCACGCCCTCGGCCACAGTGCTCGCGCAGTCCGACATTCAGGACCAAATCACGACAACGCTGCGCGGCGGCAACCTCGTGATCTCCGCCAAAGGCTCTTTCTCCACCCGCAAGGGCATTTTCATCTCGGTGATCACCGACCAGCCGCTGCGCTTTGCCGATATTTCGGGCGCAGCGGACGTTGACCTGGGCGAACTCGCCGGCGACGTGGCGCTCCAAGTCTCCGGCACCGCCACCGTCAAAGGCCATGGCGCGATGAAGGAAGTGAACATCGAGCACGCCGGCGTCGCCACGCTGACCCTCAAAGGCACGGCGACGCGCGTTCTTTTGGAAAAATCGGGCGCGGGAAGCGCAAACCTTGGCGAACTGAAAGCCACCCGCGCTCGACTGGACATCAGCGGCGTGGGCGACACCGAGGTCTACGCCAACGAAGTTTTGGCGGCGGATGTCAGCGGGGCGGCCAGCCTGCGCGTGCTGGGCAATCCCGCTCAACGCAGCGTCGACAAAAGCGGCGTCGCGAGCGTCTTTTTTGGCTGAACAACCCTGATCTTCATTGAGGCCAATGTGCCGACCAATCCGTCTTTTTTCAGCCGCTTTCTGTTGGGTCTTTCCCGAGTGATTCCGGCGCTTTTTTTGCCGGACGCCCTCCGGCTTCCTTATGCGCAAGCGGCCCTTGACGGCAATTTGGACGACTTGCGCGCGGCGTGCCCTTTTTTCGGCGTCGATCGCAACGTCGGCCTCAAAGACAAACGCACCGCTTTGCTTTTGGCGACGCTCGCTCGGCGCGCGGATTGCGTGGCTTTTTTGTTGTCCAAGGGCGCCGACGCGCGCAAAGTCGGCCCCGACGGGCGCACGGCGTTGGTCATCGCGGCGGCAAATGGCGACCTAGATTGCTTGCGCCTGCTTTTGCCGGTGTCGGATACCATGGAGCTCTCTTTGGGCGGCTATTCGGCGTTGATTCACGCGGTGGTGGCGGGCTCGGCTCCGTGCGTCGCGGCTCTTTTGCCCGCGCTCCAAAAGGCGGCGCCTCAGCAATTTGCCGCCAGCAAACGCCGAGCCCTCTTGATGGCCATGCACGTGAAAGTGCCAGAGTGCGCGGCGCTTTTGGCTGACCGCGAGGCCTGCCGCGAGTTGGGGCTCTCGCCGCGTCCGGAGTCTTCTGCCGACGAAACGGCGCTGATGACCGCCGCGGGGAACGGCTCCATCGATTGGATTCGGCTCCTTCTTCCCTTTTCCGACACTCTGCAAACCAATTCGCGCGGCGACACCGCGCTCATGCTGGCGGCCGCTGGAGGCCACTCGGTTTGCGTGGCGGAGCTTTTGCCCAAAAGCGACCCCGCGCAGCTCAATGTGGACCTAAAAAACGCTTTGGACCTGGCGTTTTCGCGCAATTCAGCTCCGTGCGTGGATTTATTGGTCGGCGACAACGCAATTGCCGCAGACAAAGCCGTCCGGCAATTCGGGGCTCAACGAACTCCGCGAGCCCATGCGCTTGTGGAAGCCAC
>Ga0105857_1000652_pt1 | contig 12181 bp, 11 predicted proteins | sample OrgsoiDNA_201061_FD_89682 | JGI IMG/M metagenome (GOLD analysis project Ga0105857, IMG submission 89682) | Permafrost soil microbial communities from the Arctic, to analyse light accelerated degradation of dissolved organic matter (DOM) -... | ecosystem: Environmental > Terrestrial > Soil >...
GTAGGCGAAAGCGATTTGCCGCAAAAGATACAGGACCGCGTTGAAAATGTCTTGCCCGTGGAAAACCAACGCCCACAGCGCGGGAATCAAATTCCTCGGCATCGTGCGCGTGAGGCTGCGCGGCGGCATTTTGTCTTTCTCCGCCTTGCTGGGTTTGGCTTTCGGGGCTTGGGCGTTGCTCATGGCCCGATCATACCCCCGTTTTTTGTTGGAGGTCAACTATTTTTTGTTTTGTCAAATTTCTTACGCGATTTTGGCCTTTTGTTTGCGCAAAGCCAGATGGAAAGCGCCCTCTCGTTTTCTTTTGGCGCCGGAAATCTCGAGTGCGCGCGGCTTTTGTTGGCGCGCGATCACTCCGGGGCCCTGCGAGCTACTGGATTAGAGCCATTGAGGCAATCGTGGACAGAGGGGCTTCATGGGCGTTGGAAAGGGTGCTCCCCTGGGTGGAGAATCATCTGGAGGATAACGATGTTCGCCTGGCTTTGAGCCGCGCGATGAAAGCCGCGATATTGAGCTCAAAAAAAGAAGCCAGTGATTGCGCGGATTTGCTCGGAGTCTTCGCCGAGCGCCATTCAAGCATTGGCTCAGAGTGGGAGCGCCAGGCATTGCGGTTGAATCCCGAACTGTATCCGCGCTTCAACGCCCTTGCCGAGGGACGAGAATTGTCGGAGATCGTGGGCCAGGCGCAAAGCGGAGTCAATTGCCCGAGCGCCCGCGGCGAAAACGTCGCAGAAGCAGGGTCGCCTGGCAACGCGGGCGGCGGCTCCCGCCGGCTATGAGCGAGCGAGGCCGCAAGACAAGCGTTTTGCGTTGAAAGGGCTTTGTCCGTGGCCGTGCGCGGAGGGCGGACCTCGCCAACGCTGGCGTCTGGCGATGAGGGTGGATCGCCGAATCGCTTTTGACCTTTGGCCGACGGCCCGGTAGAATGGAGAGACTGAACTCTGCGCCCAGGAACCCCGATGACCGATCAAAAAACCACCTCCAGCCCAAGCTGGGACAAGCACCAGAAGGCCCAATGGGGAAAGCTGGTGCGAACGGGAGATTGGGCTGGCGCTGTGGCTTTTGCGCAAGATCCAGGATTCACCGCGGCGGACTTCACGCGGCGCGTGCCCATGGGGCCGCAAGTGGGACCGTGGGGGGAGAGCCGTTGGTTTGAGAAGTGCCGGGACGCGCAGGCGTTGGAAAGCATGCTTGATCGAGTGGGCGCGGCGCCCTCGTTGGACTCCCGGGGGGCTCCTCGCCCATTTTTGACGGCGAAGGGCTTGGCGGCGGCGATTGGCGCGAGCAATGACGCCGGATTGAGCATTTTGCAAAAACGCGCGCCGAAATTGTTCGCCAACAAGAAAGCCCTGCCGGAAGGGCTGGGGATTCTGCTGTCAAGCGATGACTGGGTTCAGGCTGACGCCGCGCCCGCGCTGCGCGCCCGGCTTGTCGGCCTGCAAAAATGGTTTCCTGATTTCGACGCCAAAAAGCTCATCGCCTCATGGGGCTCGCCCGAGGCTTTTTATCGGGCTGCGATGGGGGCCGGCCCCGAGGGTCGAGGAAACCCCGGGCGCGCAGCGGTGGCTCGGCTGGCCTTTGAGGAGGCGGGGCTGGATCCGTGGGCGATGGCGGATTTGACGAGCGGCTCCCGAGCGCCGGCGCGTTTGGCGTTGATGACGCTCGACCGAGAAACCCCTGATTTGTTTTTTGAGTTTGTCCGCGCGGGCGTGAGTCCGGATGCGCTGAGGCTTGAGGCGGACCCCGTGGGCCAACAGGTTTTGTGGCCGCAAGGCGTCTTTGGAACTCCGTGGATGGAATTGGAGTGGCCGGAGGGTTTTGACACAAAGCCGCCTCGCAGCAGTCCGCGCCCTATGTCAATTCAGCCGGCGCCAGGCCTGAACCCCATCATGATCATGACTCGGCACAACCCGGAGATGCGGCCGGGGTTGAGCGCGCGAGAGGTGATTGAGGCGGCGATCGTGGCCAAGCCGGTAAATTCGATGGTCACTGTCATTCGCCACATGGAGCGTTTTTCGCGAGAAAAGCGGCAAGGCTTGTGGCGCGCGGGCTGGGAGGCCCACTGTTTGCGCGAGGCGATGGCGTCGGCCGCTGCGCCTTTGGCGGGCGGCGCGGCATCCGTCACAAACCAAGGGTTGGGCAAAGAAGAGCCCGCGTCCAACAGAGGCGCTGAGCCCAACGAAAAAGCACCTGGGCGCCGATTATGAAGCGTGCGAGATCGGGAGGGAAATGATGGTCAAACAGCAGCCCGGCCATGATCGGACAAACGCCGAACGCGACAAAACCACGCAGTCTGCGAGTTTGCGGGTGGTGGTCGCGTTTGAGAGGATGCAAGAGTCGTTTGCGTCGGATATAAAAACCGCGTTAATGCAGATGCACGCCCCACAAAGCCCTCGCTGGTTGCAAAAAAGCCTGCCATTGTTCCGCGGGGAGGTGTTTCTCGCGCAAATGGAAATGGATTTGTCGGACATTCATCAGCCAAAAGCCCAAAAACAAGCTCTCGCCTCGCTCGCCGAGCGTGTGCGCGAGTCCATGGCGGAGGCGGGAGGCGCTGTGTGGAGCATGAAGGACATTGCGAACGCCGAGGGCGCAATGCACTGGGACAATTTTTACCGCCCCGAGCCATTTGCCTTTGTCGGGTTGCCGGCGATCGAATGGGCGCCTGGCGCCGGATTGTCGGCATTCGCGGAGGCTTTTGCAAAAAGGCTGTCCACCGCGCTGGATTCGCCGGTGAAGCGTTTCACCGGAGCGGTTCTGAACGATTTCGCGGGCAACAAACCCCAGGCGACCGTCTCCGACGCGCTCCACAGCGTCAAGGCGGAGACGGGCGGAACGGACGAGGACCCGCTGGGCGCGGCGTTTCAGGACGCGATTTTTGTCGCGCAAAGAGAGCGCGTTGCGCTTCGGGCCGAAATGATGGCCGCGGCGGCGACGCAGAGTCTCCGGGACAACAACGCGCCAGGCCAAGGTTGCGGCGGCAATGAAAAATCAGTGGGACGGCGTTTGTGATTCCACAAAAGCCTTTGTGAAATGGGGTTTCTCATGAATGAAAACCTGGCCAGAGATCCAGAGCGCGCTTTGAAAGCGCAAAGCGTTGGCGAGGCAAGTTTTTTGCGCATCGTCATCGCGTTCGATCGAACGGAGGATTCGTTGCCAGCGGGGAGGCTAAAAGCGAGCGTGCACAACTCAGGAGGCGCGTCGGAGTCCGCATCGAAGCACCGCGCGTTATTCATCTCGGAGGTTTTTCTCGCGCAAATTGAGTTGGGGTCGGCGGATATCCATGAAGAAGGCGTTCAAAAACAAGAATTGGCGCGGGTTGCGAAGTCCGTGCGCCAAGCCATGGAGGCGATGAGCGATGAATCAGCGGCGTCTGTGAGTCGCCCTCAAAATAAGAGCGAGCATCAGCAGCCGGTTTGGAGCGCGGAGAGAATCGCGCAAACGCAGATCGCGTTGAGGGCTCCGAGGCTCCTTTCCCAAGATTTTTTTGTGTTCTTGGGGCTGCCTGCGATCGAATGGGCGCCAAATTCTGGTATCCACGCGCTCCCGGATCGGTTCGCGCAAAGCTTGTCCATGGCGTTTGGCTCTCCGGTGAAACGCTTCGAAGGACGCTCTCTCATTGGTTATGGGGGCTCCGAGCCCATGCCGACGGCTGGCCAAGCGATCGACACCGTGCGTGACGCGATCGCCGAAACGAACATGGATCCGCTGGGAGCGGCGTTTCAGGACCCATCGTTTGTCGCGCAACGAGAGAGGGTGGCGCTCGCGAAGGAAATAAACCCACAAAAAGCGTCAAAATCGGTTGAAACACCCACAGCAAGAAGAACCCGGTTATGAGCGCACGGTGGTGAAGGCCCCGGAAAGAGGACGCGCGGATTTTCGGTTTTTCTCAGGTTTTGCCCCGGTCCCTGGCACTTCAAATTCGTTTTGCCGCGCGAGCCTGCGCTTCGGCGGATAGGGCGTCTTGGCCATCCTGTGCGTGAGAGCCGGCGGATGCCATCAAGACGACACGGCTCAATTGGGCTTGCTCAGCAATGGCTTCGCAGCGTTCCAGGCGAACGCCGTCAGGGGCCGAGCCCAGAAGAGCCAGAGCCGTTTCGGGGGACATGCAGGAAGCCAGAAAATCGGCGCCGGCCCATTTCTGCGTTTCGACGGCAAAATCAAGCGCTGTTTTGCCGTCGCAGAGCGCGCGCAAATCACTGTGAGGGATCAAAACACGGAAAAATTCGAGGCAATTGTCCTCGCGTCCCGGGTGCGTCGAAGAGCCGGCTGCGACCATCAACGCGGAACGCCCAAGCGACCCGATCTTTGTGGCGTCGCATCGACCCGCGAGGGCCTTGACGACCTCAATTTCCTCCAAGAGCGTGGCGATAGTCAGCGGAGTGTCTCCCTCTTTGTTGCGCGTGTCCGCGTCGCTGAACGGAAGAAGCGCCCGAACGCAATCTGCGTGCCCAGCCTGGGCGGCGGCCATCAGCGCGGTGCCGCCCACAAGGCTCTGGATCGTGGCGTCCGAGAGGGGAGCCAGAATCTCGACGCATTCGACGGCTCCTGTCGCGGCGGCGAAGTGCAGGGCCGTTCGATCCAGGTTGTCCAGCTGGTTCACATCGGAATGGGAAAGCAAAACAGGCAAGCATTCAAAACGATTCTGTTGGCTCGCGCCCTGCAAGGCGGTGGCGCCGGCCGATGCGTCTTTTCCCAACTCAGGCTGAGTGGCTAAAATGCCTTTGACGGTCGCCAAATCGCCAGCCATGGCCGCGCGAAGAAGGGCGTGTGCGTTAATTTCGGAGTTGTCATCCATGGTTGCTCCACTGCGTTTTGATGGAGTTATTATGACATGAAAAGGGCAAAAACGGCGTTTTTTCCGCGTCGCCAAGGCCTATTGCGGCCGAACTGTTCGACGCCAAAGAGAACCTCAATCCCTCGGGAGTCGGGAGCCCGTCAAAGGCCTCAATCTCTCGCGCAATGCCCGCGCTTTTGATTCTCCGCTCCTTTTTGTCGCCTTGACAACGCCGTGGCGCATCCGCAGACTATAGGGGGAGGCTCTAACGAAAGGCCCTGGTCGCTGGTTGCCTGTCGTCGCCAGAAAACTTGTTGTCAAATGGAGTCCAGCAGACCGTGAAAAAATCTTTGTTGAGCCGTTTTTCCGAATTCGCAAAAGGAGCCGCAAGTCGGGCAAGTGTTGGTTTTTTCAGCGCTGGCTCCGATTCGAAAAAAAGGTTTTTGGCGCGGAAAATCGGCAAGGGCGTGCCTGGACTTCTGCAGGAGCCCGTCGATGAAGACGCCTTGACCCTGATCCACGCGTTGGTGAGTGGCGGCCCAGCCGGTCTGGAAATATTGAGGGGAATGGCGCCGCGGCGTCCGGAGCTGATGCGCGATCGGCTGTTTGAAGACCCGCTAAAAATGTTTCCGATACTCATGGCCCTCAAAAAAAGATTGGCTGGGCTGCCGAACAGTGAATTCTGGGCCTCGGGCGTGCAAGGAAAAACGCCCTTGATGATCGCGGTGGCGCGTGAATGGAAAGAGGGTTTTGATTTTCTGTTGCCCATGAGCAATTTGAGAGCGCGCGACGCATTTCGGCAAGGAATGTTGACGCAAGCGTTGCACACGCGCTCGGCGTGGGCGTGGCTTGTCGATTTGTGCGACGTCAATGAAACCGGCGACCAGGGAATGACCGCTTTGATGACAGCGGTGCAAGGGCGCAACAACGCCGGCGTGACGGCGCTGCTGCGCAACCCGAAGTGCGACGCGAATGCCGTGACGCGCGACGGCTACACCGCCCTGGCGCTGGCCGCGGCTGGGGGCGTTCTCGATTTGACGAAAATGTTGATCCCCGCGACAAGTCCGGAGAAACGAGCGGCCGCGTTCAAAGAAACGTTGCGCCGTTTGGAGGCCTCGCCTGAGGGGGAGGGCCAACAGTGGGCGTGTTTGGACGCGCTGTCGGCTTTTGTGAATGAGAAAGACGCCGATCGCGCCTATCTAATCGCGCGAGGCCAAGCGCGAGAGCGCATGCCGTTGTGCTCGGCTCGGCGAGAGGCGGCGGCATTGCGCGCCGAAATCGGCTTGGGGACAGGGACCGCGACAGCGCGAGGGCCGGCGCCCTCGGCAACGGCTTTCAATGTCCTTGATGAGGCGCAAAAAAGCGAAGAAACCCAGCGGCCGGGAAAAAGTCGCCGGCTTTGATTAAAAATTCTCCAAATTCGGCGTAAAATGGCGGAACACGATTCTTCCCCGAGGGCTTCATGCCGATCTCTCCGCCGCTCGCGCGTTCCAAATTCAACAGGGGGCGTCCATGAACACACTCTGGCGACAGCCCGGAAGCGGGTTGGCCGCATTCGCGCAATCCGCGCCAAAAGACGCCATCGGCGCCAGGCAGTGGCTGGCGGGAGCGTTGGCGTTGGACGCGCAAGCGACCGCTCGGGCGGGAATGCAGGATTTCCGGGAAAACGCCGAAACGCGGGAAACGTTCATGAACGCGGTGGCGGAGTTCGGAAACGCCGAGTTGCTGCGCGCGTTGGCGGAGTTGCCTGAGCGTGACTGGCATTTGCCAGGGAGATATTTCCCAATGCCGGGAGAGCGTGAGCGGCGGCATGAGACGGCGTTGCACGCCGCAATATATTTGGACCGATGGGAAGCCGCGGCGGCGCTGGGCGAGCATATCGATTTTGGCGCGTTGAACGGGCTTGCGAAAGATGGATTTTCAGGCGGATTGGGCGCGGTGGCTGTTGTGTTGGGCGTCAGCGCGCGAAATCCCGCGCTTCGGGATCCGATCGCGCGGTTGCTGGCTCGAATAGCCGACACCGCGAATATCACGAGCCAAGAATGGGAAGAGATCGCCGGGCGCGCGGCGGAGCTCGATTCCGTTGAGCTTTTGGAGCGCGCGGCCACGGCTGGCGTCGATTTGCGGGCGTCCTTCGCGGTGAACATCACCACTTACGACCGTGTCACGAAGCGGCCTTTGCTGTGCGTGGCGGCAGCCGCCGCGGCCACTCGCGTGGCGAAGTGGCTCATTGGGCGCGGGCAGGCGCCGGACGAATGCGCCGACGCGATGGGCAACACGCCCTTGATGTGGGCCACCAACGCGCGCGGGCTGTATCACGCGGATGAGGAGAGCCTCATGGAGTGCGTGAAGACGCTGGCGGAAGCCTCGCGAATAGACGCGCAAGGGAATGGCGGCAAAACAGCATTGGCATGGGCCGCGATCTCGGCCGGGCATGGAAATGGGGCTAAAGCGTTGTTTTTCCTGCTCGGGCGAGCCAATCCAAACCTCAAAGACGACGAAGGCGACACCGCGCTGATGACTGCGATTTCAGCGAGCATCGATCAGGACGGGAACGCCGCGCCTGAGATTTTGCCCGTCGTGGAGGCGCTGGCGGCCGCGTCGGACCTGCGCCTGACAAACGAAAACGGGCAAACGGCCCTGGACATGGCCGTCTCGGCCGCATTGGCCAGCGACGGAAATCAGGACGCAAAGGCTTGGTCGGTGGCCAACGCGTTGTTCGCCGGAATGAGCCCGCAGCAAGCGGGCGAGGCGATGATGGAGATCGCGAAAAAAATATTGCCGCGCGCGGTCCCCAAGTTGGAAGCCTTGGCGCTGGCGGAGGAGCTGGATCGGACGCGGCAAACAGAGGAAAAACCGGCGGTGTCGCAGGAAAACGAGCCGAGCGAACGTGAAGAAAAAGAAAGCAAAGCCGGGGCGAATGAAGCGAGCGTCGGAGCCAATGCCTCGCCGTCGCGCGCTGCGGGCAGGAGTCGATTGTGAGCGCGGACTGGAACAAATGGCTGTTCCGGGCCATGAATTTGAGAACGTTTGATGCGGCCCTGATGAAAGAGGTCAGCCGATGGTTGGAGGCGCAGGCCAAAACAGACGCGGAAAAAGCCTTAAAAATTCTGTTGGAAAGCGGCGGCGTGGGCCGCTTCGCGTTCACGCGAAGCGTTGTGGCCTGCGGGGCGGACCCGGCCGCGGAAGACGAGTTCGGTTGGACCGTTTTGATGAGAGCGGCGCGCTTAGGGCAGAACGATATCACGGAGCTGTTGATTCCGTTCAATGACGCGCGCGCCACGGATGACCGGGGGTGCTCGCCGCTGTGGATCGCGGCCGAGAGGGGGAACCTCAGTTGCGTGAAAGCGTTGTTGCCAGCCAGCGACCCGAAGGCGAAAAATGAAGACGGCCTCACCGCGTTCGCCGTCTCTGTGCTGCGAGGACACACGCATTGCGCGCGGTTTTTGTTCGATGAGGCCGAGGCGCGCGAGGTGTTGGAAGATGGAAGCACGCTGCTGATCAAGTCCGCGATGCGGGCCGATGCCGATTGCGTGACGTTGTTGCTTCCGTTCAGCGACATTCAAGCAAAAGACCGACACGGAATGACCGCGTTGATGCATGCGGCAAAATCTGATCAAAAAGGCTTGTGCGTGCCACTGTTGTTGCCGGGAAGCGACGCCAAAGCGGTGTCGAATGCCGGGCGAACCGCGTTCATGCACGCCATGGGAAACAACAATCGAGAAGAAGCGGCCAAGCGACTGTTGCCGCTCAGCGATTGGGCGGCCCGGGACGCCTGGGGAAAGGACGCCCTGGACCTGGCTCTCGAGAGCGGAAAGTTCTTGACCGCGGATTTGCTGGCGGAGTTGGTGGATTTTGAGCGAGTGAAACAAGCGGTGAAAGATTTCCCCCACGGCCGGCTTTCCGTCATGAGGGCGCGCATCGAACGCGAAGAGCTCGCCCAAGAAATAGCGTTCGCGAAACCGCAAGAAGAAGCGGGCGGCCTAAATGCCGCGCCTCTCAACACCGAGCCGCGCATTGCGCAAGAGCGCAAGGGATTGCGATTGTGAGTTTGACCCGCCGCGCGCGGCCTTGGATTTTTGGCTCTTCGTTCCTTTTTTCGCGGGGGGCTTCTTGTTCTGGGGCCGGCGGACGCGGAGAACCGTCGGCCAAGAGGTCAAACCAAATTAGTGAATGACATGCAAGGCTATGTTGCGCAGATTTCCCCCTTGCAGCGCCATCGCGTCGACCGGCCGGCAAAAAGCCGGATCGGACTCGTGGACGCCGAACGCGCGAATGATGGAGGGCAGAAGGCTCATGGGCGAAGAGTCAAGTCAAGCGAGAAAAATCGGTTCGCTCAATTTGCCCGGCCTCGAGCCGCCGGTCAAGGCCTTTGGCTGATGGCGGCGAAAAAGTTTGCGGAATATGTTTGCAGAACCTAAACCCGAGGCGAATTGGACAAAGAGTTGGTGGTGGGAGCGCCCGATTTTGCGGCATGCGGAAAGACGTCCGCCAAGGAGTCTATCGTCAGAGTGGTTCGCAGCTGCATCGCTTCATTTTGGGCTTTGATCTTCCCCCAAAAAGCGCGCCATTCCACATCCGTGCCTAAATTTAGGGGAGCCGTTTTCGACATGTCTTCAACGGATTCGATCCACAGATCCCAGTAGGGCGAGTCGGCGGCCTGGCGGCCCATGGCGAGGATGCAGGCGTCGGTCGCGGCCAAGGCGTGCATCCATGCGCGAGGCCCGTTCGGGCGTTCGCCCAAAAGCAAAGTGTCGACAATCTCCCGGAAACACCAGACGTCGGTCCATCCCGCGTTGAGGAGCGCCTCTGCGGCCGCCTGCTTGGCGAGCCAGATTGGTGTCTGCTTTTTCCAGTTGGCGACGGCGTCGGCGTTTTCAAGGCTCTTCAACCATCCCTGGGCGACGCCGAGCTTTTGAGCCGGAGAAAGCCATTGCGCAAGAGGCCAGCGGTCAAAAAGAGCAATGTTCGGCGAGCTGAAATAGCCCGAACACGACCAGTCGCAAGCCACGCCGCAAATTTGACGGCGGGCGGCCGGGGTGTCGACGCCGAGGAAAACATCCAGCTGCAAGGCCAAAGATCCATGCCCAAGGAAAAAGCGGGGGGTTTTTCGATTCAACAAAAATGAGCGGAAAGCCTGCGAAAATTCTTCGTCATCGACCAGCGCTGCGCAGATGCGAGGATGTCGAGGCTCGCTTTGTGTGCTTAATTTGAGCAAATCGAGCATGCGCTGCGGGAACGAGGACCAAAAAGCATCCGTCCTCTGGCTGTTTTCGGTCCAGTGGACCGAGAGCAGGATTTCGGAAAGGAATGCGGTCGACCCGTCCGAAATGGCGGACCCGAGCCGGGATAGATTTTTGCTGTCGCGCACGACGGCGAGGGTCGGCGATGAAGGGGTTTGGGTGTCGGCTGGCATGAGGTTCGTGGGCGACAAAGTTGGCAAGCGACAAGGTTGGACGCAGTATATCAGCTTTGGTGCGACACCGGAAAGTCCGTGGCTGATTGGCGAATTGACATCGTGCGCCACACGCATGTGGAAACGATGAGCGGGAACGACGCTCAATCCGCGATGTGAGAACATGGGGGAGATCCAAAAACTGAAAATCAGGCAACAGACAGATCATGAAAATATCTCCATCCGCAGACACAAACACAGAAAACGTCGCGCAATCGCCTGATTGGAGCGGGTGGCTGATTCAATCGTGCGCCTCATGGAAAGAAGGAGGAATCAGCGCGAACAAAGAGGCGACTCGTCCGATTCGCGATTGGCTGCGCGACAACGCGAAATCGGACGAGGAGATCGCCTTCCGGGATGCGCTCAGGAAAGGATTGAAAGGAAATGCTCAATTGCAGTGGATCAAAGGCCTGCTGTCTTGCGGAGCCGATCCCTCAGCCTCCGATGAGGAAGGGCAAACCGTGTTGATGGCGTTGGCGCAGGCGAAAGAGGAAAACGAAGAGTGCGCGAGAACACTATTGCCGCTGAGCGATGAAAAAGCGACAAGAGACGGATGTTCGGCGTTGATGTTCGCGGTGGCCACGGGCAAGAAAAAAATAGCGAGGTTGTTGATGGATCGCGGCGATCTGAAAGAAAAAGGCCCTGACGGATTGACCCTCCTGATGCTCGCCGCTGAAAGCGAAGACCTGGGGATGTTGGCTTTGCTGCTGCCCCATAGCGACCCGAACGAGCGTGGAGTAAATGGCCGCACCGCGCTGATGCAAGTCGCGACAGGCTGGGCCGCGAGCATCGCTGGGGATTTTGAGTGCGTGGATTTTCTGCTTCCCGTCAGCGATTTGAGCGTGAAAGATGATGGTGGGTTGGACGTTTTTGGCCTGGTCGTGGATCGATGCGCTTGGGCTTGCGCCGAAAAATTGGCGCCGCGAGTGGGCTTGGAGGAGTTGAGGGCCGCCGTGAAGCAGGCGCCAGCAGGAGCGATGCCAAGGGCGGTGGCCGAAATCGAACGCCAAGAGTTGGCCGCCATGGTGCGAATGGCCGAGCGCGCCAACACCGCCCCCCAGCAGAATTCACAAGAATCCTCGCTCGGCGGGGACGAACAAGCCGTCACGTCGAAAAATCGAAGGCTGTGAGCTGCGCATAGAGCCGTTCACGCAAGGGGCAGCTGATTTTTAGCCGAATTGATTGGGGGCTCGAAGATTTGCCCAGTCCGCCGCAAAAAAAACACCGACAGGAAAGCGCTAACGGCGAATAAAAATTCACCACGCCAAGGCGCGTCCCGCCGGGTTGGCGTTTGTGCGTGAAGAATAAAAATCAACGGGGCGAGGCCTCAGGGGCCCGGCGCCGAGGCGTCAAAAAAACTCATCTCGATCATCGCCGAAAAATCCCTCGCCCCCGTGGCGTTCACGATTCCCATCGCCCCCCGTTTCGTCAAAATTCGCGCTGGAAAGCCAGCGGCCATCGCGCGCGTCCTTGGAGCGGCGGGGGCCGGAGCCTTTGCGCTGTTGGGCGCGGTGGCGTTTCCAGCAGCGGTCGGCTTGGCTGCGGATGTAAAAGTCGTCCCAGTCGCTGGGGAGCTTGCGACGCTTTCCGCGCACGGGCGGCTCGCCCGCCTCCGCGTCGATCTGGCAATTGTCGCGATTTTGCGAGTGGGTCCCGGGGTGGCGATAAGAGCGGCCGCGTCGCCAGCGTCCGGTGCCAGGCACCGGCCCCCCGTTGTGGAAGGGCTCAAAAAATCCCAAATGGGAATATCCCAGGCGCATGGCCCAACGCCAGCTGCGCCCGCTCAAATCACGAAGGCGGGATTCTTGGCGCAACGCTTCGCGATCTTCCCAAAAATCCATGGCGTCCAAGGGCGTGCCCAGGGCATCGCGAACAATCCAGTCGCGCGTTTCGCGAACAACGCGAAGCGTGACGCGGGAGCTGTTTTCAGCCCAAAAGCGCTCGGATTCGGA
>Ga0105857_1000661_pt1 | contig 12084 bp, 11 predicted proteins | sample OrgsoiDNA_201061_FD_89682 | JGI IMG/M metagenome (GOLD analysis project Ga0105857, IMG submission 89682) | Permafrost soil microbial communities from the Arctic, to analyse light accelerated degradation of dissolved organic matter (DOM) -... | ecosystem: Environmental > Terrestrial > Soil >...
CGTATCGAAGCTGCGGAATCACGTAATCGGCCGCGTGTTTCACGAACTCGGCTTGATCGAACAATGGGGCAGCGGAATTCCGCGCATGACGTCGGCATGTCGCGAGGCCGGATTGCCGGACCCGCAGTTCGAAGAACTTGGGGCGCGCTTTCGATTGACGCTTTCGACAAAGCCCGATAAATCACCGAAGATCGACACGACCGATCGGTCGATTCTGGAGCTGCTTGCGGCTGGTGAGGGCCGATCTACAGCCCGGATAGGAGTAGCCATTTCTCTATCGCCACGCGCGACACGAACCAGACTGGCTCACCTGGTTCAGCGTGGTCTCATCGTGGAAGTCGGCAGCGGCCCGCAAGACCCTCGCCGAAAGTACTTTCGCGTAGGAACCGCCGATAAATAATCGCCTCCGGGTCACGGCGTATACTGGTGTAACTCGTGAAAGATACGATGACCTACAAGAGATTGGCGCCTTCGCTGGCGCTGGCAGCGGCTCTGCTCAACACCGGATGTGGAGGAACCAAACCGCCGGAAAAGGCGGCCCCAGAAGCCGTCAAGGCGGTTGAGTATTTCCACGTGGATCGGGCCACCGCGGGAACGCTGCGCGGCAAGATCGTCTTCAAGGGCGCGAAGCCAGCCAGGCAAGCGATCTCGATGGAAGCGGAAGCCGGGTGCCGGCAGGCTCACGCCGGACATCCGGTCTATGACGAGCCGGTTGTGACAGGCAAGGATGGTGGGTTGGCCAACGCCTTCGTCTACATTCAGGCTGGCTTGGAGGGGAAAAACTTCGAGCCCGTTAAGGAACCGGTAAGCCTCGATCAGCACGGATGCCTGTTCGTGCCGCGCGTGATCGGCATCCGCGCCGCGCAGCCTTTGGATGTGAAGAACAGCGACGCGGTGTCGCACAATATCCATCCCATGCCGCAGAACAACCGGGAGTGGAACGAGCAGCAGTCGCCACAATCGCCGGTGGCCGAGCACAAATTCGCCCGCCGGGAAATTATGATTCCGGTGAAGTGTAACGTCCACTCGTGGATGCGCGCCTACATTGGGGTGGTGGAGCATCCCTATTTCACCGTGACCGGCGCCGATGGGAGGTTCGAGTGGCCCAACGTGCCGCCGGGCGATTACACGATTGCGGTGTGGCACGAAAAACTGGGGGACCAGACCAGGCCGGTTCATGTCTCTTCATCGGGGCATGCCGAAGTGGAGTTCTTGTATAAATAGGAATAATTGTTATGGCCAAAGCAAAGTGGCTGGTTTTCTCGATGGCGCTGCTGGCAGGCTGCGGCGGAGCGCCCAAGGGCTCATCCTACCGCGTGTACATAAGTAATGAGGGCTCCGGCGACTTGACCGTGATCGACCCGGTCAAGATGGAGGCGCTCTCCACGCTGCCGCTGGGCAAGCGCGCCCGCGGGATCCATCCCAGCGCTGACGGGAAGACGATTTTCGTGGCGCTGAGCGGCTCGCCGTTCGCCCCTCCGGGAGTGGATGAGAGCACTTTGCCGCCTCCCGATAAGAGCGCCGACGGCATCGGCGTGTTTGACATCGCGCAGGGCAAGATGCTGCGCAAGGTTCCCGGCGGTTCCGATCCGGAACAGTTCGCGGTGTCCAGGGACGGCAAGCTGCTTTTCGTCTCCAATGAAGATGCCGCGGGCCTCAGTTTTGTAGACCCGGCCAACGGCCAGGTGCTGAAGACGCTGCCAACCGGGCGGGAGCCGGAGGGAGTCACTATGTCTCCCGACGGCAAGCTGATCTTTGTGACGTCGGAAGACGAGGGCACGGTGGCGGTGATCGATCTGGCGGCGCAGAACGTGGTCAAGAAGATCAAGGTGGGCCGCCGGCCGCGCGGCATCGCATTTCTCCCCGACGGGTCGCGCGCTTACGTGACCAACGAGAATGACGCCACGGTCAGCGTGATCGACGTGGCCAAACTGGAGCAGGCGGGCACGATCCCGGTGGGCGCGGGTATGAAACCGATGGGCCTGGCGATGTCCAGGGACGGGACCAGCCTCTACGTCAGTACGGGCCGCGGCAAGATGGTGTTTGTGATTGTGCCGCGGACCGGGCAGATTGCAACGTCCTTCGAGGTGGGACAACGGCCCTGGGGCATTGCGCTATCGCCCGATGAGAAACTGCTATTCACCGCCAACGGCCCCTCGAACGACGTTTCGGTGGTGGACCTGGCGACTAAGACAGTGCTCAAGAAGATCAGAGTGGGCGAAAAACCCTGGGGCGTAACGATCGTGACTGATTAAACTACCGGCCCGCCGGCGCCTGGGGATTACACGGTCCGAAGTGTTTCAGGAACACCAGGTTCTCGGTCTCGCTCTGGTTCCCGATCGCGATCCCCTTGTCCGCCGCGTCGGCAGTGACAAACAACTCATCGCGAGTCATCTGCCCATACCGGATCAATGAAGGCGTCTCCACATCGTGCTTGCCGAACTTACCCCACCCCTGCACCAGGATGGTCCCGTAAGCCGCGCCGTCTTTGATAGTGACTGTGCGGCCCGGAAACACAGTCAGTTCCTTGGCGGAGTAAAACTGCGTTCCGTAGACCACCCAGTTTTCGCAGTAGCCGGCGTCGGCCATCTGCTCGACACTCGCAACCGGCTTGGGATCGAACTGGCGGTGCAGGGCGAACTCGGGATCGGTGTTGGCGTCCCAGTCCAGCATGTCCAACAGATAGTCCAGGTCGTGGTGGTGTTCCTCGGGAACGTCCTTAACCAGTAGGTCCCACGGCACGGCGCGCCCTTCCACCAATGACTGGAACATGGCGAAGACGTCGGAGTTGACCTGGGGTTCGTAAGTCACCAGCGAACCGGGAGCATGCAGAATTCCGGGGTCGATCTGCCAGCCCGATCCGGGCTTCAGCTTATAGGCCTGCGAATGGTAGAGAATTCCGTTGTCGCCTTCGTTCCATCGTTCCAGGCAGCGCCGCACATCCTCGCGCGTGGTGTGCGGATTCAGGCCCATGAAGGTGTACGGGAAGTTATTGTCCTTGAAGTTGTATTGCCGGGGAAAGTAGTAGGCCTCGGGTTTGCCCTTCTGTCCTACGCGGGCTGCGAGCGCGTCGCTCTGGTGTAGATGATGCGGAATCGGCCCCAGGTTGTCGAAGAACTTACATAGCAGGTTCCAGCCGCCTTCGCGCGCCATGACGGGTTGGCCCAGAAACAGGTCGCCGACGGTTTCAATGGCTTCCTGCAGAAGCACCTTCTTGCCCTGGAACTCGATGTAGCTCAGACCCTCATCCGGCGCGGTCAGCGGGCCGTTGGCAGCCTTCGTAGTTGAGGAAAACCAGCGTTCGTCGATTCCACCGCGATGCGCGCCCAGAGCATACAGGTCGCGGGGGTCGAGTTTGAGCCTGCCCCCAGGCATCAGAAACGAGCGCGGGACCCAACAGGGCGCAAGCCGTACAACGCCATCGCCTTCAGACAGCGCCTGGAGTATGAGATTCCGGTTTGACATGGTGGCCTAATTAAGATTCAAAGTAGCACAGCGACCGCACGTTTACCCGAATACGGCGGCGCGCCAGCCGCGATATGCTATTTCATTCATGGTCGATCTCATTATGCATGAGTGAGGGGCTTGCGTTATGCGAAAACGGAATGCTTGGATCTTTATTGGTTGTGCCGTGCTATCGGGCGCCGACTGGCTGACCGATGGCGGCAACCCGCAGCGGACCGGGTGGCAGAAAGACGAGAAAATCCTCAACAAAGACAACGTCAAGGGCATGAAGGCCCTGTGGACACTCAAACTCGACAACGAGCCCCGGGAACTGCATTCGCTCTTCCCGCCGCTGATCGCAGGCGAGGTCAATACCAGCCGCGGCCCCAGGCAGATCGCCGTCGTGTCCGGCATTTCCGACAATGTCTACGCCATCGATGCCGATGCCGGCACGCTCCTTTGGAAGAAGCACTTCCCGTATAACTCGGATAAACCCATGCGGGCCGGCGGCCCTCTGTGCCCTGGCGGCATGACTTCCACGCCGGTGATCGGGCCCGCCAATGCATCGGGCGCGCGAACCATTTATGCCATCTCGGCCGATGGCAGTTTCCATCAACTGAACGTTGCCGATGGCGAAGAGGTGGCGCAACCCGTGCCGTTCCTGCCTGCCAATGGGAAGCCGTATTCCTTGAACCTGGTGAACAACATTATCTACACCACCACCGCGCAGGGCTGCGGCGGCAACCCGAATCGCGTCTACACCCTCGATCTCGCCGGCAAGAAAGTTAGCTTCTTCAACACCAACGGCGGTTCGTGGGGCCGCAGCGGCGCTGCCGTGGGTTCCGACGGAACGGCCTACGCGCCCACCGGGGACGGCAATTTCGACCCGGAGAAAAACCAGTGGGCCGAGGCGATTGTCGCCATTTCACCGGACGGAAAGCTGAAAGATTATTACGGACCTTCCAATGCCCAGTGGCTTTGGAAAATGGATCTGGACATGCAAGTCACGCCGGCGATCTTCAACTACAAGGGCCGCGAACTGATGGTGACCGCCAGCAAGGAATGCCGCATCTTCCTGCTGGATTCCAAGGAGATCGGCGGCCCCGATCACCGGACGCCGCTCTACCGGACGCCGTGGCTGTGCAACGAAGAAGTGAACTTCGCGGCCGCCGGTATCTGGGGCAGCATGGCCACGTGGGAGGATTCCAAAGGTACGCGCTGGGTGCTGACTCCCATCTGGGGACCGTCGCATCCGGACTTCAAAGTTCCCGTTTCCTACGGCCCCGTGACGCATGGCGCCATTGTGGCTTTGAAGGTGGAAGAGCAGAACGGCAAGACAGTTCTGACGCCGGCCTGGATGTCGCGGGACATGGACCAGGCCGAGCCGCCCATCATCGCCAACGGAGTGGTCTACGCGTATGGCAACGGCGAATCCAGCGTGCAAGCGACTCCCGAGCTGGGCCTGGGCGCCAACACCTCCCCCAACCGCATCAAATGGTCTACCCACGCCGTGCTCTACGCCCTGGATGCGGAAACCGGAAAGGAATTATGGAACAGCGGAGATGAGATCAAGTCATTCGCTCACTTCACCGGACTCTCCATCGCCAATGGACGTGTGTACCTCGGGACCTTTGACAGCACGCTTTACTCCTTCGGCCTACCCGGGGCTAAGTGACATGAAGATGCAACTGTGGAGGCTCATCATGAGAAACTTTTTCGCACTGGTTGTCGGGCTCGGCGGGGCGTGGGTTGCGAATGCCCAACTGGGCCGCGCGATCGATGTGTGGACCTATGGCGGCGACGCACAGCGCACCGGCTTTGTAAAGACCGACGGCAGGTTCACGAAAGACGATGTCAAGAACTTTCAAATGGTGTGGAAGGTCAAGCTCGAAGATCAACCCAAAGGCCTGCGTTCACTCACGCCTCCGGCGATGATCGGCATTCTGATTTCGTATCGGGGATTCAAGGAACTGGCCTTCGTCGGGGGCAGTTCCGACAACTTCTACGCCATCAACTCCGACGTCGGCAAGCTGTTCTTCCATCGGCCGCTCACGTACTCATCGGAGATTCCGAAAATCGGCGAAGCGTCCGGACCCTGTGGCGGCGCGGTCACCGTGATGGCCATGCTGAAACCGAACGCCACTTCCGGGGGCGGCCGTGGCCGAGGTCCTGGAGGGCCGCCGCCACCGCCGCCTGCGTCTCTGGCGGCCAGAGGCGGCGCGGGAGGGTTCGGCGGTTCGCGTCCGGTCTGGGCGCTTTCAAGCGACGGCCGGCTCCACTGGTTGAACACCGCCAACGGCGACGATTCCGGAACGCCGGTCAAATTCCTGCCGCCCAATGCCAGAGCCTCCAGTCTGAACATGGCGGACAACGTCATATACACCACGACCAACCAGGGTTGCGGAGGCGTGCCGAACGCCGTGTGGGCCATCGACCTGAACGGTTCGGAAGGCGTGGTCAAATCGTTCGCCTCAAATGGAGGCGGCTTCTGGGGAATCGGTGGCGTCGCGCTCGGCGCCGATGGCACGGTCTATGCGCAAACCGGAGACGGACCGCTCGACCCGGCTTCCCACAAATGGTCCCACACGCTGCTGGCACTGAACGCCAAAGATCTGACGCTCAAACAATATTTCACTCCTCCCAATCCGGCTTCGGCCGCGGGTAAGAATGTGGGGATGAATTCCACAACGCCGCTCGTGTTCACCTATAAAGGCCGCGAGACGATCGTCGCGTCCGGCAACGGCCGTCTCTATCTTCTGGATGGCCAAGCCGTCGGCGGCAGCGATCATCACACCTTCCTGTCGCGCACCGCACCAGTGGCCGATACCGGCTCGACGGACCACGGCATATGGGGCGGATTGTCCACCTGGGAGGATGCGGACGGTACTCGCTGGGTTCTGGCTCCCGTTTGGGGACCGGTGAGCGCCGATTTGAGGCCCGCGGCTTCGAACGGCGGCGCTCCGAACGGCGCAATTGTTGCCTTCAAGGTGGAAGAGCAAGACGGCAAGCCGGTCCTGACCCCCGCATGGGTTTCGCGCGATATGAGTTCGCCCGAACCGCCGGCCATCGCCAACGGAGTGGTGTTTGCGGTTTCCGCCGGGGAGTATACGCGCCAGGTCAAGGAATCGTGGGGAGGGTACACCGCGGATGAGCGGCCGAAGACCGCGGCTCACGCAACGCTGTATGCGTTGGACGCGGTCACCGGCAAGGAATTGTTTTCCAGCAAGAACAGCATTACCGCCCCCGCGGCTCTGACGGGGCTGACCTTTGCCAACGGGCGCGTGTTCTTCGGCGCCACCGACAGCACGTTCTACGCGTTCGGTCTATACATGGAGCATTAGGTCAGTAGGGTAGGCCTCCTGGCCTGCCTTGCCTGGTACGGTGCTATCGTTTCCCTATGCTTCGTCTGCTGCTCCTCTCGCTGCTGGCCCTGGCCTGCCGGGCGCAGGATCCGCCCCAGCCGGTGGAGGGAAACTGGATCGCCCGCAACTTCACCTTCGGCGCCGGAGAGATCCTCGCCGAGTTGCGCCTGCACTACATCACGCTCGGCACGCCGCGGCGCGATGCCGCCGGCCGCATCCGCAACGCGGTCCTGATCCTGCACGACACTGGCAGTTCCGGTCAGCCGTTTCTGACCGGAGGATTCCTGGGTGTGCTGTTCCTCAAGGATCAGCCGCTCGACGCAACGAAGTACTACATCATTCTGCCCGACGCCATCGGCCACGGCGAATCCGGCAAACCGAGCGATGGGCTCCACGCCGGATTTCCGCATTACGATTACGACGACATGGTGCGCGCCCAATACCTGCTGGTGCATGACGGCCTGCAGGTGGATCGTCTGCGCCTGGTGATGGGCGCCGGCATGGGCGGCATGCACACGTGGCTGTGGGGCGAAGAGTATCCGGATTTCATGGATGCCCTGATGCCGCTGGCGAGCGCCCCGGCGCAGATCGCCGGACGCCACCGCCTCTTCCGCGACATGGTGGTGGACTCCATTAAGACCGACCCCGCCTGGAAAGACGGCGAATACACTGCGCCGCCGCGCGGTCTTCTGGCCGCTCAGTTCGCACAGTTCCTGATGACCGCCAGCCCGCTGCAACTGCAGCAGTACTTCCCCACCGGCGAGGTGGCCGATGCCCAGTTCCAGATTCTCAAGAAGCGATTCCTGCGCACCGCCGACGCCAACGACATGCTGTACCAGTACGATGCCTCGCGCACCTACGATCCCGGGCCGGGACTGGAGAAAATCAAGGCGCCGCTGTGCGCGGTCAACTTCGCCGATGACGAATTGAACCCGCCCGAACTGGGTATTCTGGAACGCGAAATCCGGCGGGTGGCTATAGGGCGCTATGTATTGATACCGGCGAATCAGGAGACGCGCGGGCACGGTACGGGCTTGCGGGCGCGGGTTTGGAGGAATTATCTAGTCGCCTTGCTTGCGCTAGCCCGAAAACCGGGCTAAGATAGACCATGGCCACCCTTTTAGTAAACATGCACGATGCCAAGAGCAGCCTCTCACGCCTGGTGAAGCGGGCCGCTTCGGGAGAAGAAATCCTCATCGCCAACCATGGTAAGCCCATCGCCATGCTCACCCGTATCCCGAACGCCGGCAAAAAGATGCCATGGGACATCTTCAAAGGCAAGATCGAAATGGCAGCCGACTTCGACGCCCCCCTTGATGAGTTCAAGGGCTACGTGTGAGCGAGTCTCCGCCGCTGCTGCTCGATACCAACGTTGTGATCTGGACCCTTTCCGCCAGCGGCAGAATCTCGGCGCGCGCCCGGCGGGCCATGTCCCGGCCCGCCGTATCTTTGGCGGTTAGCGTTGTCAGTGTCTGGGAGATCGTACTGAAACATCGGGCCGGGAAACTGCGTTTTCAAGTCAGCCTCGATGAAGTTATCGACCAAATCCTGCACCACTCGCCCTGGACCATTCTGCCGATGGTTCCGGACTGCCTGTCGGCCCTTGCGGCTCTTCCCATGCTGCACTCCGACCCGTTCGACCGTTTGCTGATCGCCCAGGCGCAACGCGCCGGCATGGCGATCCTGACGGCCGACGAGAAGATCGCGAAATACAAGGTCCGCACCATTTGGTAGGTGCCCAGCGCAAGCCACCCGACGCAAGTTGACAAACGCCGGATTTTCGATGTAGCCTCGAACAGCTTGAAGCGCTTCAAGCCGAGAGGAATCCGAATGAGCGGCTAATCCACCCACACTTATCCGGCGCTGCATAATGCCATGTGGCCGGGGCTGGTCGGCAAAGGTCCCGATTCCGAGCCGCCGATCGATCTTGAAACCATGTTGAACCTCACCGCCGCCGCTGAAGTGGATGGCGTCCGATTCGACGGCGTGGATCTTTTCCTCACGCTGCCGCATACCGATATCGATTCGTCGGACGGCGACCTGGCGCGCCTGGCCGAAAACCTCGCCGCCAAAGGGCTCCGCGCCGGTTCCCTGGTGGCGCCGGTCTGGCCGTCCACCGGCGGCGGTTCCGCCATGGGCAGCAGCGCCGAACGCGCGGCATTCCTCACGCAGGTGAAGAAGTCGTGCCGCATCGGCCGCAAACTGCGCGATCTCGGCATCCGCAAATCCGGAATAGTCCGCATCGATTCGGCCGCTAGCGCCGGCGATTGGGCCAAGGATCCCGAAGCCGGCACCAAACGCATCGCCCAGACTTTCCGCGAAGCCTGCACCATCGCCGAAGAGTTCGGCGAGCGCCTGGCCGCGGAGGGCGAAATCTGCTGGGCCGGCATGCATAGTTGGCGCCACAACGTGCAGTTGCTGGAAATAGTGGACCGGCCGCACACCCTGGGCTTCCAGGCCGACATGGCCCACACCATGCTCTTTACCATGGGCTACAATGCGCCCGAAGACGCACTGCTGCCGCCGGATTTCGATTGGTCCAAATCCGATGAACTGGCCGCCGCCTACCGAACAATGGCCGGCGCACTGCGCCCGTGGACCTTGGATTTCCACGTTGCCCAGAACGACGGAACCGTCAAAGGGTCCGGCTCCCACGACAAAACCGGAAGGCACTGCCAGCCGCTCGACCCCAACGGCAAGCTCGACATCGTTCGCGACTCCGGCGCCTGGATGCGCGGCGTCGATGGCCGGCCCACACGCGCCTTCGCGCACATCTGCTGGGACGGCTGCATGTTTCCCAACGCCGTGATGATGGACCCCAAGACCTGGACCGACGTTCTGCGGGTGATGATCGCCGTGCGCCGCGCCCACGGCTGGAACTAAATAGGAAAACGCACTGAGAATGAAAAAACTGAATATCGGGATGGTGGGCTATGGCTTCATGGGCCGCACCCATTCCAATGCCTTCCGCAGCGCCGGCAACTTTTTCGACCTTCCTTACGAGCCCGTTCTCCGGACGATCTGTGCCAGGAATGCGGAGCGCGCCAACGCCTTCGCCGCTCAGTGGGGCTACCAATCGGCGGTCACCGACTGGCGCAAACTGGTAGACTCCCCGGAGATCGATCTCATCGACATCGCCAGCCCCAACGACACGCACGCCGAAATCGCGATCGCCGCCGCCAGAGCCGGCAAAATCGTGATGTGCGAAAAGCCCCTGGGCCGAAATGCGGCCGAATCGGAGGCGATGGTAGCCGCCGTGGAAGCCGCCGGCGTTCCCAACATGGTCTGGTACAACTATCGCCGGGTGCCCGCGGTCACTCTGGCGAAGCAGTTGATCGACGAAGGCCGCTTGGGCAGGATATTCCATTACCGCGCGAAATTTCTTCAGGACTGGACCATCTCGAGCGACCTGCCCCAGGGCGGCGAAGGTCTCTGGCGCCTGGACGCCGCCGTCGCCGGCAGCGGCGTCACTGGCGACCTGCTGGCCCACACCATCGACACCGCCATGTGGCTCAACGGCCCTATCGATGAAGTTACCGCGCTCACCGAAACCTTCATCAAGAATCGCAAGCATAACCTGACCGGCAAAGTGGAACCGGTCGCGATCGACGATGCCAGCCTGTTTCTGGCGCGCTTTCAAAACGGCTCCCTGGCCACCTTCGAAGCCACGCGCTACGCCCGCGGCCACAAGGCCCTCTACACCCTGGAGATCAACGGCGAAAACGCGTCCATCATGTGGGACCTGCATGACCTCCACCGGCTGCAGTATTTCGACCACCGCGATGAGGGCCGTCTGCGCGGCTGGAGAAACCTCCACATCACGGACCGCGATCATCCGTACATGTCACATTGGTGGGTGCCCGGTTTGCAAATCGGATACGAGCACACGTTCGTCCATCAGGCCGCGGATTTCCTGACGGCCTTGGGAGAAGGAAAACCCGCCGCGCCCACATTCCGGGACGGCCTGCTGACCGACGATGTCACCGGCGCGGTGCTGGAATCGGCGGCCACGCGTAGCTGGGTCAAGGTGCGCGGGAGGGAAGACAAATGATGATTCGAACCGGTAGGATAGGCCTCCTGGCCTGTCTGGCTTTTCTGGCGGCAATGCCGGGCATTGCCCAACCCAACATCCCGCCGCTTGAAGAAACCGGCTTCCGGCCGATCTTCGATGGCAAGAGCCTCAAGGGGTGGGACTGCGACCCGGATTTCTGGCGCGTCGAAAACGGCGTAATCGCGGGCGAAACCACGGCTATCCATCAGCCCAAGCAGAACATTTTCTGCGTCTGGCGCGATGGCAAGCCCGCCGATTTCGAGCTCAAGATGCAGTACCGAATGTCCGGCGCGGACACCGGAAACAGCGGTATCCAGTACCGCAGCGTGGAACTTCCCGACGTCGCCAGGTGGGTCATGCAGGGCTACCAGTTCGATATCGACGCACGGCAAACTTATACCGGCCAGATCTATGAGGAGCGGGCGCGAGGTTTCCTTGCCCTTCGCGGCCAGTTCAATTACGCCGGCGGCGGCAAGAAGCCGGCCAACGTGGGGTCGGTCGGGGACGGCGCCGAACTGAAGGGTTTCATCAAGACCGATGATTGGAACGACGCCCACATCATCGCCCGCGGCAATGTCCTGATCCAGTTGATCAATGGCCATGTGATGAGCCAGTTCATCGACGACGATAAGGCCGGCCGCAAGATGGAGGGCCTCATCGGCATCCAACTGCACCGCACCGCGGCCCCCATGAAAATCGAATCGCGCAACATTCGCATCAAAGATCTGTGACCCTGCCCTCGCCATTCTGAATATTAGTAAACTGGAAGCAGGAGGCTGGTGCATCGACACGCCGTGCATCAACACGCCCACAGTCACAACCACGGAACCGGGAACATCCTGCGCTGGTCTTTGGCCGCCACCGCCATCTTCGTGGGCGTCGAAGTCTTCGCCGGCATTCAGGCCCATTCGCTAGCCCTGCTTTCAGACGCCGCCCATAATTTCACCGACGCCCTGGCCCTGCTGTTGGCCCTGGTCGGTTTCTACCTGCAATCCAAACCCGCCGACGAATTCAAGACCTACGGCTACCATCGCGCCAGCGTTTTGTCAGCCTTCGTCAACGCCCTCACGCTGATCGCCCTCTCCGGATGGATTCTCTATGAGTCCGCTCTGCGTCTCCGCCACCCGCAGGCCGTCAACGAATGGGTCATGATCGCGGTTGCCACCCTGGGCCTCCTGATGAACGGCGGCATCGTCCTGGCCCTGCGCGCGGCCAGCCGTAACGACC
>Ga0105857_1000662_pt1 | contig 12077 bp, 12 predicted proteins | sample OrgsoiDNA_201061_FD_89682 | JGI IMG/M metagenome (GOLD analysis project Ga0105857, IMG submission 89682) | Permafrost soil microbial communities from the Arctic, to analyse light accelerated degradation of dissolved organic matter (DOM) -... | ecosystem: Environmental > Terrestrial > Soil >...
CTCGCTGCTTCGAATAAAGTTGCCGATCGGATCCCCAAAGGTGGCGGTCAGCAGCTCCTGCACAAATTCGCTTTTTGAACGGCCGTGCGCACGCGCCTGAGACGCGATCGCCTCATCGACGTCAGCCGGCACGTTTCTGATGGTCAGTACGCGGTATTTCTCTTTATCGGTCATTTTGCTCCACTCAACGCATCTAATGCTAAAAAAAGATAAACCTATCACAATTGATGTTTATGCATCATATTGGAGAATTCAATCTTTTTTTACGAAAGATAAACTCGCATACCTAGACCAGATTAAACTATAAGTTTGAGTCGAATTAATATTAATGATGCACATGAAGATTAATGATGCAGATTAAGATTAATAGACCACAAATCCCCATGTGCATTAAGGATGGGGGAAGTGACGATTTTATGCTCTCTCTTTTCACGTGGAGATCCGCTTTCTGGCGTTACTGGAAAAGTAATTAACCAATAATAATCAGTATGTTGATTGAGTTTTGCATCTAAAAAATAAGAATTTAGTTTCAGAAACGTATCAAAAGTGGCAAAAAATGAATCTCGCAAACAAGCAAATTGGGAATATGACAATTATGTATACCCAAAAGACACTAAAATCATCAATTTTAATGCTCCTCGCAGGTGAATTTATTTCCATCTGCTGGAACTAATGAGAGGTCATAGGAACGATAGGAGGGGAGAATATGCAATATAGAGTGGAAGAAGCGCTATGTATTATGAGTGGGTATATTGCGTGCCTAACGGAGCTGATGGATGATGCCTGTAAGGCTAACAGAAAAAATATTTGCTAGACCTTATAGAACATTATCTGAAGGTGCTGAACCCTCCATCGTTTGGTTCAGGGCGGTTAAGCGAACCCGCCACTGGCTGAAAGAGCAGGGTGTAGTGAACGGCTGGTAATAAAGAAACCATCCGGCCAAAGGAATTAATGTCGTGAGTGCGCCTGGGCAGTCCTGATTTCCGTTATGACTTCTGGATATTGCCCCCCGGCCTCTATGCGAGCAAGCCGTTGTTCAATTACTTCGGCTTCGTCAAGAAATTCACGCAACCGGGTGAGGTTCAGGCTCAGATAATGACCTTTCGCACTGCTGATGCCACGCCCTCTTAAGCGCATGAGCAACTGCAACAGTCCTTCATCGCTTTGGCTAACCTCTTTTACCCACGCAGCGATGCCATGCGGCCCACCATCAATATCTCTCCAAGCAATAATGTATGATAGAAGGTTGCTGGTCTTAAGGAGGGAATCTTTGATCTCATCATGGCCCAGTCGTTTCGCCAGGAGCGAGCGCACGGCTGAAAGCTCTTCATCAGACAGCACGCGTTAATGGGTTATCTCTGATTCATTACCGACCAACCCATTTTCCACATAATGTGTTGTACATAGCCTGCGATCCATGACCAAGCTTTCCACTCGACACAGTTCTTCTGGAGGACGGCTAATGAAGCAGCCCTGTCTTCCTGACACATTCTTTGTATTAACCGGTCGACAACGCTGTACAAATCGAGATCATGCTCAGCAAACCAGAAGTTGAGTTGCTGATAACGCTGTATCATCGTATCGCCGTAATCAAAGAAAAATTTGGCCAACCCTTCACAGGCCGCCGCGCTTTGCGTGGCTACCATTCTTTCATTTTCTCTTGGAAGATCCGCTTTCTGTGATTACCGGAAGCGGGGCAGGGGCATTGAGATCAGCATCTTACCCGTGTTTAGGCGCAGAGGAGAGCTGCGACGGCTTCCGGATAATGCTGACAGAGGCATAGGCGGATCGGCATAAGCAGACCAGAGCTAAGCACAGAAAATTAAAATAAATTAGATAGATACTGGCGAAACTGGTGTGAGGAAAAGGCTGATCGGGAAGTTTTCGGAAGTGCAGTGAAACCGTTCAGAAGGGTTAAATCGAACGAGGGGACATGTCGGAAAAAACCATGTCCTTCTAGGAGAGGGATTGTTGGGGGGCTTACCTAAACATAAACCACGGTGGTCGAATGAGCATGTGGCAACTCACGGGCGCAGCTTGGTTATTTATTCGCATATTTTGCCTCCAGCGTGGCAAACCAGGGAGCAATGAAGTCGCGATTTTCACCCCAGCCGGGAATGATTTTGTTCAGCGAATCGACGTTTATTGCCTCCTGGTGGCTTTTCAGCTGAGCCTGTGAAATAGCGGCCGCTTTAAACTCATAGGTTTCTGGCGTCGCTTCACCGCCAATCTTTAGGGCAATCAGGCGCATATTCACTGCGCCGACGGTTCTCTGATTGACGGCAACGCTGAATACCCAGGGGCTGTTCTTTTCTACCATCATCTGCAGATCACGGGTCGATATGTCCACGCTGTAAAGCTTGATCTCGTTACGGTCGTTATCCTTCAGCGCTTTGTACGCGCCCTGACTGAAGGCATCCCAGGAACCCCAGATCGCATCAATTTTTCCTTTCGGATATTTCGCCAGGATCGCGTTCATTTTTTCTGCCGTATCGTTCGGTATGTTAGACGTGACGGCACCCATTGACTCCAACTGATTAATCCCGGGGTTTTCCTTTAATAACTTTTCATAGATCACCTGGCGACGCTCCATAGGCGGATAACCCGCAACCCAGAGTTTGATAATATTCGCTTTTCCATTGAAATCACGGATAAGTTGCCCCATTGAGAGCTGTGCCAGCGAGCCATCGTCCTGTGACGTCATGGTGACCCCTTTCACGGGAACATCAACCGGTGTTTCGAACAGCGACAACTTAATGCCGGCCGCCGCGATACGCTTTACCATGCGGCTGGCGTACGGGGCTTTTCCATACGACAGAATGATGCCGTCATATTTCTGGGCAATAGCCTGATTAACAAGATCCTGGAAACGAGTATTGTCGCACTGTGCGTAAAAAACGCTGACATCAAAGCCCAGTTTGTGACCTTCTTCAACAGCACCAGTCACAAACTGCATGGTGGATTCATCAGTACAGAGGTTGCGGATGATGGCGACGCGTACCGCGCCTTCGTGTTGTGCAATAGTATTCGGGATCGGTACAACCGTTTGGGAATATGCGATGTTATAGCTCAGCATACTGAACACCAATATCGAAATAATATTCTTTTTCATAGACTCTTTATCTCTGTGTGTATGGCCGAGCCAGACTGAATAGAGGACGTTACTAGGCTAAGAATACTATATTATTATGTGGTGGCAGGCTTGCCTATAAGTGGGCGAGGCCCTGTGACGTTTATCCTGATGGGAAAACCCAAACGAACCGAGAAGGAAGCGGGGGAAAGTCCTGACAGGCCCACCGTTTTCGTTACGGCTGGTTGTGACCCGGTTGAGTAAGAACAAAGACCGGAAGCTGGGCCGATGGACGCTTCTGACGAACGTATGCGAGGTAGTGATGTCTAGAGCAGATACAAACTTAGATAAAAGTGCATCAGAAATCAGTATAACTAGAATGGAAAGCGAAGTTGGCGAAATATTTGGTGTTCAGCTCAAGCATATAGTCGATCCCGAATATCGGTGGGTACTACGCGCAATGCCATCGCAATATGCCCTCATCGACGTATCACACGATACTCTGAATTGCATTTTTAGGTTCAAAGCGCTTACTGCAGGAAATGGAGAATTAGTTTTTCAGCATGTGCGCCCATACGAACTAAAAGCAAACGACCCCGTTCAGAAAATAATCATAAAGGTCAATTAATTAAATCTAAGATTATTATGGCATGTGCTGCCAGGCAACTCGTACTTAATTATTTTCCCATTGACCCTTCAGCCCCTGACTAAAACCTGCATCCCCCTGTGCCAAAAAAAGCGCAGGGTCTTTATCCTGCGCCCACAGATTTTGATGCCCATTTACCCGAAATATACCAGTACGAAAAAAGGCTGTTGGTAGCCTTTTAAAACATGCCTGTGCGGATGAAAACTTCACCATTAAATTATGTCTTGGAAAGGCTGGTCACAACATAAATATGCGTTATTCACTGGTCCTCTGGCTTTGCTCTGCGACCGAAAGAGTGCCTTCAATTTCCGATGCCCTTTTAATACCGTCTATCCTGAGTTCATACACCATGGTGGCGTTCGGCGGCACTTTTGGCGGATACCCCGCCTCACCATAAGCCAGCGCGGGAGGCACCACCATAGTCAGCGAACCGTGGTTCTTCAGATGGCTAATGGCCTCGCGGAACAGCGGTGGATAGGTATCGAGCGACTGAGACAACACGTTACCGCTCAGTGACATGTCCTGAATGACCGTGCCGTCGGTCAACGTTTCCTTGACAACCAAATCCACAATGTCGGTGTCGCGCAGCGGCGTGTCACCGGTATAGTCTACCCTGTACCAAAATCCCGCCGGTGATTGCGCCACCCCTTCTTGCATTTTAAAGCCCGCCACAAAGCTTGCGCCCTTTTTCTGCTGATCGGCAGTTGCCTTATCACGCGCCAACTTCACTGCCGCTTCCGAGTCCGCCAGCGCCTGGGTCAGCACGTCGGTGGTCAACTGATATTTCCCGGTAAAGGCGTCCACCACCCCGACCAGAACCGTCTGCTGATCGTTATTTACCCCCCAACCTTTACGTTCGTTGAGCATCATCAGAATTTCGCGGCCCAGCGCGCCTCCGGCGGCATAGGCCTGCTGTCCTTCCGTGTTGCTGAGCGTCTCCGGCTTGAGCAGCCACTTTGTCCGTGTGCGCAAAAGATCCATTTCCCTTTGTTGTTGATGCAACATTTGCGTCTGTTTAGTCAAATCCGATTCAGCCTTGCTGGCCTGTTCGGTCAGGGCTACCTGTTGCTGCTGCAACATAGTTTTCTCCTGACGGAGTATCGATAAGGTGGCCTCTTTCTGCTCGGTCAGCACCTGCATATCCTGCATTTTTTTCTGCAGGACGGTTCGTTGCTCTTCTTTGATGGCCAACTGCGCGTTCAATGCCACATTCTCTTTTTCCTGACGGGCCCGAAGCGCCATGCGCTTATTTATATGGTCTGTCTTCAGCGTCTTGAGCTCGGTCATGAGCGCATCCTGTTGCGTATTGGCCGCTATCAATTTCTGCAGTGCCTGTTCCAAGGCGGCCGTTTTCTCGTCAAGCTGCTGCTTCAGTGCCTGCCTTTGTGCCGTCAGCATCTGCAACGACCGTTGCTCATCGGTTGTTTTGATGTCGCCTGCCAGTAACTGATGCTTCAGGGTATTTATCTGCCCTTTCAGGGCTCCAATCTGGTCGTGGGCCTTCTGCACGGCGGCGCGCTCACGCTCGGCGCTCGCCCGCGCCTCGGCAATCAGGATCGTTGCCCGCTGCGCATCCAGCCTGCCCGATACCGTCTGACGTACCCCCCTGGCCAGCTTTTGCAGCGGCGTCCAGTCGACGGGGTTGGCAATAGCTGATGCCTGCACCGGCGATTGCCCCGGAGTTATCGACTGCTGATGACGAGCGGTTTGCTCAGCCAGTGTCTGCCGCAGCGTTGTCAACTCTTTATCCCGCTGTCGCAGGGTGGCCTGTTGTCTGGCCAGTTGCGCGTCGCGTTCTGAAAGAGCGCGACGCAGCGCCGGGCTATCCGACAGGGTGGCCGATTTTTTCGCCGGCCGGACAGTTTTCGGCGCCGTGCTATCAACCAGCGTTTTTGCCGGCGTGTCAGGTATCTGCGCGGCGCGATATTGCTCGGCGAACCGCAGCAAAGCAGGAATGCCCTCATCCGCCTGTGCACGCTCGGTGCCCCACAGCAATGGGAGCAAAACGGCCAGATGCTGCAACCGGGTGCTCAGGCTAGATAACTTCATTTACCTCGTTCTCCCATGTCGGCCAGATCGGTGAGTAATGCTTGGCTAATGTCCGCACACAGGCGTTTTATTTTGTAGCGGTACAAGGCATCTACGGCCTCTTGGGTGCCGGTGTTTACCTGAGGCCGCACACTGGCATATTGTGCGGCACCACTCATTAGGCGACTGAATTCTTGTTGAAAGGTCTGGTACCGTTTCGGGGCTACCGGTTTGAGCGCCTCCAGTTCTTTCTGGCACAGCGGCAATTGTTCTGCCTCAGGCACTGTGAGCGATGGTTCCTGCGCCAATTCAGACTTGCCCTGCGCTGCGACTACTGCGTGTTTGGGAGCTTCGCAACCGCTCAGCAAGAGACTACCGCCAAACAAGAAAGCGAAGACTAATACGGGATGGCGAAATATAGCGTGTGTGATTTTCATAGTTAAGGTCTCTTTAATCTGTTTAAGTTTGCTGAGCTAAAATAAATAATAAATTTGACGCTACGTCTGAATGGTACAGTACAGTGTCACGTGTAAAGTATGATGCTGTATTTATGAGCGTTGACGGTCTTAAGGATTTTGGCGTTTCATTAAAAATGTTTGCAGCATTACACGCGCATCAAAACTATGAATACCCCCATCCATTGGAATAAAAATAATTAATCACACTCATCCCCTTAGCAATTTGGATGCTATTTATAATTTATTGTGAACGTCATTCCTCCATTTGCTTTCCCCGCAGATACGTTGTTCTCAGTTTGATAATATCTTGCTTTAAATTTCATCAAGTAGGTGTCACCTGGTTTTGAAGATAATTTAATTCCTGCATCTTTAAATGTATAAAAGTCAACCTTCGGTGAATCTGATGAATTCGTAATATCATGAGCAACTTGGATACCAATTCCTTTTGCGCTACGCGCATTCTGATTTATCTTTATCACAGAATCTCCAACAGTTTCTACGCCATTTAAAGGGGATAACATTAGCTCCAGGCTGTTTTCTGTTGGTTTACCCACTACAGCGCCACCTTCTTGGCTCCAGCTATGGGTTGGCCCGTTAACCGGCGGGTAAGACCCATAAAACGCAGGGCAGTCGGACAAGGATATCTGGAATTTAACCCAAGGAGACACACTCCCTATCTTGGTAAATTCATTTACTGAGTATCCCCCTAACGGAACATTAACATCAGGTGTTTTACAAGTGTTGGAAGATATTTTGATAGAACCACTGTAGGTAGTTCTTACTACTGTCACCGGCTCAGAATTACCTATCTTAACCTGCAGTATAGTGGGTGATATTGAACTGCCCAGAATCTCCCCAGATACCTTTGATACTTGTGCGAATAAGAATAATATATCCGTTGCAATAGAAGGTTTAATTTTGCAATGAGTTTGAGGACCACAGTCAACTTCGGAATAATACACCGACTTGGGGTACTGGCTCATGCTAGTTGTACCATTCTCAGCGATAGTTGCATAAGTTTCATAGGCTATGCCATTCAAATTAGTTGGTCTGTGTGCGGTTGTTTTGTCCCCTTCATACGTTAGAATGTAGGTTAGCCGTTGCTTGCCAATTTGGGATGTGTCAGTACATTCTATTTCTGCTAGCCCACTCCGGTTGGTTTGTTGCGTAAATATTTGCCTGCCTAATGGAGCATCCCCTCCTAAATACATATTATTACCAATCAAAGGGGCAACCAATGTTCTTACTCCATTTACAGATTTACACGTTAGAGCGAAAGCGTTCCATGGTAGAAAAGAAAACACAGAAAGAGAAATGAAAATAATAATTTTAAACATGCAAACCTCTGTTGAAATCAACTATATAAATTACCAATCAATACTTGTAGTGTAGCGACCTGATAGATTTCCCGTATCGCCGTATAGGGGTTCACACTCGTGTTATTAGGTTGTACTTCTGCACGATGTATTGGCTTGGCCGTTCACTGCCCCTAAATAATGTATTAATCCCGCGTTATTTTAAGGGCTTCGTCAGTGCGTTCTGCAAGGGTAGTGCTCTCGTTTCTGCTATCGCGGGTATTCTGACAGGTTGACGTAAACCGTTGTATTTGCCGCTGCGCCGCATTTTTTGCCTGCGGCATTACCCTGTAACCTACTCGACATTGCATGTCTGGGTTGTCACCCCATTTAACTCTCAACTCTCCGCGTTCATCCTCCACTCGAGCATAAATCTGTCCACCCTGGCCTACCGAACCGACACTATTACCGTCACGATCTAATACATCTGCTCCAAAGGGTACCGGTTTGTCCTGGTACTGCGCACTGACCAGTATTGGAGTACCTGTTCTGGCAGAATATTTCAACTTCACTACTGCACCAGAATACGGAGCGACTTTTTGTGTGGTGTTGTCCAGTTCAACATCAGCAGCCGAGCCTTTCGGGTCAATACTGACCTCATTCAGTTGATACGGATTCAGATAAGGCACGGCGGCATAACCCCACGGGTCAATATGGATCCCTGGGTAAGACGATACGCTAGCCCCGGTAGCTCCCTTAGCCTCCACCAGGGCAAATGTTTCGGAAGTGTAGGGTGTAAAAGTCACCCCTCCACTGTGTCCGATTATTGAGCCGTTCAGCCCCCCAGAGATGCTGTGGTAGCTTTTTCCGGCGCTGTAGGTGGCACTCATGTTGTTTATCTGATTGCGGTATTGACCGCTCAGAGACCCACTACTGCCATTATCTTGGTTGGCATGCATAGCACTAGCACTATAGCTGAATTGACTTTGACTACCGCCAGTGCCTGAAACAGTGGCCTGCTGACCGTAACGTCCATTGCCATCATGATTCAAGTCAAGACGCATCTGTGGTGTATGAGTCTGGTCGTTGCGTCCAAGTGGGAAACTGAAGCTCAACAGGAAGTTGTTTTGCGGACTTCCATAATTAGAATAACTGCGATTGGCACTCAGACCGTAAGTTAAACGCTTATACTGATTGCTGTAACTAATCTGGAACTGTTTATCACTATCATCCTTGTTCCAATAATTCTGTAACGAACCGCTAACATATAACTGGCCCCACCCCTCAGCTAGCCCCTGACTGGCTGTAATTGTGAAACGGTTTCTTGCGCGCCATATGGTGTTCGGAGCAAATCCCTTTGCTACAACGTCACGAGTATTCATCGCTGTCATGAAGTCCATGTATCCACCGGTCGAAAAGCGGTAGGCCGCCAACGTCAGATTGGTGTTAGTTTCGTTGATCGTTTTGCTATAACTTACTTGGTAGCTTTGTCCACTCAAACTATTATCGGCGTTGTGGCGGCCATCACGGTTGTTACTGTTACCCAAGTGAGTTCTGGCCTGAGTGGCGTCAAAAGCCAGAGCCCCAACGGCCGTGCCTAACGCAACTCCCAATTGGATTGCATAATAATCCTGGCTGGCTTGCATCCCACCATATCCTGTGATGGCGTTAGTGAATCCCCGCTGATAAGTGGCCTGATATAGTGCTGGCTCGTCCAATAGGTTATAGCTGCGCAGTTTCCCCCCCGTAATGGAGTAGCGGGAAGACCCGGGGCGTAATAACATCGCCACCGACGCATAAGGCACGAGGAAAGTGCGCTCCGAACCGTCCGCCTCACGCACGGTAACTTCTAGATTGCCTCCATAACCTGTCGGGTAGAGGTCATTAATAAGAAACTCACCTGGACTGACGGTAGTTTCATAAATCACTTGGCCACTCTGTCGTACTGTTACCTGAGCGGCAGTACGAGCAATACCATAAATGTCTGGTGCATAACCGCGCTGCGATTCAGGCAACATACGTTCGTCGCTGACAAGTTGAAATCCAGAAAAGGGCAAAGTATCGAACACCTGTCCGAGGGTATTGGACTGCCCCATAAGCAAGCGGCCATGAAGATATGGAATATCACGCTGCATATATGTGTTGATAGTGTTGTATTTCTTTGTCCCGTTTCCTATCCAGTTATAGGAACCGTTGTGACGCAGATGCCAAGCGCCAATGTTCAGCCCAGCATTCATGCCAGCGTAAAACGACTTATATGCGTTACCGTGGGACTCACTGCTATAGCCAGTTGCGGTATACCCCAGAACCAATGCGGGAATACCACTATCCCACAACCCCGGATTAACGCTGCCTCGCGCAGTTTTTAATACGTAGAGCTGCGGAATTTGAATGTCCAGACGTTGTTCGCCACTGTCATAATTTACTTGTGCAGCCGGTATTTTTTGAGACAAATCCAGACACATAGGGCCGCTGCCGACATGTTGCAAGAATTTGGCCGGTAACTTCTCGTAGTTGAACGGGATATTTTTGACAATACTGTCACTCAGACAGGGGTAAACTGATTTGTCCGCCGGATTGTCTCCCCGGGCAATAAAACGTACGTCTTCACTACCAATTAAGTAACCGTTGACATACACCGCAGTACGGTAGATACCCGGCAGTGTGGCTGCGCCATTTGCAAAACGTGATAAATCCAAGCTGCCAGTGTCAGCAAGATTCAGAAAAGATGAATCAAACTCAACATTTTCGGCAATGTTTTTCGCAATGCCATGACTCACTTCTCCCCTAGCATTACTGTTTGAAAGAATCCCTGTAACAGTCAATACCGCTATAATCAATTGGGCATGATAAACCTCACTCATAGCTATTTTTCCATATTACGATCTAAAGCCGCAAAACAACCGCAATAGACAAGGTGAAAAATTCATCCAAAGAAAAGTTATTTCAATACAGACTCGAAGAGATTAACTGCGCCATAATCATTCACAAATTCACCACTGACTTTATTGCCCCGCTGGCCTGGAAGTTTAAATGTCAGCGAATTACCTGGCGCCACCATATCTCCTTCAATGTGTTTACCATTAACGGTCACTGTCACTAAAGAAACGTGATAAGGAGTCGGGTTTTTAGCTGAGATAGTGTTACCGTCCCCAGACCAAATCAGCGCTTGAATGGCATCATTGGCATTGCCCTCCAGTCCAGTTGGCCGAAAAAATAACTTAATTCGTGAACGGAATGCCATTTGCAGTTGGTTGACAGCTTGCTCTGTCCGAGCTTTGGCCGGAATTTCCAACACGTTGAGCCAGAACACGCTTTCCTTGTCCATTGGCAAGTTATTTGGCATGACTGTGATTCGTAGTATTTGCCCCTTACCAGCGTCTACCCGATTGATTGGAGGTGTCAGAATAAAAGGTACCTGAATGGATTCCGGTTTTGCATTGGTGTCTCCATTGTCTATCCAGCTTTGGACTAATACCGGCGTTATTCCCACATTATTTATTTTTACGCTGACCTCTTTATCCTCAGCTGGATAAACAATACGAGTACCATTGATGATGATACTTGCAGCCGAAGCTGCACTGAAAAACGAAATAACACTTAAAATAAATACGTTAAATAGCTTATTCATAATAATTTCCCTGAAAGAAAAGGGGGTGTTTCAAGCTACCCCCGCGTAATAAAAATTATTTATACTGAAGGGAATAAACTACATTACTAACCACTGTCCCGGCAGTAGCTTCACCATTTGCGTAGTATTCTACAGAATAGGGTAGGTTGGCTGAGCCAGAGGAAACATCTACGTAAGTTGAAGCCGCAACCTGATTAGTGTTACCAACCTGAATGACGTTGCGGGAATCGGAGGAGTCATCGCGCAGTTGCAGGCTCACATTTTTTGCAGTACCGGTCATATTATTAAGGCGACCGGTCACTAAATCGACTGATGAGCCTGCTTCAAAAAACGCAGAGGCAGTTTTCAGGGTACCGGCACAGTCACTGAGCCCAAGAACAAATCCGGTTCTACCCGCGGTATTTCCTGCTTCTGTCAGCTGGTTGGTACCCACAACAGGCAGCGTTATTGTTTCACTTTCACTACCGCCATTAACGGAAACGTCACAGGTGGTGGCAGTCAGCTCACCTTCAAAGGTGATAGTACCAGTTGATGCCGCCTGCGCCATGCCGCTAGCACCAAAAATGGCAAGCAGGCAGACAAAACTATTGATTTTATTCACAAGTAAATCCTAATATCCATGATGTTAATAAATAAACTTAATGGTGAAAAACCTTCTTGCAGTATCATTTAAAAATAAACCGCATCACTGCATCACTTTCATTTGTAAGCCTCCATGCCATAACAATTAACTTTCATTATTAAAACAACTTTATTTATATATGCGTTACTACAGAGAATAAGGAGGAGTTAACGAGAAACATAACTCCCGAGATACCTGAAAATTTCCATGGAATTTGCAATTCCAAGTTTTTTCATTGCCGATTTTTTTTGTCCGCTCACTGTTTTGATGCTTTTTTTATTTAAACTTGCTATTTCCGTCAAGGATAGACCTCTGAGATACAGTTTA
>Ga0105857_1000664_pt1 | contig 12054 bp, 10 predicted proteins | sample OrgsoiDNA_201061_FD_89682 | JGI IMG/M metagenome (GOLD analysis project Ga0105857, IMG submission 89682) | Permafrost soil microbial communities from the Arctic, to analyse light accelerated degradation of dissolved organic matter (DOM) -... | ecosystem: Environmental > Terrestrial > Soil >...
AATTTGATTTATTTACCATGATATTGCTGCGGATGTAGCCCGACAATCACACATGAGCGGATCGGACATGCACAGCGAGAGATTGCTTCGCTCCACAACAACAAGAAATCGAATTGAAAGAGCTTAAATCCGAAATTGAAAATTCGATATTCGAAATACATCACGCCTTCTTCTTTTTTCTCAAATTCTGATAATCGATATAGTACAGGATCTTAATCGAAAAGTTATTGTTTTGAGGACTGCTGAATGTGCCCTTTAAGTTGTGGTAATAACCGTCCTGTGCGAGGTTGGTATCGGTAAGTGACGAGTTTTTATAAGCGATGCTTAACTCACTGCCCGGCGAAAACTGCCATACATAGATCATGTCGACATTAAACGTATTAAAATCCTCGTCGTTGGTCGAGTTAAACTCGGATGGTACACGCGGAACCAGGCTGCCGTCTGGCTTAAGGTTATAAAAGCTGAGGTTGTTACGTACGCTCCAGTAATGGCGCACACGTAGGGTTAAACCCATATTGGCATCAAAGGTGTATTTCAGGTTAAATATGTTTTCAACCGTGTTGCGGTCATATAGCGAAAATACCGAAGTGTTGTTATTATCAATAGTAAAATAGCCTAAAACAGATCGTTGCGGGGTGTAGGTAACATCCTCGCCGATTGAAAAATGGTTGCTGAATTGCATGGTGTAAAAAAGCTCGTCGGTATTGCTAAACGAGCCATGCCCGTTGCTTATCTCAATCAGCTGTGAAAAAAAGCCCCAGTAAAAACGCTTGGTCCGTGGGCTGTTTCCATAAATATTGCCCCGGTAGCTAAATGGATTATTGTAATGCATCCCGGCTATTTCGGGTGCGTAAAAATCGTTACCGGCAGGCTGGTAATGATAGTTAGTGCCTAATTGCCAAAAGTTTTTTAGGTATACGTTACCTCCTACGGCATAGTCTGCCGTTTGGAATGCCGATGGCTCATACCGCCTCGAATAGTAAATGTTCGACCAAATGCTCCACTGTGTAAAATATTTGGTAGGCTTGTAATGGGCGTACTGAACGTAAATAGTATGGTCAAAATAATTAGGATTATTTAAAAAGCCCAGGTCGTTGGGGTTGTAGTTGGGGCTAACATAATCTTCGGTAATGTTACCGGTAAAATTGCCCAGGTTTTTGCCCGCGCTGATCTCATAAGCATAACCTTTAGTATCTGTTTTATCGGGATAAGTCAAATCGCTCATAAAGCCGTAGCCGGTTACGCCGTACGAGTTCTTTTTATTGTTGAGATTGAACGCAAAACCGCCGACATCAGCATTATAATCCTGGCCGAAACGGGTAACATTGGTGTTGATCAATGTGAACGAAGAGTTGTGGGGCAGGTTTTGATCGAGTACGATAATATTATAATTGGTAGTTGGGGATGTTTGTGCCATCCGGGTTTTACCGGTAATGGTATCCTGAATTGTAGCATCCGCCGATTGTTGTACGGCATTAAATACCCCTATACCCAGGCCGCTTGCCGTACGCCCCGAAAATTTTGTCGCGTTAAGCAAACGGGTCTCGTTTGGGTTTTTAATAATTTCTTCATTCGGGTTCAGGCTAACATTACCATAGTCGATGGGCGTACCACCTACCCTGCGCGAGTAAAACAGGTTGCCCTTGTTAAACAGTTCGGTACCTTCAGTAAAAAAAGGCCGGTTCTCGTTATACTTTACTTCAAATGGGGTTAGGTTTAATATCTGGTTATCGCTTTGCACTTGCCCAAAATCGGGTATCAGTGTCATATCAACGGTAAAGCTTTGGTTAATGCCATATTTGATATCCATACCGCCATTAACTGATCCGGTAGTGTTGGCCACGCCCGGCGTATTATAGGGGTAATGGTTTACATAAGTTGAAAAGTAAGGGTAAAATGCTAAACGTACCGGCGGGGTTAGTTTTTCAATTCCGGTTAGTTGCCCTTCCTGGTTAATAAAGCCATTCTTTTTGGGATCGAGCTCATTCCAGAACAATTGCTTTGTTTCTTTCTGGCGCTTACGGATCATATTTATACCCCAGGTCTGGATGTCTTTTTTCGAAAAACGGAGAGCCGAGTAGGGTATCCTGAACTCCGCTGTCCAGCCTTTATCGTCAATTTTTACCTTGCTATCCCAAACCGCGTTCCAGCTGGCATCCTCGTTACTGCCACCGCCCGGGCTTGGCGAATACTTGGCATCAAACTGGCTGCCTGCGGCGGTAACATAAAACCCCGAGGCATTAATACCATCCAGGTAAGTATCCAACACAATGCCTATAAAGTCGGCGTTACCCACATTATCACGGGTAGCTAACTCGCGGGCTATTTTTTCGGGCCCTGTTTCGTACATGCGCGCGCCAATATAAATCGCAGTATTATCATATAATATACGTACTTCGGTGCGTTCTTCGGGTTTTTCGTGGCGGCCCGCAACGGGGTTAAGCTCAACAAAATCGGTAGCTATGGGAGCTGTTTTCCAAACTTCGTCGTCAAGTACGCCGTCTATTTTGGGAGCGATAGTGGTTTTTGTGGCCTGTAGTTTTTTTACAGGTGGCTGGGCGAAGCTAATGCCGCAGATTAGTGAGAGTATGATAAACAGGTAAAGTTGTTTCATTTGGTAAAAAGTCAGCTAAATAGATTATTATCCTTAAGACGCTCAAAATTAATATTGGTTACAGCTTTTTTTGTTAAGGATAAGTTAACACCCATTTTTTAACACTTATTAACCATAAAGAATTAAAAATAAGATTTTTACGGTTATTCCAAGCGAAAGATATGCAGATAAGAAAAACAATATTTTGATTTATAGATCTTATTCGTTTACTTTGGATATCAAAGTACTTTAAATGAAAGAAAAGGATTTACTTGACGATCTGGGCTCCATTAAAAACATCATGGAACGCTCAACAAAGTTTATTTCGCTAAGCGGGCTTTCGGGGGTAATGGCCGGTGTGTATGCACTCGTAGGCGCAGGGTACGCATTTACCATATTGCGTAACGGCGAATTGCGTGGCCCGGATCATTCCTATCGCGAAGAGGTGATCATCCCACTGGTGCTTACCGCGGCTGCCGTTTTGGTGTTATCTGTTTCTACAGGCATATGGCTCACTGTGCGTAAAGCAAAACGCAAAGGCTTGCGCGTTTGGAATCCTGTGAGCAAAGCACTATTATTGAGCGGCGGTATTCCGCTCGCAACTGGTGGCCTATTTGTTATCATATTGCTGATGCACCGTCACTTCGGGATCATATCGGCAACTTGCCTTATTTTTTACGGATTGGCATTAGTTTCGGCAAGTCAACATACCTTTGGCGATGTGAAATGGCTGGGTATATTCGAAATATTGATCGGCCTTGCTGCATTGGCAAAACCAGGTTATGGCTTTTTGCTTTGGGTGTTAGGTTTCGGTATCATGCATGTTTTGTACGGTGCCATTATGCATTTTAAATACGATCGTGAAGTTAGCGCTTGATAATTTTGATAAAGCTTTCGAAAACCGGATACGCCTGCAGGCCATGAGCGTGCTGGTTGCTAATGATAGTTACGACTTTAACTCGCTAAAGGAGTTGCTGCAAGTAACTGATGGTAACCTGGCATCGCACCTAAAAGCGCTCGAAAAGGAAGAATACATTACTGTGATCAAATCTTTTTTGGGACGCAAACCTAATACCCGTTACCAGGCTACAAAAGTGGGTATCGCCGCTTTTAAAAAGCACCTCGAGGCGCTCGAAAATTTAATAAAACAACAAAAGTGATTTTTTTACCCATTTACTTTGAAATTCAAAGTGTTTTAATTCCATAAAAATGAACCATATATTAACCCGCCGCATTCAAATATACATCACCATCGTCATTATTGGTTTGGCGGTAAGCGGCATCACCGCATTCCCTATCGAGTCCGAACTTGCACTTCTGGTCGGTCCCGGACACGGAGCCATGAACCACTGGCTCACTACTATTTACCAGGCGGTTAAAACAACTAATCAAACCTATCCCTGGCTAAGTTACGGTACCGATTGGCTCGCCTTTGCACACATCATGCTGGCGGTTTTGTTTATCGGCCCGCTACGCTATCCTGCCAAAAATATCTGGGTAATTCAATTTGGTATGATAGCCTGCGTAGCTATATTTCCATTGGCATTTATTGCGGGTAGTATTCGCGGTATACCAATATTTTGGCGATTGATCGACTGCTCTTTTGGTGCAATTGGCATTATCCCTTTATATCTTAGCTATGTAGCCATTAAAAAACTAAACCCTAAACAATCGTGAACATGTTTAAATTCAATTTTAAATACTTTGCGCTAACGATTTTGCTCTTTATAACCGAAGTGCTCATAGCGCTTTACATGCACGATGCCTTTATCCGTCCCTATGGCGGCGATGTGCTGGTCGGCATCCTGATCTATTGTTTTGTAAAGAGCTTTTTAAATACGCCAATAGTACCAACCGCCTTGATTGTTTTGGTGTTTTGCTATGCGATCGAGATATTACAATACTTTCATTATGTCGAACTGCTGGGCCTGCAAAACTCAAAGCTCGCACGGATAGTTTTGGGGACGGGTTTTTCGTGGATAGATCTGTTGTGTTATACCGCAGGCATGTTTGTTGTGCTTTTATTAGAACGGATAGGACACTCGGTAGAACAGTTTTAGGGATGGAGCATTTTGTAAAAACAGATTCGATAGTGCGGCAGATATGGGGTAAGAGCGATACTGTGCTGTTTATTTTTGCTGGCGCTTCTGCCGAATTCGCTTTGAACAAGGCTGTCGATTGGCTTTATTTTACCGGTCGCCTCCCGGCCGATCCTTTGGGTAGGCTGTTTAGTACGGTGGCTTACGCCCGGATGATCATCTTTGCCGATTATGATGTGGCTATCAAGGCTATCGACCAGATCACCGCCATCCACCATAAGGTAGAAGAAAACCGGGGAGCTAAAATACCCGAATGGGCTTACCGCGATGTGCTGTTTTTATTGATCGATTACACTATCCGCTCGTTTGAAGCATTGGAACGTAAATTAACTGATTTAGAAAAAGGCGAAGCTTTTGATGTTTTTTACCGTGTTGGTGATCGGATGGGTATCAATGGCCTGCCAAAAACCTACCCCGAATGGCTGGCCATGCGCGGCGAACATTTAGAGCAAAACCTGCGGTACAGCAAATTTACCACCGATCTATACCTGCAATATAAAAAGCATCTGGGCTTAATACGGTATGCGCTTTTAATGCAAGTGCAACTATTGGTCGTTCCCGAAAAGGTAAAACAGCTGCTTAACATTAAGCAGCCGCTGTATATTAAACCTGTTTTGGCACTTTATAAATTAAGCCGCCTCATCCGGCTCGACCGTATTTTAAAAGCCGCTATGCTTCCGGCTGATTACAAAACGCAAATACTCGCCTTAGATAGGATCACTTAATTATTAACCTCTGCGCTCACGATCGGGTTGCCCGATTCGGTTACGGTAGATGGGTTCATTTTCAGTCCGGTAATTTTTAGGGTATAGGCAATATCGCAAGGTGCATTGGCGGGTAATGTTACATGCAAACCTATGGCGTCCTGTGTGAAGGCCAGGCTTCCATTCGCGCCAAGCATAGTAACCGAGGCTATTTTACCGGCAGGCGCCTGCCCTTCGGCCAGCGAAGTAATGGTTGCCGTTGCACCCGGCCATTTACCCGAAATGATCGCGTAAAGCACATCGCCTTTAACGGTAAAATGGATGTTTAAGGCATCCTTTCCGCCTTCGGCAAATTTAGTCCAGTTGTGGCTATCGTAAATAGCTTCGCCGTTTACTTCCAGCCATTTGCCTATGCCCAGAAGTGTTTCCTGCTGCTCTTGTGGTATGGTGCCGTCGGACTTTGGCGACAAGTTGAGCATCAGTGTGCCGTTTTTGCTTACAATGTCGATCAGCCGGTTTACAATAGATGCGGTGCTGGCTACGCGCATGCCTTCGGTATAACCCCAGGTGCTACCTATCTGACTATCCACATCCCAGGTACCAGTACGGATTCCCGGTGGCACGTGGCCTTCAAAATCGAGAATCGAGCCAATGGTCGCGGTGTTTGTTCCCGATGGAGCAAAAGCTGCTTTTTTAGTATTCAGGGTAACAACCTTACCCCATTTTTTTGCGCTGTTGTAGTAGTAAGCGGCAACCTGTAACTTCATTGGGTCGAGAAAGCGCTGATCGATGCCATTATCAAACCATAATACATCGGGTTGGTATTTATCAATTAACTCTACGTTTCGGTTAAACCAGCCCAGTAAAAACTTTTGGCAGGCTTCGTCACTACGGTCGGCAACATTATAAAATGCTTCCCATTTCGGGTCGTACAGATCAGCTTTTTCTGCTTTCATCTTTTCGATCATTTCGGCTGGCGGGTTAATAAACTGGAAGTTTTCGATCTGGTGATTGGTGAATCCAAATTTTAATCCCTGTTTGCGCACAGCGGCACATAGCTCGCCTATCAGATCGCGCTTTGGTCCCATTTGTTTGGCATTGTAAGGGGTAACCTTGCTATCCCACATGGCAAAACCATCGTGGTGCTGGCAGGTTGGAGCTACAAAGCGGGCGCCCGATTTTTTGAACAGCTCGGCCCATGCCTGCGGGTCAAACTTTTCCTGTGTAAACATCGGGATGAAATCTTTATACCCAAATTTATCCTGTGGCCCAAAATGCTCCACATGCCATTGGCCAATGCCCCCGGCAGTATACATGTGTTTTTCGTACCATTCGTTATGATAGGCCGGTACCGAGTATAAGCCCCAGTGCATACACAAACCAAACTTAGCGCCGGCGTACCAGGCAGGCACCTTGTAATTTTCTTTTAGCGATTCCCAGGTAGGTTTATAGGGCCCTTTGGGTATTTTGGCGGTGATCTGTTTTACCGCCGCCTCCACGTTTTGCACGGTTGTTTCGGGCGCCATGTCAAAACCAGTGTCATTGCCGGCTTCGCCGATGGTCTTGTTCATTGGGCGCGTTACCGGTGCATCGGGTAGAGGTTTATTTTGGGCATGTGCCGATGGCAGTATACAAACGGTTACTAAAGGCGCACAAAAAAGCAGTTTGCGAAATATGGTCTTCATAAAGAATAACTCCAGGGTGGTGTTAAATTGGTTTGATAATTTACACAAGAATAGCAACTTGCAAATTAAATATCATCCTGTACTGTCATTGTACAAAACAAAACCCAACATGCTGCCGTATAAGCACAAAGCTTTTTTTACAATTATTGCATAATTATTAGCATATTAGATTGTAAATCGAAGCCACCCTATTAGTTTAACTTTTGCTGTAATGAGTATAAAAATACTTCATCTGCAAAGCCCGTTTGTTAATGGCGGGCCGGTAGAAGACGTTCTGAACGACTCGGGGCTTAACCATGACCTGTTTATAGCAACAGACAAAGTAACTTTTTTAGCCGGTTTGCACAGTTTTAACCCCGATGTAATATTGTGCGATGATGAATCCCCGCCATCAAGCCCGCTCGATCCTATCATAATTTTGACCGACCTTAAGCTTACTACCCCGCTTATTGTTGTAAATTGCTCACCATCTGCCGATTTCACCTTGCGCGCCATCAACATGATGAAGCACGGCGCTTACGATTATTTGACCAGGGATAATATCCAGGAGCTTTCTGAAGCATTAACGGCGGCAGTTGAAAAGCACAGAGCGATAAAAATAGCCAACGCCGAAACCAATTTATACCTCAATACTGTAGACGAGGTCTTTTTTTCGAGAGATCTGAGCTCCGGCGAGCTGATCCGGATATCGCCGGGCTGCGAAACGGTTTATGGTTATACCAGCAATGAGTTGATTGCTGAATTAAAGCACGAAGGCCAGATATATCATCCGAGCGACTGGCCACTGCTGCAAAACATGATCGCCAGACTAAAAAATGGCGAACAGGTAACAGCCCGGTACCGCATAATTGATAAGGACAAACGGGTACGCTGGCTGGAAAGCAAGGTTACGCCAACCGTTTTTGAAAACGGGAAGGTAATACGTGTTGATGGCATAACCCGTAATGTTACCAAAGCCAAAGCCGCCGAAGATAAGCTAAAAGAGAGCGAACAGCGCTTTCGCGAGCTGCTCGAAAACAGCGACGACATGATTATGATCTCGGATGCTGACGGAGATATAACTTACCTAAGCCCCAACCTAACCAAAATACTGGGGTACAAACCCGAGGATTTTACAGCCGATAATATTGGCAGGGAGTATACCCATCCCGAAGATCAGAAAGAATATTACTCGGTATATTTTGATATCCGCAAAAACCTGGGTAAAAGCACCTCTATTACCGGCAGATTCAAACACGGCGGGGGTTATTGGATTTGGCTTGAGATTACCGTAATAAACCTATTGCACATACCATCGGTAAACGGAATTGTAAGCAACTTTAGAGACATTACCGTGCGGAAGGTGGCCGAAGAGAAGCTTCTGCACAGTGAAGAGCGATACCGGCAAATAGTTGAAACATCGCAAGAAGGGATTTGGCTGATTGATAAAGACTTTTTAACAGTATTTGTCAATAAGAAAATGTGCGATATGTTGGGTTATGAGGTCGAAGAAGTTATTGGAAAATACAATTACGATTTTAAAGATCACGAGGAAAAGGAAAAAGGCCGTTTAAGGCTCGAAAAGCGACCGGTTGGTGGAACAGAAACACACGAGACAACCTTTATTACCAAAAATGGCGACCATATTTTGTTTAGTGTTACCACAAACAGCATAATTGATGATACAGGACAGCACCAGGGTACGCTGGCTATGCTTACCGATATTACGCAACGCAAAGTGGATGAAGATGCATTAAAGAGATCGGAGGCTAATTTATCTGCCATTATTGAAAACACTACCGACCTTGTCTATTCGCTCGACAGGAATCTGTGCTTTATTACCTTTAACCAATTTTTTAAAAACACTATTAAGCAAGTTTACGGCTTTGATGTGGCACAAGGTGTAAATACCTTAGATATGCTTGCAGGATTTGATGCCGAAGTGGCCAAGAAATGGCAGGATATTTATGCCAGGGCACTGACGGGCGAAACCATACAATTTGTAAACGAATATAATTTTCACAACACCCGGGTTTGGCTAAGCTACTCTGTTAACCCTATCCGTGAAACGGGTAAAGTAATTGGCCTATCCTGCTTTTCGCGCGATATCACCCAGCAAAAGTTAGATGAGGAAGCGTTAAAAAAATCGGAAGCAAGTTTGCGAACCATTTTTAATAATACCGACATGGCAATTGTATTGATCGATGCTGAATATAAGATCGTTCAATATAATACCCTTGCCGAAAAATTTGCCGAAGAGCAATATGGAATTGCTGTAGGGAAAGGCGATTCGATACTTGATCACGTTACCGATGGCAGGCGCGAACATTTACTATCGACACTCGCTAAGGTTAAGAACGGAGAATTTGTTAATTACCAACTTAACCGCGAAATAAATGGCACCGAAAAATGGTTTGACATAACCTGGGCTGGTATAAAAAACCAGGATAACGAGGATTTTGGCTATATCTTCACCAACAAAGACATTACCGAAAAGAAGAAATTAGAAATTGAACGCGAAAAAATCACTGCCGACCTGATACAGCGAAATAAAGACCTGGAGCAGTTCACATATATTATTTCGCATAACTTAAGGGCTCCGGTGGCCAACATTATTGGCTTATCTGTATTGCTTAATGAGCTTAAAAATGCCCAGCACGAGCACAGCGACACCATCGATGGTATTGCCATATCGGCAAATAAGCTCGATGCAGTGATATTGGATCTCAACCAGATCCTTCAGGTAAGCAAATCGAACGAGAAGGTAGAAATGGTTTCGCTAACTGAGTTGATAGATGATATTCAGATGAGTATTAACCACCTCATCGAAAAAGAAAATGTTAAAATACAATGTGATTTTGCTGATGGCGATGCGATTTTTACACTGAAAAGTTATTTGTATAGCATATTTTACAACTTAATATTAAACAGCATTAAATACCATAAGACAGGTATACAACCGGTAATAAACATCACATCAAAAACGGTTAATTCAAAAATAAATATCAGCTATCGTGATAATGGCCGCGGTATTGATATGGTAAAAAACGCCAAGAGCCTTTTTGGCTTATACAAACGCTTCGACACCAGTGTTGAAGGTAAAGGGATGGGCTTGTTTATGGTAAAAATGCAGGTTGAAAGTCTGGGCGGAACCATCACTCTGCAAAGCGAGCTTAACGAAGGCACCCGTTTTGAGTTGGAGTTCCCGATAAACAAATCACACGAAAGCCCTGAGCAATAACATACAACAGTTTTTCTTTTGTATCTTTAAATTCTTTAACCAAACTGACATCATGAAACAATATCTACTGCCATTGGCGATGGTTTTTGGCATTGCTTTTACCGCCGGTGCGCAACAAAGCAGCGCTCCAAAAAACGATCAGCCAATTTCTAAAAGCCGCATTTTAAAGGTCGACTCGGCTATGGTTACCAAACACACTGTTACCATCAAGGGCCAGGTTGTACCTTATACCGCTACCGCCGGTAGCATCCCCGTTTGGGACGAAGAAGGCCGCCCTATTGCCGGTGTTTTTTATACTTATTACGAACGCGACGATGTTACCGACCGCACCAACCGCCCGTTGGTTATCTCATTTAACGGCGGCCCGGGTACCCCATCAGTGTGGATGGAAATTGGTTATACCGGCCCGCGGTTACTAAATATTGATGAAGAAGGCTACCCGGTACAACCTTATGGCATCCACGAAAACCCTAACTCTATTTTAGATGTTGCCGATATCGTATACGTTGATCCGGTAAATACCGGCTACTCGCGTGCTGTCAGCAAAGACATTCCCGGCTCAAAATTTTATGGCGTTAACGAAGATATTAAATACCTGGCCGAGTGGATCAACACGTTTGTTACCCGCAAGGGCCGCTGGGCATCGCCTAAATTTTTGATCGGCGAAAGTTATGGGACTACCCGCGTATCGGGTTTGGCGCTCGAGCTGCAAAACAGCCAGTGGATGTATTTAAACGGCGTTGTTTTGGTATCGCCAACCGATTTGGGCATTAACCGCAGTGGTCCGGTACAATCGGCTCTTAGCCTGCCATATTTTGCCGCTACGGCATGGTATCATGGTATGCTACCGGCCGACCTACAGGCCAAGGATGTTACCGCGGTTTTACCCGAGGTAGAAACCTTTACCATTAATGAGCTGATACCTGCCCTATCAAAAGGTGGCTTTATTGATGATGCATCGCGTAAAGCTATTGCTGCAAAAATGTCGCGCTATAGCGGATTGTCTGAAAAGTTTTTGCTGCAAAACAACCTCGATGTATCTGCCAGCCAGTTTTGGAAAGAGCTGCTGCGCGATAAAGGCTTTACCATCGGGCGCTTAGATTCGCGCTATAAGGGAATTGATAAGCAGGACGCCGGCGATGGCGTTGACTATAACGCCGAACTAACCGCATGGTTACAGGCCTTTACCCCCGCCATTAATATTTACCTGCGTGGCGAGTTAAATTACAAAACAGATTTGAAATACAACATGTTTGGTTCGGTATGGCCATGGGATAATAACAACAACCGCACCGGCGAAAATTTGCGCCAGGCCATGGCGCAAAATCCATACCTGCATTTATTGATCCAGTCGGGTTATTTTGACGGCGCCTGCGACTATTTTAATGCCAAATATAGCCTTTGGCAGCTCGACCCAAGCGGCCGTTTAAAAAGCCGCCTGAAATGGGAAGGTTACAAAAGCGGGCACATGCTTTACCTGCGTAAAGGCGACCTGGCGACTGCTACCGAAAACCTGAGAACATTCATCCGCGAGTCGACCCCGAAACCTGGACAACCGGCTAAATATTAATAGCAGGATCATAACAATTACTGACGATATTAAAGCTTCCCGATTTATCGGGAGGCTTTTGCGTTTAAACTAGCGGGCATTGTATTTTATAATAATGCAAAATTATTATTTAAAAATTAACTCCCGGCGGGTTAAATAACAGTATATTTGATATATTACCGCTTTTCGTCAATACTACTCCAA
>Ga0105857_1000666_pt1 | contig 12049 bp, 9 predicted proteins | sample OrgsoiDNA_201061_FD_89682 | JGI IMG/M metagenome (GOLD analysis project Ga0105857, IMG submission 89682) | Permafrost soil microbial communities from the Arctic, to analyse light accelerated degradation of dissolved organic matter (DOM) -... | ecosystem: Environmental > Terrestrial > Soil >...
AACAGCACCACCCTTCCCTGCCCCACCGGCGTGTCGACGATCGCCGGACGCCCTCGGGTTTCCGCCACGCCCCGCATCAGGCCGCTGAGCACGGATTTGTCCAGGCCCGGAAACTGCATCAAAACCGTCTTCCGTTCCTCCGTGGGCACGCGCAGCAGCGGACCGCCGGCCCACCGCACCGGCACCGCCTTCTGCGTGTATCCATAAAAAATGGGATGCGATGGCGTGTTAATCTCGGCTTCCACAATCGGGCCTGGCGCGTAGAACTGCGCCGACGGGCGCGCGGCGTCCACCTGGCGCGTAATCCCAAACTCTGCCGGCAGGAAACTGGAAGCGCCCAGCGTGATCAGCACGCCGCCCTCGTTGACGAACCGGTCGAGCTCCGCCACTCCGGGCAAACCCATGCCACCCGTGATGTCCTCCGATTCGCCGTACAAGCCCAGGCTCGGGAAATCGGCGGACTTGGCATAGGCATACGGTTTGCCCTTGGATTCGATATCGAAGACCAGCGCCTTGCCGCCGCGGCCCTGGCTGGGAATCACGATCACGTCGTAGGAGGCGCGCAGATTGCCCTTGCGTACGCGCTCCTTATAGATCAGGTCGTACGCCAGTTCGAAGTGATCGAACGCATAGCGCACCCAACCCACATCCTGAGTGCTGCCCCACGTAGTAAACACGGCCAGGCGCGGAATGTCCACCAGGTGCTTCTTCACGTCCGGCGCCTGCGCCAGCGCGACGGCCTGCAGTCCCAGCTTTTCGATCTCGCTCCTGGCGCGCGCGCTCGCGGGCAGCAGGAAGGAACCCGCGGGCAGTTCCGTGGCGCCGGACTTATAGGGCTGGTCGATGGCCTCGAACTTCACGTCCTTCAATCGGTAGCGCAGCGTGGAAAGCGAGTTGGCGCCGTTGTGCAGCACCGCCAACACCGGCCCATCGCCCTTCACGGCGCCCGCGATGTTGAGCACATCCACCGGTTGAACCGGCACGTCCAGAATGGCCTTGTCCGCGATCTCCTGCACGTCGGCGTGGCTCATCAGCCCCATGGTCCAGCCGGTGTCGTCATAGGTAGTAAGGCCCGGGTCCGGGAAGTTCTGTTTCTCCAGCAGAATCTTGGCCAGCCGGCCGTAGGGCTGGTTGCATTTCACAATCAGCGAGCCGGCCGGATAGGCGCCCTCCTTGAGCTTCACCTCGGCCTTGGCCTGGCCCACTTCGACGCCCTGCAGGCGCAGGATGTTGACGATGAACGCAACGCGCGTCATGTCCTTCTGGCCGGCAGGCAGCACGTAACCGTAGGGCGCTTCGCGGGAACCGGAGTCGACCGAATTGCGGCTCTTCTTGTAGAAGTTTTCAAGCACGGTCTTAGAGAAGGATGCCGTCAGCTCAAGCCCGGCAAGCACGCCGGTCTCCGAGTAGTTGGTATTGTTCCGCATGGACCATTCCAGATTGCGCGGCGGCGGCAGAGGCCGGTACCATTCGCGCGCCGTCATGCCGCCCCCGCGCCCGCCACCCCGGCCACCGCCTCCTGCCGGCGCCTCGGTGGGGGCGCCGCCTGCATCCGGATTGGCGCCACCCGCGTTACCTCCAATGGTCCGCTTCATCGTATTGGCGCCGCCGTTGCCGAAAATTTCGTACATGCGCAGCATGCCGTTGTGGTTGGACGACATAAAGCCCAGGTACCCGGGCGACCACATATCCACGAACGCGTGCGTCCAAACCCCCGGCATTCCATAGCCGATCATTTTGGTCAGCTCGAAATCGGCGAACCACGGCAGCTCCGCGTAGAGAATGGGATCGAGCGTCGGGTTCTGCGGCGCTTGTCCGCTGAACGTGTAGAGCAGCGGCTGCGATTCGTGCAGGTCGTGCATGATGGGCGGGTGCCATTGCATATAAAACTTCAGCCAGTTCTGCATGGTCACCTGCGAGTAGTTGATGTCGCGGTTGTTGTCGTGGAAGATGTACTTCCCCCAGTAGGGAGGGCCCGGCGTACGGTCCTGCTCGTTCTCCTCGGCGAGTTTGTATTTGTAATACCAATCGGCATAACGGTCGCGGCCATCGGGTTCGGCGGCGGCGGACATCATGACAATTACGTTCTTGCGGATCTGGTCGTAAAGCGGCGAATCCTCTACCGCCAGCCGGTAGGCCAGCTCCATCAGCATTTCGGGCGGACCGGTCTCGGCGCTGTGCAGGCCGCCGGTAAACATGTAGATCGGCTTGGCCTGCGCGATAATGTTGCGGGCTTCCGGCTCGCTGAGGCCGCGCGGGTCCGCCAGGCGCGCCAGGTATCCTTTGTACAGGTCGAGGTTGGCGATAGTTTCTTCGTCGGCCACTACGGCCACAATTTGCTCGCGGCCTTCGTCCGTGGTTCCCACGGGCAGCACCTTGACCCGCTTCGACGCCGCGGCCAGCGCGCGGTAGTAGCGTCCCAGGTCGGCCACCTTGGTGAGCTTCTTGGGCTGGCCCACGTAGTAGCCAAGCACGTCTTTCGGGCTCGGCACGCCGGGCACTTTCGGCAGATGGTCCACCAGCGGGCTCATGAATTCGGGACGCGTGGTCCACTCCTTCACGAGGCGGGCGTATTCCTCGTCCATGGGCTGCCTGGCCTGTGCCAGGGCAGCGCCCGCGGCGATCAGGGTCAGCGCGGTATAACGGGTTACTCTCATGGTGGCCTCCGTGCCACCCACCGGCGCGGCACATTTAGTTAAGATACCACCGGCGCTATTTTTTCTTTTTCTGCGGCTCCGTCCCCTTTTCCATGCTGGGCAGCCCGAAGTGGCCCCCCAGGTCCGCCAGGGAATCCAGGTCCACCGCCCCGACGATGTTGGCCACCGTGAACTCCTTGGGCCCCGTTGCCAGAATCGCCACGCCCGTTACCTTGCCGTTCTGGTTGCGAACGTGTACTTCCAGAGTTTCCTTATCCTCGGCGCTTCTGGTCCCCACGATCCGCGACCACTCGGGTGCCTTCAACTGATTCCGCACGCGGTCCAGATCGGCCTGCGACCACACCCCTTCCTCCTTGAACTCAAAGCTCTTGATATAGATTCCCTCCAGGCGGGAAATCAGTTTTTTGACCTGGGCCTCGTCGGGATCTTTGCCATCCAGGAATTTTCCGGCGAACTGCAACATCCCGCTATTGAGCGAAACGTCGACGGAATCGGAGGCCTTGGCGGCCAGATGGTCCAGGTTGAACTGGAACTGTTGGGCCCACAGAATAGTGCACAGGGCGCACGCCGTCGCCCATGTCAACACCAGGGTCCGGGTGAGTTTCACTGCCGCACCCCCTTCATCTGCACCTGAATCCGGTTGAGCTTCTGGCCGGTGATCCGCATCGCCAGCATCACCTGCTCTTTGGCCGCCTCCCCCTGGTGATGGCGGTAGCCTGCGCCGGCCCCGGTAATCACCAGCACCGCAGCCGCGGCCGCCAGCCATCGCGGCATCGCCAACACGGGGAATCGTAAAACAGACCGGCGCCCGGCCGCGGCGGCGGCGGCGATCAGGCGCGCCTCGAAATCGGGCGACGGCTGCTTCCGCCCCAGCGCCTGCTTTAGTTCGTCCTCTAACCAATCCATCACTTTTCTCCCACGCCCCGGCGCGCCAGCTTCTCGCGAAGCAGGGCCAGCGAACGTTGCAAATGGCTCTTCACCGTGCCCACGGGAATCGCCATCAAATCCGCAATCTCGGCCGGGTCCAGGTCTTCCTGATACCGCAAAATCATGGCCATCCGCGGCGCTTCCGCCAGGGTCGCGATCAGCCGGCGCAGGGTTTCGCCCAGCATCGGGTCGGCCACGGCGGCGCGCGCCACCGGTTCGGCCACATCGTCCAGCGCCACCTGCGGCCGGCGCTTCCTCTTACGGGCGGCGTCAATTGCGCGCTGCACCGCCACTTTGCGCAGCCAGAACCCGGCGTGCGCGGCCGATTGCAGGCCCGCCAGATTCCGGTGCAGGCTCAGGAAAACGTCCTGCGCAATCTCTTCCGCCAGCTCGCGGTCGTGCAGGAAGTGGTAGGCCACACTGAACACCATGGCCCGATGCTCCCGCATCAGCTCGGTGAATTCGCAACCGGTCTGAAGCACGCCTGCAAGCTCCGTCACTGTTCGGTGTGGTAAGTCACGTTGCTGTTGACGCTGGCTCGCTTGAAATCGCTGTTCACCATGGAAACCGAGATCGTCCTCTTGTAAAAGAATACCGCCCGAACTTCGAATTCTCCCCCATAGCTCACCGGAAACCATACACCATCCTCGAATTTCTGGTACGTCACCGAAAAACCCAGCCCCTTGATGTCCGTGCCCAACAGGGTCTTGACCAGCAGCGGTATCTTGACGGCCAGCTTCGTCGTCACCAGCACCGGCTGGTATTCCGCCCGATCGATGAGGGCCTCGCCCTTCCAGCTTGCCTCGTCGAAATCCTGGCCCCGCTTCGGTTCGAAGCCGACGCGATAGACATCCCGGCCGCGATACGTCTCCGCGCCCACCAGTTTGAAGTTGCATTTCAACTGCTGGTGATAGGTCAGGGGAAAGAGTTGGTGGTCGATGCCGTCGCGTGAATTCCGGTCGTTCGTCATGTCCTCGGACATATCGTTCATGAGCTCGCCATCGATATCGACGCCCTTGTAGTGGTAGCCCGGCCGGTCGTAGGCGACCGTCTTTCCCTTGTATTCATAGTAGGCGTCAAACCGGGTCAACTCCTTCTTGATGCTCCGCAAATCGGGCGTGACGTCATATTCGCGCCGTTCCTCGCGGGCCACCTTGTGATTGCCCCGATACATGCGCAGAAGCTGTTTCTGGTGGTACGTGAAATTCTTGCGCAGATCCCCGGCGGCGGCCTGGTTCCGGCCCACGCGGGACATGATCTGTTCGATATCGGGACCCTGGGCGAACGCCGCCGCCGCCCAAACTGCCAGAACCAGGATCTTCATAGTCGCTCCACCTGTTTATACGCCGCCGGGAAGCCTTGAGAACGCAGATTTTCCAGGGACCGGCGCCGGCCCCGCCTAGTACTGTTAACTTTAGATAGGATTTTACGTACTCCCCGCCCATTACTCCCTGCGTACTAGCATGACTGTGCATTCCAGGGCTTATTCGCGAAACTGGTATTTCCATTCGTTTACATGGAATAGAGGACCTTTTTATATGAAAATATCTAGATTTGCTTTCACACTGCTCCCCGCCCTTGTGCTGAGCTGCGGAGTGGCAACGGCGAGCTCCATCATGGTCTCAGGCGTGGATGAGACCCGCGGTGCGAAATACATCGTTATCAGCGAAAACAACAAAGACGTCCAGCTTTATTTCGCGGGCGTTATTTCCATCGAGGTGACCGAGGGCGGCAAGACGTTCACCCGCGACAGCCTGTGCGTCGACCTCTTCACGGACATCGTTGTGGGGCAGCATTACGACACAAACTTGCTGCAGCCCAGCATGGTGCCGGGGAAAAACCTCACGCGTGCCTCGTGGCTGGTTGACAACTACCTGCTGCCGGTGCAGACTTGGAACCAGAATGCGATTGCGGACTCCGTCCACCCTTACTGGGTCAACTCCATCGCACAGGGCGAGGGGATACAGCTGGCCATCTGGGACATTGTCCACAATGACGGCGACGGGTTTTCCGCCGGTTCGGTGCAGGCGGCCCGCATCACGGATACCACCTACAATAGCCTCTTGGGTGTGACCGATCCGGCGGCGCTCTTTTGGGCCAACTTCTATGAGAACGCTAGCGCGGGCATGTCCAACAACCAGGCGTTCGTGTATAACAACGTGGTCACCGGGACCAATCCGCCTACCCCGGCGCAGATGCTGATCGGTCCGCAGTTCTTCGATGGCGGTCCCCAACCCGTCCCGGAGCCGCAGACGCTGATGCCAATGGGCATAGCGCTGATCGCGCTGAGTCTCGGGCTGCGGCGGGGAATCCGAAAGCACCAATAGGTCTGTCGCCGGCTTACTGCGCGGCGGCCTGGTCCATCACCCATTCGGCGGGCAGCGCCGTGACGCCGGTGGAGCGCGGGACGGTTCCCTGCAGCACGGCCGTGACAAAATCTTCCACGCAGGGGTAGTGCAGGTTGGCGGGCGCGGGGATTTGTTCGGTCGCGCCGGGGCGGACCAGTTGCGGGCTGTTGAGCGGCGTCAGGTCGAGTTCGCCATCCGTGCCGCGAATGCGGAATTCGTCGCGCGGGATGCGGGAATGCCAGCGGACATCCACCAGGCCGCGGACGCCGTCGCCGTACTCGATCATGACGGTGGCGTTGTCTTCCACCTGGATGGGATGGACCAGGGTGGAGAGGTGGCCGCTGACACGGACGGGTCGGCCGAAGAGGTAATTCATCAGGTCGATGCGGTGACAGGCGATGTCACGGAGCGGGCCTCCGCCGGCTTTTTCGGGGTCGGCGATCCAGTCGCGGAAAGCATCGCTCGGCTGGAACCAATCGTGGGATGTGGCTTCGGCGAAAACCGCGCGGCCGATGGCGCCCTCTTCGATCAACTGTTTGGCGCGGACCACCTTGGGGTACATGCGGCGGTAGTAGGCGATGCCCAGGGTGCGGCCGGTATCGGCGGCCGCCCGCTGCATGGTGAGCGCTTCGGCGTAGTTCAGCGCCATGGGTTTTTCGCAGAGAACGTGCCTGCCGGCGCGCAGCGCTGCGATGGTTTGAGGGGCGTGCAGGAACACGGGGGTGGCGATGTAGACGGCATCGGCCGCGGACTGGGCCAGAGCGGCGGAGAGCTCCGTCCACGCGGGGACGGCGTAGGGGGCGGCTTTGGCAGGGTTGCGGGTAACGATGCCGGCCAGTTGGCTGCGCGGTTCGGCCAGGATGGCGGGCAGAACGCGTTTGGTGGTGATGTCGCCGATACCCACGACCAGCCAGCGCAGCATACCTGTATAGTAAATTACTCCAATACGGTCCCGCGGCCGAGGATGTTTTCGGGGTCCAAGCGGCACTTCACGGCCCGCATCTTTTCCAGATCCTCAGTCGAGTATTGGAGCTTCAGCAGGTGCGCCTTGCGCTTGCCCACGCCATGTTCGGCGGAGACGGTGCCGCCGAGTTCGACGGCGTGGCGGGCGAACTCGAGCAGCAGGTCCGAAGCCTGCGCCGGTTTCGCTGGATCGGAAAAAATGTTGACGTGAACGTGGGCGTCGCCGATGTGGCCGAAGATGACATACCGGCCGGGAAATTCCGCGTCCAGGCGGCGGCGGTAGTAAGCCAGCATCTCGCGATTGCGCGCGAGCGGAACGGCGTAGTCGGAATGCATCTTGGTGGCCCCGCTGCGGCGGACGGTTTCGTTGACCAACTCCGGGAGGGAGTGGCGGAAATGGCGGAAGCGCTCGCGGTCGGCCGCCGAAGTTGCGAACCACGAAGCCTCCACCAGGGCGCCGGCGGATTGGATGCGGTCGAGCCAATGGTCCACCTCGGGGTCGTCTTCAGCGGTGAGGTCCTGGTCGAAAAGGATGGCCGCGCCGGCTTCGGCCGGAATCTCCGGGAAGCGCGCGCGTAACAGGTTGAGCGAAGGCCGGTCGATGTATTCCAGCATGCGAGGGGAAGAGGCGGCGCGCCAGGCTTCGACGGCGTCAATCGCGGCGTCATCGGCCCGGAAGAAGACCACACCGGCCAACACGGCGGCGGGCGCGGGAAGCAGGCGCAGGGTGGCCTGAGTGATGACGCCGAGCGTGCCCTCGGACCCGATGAAGAGGTCCACCCAATCCATGCCGGGGCGCAGCAGGTAGCCGGCGGTGTTCTTGGTGACGTGCGGAAGCGGGACTGTGCCCGGGTCAAAATCGATCGCCGCGCCGCGGGCGGCATCGCGGACGGAACCATCGGCCAGCACCACGCGCAGGCGCTCCACCCAGCGGCGGGTGGCCCCGTATCGGAAACTGCGGGCGCCGCTGGCATTGGTGGCGATGTTGCCGCCGATGGCCGATCCGGTCTCGGTTGGGTCGGGCGGATAGAATTGGCCGCTGCGGAGTGCGGCGGCATGGAGGTCGCGCAGCAGGACGCCTGCGCCTGCGACGGCTCGGCCGGGATGGATTTCCAGGTGCGTGAATTTTTCGAGTGACAGCACCCAACCGCCAAAGGGGACGCGGGCGCCAGTGACTCCGGTGCCGGCGCCGGCGATGGTGACGGGAATTCGGGCGGCAGTGGCTTCGCGGAGCGCGGCGATGACTTCCCATTCAGTGGCGGGAACGATTACCCGCTCGGCATGGCCGCGGAGGCCAGAGGCGTCTTCGAGGTATTGCTGGGCGGGCCAGGCATGCCTGGCCCCTACACTTCGAGGATCACGGGCATGATCAGGGGACGCCGCGAGGTCTCCTTCACGATGTAGCGCTTCAGGTCGGCGCGGATCTTCTCCTTCATGACACCCCAATCGGTCTTCTCCTCCTTGCTGGAACTCTCCAACGTCTTAGCCAATACCTGGCGCGCGTTTTGCATGAAGTCGGAGCCGTCTTCAGCCAGGGCAAAGCCGCGGCTGACGATCTCCGGCAGGCCTTCGATGCGGCCGGTACTGCGGTCGATGGCAATGATCGGCAGTACGATGCCGTCTTCGGAAAGATTGCGGCGGTCGCGGATGATCACTTCGCCCACTACGTCGTCTATGGAACCGGAATCGATGCAGACGTGCCCCACCTGAACGTGGCCGGCTTTACGGGCGCCCTGGTGGTCGATCTCCAGAATGTCGCCGGTATCCATGATGAAGGTCTCTTCCAGGCCGGCAAAACGCAGGTGCTCGGCCAGGCGGGCGTGCTTCGAAAGCTGGCGGAACTCTCCGTGGATGGGCATGAAGAACTTGGGGCGCACCAGGTTGAGGACCAGCTTCATTTCTTCCACGCTGGCGTGGCCGGAGACATGCAGCGGCGGGTTCATGCTGCCGTACATCACATCGGCGCCGCGGCGCGCCATGTGGTCGATCATGCGGAAGATGCCCTTCTCATTGCCGGGAATGATCCGGGAGCTGAGCACTACGGTGTCGCCCTTCCCGATCGAGATGTGCTTATGGCTGTCCACGGCCGCGCGGGACAGCGCCGACATAGGCTCGCCCTGGGTGCCGGAGACCAGAAACGCAACCTTGTCGGGGGCCGTATCCATGGCGTCCTGCGGGCGCAGCAAAATGCCATCGGGGATGCTGAGCAGGCCGAGCGAATGGGCGATCTCCGTCACCGACACCATACTTCTGCCGATTACGGCGACGCGGCGGCCATACTCCTCGGCCAGGTCGAGAACCAGTTGGATGCGGTGGATGGAAGAGCTGAAGCAGGAAACCACGATGCGTTTCTCGGCGCGGCTGAAAATCTCTTCCATGCGCGGGCGGACCGCCCGTTCCGATTCGGTGTAGCCGGGACGATCGGAATTCGTGGAGTCGGAAAGCAGCAGCAGGACGCCGCGCTTCCCGTAATCGGCGAAGGTATGGAGATCGAAAAGCTCGTTGTCGGTGGGGGTGGGATCCACCTTGTAATCGCCGGTGTGGATGATGACGCCGAGCGGGGTGGTAATCGCCAGAGCCACGGCACTCACAATGGAGTGCGTCACGTGAATAAACTCGATCTTGAACGGCCCGACACCGATCGCCTGCTTGGGCTTGACTTTGATGAGCCGGGGCTCTTTGGGCAGACGATACTCTTCCATGCGGCGCTCCACCAGGGCCAGGGTGAAGGCGGTGCCGTACACGGGAACATCGATTTCATTCAGGAAGTAGGGCACGGCGCCGATGTGGTCTTCATGACCGTGCGTAAGGATAAGCGCCCGAACCTGCTCCTTGTTTTCCTTGAGGAAGGTGAGGTCGGGCATCACCAGGTCGACACCCAGCAGCTCGGCGTCCGGGAACATCATACCGGAATCGACCACGATGATATCTTCGCCATAGCGGATGACGGTCATGTTCATGCCGAACTCGCCCAATCCGCCGAGAGGAATTACTTGTAACTTCTGATCAGTCATTCGGTTTCACCTTCAACGGTAACCCGCTGCTTGAAGCTCAAAAAGCTCTGAATATCTGCCGCCCAGGGCGAGCAACTGCTGGTGCGTGCCTTGCTCGTGGATGGCGCCGCCGGCCAGGACCAGGATGCGGTCGGCCATGCGGACTGTGGAAAATCGGTGCGAAATCAGGACTGCCATACGGTCCCGCGTGAGGTCGGCAAAGCGCTGGAAGACTTCGTACTCGGCGCGGGCGTCCAGGGTGGCGGTGGGCTCATCGAGGATCAGGAGTTGGGCGTCGCGCATATAGGCGCGGGCCAGGGCGAACTTCTGCCATTCCCCGCCGGAGAGGTCCACGCCGCCTTCGAATCTTCTCCCCACCATTTGATCGTAGCCCTTTGGGAGGCGATCGATCACGTTTTTTGCGAGGCTTTTGTAAGCGGCGGACTCAATGCGGGAACGGTCGGCAAGCGATTCGATTTTCCCAAAACCGATATTTTCGGTGACCAGCGCATCATAACGCATGTAGTCCTGGAAGATCACGCCGATCTCGCGGCGGAGATCTTCCACGTCGTATTCGCGGAGGTCGATGCCATCCAGCAGGATCTGACCTTCGGTGGGGTCATAGAGGCGGGCGAGCAGTTTAACCAGGGTCGTTTTGCCGGCTCCGTTCTCTCCGATTAGTGCCAATTTCTCCGATGGTTCCAAGCGGAAGTTAATGTGCTGGATAACCTGGCGATCGGAGCCGGCATAGGCGAAGGCGACGTCGCGGAACTCGAAGCCGGCGCGGATCGGGCGGGGCGCGGGCAGGGCGCCGGGATGCGCACGGATGGCCGGCTCCATTTCGAAAAACTCAAACAAGTCCTTGAGGAAGACGGCTTGCTCAGAGATGTCGTTGAAGCCCGAGAGAATCCTCTCAATATAGCCGCGGGAACGGGAAAAGGCGCCCGTCAGAAACGTGAAGGTACCAACCGACAGGGCACCCGCCACGGTTTTGGCCAACACCACGACGTAGGCGCCGTAATAGCCGCCGGTGGAGATCAGGTTGAGGCCCGATCCGACGATGGCGCGCCGAATCACAAGCGACTTGTTTTCCAAATAGATAGCGTCTGATATCTGATGATACTGTTTAGACAGGTATTCTCCCAGCCCGAAGATCTTGATCTCCTTGGCGCTTTGCGCGCTGGCTCCCAGCCACCGAAGGTAATCCAGTTGCCGGCGCTGCGGCGTGCGGCTGTAAAGCACGGAGTAAGCCAGGCTGGTGAAGTGCGTCTCGCCCAGAAATGTGGGGATCACGGCGGCCACCAGCAGCACCATCAGCCAGGGGGAGAAGACGATCAGGCCAGCCGAAAGGGAGATCAGCGTTAGCGAGTCCTGGGCAATGTTCAAGAGCGCGGCCAGAAGACCCAGGCGGCGGGTGGTCTGGCTGCGGGCACGTTCGAGCTTGTCGTAGAAAACCGGGTCCTCAAAGGAGGCCAGATCGAGCCGGGTGGCATGTCGCATCAGGCGGACGCTGATCCGGTTCGTGAAGCGGTCGCCCAGCAGGCTGTCGCAGAGGGCGTTGCCGCGGCCCAGAATATCACTGGCGACGGCGAGCGAAAACTCGATCGCAACCAGCTTCCAGACGCTGCCCAAATTGCCGGTTCCGCGCGCAATCCAGCCCACCACACCGTCAATGATGAGCTTGGAGACCCAAAGCATGGCCAGCGGCAGAAGGGCACGGACAAGGCGGAGAACGGCGGTCGTGAGGACCAGGGGCGGACTGGTCTCCCACACCATGCGCAGCAGCGGCCGGACATTGCGCAACGAAGCCAAACGGGCACGCCAGGATAATTCTTTGGCGGGCGGTTTGGGCAGCGGCGGGTGCATAAGGCCAGTATAACGGCGGGACTTCATGCGGCGTGTCCGCCGTTGCGCGGGCGCAGAGGTGAAGGGCGAAACAAAGCCAATTGTTGGGGTAAGCGGCTGAGTTCCCTCGGGGAGGATGGCGATTCGGAGTCGGGGCGGTGTCGGCATGAGTGCCGACATGGCAGGCTGAAGCCCAATGTCACTTGGTTTTGTCAAGATTGCGAATCCTGCACAAATTGTGGGGCGGACCCCCCTGGTCCGCGCGGGTCCCCCTGGACCCGCTTCTCGCCAACGGAATCAGCATCATCCGCCCAGG
>Ga0105857_1000667_pt1 | contig 12023 bp, 9 predicted proteins | sample OrgsoiDNA_201061_FD_89682 | JGI IMG/M metagenome (GOLD analysis project Ga0105857, IMG submission 89682) | Permafrost soil microbial communities from the Arctic, to analyse light accelerated degradation of dissolved organic matter (DOM) -... | ecosystem: Environmental > Terrestrial > Soil >...
AAGTCAAATAACCGGATGAGCGGCTTCGCTGCGAACATCACTGCGACATCACCGTCGCGGTCGACGGTGATACCATATAAACTAGCTCGTCAGAACGTGTTCGTTAGCGGTACTGTACTATACTTTCCATGTCCGGTCCACTCGTCACCGTCGTAACGCCATCGTATAACCAGGGGCACTTCATCCGGGCGACCATCGAAAGCGTTCTTAGCCAGGACTACCCCCATGTCGAATACATCGTCATGGATGGCGGGTCGACCGACCAAACCGCGTCCGTAGTGAAGGACTATGCCAGCCGTCTGACTTTTATCTCGGAAAAGGACCGCGGGCAATCGCACGCCATCAACAAGGGCTTCCGGATGGCAAAGGGCAGCATTCTGGCGTGGCTCAATTCCGATGATTTGTATCTGCCCGGAAGCATAGGAACCGCGGTGGAGGCATTCAGGTGCAACCCGGCGGCAGGCGCGGTCTACGGTGAAGGGTATCTGATCGACTATTCCGGGGAGAAGTCCATTCGCTTCCCTTGTACTGAGACCTTCAACCTTTGGAAACTCGCGCACCTTTCGGACTACATCCTGCAGCAGACGGTCTACTTTCGCAAGGATGTCCTGGACGAGGTTGGGATCCTGGATGAGGACCTGCACTATACCATGGATTGGGACCTTCTCATCCGTATTGGCATGAAGTATCCGCTCGAACACATCCCGGAGTATATGGGCTGCCTGCGGGAGTACCCCGAAGCGAAGAGTTCGGCCGGCGGAGAACGACGAATCCGCGAACTCGGCGCCATGCTCCAACGCCATACCGGGATGCGGATTTCGCCCGGATACGTCGTCTACGGCCTGGACACTTATCACCGAATCTGGTGCCGGAAGGTGGAGCAGTTGCTTACGCCGCGGCTGAGGCCGGTTTCGGCGAAGTTGCAGTCGGCGATTCGATTATGCGCAGGCCTTATTATCGGAAGCACGATCCGCAACTCACAGGGGTTGCAGCCGGACGGGTGGGCGGGCCGGCTGCTCCGGTATATGCTCCCGCCGGGCACGGGGCCGCTCGTGATTGAGGGTTTCCTGCCCGGTTGGGATTCCTTCCGCGGACAAAAGCTGCGCGTGGAAGCCAACGGACAGAGTTTGGGTCGATTCGATCTGCCGTTCGGCGATTTCCGGCTAGCCATTCAGCTTCCTCCTGAACTCCAGGGACAAGTGCTTCGTCTCAGAATCAGAGCCTCCCGATGGTTCATGCCGGGCCGCCTTGCATCGACCGGGGATTGGAGACGCCTGGCCTACCAGCTCAAGAGCATTCGTTGGGGAACGCCTCAGCCGGTCGAAGCCCCCGTCCGCACTCTTTCAGCCGGTTCCTGAGCGGGTGTCCGCCATGTCTTGCGGCGTGGCGGTCGGCGTTGGTTCGTGGCAAGATGGAATTATGCCTATTTCCATGGCAGGCAACGGCGGTTCGGGGTTATCGAACTTCTTTTCGCCGCCTTACCAGCTACATAATCACGCTCGCTTGGCTCATCTGGAGAGCCTCAGCCTGCCCCTTGCGAACCGGCGGGTGCTCGAGCTCGGCTCCGGTCCCGGCGATCACACCGGATTCTACGTGCAGCGCGGCAGCGCGGTTGTTTCGGTTGACGCCCGGCAGGATTGCCTGGACGTCCTGAAACAGCGGTATCCGGGCGCGAAAACCGTGTTGTGCGATCTGAACGACCCTGCCGCGCTAGGCCCTCTCGGCGCATTCGAAGTGATCCACTGCTACGGCATTCTCTACCACCTGGAAGAGCCTTCCCAACTCATCCGGTATATGGGCGAGGCATGCAGCGGGTTGGCCGTGGTGGAGACCTGTGTGCGGGCAGACCAGACGCAGCCCGCTGATACCGTGGATGAAACCATCGGGGATTTTACCCAATCGTCCACCGGGCGGGGATGCAGGCCGTCGAGGGAATGGGTGTTCGAAGCGTTGGGCCGCTGTTTCCCCTTTGTATACCAGACCCAAACGCAACCCAATCATCCCGAGTTCCCCGTCAACTGGAAGGACCTCACCTACGCACCGCCCTTGACTCGGGCCGTGTTCGTGGCATCGAAGCAGCCTCTCGATCTGCCATCGCTCAGCCCCACGCTTTTGGATGTTCAGCAGCGGCTCGATCCGGCGGCGTACATCGGCGTACTGGAGCCCCTCCTGGCTGAGCATCGCGCGATCCTGGAGGAGAGAGAGCAGCTTTGCCGGCGTCTACACCTCGCCGCACGAGACCTGCGCAGCCAAATGGAAGAGAAGGAGCAACTCATCCAGCGTCTAAACGTCGCCGCGGGGGATCTGCGCAACCAGGGTGAAGAGAAGGAGCAACTCATCCAGCGGCTCCACCTCGAAGCTGGGAGCCTGCGACGACAACTGGAACGTTCCGTCACCAAGGTGTGCGGCCACGAGACGCCGCAGGGTGGCCAGGCACACCGGCAATAAATGGCCATGATCGCCTGGAGTGCGACCTCGGCCTTCGGCACGGCGCCTGCTTCGTTCCAGGAGTTGCACGCGACCATTCCATGGTTCTTCAGGCTGGGCAAGACGGGATCCTGGCGCGAGGAGATGCCATCGCACCTTCAGGAGCTCTTCCTGAAAAGACACGGCGACACGTTGCTCCGTCTCGGTTATTCAGAACGAATTCCCTCCTGATACGACGATTCTTGCGTTGTTGGAGGCGGCAGCCTCTTAGGAACCAGTGTTGGATCTGAGCCGTCCTTCGTATGCATCGATCACTTCGCTGGTCGCGCCGTCCAGCATGACGTCGCCGTGGTCTAACCAAATGGCGCGGCTGCACAGTCGCTGCACCATACCGGTCGCGTGCGATACGCATAGAATAGTCTTACCTTGGCGGCGAAAATCCAAGATCTTCTCAAAGCATTTCGCCTGGAATGCGTGATCGCCGACCGCCAGAACTTCATCGATGAGCAGCACGTCGGGGTCGACGTTGACCGCCACCGAGAACGCCAGGCGCATCGCCATCCCGGACGAATAGGTCCGCAGCGGCTCTGCCATGAAATCTGCCAGTTCTGCGAATTCAACTATTTCCGCAAAGACGGCATTCAAGCGTTTCCGGTCCATACCAAGGAGAGCCGCATTGAGGCGCACGTTCTCCGCGCCGGTAAGATCCGGGTGAAAGCCAGACCCGAGCTCAAAGAGTGCCGCCACCCGGCCATTGACGTTCACGGCGCCGCGGTCGGGTGGAACCAGGCCGGCGACCAGGCTCAACAACGTGCTCTTCCCCGCCCCGTTCGCCCCAACCACCGCCAGACTCTCTCCCCGCTCCATCCGGAACGAGACCTTTTTCAAAGCATAGAACGGTTCTCTTGCATCGCCTGCGGAGACCAGATTCCTGAGATGAGACCGCAGTAAAAGGCGGTCTGTGTGGTGATGAAACGCTTTCCAGACTTCGCGGAATTCGATGGCGGTCCCGCTGGTCATAAATAATTGTAGAACCTCGGCTCGAGCTTTCGGAACACCAGCAGCCCGAGGAAAAGCATGAGTATGGAGCTGAGCGCGAGTTTGATTAGCAGGGAAGCAGGCGGGGCGACGCCTTCCAATAAGATGTTTCGCGAGGCCAGCACCAATGCGGCCACGGGATTGAGTTGGTAGATCTCGTGATATTGGCTGGGAACAATGGAAAAAGGATAGAAGATCGGCACCAGCCAAAACAGAACGACATTCACCGACTCCACCACGTATCGCGTATCCCGCACGTAAACGTTGAAGGCGGAAAAGAGTAAAGAAAGGCCGGTGATGAAGGCGATTGCCAGCCCCCAGATTACGATTAACCATACCCAATTTCGATTCATACCCAAGCCGGTTGCAAGCACCAGCAGTAACAGCAAGGCGATTTGAGCGGACATGTGGACGCAGTTGCCCAGCACGCTGGCGAGGGGAATGATGGCTCGATCGACCGGCACCCGTTTGACGATGCCGGCGTTCTCCACGATCGAAGTCGTTCCACTCAACCAGCAGATCGTGAAGACATTGTATGGGACGATCCCGCACAGCACGAAGGCAGCGAAATGGGGGATCCGGTTGGGATAGATTTTTGTAAAAACGAACCACAACACCGTCATCATCACGAGCGGATTCAAGAGCGACCACAACACTCCCAACGACATGTTCCGATATCGGACCTTGATGTCTTTGAGAATCAGGTTGTGAATCAGAAACAGGGAGTCGCCCGTCCATGGGCGCCTGCGGTTAACCATCGTCTTGGTATATGAGGATGCTCCGCCGGACACAGATCACCGCCCTCGGAACCGTATCATACCATTCACGTTCCTATTCCTGTCGAACAATCGGCATCCGCCATCCGGTGCCGAACGCGCGCGAGGTCACTTTCAGCACCGGCGCCGCCTGCTTCCGCTTGAACTCCGCCATGCGGACCAGCCGCAGCACTCTTCGCACCGTCTGCTCGTCGTAGCCCTCGGCGATAATTTCCTCCGCCGACCGGCATTGTTCCACGTGCAATTCCAGAATCTCGTCCAGCAGATCGTAAGGCGGCAGGCTGTCCTGGTCCTTCTGGTCCGGACGCAGTTCCGCCGAGGGCGCTTTCGTGAGAATGGCTTCGGGAATATCCGCTCTCCGCCGGTTGCGCCACCGCGATACCCGGTACACCATCGTCTTCGGCAGATCCGCGATCACCGCCAGGCCGCCGTTCATGTCGCCGTATAGCGTGCAGTAGCCCACCGACATTTCGGACTTATTGCCGGTGGTCAATAGCAGCGAGCCGAACTTGTTGGATAGCGCCATCAGAAGGTTGCCGCGAATGCGCGACTGGATATTTTCTTCCGTAACGTCCTGCTCGAAGCCGCGAAACGTTTCTTCCAAAACCGTATCGTAGGTCTTCATGATGCCCCGGATCGGCAGCGTGACAGTCCGGATCCCCAGCCTGCGCGCCAGTTCCACGGAGTCGTCCACGCTGCCCGGGCTTGAGTACGTCGAAGGCATCATCGCGCCCAGCACGTTCTGGGGCCCCATCGCTTCGGCTGCGATCGCCGCCGTCAGGGCTGAGTCGATTCCACCGGAAAGTCCCAGCAGCACCTTGCGGAACCGCGTCTTTCTTGCGTAGTCCCGCACGCCCAGCACCAGGGCGTTCCAGATCTCGGCTTCAGCTTGGAAATCGTCTTCCGCGATGGTGCCGGTTCCTGCCGCCATGTCCACAATCAGCAGATCCTCTTCGAAGCCTTTCGCCCGCGCGTAGAGGCGCCCCTCTGCGTCGAAAGCAGCGCTGCGTCCGTCAAAGATCAGGTCGTCGTTGCCCCCCACCTGGTTCACAATCGTTACAGCCAGCCCGTGCCTCCGCGCCATGTGCCCCAGCATCTTCTCGCGCAGCGCCTGCTTTCCGGCCGTGAAGGGGGATGCCGAGAGGTTGACGATCGCCTGTGCGCCCGCCTCCACCATGGCTTCGATCGGATCCTGGTGATACCGCCTGCGCTTCCAGAAGTCGCGGTCGTTCCACACGTCTTCGCAAATGCTGATGCCCAGGCGGCAGCCGTTCAGCTCCAGAATCTGCGTGCCGTGAAAAGGTTCGAAGTACCGGTCTTCGTCGAAGACGTCGTAGGTGGGCAGCAGCGATTTGTGGAACGCCGGCCCCACCGCGCCATCCTTCAGCAGCACCGCGCTGTTGAACAGCGGCCGGCCCACATCCGCGGGATTGGGTGTCGCCACTCCCACCAGCAGCGGCGGCGCGTCCTTGAGTTCCTGGGCGATGCGCGCCAGCATCTCGCAACCGCGGCGCACGAATCCCCGGTTCATCAGCAGGTCGCGGGGCAGGTATCCCATCAGGGCCAGTTCGGGCGTAACCACCAGCTCCGCTCCTTGTGCCAGTGCCGCGCGGCTTCCGCGCACGATCAGCGAGGAATTTCCGTCAAGGTCGCCTGCGGTAGGGTTGATCTGAAGAAGCGCTATTCGCAAAACGGTTTAAAGCCTAGTGTATCAATATGTGGCGGCGGCTGCTGATATAGTGGAATTCAGCCGTGAATCCCTCCGAACTGCCACTGGTCAGTGTCGTCACTCCTTCTTATAACGCCGCGCGGTACCTGACCGAAACCATCGAGAGCGTGATTTCCCAGGACTACCCCCGCATCGAGCATATCGTGATGGATGGCGGCTCTACCGACGCAACTCCGCAGATCCTCGACCGCTACCGCGGCCGCCTGCAATATTTCACGGGCAAGGACAAGGGGCCCTCCGACGCCGCGCACCGCGGCTTTCAGAAGGCCACCGGCGAGATTTTCGTGTGGCTGAACGCCGACGACGTCTTTCTACCCGGCGCCGTGCGGGCCGCCGCCCAATACCTGGCCTACCATCCCGAAATCGACGTGGTCTATGGCGAAGGCAATTGGATCGACGAAAACGGCCGCGTCATCTGCCGCTATCCCACGCTGCCTTTTGACTCCGCAGTTCTCGAGCGCGATTGCTTTATCTGCCAGCCGGCCGCGTACATTCGCGCGTCGTCTTACCGGCAGTGCGGCCTGGATCCGGATATCAACCTGCCCTTCGACTACGATCTCTGGATTCGCATGGCCAAGCGGGGTTTCCGCTTTGCCTCGATTCCTCAGTATCTGGCTGGTTCGCGGATGCACCGCGGCGCCAAGACGATTAACCAACGGGAAGATGTCTTTCAGGCTTCCATCCGCCTGCTGAAGCGCCACTACGGCTATGTCCCGTTTTCCTGGGTCTTCGGCTACACGGCATATCATATGGACGGACGCGACCAGTTCTTCGAGGCCCTGCGCCCCTCGCTGCGCAAGTACCTGGCTGCCTTGCCCATGGGGTTGCGGTTGAACCCGTCCCGGCGTGTTCGCTTTCTGGGAGAATGGTTGGCCGCGCCTCTCGGTGGCCTGCGCCGCAGGGACTAGCCGATTGAAGGCTCTCCGTCATTCGGAAACTGCACCCGCACTCTGCGCCCCGCCACGGAAAACGTCTCTCCTTCCCGAGTCAACTCTACCGGTGAACTTGCCGGCGATTCTGAAAAATCCACTACCGCGGCGAGGCAGGCGGGGAGAGGTCCGCGATGCGTGACGCGCAGCACGGGCGCGGGTTCCTTGGATCCGAAAGCGCGCGAGCGCCAGCCCTCGGTCACTTCCGCCGGCTCGCTGAAGGAGAACCGCGAGATGTCCTCCAACGCAGCCAGGCGCCAGAATTGTTCCAGACAATGTTCGCCCGTGGGACCCTCCACGGTGTCCAGCACCACCAAGACCGCGGGTTTGAGAAACATCACGCGGCGGCGGTGGGTGAAGCCGGCATAGGCACAAGCCGCGTCCAGATAATCGCGATCGGGCGTGGAACTCCACTGGTGAATCGTGGTTGCCGGATGGTCCGTCCAGCGGAACGGGCCGGACGGCGTGGCCTGGTCGCGGCCATCTATGCGGACCGTGTTGTGCGCGCCCGATCCTCGAAAACGGTTGCGTTCTCCGGGGTCGGCCACGTACGTGTAAGTTCCGGAATCGATCAGAATCTCGCGATTCCCCAACCGCGCCACCACACTAAGGACATCGGAATGGCTATGGCCGCCGGAGCCTTCGCCGAACGGGCCGGCTTTGATCACAAGAATGACGTCACCGGCAGCCATAACAGCCACGCCGGCATCGGCGAACAGTTCGCTATGGTGGCTATGGTAGCTGTGGTGGGGCAGACGGTTCCGTCTGCCTGCTTCTGCTGTCTCACCCAACCACCAAGCCGCCTGGCATGCGAGGTCTTCCGTGGAACGCATCCACTCCGGCCGATCAAACAACTCCGCACATGTGGCCAGTGTGGCGCGGCCGAATTGCATGCGATCTCCATACGGGTAGAAGAGACGGCCGCCATCGTCGTCACCGATCAGCGGCAGCTCGCCCGCCGGGCCAATCAGCGCATGCAGGTACTCAGCCATGCGCATTATCGGCCCTGCCTGTTCCTCCGGCCGGCCCGCCAATACATAATGCAGCAGAAACAGATCCAGAGCGTACACGTGATAATAAGCCGATTGCTCGAAGTGGCTGCCATCGGGGCGCACTTGCCGCGCCAATTGTTCTTGCACGATGCGGCCGCCGGTTTCCGTCCAGCGCGTTGCCCGTGGCCAGCCGGGGAACAGCACGCCCAGGGAATGCAAGGCCACCGCTTCTCCCAGCAGGTGCGTGTTCGGAGAGAAGTAGATGGAAAGATTCAGCTCCAGAAAACGCCCGTGCCGGTAGAGTTCCGCCAGGAACCGGTCGCGTAACCGTTCGGGGAACTCGGCCTCAACCAGTTGGTACAGCCAGGCCCACGATAGCGCCCGCAACGCCACTTCCAGGGCGCTCGACCAGTTGATGCCGCGCAGGAACGGATTCTGCTCCATCCAGTTCTCCAACTGGCGAAAGGCTTCGTCCGGAAACTCGCGGCGATGGGTGAACAGGAAGGCTTGCGCCAGCAGCGGAAAGTGCTGATGGCGGTTCAATTCCCAGATGATCTTGTGGTCCCCCGAGCGCGCGAAATCCAGGTACGGTGAGCGGCGGAAGTAAGGCGTCCCGGTGGAAACGCCGTGGACGTAATCTCGCCGCCAATCAATCGCAGGGCCGGTCTCTACTGACAGGCCAAGCAGCGGGAACCGGTGGGCCATGATGCCGGCCGCGATGGATTCCACTTCGGCCGCATAGGGGCTGCCGCGGAGACCTTCGGCGACACGGACCGGGTCGGGAAACGGCGAGGCCGGCTTCGCGGCGCCGGCCGGATGGGCGGGTGGGAACACGAACAGAAACAGATTGCCCAACTCCTGGCGGAGCCGAAACCGGATTTCCTGGGGGCTACGCACGGCGGCGAATCGCAGTTTGAGGCATCAAGCTCTCTCAATCGTACAACGCCGTAGTAGGGTAGGCCTCCTGGCCTGCCTCTGCGTCAGTTCGGTTCCGCGCCCTGCGAAGTCCGTATCCCGCGCTCCAGCCTCTTCGCCAGAAACAGGCTCGCCAAACAGAAGCCGATGAACAGATGGTAGCCGGGCAGTATCTTCGAACTGTCGGTCGGTATCGCCAACTGGGCGCCGGTCTCCTGCAACCCGCCCATGGTGTTCGCGATCAGCCCGTTAAAAGCGACAAACGCCATGAATATGGCAAGCGCCATCACATCGGCCATCGACCATTTCGAAGACTCCAGGACAAGAAATCTCGCCACCCGATTTCCCCGAAGCAAAGCAGGCTTAAACAAACAGAGGGCTGAGGTGAAAATCTTCAGCGTCGGAAAAACGATGCTGAACATCAGCACCAATACCCCTACGAACCACATCTCCGGTCTGCCCATCGTGATCAAGGTATGGAACACTTCGAGCACGCTCTTGCTCTGAAAGTAGAGCACCTGGTCCGCAAACGCGATCGGCTCCCCCATGAACGTGATGCTCAGCCGCGAGATCTTCGCCTCCACTTCGAGCATCGGGGTGAGCACGCCGCCAACCAACAGAACCACGCAGAACAGCAACAACACCACCGTGTCGGACCGCCGGAGTACCGGTCTTCCGGTCATCAGCAAAACGAACGCCGCCGCGCTCGACACAAGCACCGACAGGTAATAGTAGGCAATGCTCGCATCCGCCTCACGAATCCGGTTGCCAAGCTCCTGTTGACACGCACTGGAATCCGCGCATCCGTGCTGCTTCAAGATGGACGAATACCATTTCATGTCCACGTTCCCGAACGTGTTCCTGGCGCCCTCGGCAAGCCAACTTTTGATGTATTTCTTGACAGCCTCCTTGTTTTCCGCCTTCCCCAGTTCCGCCAGGACCACGTCCGCGTATTCTGGAACGTGCGGCCGCAGAGCCCCCACCATAAGATTCACAATCAGCGGATTTCCCTGGCCCAGGAACCCGCCCATTCCACCGCTCTGGGGCTTCGGCGCGCTCATTTTCTCTTTCACGTCGTCCAGCAGCCGGTACAGGGCCTTCTGGACGGTCGGCCGGAGACTCGCCCGATCCGCCGCTTTCAAATCCAGCGCGTCGATCTTCGCCTCCAGAATGGGCACTATTTTTTCCACCCAGCGGTCCGCATTCAGCAGCCCATAACGCACGTGGGTGATCTCAGCCAGCTCCGTCCTGAGCGTGCGCCGCGCGGAAAGCCCGCCGATCGTCCGCCACGTGCACACAGTGGCGGCGGCGAGCAGGAGCACACCGGCGACGATTCGGAAATCGATCTTCATAAGAGTCTTGCAAAAATGACGTCGTGGAACGGAACTAATTATAAGCTTTCCCGCGCGGCGGAGCCTCTTACACTAAAATGAAATCTGCTGTTATGTGCGGAATTGCAGGGTACGTTCGGCGCGACGGTCAGGCCCGATTCGAACTCGTAAAAAGCATGTGCGACCGGATTCGCCATCGCGGTCCGGACGATGAAGGCTTCCATGTCGAGGGCGGCTGCGCTATCGGCATGCGCCGGCTCAGCATCATCGACCTCAGCACCGGCCATCAGCCGATTCCGAACGAGGACCGCACGCTCTGGGTGGTCTTCAACGGCGAGATCTATAATTACCAGCCGTTGCGCGAAGACCTGATCGCCAAGGGCCATCGCTTCCAAACCAACAGCGACACGGAAACGTTGGTTCACCTGTATGAGCAGGAGGGCCCCGATGGGTTGAAGCGCCTGCGGGGCATGTTCGCCTACGCCATTTGGGACAGCCGGCGCCGGCGGCTGTTCCTGGCGCGCGACCGCTTCGGCAAGAAGCCGCTGTACTACGCCGTGCTGCCGGAAGGCCTCTATTTCGGCAGCGAGCTGGAATGCTTGCGCGAGGCCGGCGTGCCGCTCGATATGGATCGCGAGGCGCTGCGCCTCTACTTCCAGTTCAACTACATTCCCGATCCGCGCACGGCCTTCCGCGCCGTTCGCAAGCTGCCCGCCGGCGGCTGGCTGGAGTATTCTCAGGACGGCACATTGCGCGAAGGCATCTACTGGAAACTGCCGGCGCCGGCCTCCGAACCCCCGCCCGGTCTCAGCCAGGAGGACGCACGCCGCCAGTTGCGCGACCAGTTCGACGAGGCCGTGCGCATCCGCATGATGGCCGACGTGCCGCTGGGAGCCTTTCTGAGCGGGGGGATCGATTCCAGCTCCGTAGTGGCATCCATGGCGCTGCAATCGCCCGAGCCGGTGAAGACGTTTTCCATCGGCTTCGAAGAAGCGGCCTACAACGAGCTGTCCTATGCTGCGCTGGTGGCCAAAAAATACGGCACCGATCACCACGAAATACTGGTGCGGCCGGATTGCGCCAGCCTGGCGCCGAAGCTGGTGCGGCACTTCGGTGAGCCGTTCGGCGACACTTCCGCAATCCCTACGTTCCTGGTTTCCGAATTCGCCGTGCAGCACGTTAAGGTAGCGCTCAGCGGCGATGGCGGCGACGAATTGTTTGCCGGGTACGAGAGTTTTGCCGCCATGGAACGCTTGCGCCGTTACGATCGCGTGCCGCAGTCCGTTCGCCGGCTCATGGCGCGGGCGGCGGAACTCCTGCCGTATTCGGCATACGGCAAGAACTACCTGCGCATGATCAGCCGGCCTTCCGCGCTGGAGCGGTATTTCGAATACAATTATGCTCCCTGGTTCATGCGCCAGCGCCTGTTGCAGCCCGAGTGGATGCTGCCCGCCGACGCCGCATTCCTGACCCGCCTGTTCGCCGGTTGCCTGCCTGCCTGCCCGCCTGGCGCAGGGTCGGGCATCCTCACACAAGCAATGTATTTTGAGGCGACCGCGAATCTAACAGGTGACATGCTGGTGAAGGTGGATCGGATGTCGATGGCCAATTCGCTTGAGGTCCGCTCGCCGCTGCTGGACCACCAACTGGCGGAATTCGCCGCCACCCTGCCCCACGCCTGGAAAATGCGCGGCGGGCGCGGCAAGCGCATCCTCATCGATGCCGTCGGCGACCGCCTGCCTCCGGAACTTCTGCACCGCGGCAAGATGGGTTTCGGGGTGCCGCTCGACGGCTGGTTTCGCGGTCCCTTGCGGCCCATGCTCTGGGATCGTCTAACCTCCACGCGCTTTCTGGATCGCGGCATGGTTTCGCCCGGCTTCGTGCGC
>Ga0105857_1000682_pt1 | contig 11838 bp, 12 predicted proteins | sample OrgsoiDNA_201061_FD_89682 | JGI IMG/M metagenome (GOLD analysis project Ga0105857, IMG submission 89682) | Permafrost soil microbial communities from the Arctic, to analyse light accelerated degradation of dissolved organic matter (DOM) -... | ecosystem: Environmental > Terrestrial > Soil >...
CCTCTTCCACGGCTTTGCCGTGGGTGGCCTGGCGCAGGGCGTTGACCGCGGGGATTTCCGCGTTGAAGGCGTTTCGGGCGATCGTGAACGCCGCCAGGAGCTCGGGCTTGAGCAGTTGGTCGGGTCGGCGGACGTAGACGCTTTTTTTCTGTTTCGCGGCCGAATCCGGATTTTCTGTCGCGTCTTTTTGGCTGGCCGTCGTTTCTTGCGCCGGCTTTTCCTTGTCGTAGGCGAAGGCGATTTGCCGCAAAAGATACAGGACCGCGTTGTGGATGTCCTGTCCATGAAAAACCAACGCCCACAGCGCGGGAATCAAATTCCTCGGCATCGTGCGCGTGAGGCTGCGCGGCGGCATTTTGTCCTTCTCCGCCTTGCTGGGTTTGGCTTTCGGGGCTTGGGCTTTGCTCATGGGCCGATCATACCCTCATTTCTTTCTGCGGGTCAACTCTTTTTCGTTTTGTCAAATTTCTTACGCGATTTTGGCCTGTTCATTGCGTCTCGTCCTTGCCGTTCAAACGCCAGAAAAATCCAGCGACTCCCTTTCGGGCGCCTCGAATCAGAACCGAGGCTTTTTGGCCGCGACGCTTTCGGCGTCCTTTAGCGGCGTCGAATCTGGAGCGGAAACCAATTCTGGCGCCAAATCGAGCGCAAAAGGCTGCCAGGCGTGCTTGGCCCACTCGTGCGTTTCCTCAGGGCCGTGCGGCTTGAATCCCATCGCTCGAAAATAGGGCTCAATGTCCGCTCGGTCTGGCGTGCACGGAATGAGCTCGATCAATCGCTCAGCGCCCGGCACCGCTTGGCGCGCGATGTCGCGCACTTGTTCCAACGCAATCCGCGAGAACCCCTTGCCGCGCTCATCGGGAACGATTCCATGCCAGCGCAAACCCAGGTTCAAGCCGGTCTCGTCGTAGATGAAAAAGCCGGTGATGCCCACGACACGCTGGGCTTTCGTCGCTTCGTCGACATGGACCACCAGGAAAATCGGTCCCGTTTTCACATGCTGACTCAATCGATCGACTTCCTCGATCGTGGCCTCTTCGGCCAATGCCTGCAACTTTGGATCGGGCCAAACCGCTCTCAATTGAGGAAACCGCTCAAAAGGATTTCCCGCTGTCACTTCGCTCAATCCAATCATGCTTTGCGCTCCCTCTGGGTTTTGCTCTGCCCTTATTCTCCTCGGAATCCAGCGCCAGGGCAACCGACGCGCAATCGACGCGAGCGATGGTCTTTCTCCTCCCCAATCGACCAACGGGATGGAGTTGACTCGCGAAATCAGAGAAAATGGATGCCACATAAATCGTCCCTTGATGGTTTCGCCAGCGTTTGCCGTCCTTTTCCCGTGAGTCCACAATGACAACAGCCGTTTCCCCCAGCGACAAAACGAATATCGCGGAAATCATTGAAAAAATGAACAAGTGGCGCAAGCTCAACAATGCCGCTAAAGCGCAAGAGGCGCTGCGCGTTCAATCCCTGACGCCCAGAGAGGCGAAAAAAGAGGCGCGCCAAGCCGTCAACCCCGTTTACGGCGCCTCAACCGTCAAACGCATGCCCACGGCTGAACAGCAACACTGGGAGTTCAAGGCGGTCGGTTTCGCCCAGCGCGTCCAGGCGACAGGGCTGCTTTTGTTGGCCGCCGCGGGAGCGGCCTTGGTCGTCAACGGATGTTTGTCTCCGCCGGCCACTGAGGCTGGCGGCGTCCTTCTCGCCGCCACGGGCGGGCTTGCTGTGGTAGCCGCCATGGCCGGTTTTTGGCGCGCAACGGTCGCTAGCGACACCGCCCACTATCGAAAACAGTGGGTGGATCGTTGGCTTGAAATGAATCCGGACAACAAAGAACGCCTGGCCGAAGCCAAATCTCAAATGGAAAAAACAAGCTTCGCTGGCCGTCTTGTCGGCTTGAGATTGGCAAAAAAATCCACCAAATCGAGTTCGGCGGCGCAGGCGACTTCGACGCGATCTTCCGCCCGCAGATCAAAACTCTCCAACGATTGACGCAACCCCCCTGCTTTCTTTGCGGAGCGCTCAACGTGTTGTGTTGCGCGCGGCACACAGCCGGCTCAAAAGCGTCGCCTCAGGTCCAAAAAAGTGGATAATGGCCCATCGAAGCCAGGAGGCCATCATGCGCGACAAGAAATCGGCCGGCGGCCGCAAGAAAACAAACAATCTTGACGCTCCGCGAAAAGCCAAAATCAAATTCGCGAATGAAAACGTCGCTCGACAGTGGATGACGCAAGAAGTCGACGATCCGTGTGTCGACAACGAGCGGTTCGCCTATTTTGACGATCCCGCCGCCATGCAGGCCTATGCGGATCAGCTCAAACAGGGTTGCTGCGGCTTTTTCGACGAGAACATCGAAGTGAACGGGCGCCCGGCCAAAATCGGATGCAATTTCGGCCATTGAGCCGAATGCCCAGCGGCGCTTGCGTGCGCTTTGTCGAGCGCCGCGGAAGCTCCGGCCTTGGGCGGGCAGGATGCGAAATCACTGATTTCGCCCTTTTCCGATATCTCCTCGCAGACCCTTTCCCTGGTTGGCGCCGGCCCTGACCGGCGGAATGGCGTCTTTTTGGAAAATCGGCGAAAATGGAAACCGATTCGCGCACTTCAATCCCCTTTTGCCGAGCCCGACATGCCGACAACGACTTCCTCCGACGAACGAACCTTGCAGCGCGCGATTTCGCGGCGCAACAAAGAAAATGCATCATTCGTTGAGGAGAAAGCCCGTGAAGAGCGGGTCCTCGCCACGGACCGCGAGAAAAACGCACGCATGATCTCCCGCGCGCGAGCGAAACAGGATCAGCGCTATCGAAAAATGGACGAAAAAACTGCCCAAAAGGCCGCTCATGATGCCGCGAATCCGACGTATGGCCGCTCTGGCGTGAAGCATATGGACACGATTGAAGCGCAACACTGGGAGTTCAGGGCCGTCGCCGCCACGCAGCGAGTCCAGGCGGTCGGTCTCGTGGTTCTCGGTGGCGCGGCCATGGGCCTTTCATGGCATCTGTTCGACAGGGCCGCTCCGCTCGTCCCGAGCCCCTCCACGGCTCAGGTCGCGATGGACTTCGCGCAGTTCGCGGGCCACGCCATGGTGGGGTCGTGGGCGCGTTCCTTGCCAGTGGTGGCGTCATGCGCGAGAAAAACGCCTCTGAACTCGATATTTATCGCGAATCCTGGGTCGACTATCGGCTCGGCCCAGACGCTGAATCACAGGCCAAATTGGCCGCGGCCAAACAGTCGATGCCCTCTGTGAATTTTGTCGGGCGCCTTTTGGGCCTTCGCGAAGCCAAAAAAGAGCCGACAACAACCCCCTCAACGATTGAACCAGCCGCGAGCTCTTCTCGGCCCGGCAAATCCACGGGCGCGTGAGGAGAATCGAGCGCATGGCTGGTTAGAGGCTTTGCGCACGCCCCCGCTTCTGCGAGCTCTCGCTTCGCCGCCTCACAGGCGATTGGATTTTTTCGGACGAACTTGCGCTTCATTGACCGAGCCGCTCTCTTGGTCGGCTTTTTCATCGACTTCTCCCCCTTTGGTTTCGCGCGTCTTGACCGCGACCGGCTGGGCGATGGCGGATTTCAATTCTTGCGCCTCCATTCTAGCCGTCCATTTGGGCAGTTTTTTGGAGGCGTCAACGCCCTCCGCCTTATACACAAGCATCGCCTCCCTTTCCTCGAGAAAAGGCATCAATTCATCAGCGCACGCCCACATATAGGCATCAAAATCGCTGGCCGCCACCATCCCCATCGGCGGAGCCGGCCAGCTAAAGCGCGCATCCTCGACAATCCACTTGAAGGCCCGCTCGCGCTGCGTCGCGCTTGCAAAGGGAGCCACCATCCCCACGTTTTCCGCCGTTCTCAATAAGCGCACGGCCACCATCAGAGCGTCTTGTCCGAGCGAGTCTTCAATTTGGTGGTCGCACCGTGGGTCTCGGATGATTTTTCCCGCGGCTGCTTGCCGTCCGAATGTGATGGCTCCCAACAAAGCGGTCGATCCAAAGCCGTTTTTTGCGTTCAGTTGCTCGGCGGTCACCGAACGCAACATGGCGTCCACAATTTCGGGGCTTCCGTTCAGGGCCGCCTGCATCATGGCGGTGTGGCCGCCTTTATATGCTCCTGAAGCCTTCGTTTTTGTGCTCAGGTCGCTCAATGGGATCAAAAATTCCACGCAATCCAGCGAGTTTGATTCAATCGCGGCCATCAGGGGGGTCATGTTCCTGCAGCCGATTCGCGCGTGGTCGAACGCGATTGCGGGCAGCATCGCGTCAACTTGATCAGGAGCCGAAATGGCCAGTTTTTTGAGACTTTCCAAGTCGGCGTCTGCCGCCGCGAATATCCACGCTTTCTTTGCCGCCAGGTTTGGATCCAGCGTGATCTTTATCCAATCGCGCGCGTCGCCTATCGCGTTTCGCGCGCGTTTAGGCAAAGCGATCGGGCCGCCAATGACACCGTCTGCGACAATCTCGGCCCACGCAGTCACCCTGGCGCCCATTTCCCCCACGGCATTCCGAATCACTGTCATTTTCATAGCCTGCGCCGTCCTTTTGATCTCGAATCGATGGTTTCCAGCGGCGCGTGGTTTATCGCAAGAAACAACGCGGTGTTGCCATGGGCGTCTCTTGCCATCCAGTCGCTCCTAGGCAGAAGAAACTCCGCGCATTTTTGAACATCCCTTTCTCACGGATTGCGGAACGGAGCCCTGCGCGATTGCTCTCCCCAATCGCCATCATACACCACAGCAGGGGATTTTCGGACGGATTCAATCCGCGCTTTTTCGCCTGCCCGATTTTGGACCGAACATGAAACAAACGGTCAGCAGGCGCCTCAAATTGCTCGACCCCTTTCCCGGACATTCCATCGACCGCTCCCACCCGACGAGAAGGCGTTTGTGCCGATTGGCGTCCGCTTGTCCGCCGGGGCCAGCCGCAAGCTCTTCGCGTGTCGCGGCTCGGCCCAGGACTCCGGCTGCGCACGGCGCCGGCAATGGCCTTCAAAGCCTCGGGTTATTTTTTCTTTTTGGCTCGGTGGCTTGAACGCGGGAAGCTTTTGAGCTCGGCTCACTCGCGCCGACGCTTTGCTTTGCCAACGTCTCGCGCAATGCTTGCGCCTCGGTTTCCGCGGCGACGCGTCCGGCCCACGCCGGCATCTTTTTCTCGCATTCCGGGCCCGCCGCCGCGAGGCCTCGGTTGGCGATCTCTTCCGGCACATGGAACGCCAAAAGGTCCACGCAAGGCCAAGCGGGGCATAAGACGCCCGAGCTTCCTGGCGCTAGGGAGGCGACGTCATGCTCCACGCAACACCGTATGCCTTTTTCAAACGACTCGATTTTTGTTTTTTCAGAGTGCCACGGAAGCATGATTTTCAGGGCCTCTTCGTCTCCCACGCCCACGGCGAGATCCAATGCCACCATCTTGGCCTCGGGGTTCGGGTCTTTCCAGTCTGGGCTTTGCAGGCTCAAATCGTGGCGTCCGTCCGCCAACAGCAGCCGCATGGCCCCATAGTTTTCGGCAAGAATAGCCTCCCACAACACGGTGGCGCTGACTCCCCCATTGGCGTTGATCGCCTCCTGGGAGGCGAATGGCCACAGGATATTGAACATTTCGAAACTTTGCCGCGCCGCGCGCATCAAGGCGCTGCGGCCTGTTTTGGCCATTTTCCACGGGCCGGTGTCGTCGCGCAGGCCCACGTCGGACAATGGAGCCAGAAACGCCACGCAATCGGCGTTGTTCATTTGCATGGCGACCATCAGGGGCGTGAGCCCCTCAAACGGCTCCTGGCCTGGCGCCAGATCTTCTTTTGTCAGCTTGCAGTCCACACACTGCGGACTTTTCGCCACCATTTCACGCAACGTTTGCACGTCGCCATCAGACGCCGCTTGAATGAGGATTCGTTTGTCGTCCAGCAAAGGATCCTTTTTCCTTTTTTTGACTCGCGGAAATCGAACGTGAACATCCTGCGCCACACTGCCCGCCAGGCTTGAGACGGCGCGCCTCACAGGGTCCGCTATCCAGCGCGACGCTCCCGCGCCAAATCCTTTGGCCAACTCGGCCATTGCGTTCAGCGGTGTTTTGCGTGAGCCGTTTTTAGGCCATTCATGAGGTTTCTCGATTTTCATGCATCCTCTCGCAGCGGTTTTTTTGCGCCGCCCCAACCAACGGCCAGCCGTTATGATAGCGCTCAACGCTATGTCCAAGAACACGCTTTGCGCCGCGCGAGGAGGTCCGCCAACATGCCGAAAGCCGCCGCGTCCTCCGCGGCTCACATTCTCCCACAGCGGCCAACAGAACACAACGCTGAGCAGTAGTGTCCAAAGTATTTCCCGACATTTTTGTGCATGGCCATTTTCGAAAAAACCGCCACCAAAAACACCTTGGGCGAGAGTAAAAATATCTTTTCTGGCTACTCAAAGCGCCTGTTTTTTTGAGCAAAGAGGCCATTTAAAAATACTTTGAACATCACTGCAACGCTGAGGGGGTCGGCCGGCGCGAACTTGGCGCTCTCGCGCCAACTGCCCAGCGTCGGGCATTCTCTCGCGACGCTTGGCGAAACCGGAAATTCATGGGCGGAACAGCGCCTCCGCCGACGAATTCGAGCTCACAGACGCGCGCGCCGCTCTTTTTTGCTTTTGCTCGGGAGCCAACTTCCGCGCGCCTTTTCCAACGCAAACCCTGGCGCCGCCCTCTCGACCACGATCTCGATCTCCCCGCCCAATTCTCTGGCCTCTTTTTCCGCGGCGACGCGCCCGGCCCACAACGGCATCCTTTCGGCCGCGCGCAATGGGAGGCCGGCGAAGGCTTTGTTGGCCACTTCCGCGGGCACATGAAACGCCAGCATGTCCACGGCTGGCCACGCGTGGCTCGGCGCCGACGCGCCGGCGCCCGTCAAATATCCAATGGTGTCAAGGTGCGCTTCTTCCGCCAAACAGTTTTGGATGCTTTTTTCAAAAGCGGCGATTCGGCTCTCCTCGTTGTGCCGCGGCAGCAAAATCGCCAGCATTCTTGGCTGTCCGCTTCCCGCCGCGAGAATCAACGCGGTGTCGGGTCCATTGCCATCCATTCGGTTTTTCGTCAAGCTCAGGTCGCAACGCTCATCCGCGGCCAGCGTGGCGACCGCTTCGTGATTCTGCGCAAGAATGGCCTCCATCAGAGCGGTCCCGCCAAACGGCGCTCCCGTGACGTTGATGGCCTCCTTGGTGGCGAATGGCCAGAGCATTCTGAACATCTCAGGGCCTTGGCTCGCCGCGCGCATCAATGCGGTGCGGCCGCGCTCCTTCATTTTCCACATCCCGTCGTCTCCGCGCAGGGACAAATCAGACAACGGCGCGAGATGCCTCACGCACTCGACCTCATTCATTCGGATCGCGGCCATCAAGGGCGTCAGGCCCTTAAAAAGCTCCTGCCCTGGCGCCAAATCCACTGCGGAGAGCTTGGCGTCGACGCACTGCGGGCGCTTTGCCGTGATCTCCCGCAGCGTTTGCAGGTCGCCGTCGGCAGCCGCTTGGATCAAAATGCGTTTGTCGCCCAAAAATGGATCGAAGGAGCGCTTTGTCTCTCGCCGAAAGTCCGATGGCATTCGAATATTCTGCTTGAATCTCTCAGCAACGACCTTCGCCGCGCTCGACACGGGGCCCGTCGCCCAGGCGAACAGCGCAGGCAGCGCGGCGAGCGATTCGATCGCGCGCCGCCCGGCTCCCGATCGCGCGGATTGCCCGCTCTGCGCCCATTTTTTTAAATCGCTCATTCAAAAGCCTTTTTCGAGGGCGTGAGCCAGGAGAGCGCCTTCCCGGCCGCAATCAGCGCCAGATCCACAAACACGCTCCCGCAAGCGGCCCCGGCGAGGTCCGCCAACATGTTTGAGCCCGTGGCGTCCTCTGGGTTGGCGCTTTGCAGCGCGTGCCAGCGAAAGACGACGCTGATGGCCGCGGCCAAGGCGGCCAGCGCGAACATCGCGGCGCGGCCCCACGCCGGCGATGACTCGTTCGCCTGTTTTTTCTGGGCCAAAATCAAGCTCAGCGGGGCATGTCCCGCCCCCACAATGATCTCTCGTCCGCCTTGGGCATCCACGCGCATGGCCTTGACCCAGGCCCAAACCACCTGCGTTTCACCCGGTTTCTCCGACGCCTTTATTTGCCCGGATGCCCCGATCGGCTCCGTTGTCATTTGCGGGCTGATTGCGGAGCCCGAAATGGACTCCGCGTCTCCTGCGACGCGAGCCGGGCGCGCTCCGGCCGCGCGCGTGTAATCCGTGACATAGTTGTCCATCAGGTTCTTGCGGGTCTTCCAATCGGCTGGCTCCTCGCCCACAAGCCCTTGGACGGTGATTTCCACCGACTCCCCGGGCTTGCCTTGGCGGATTACTGACCAGGGGGTTTTCGCCGTCGTTTCGCCCGGGCGATCCGAATCCGCCTGAATCTCTCCCCAGCGCGACGAATCGTCCATTCCGGCCCAGGCCAGGGAGCGCCAGGGCGGCGTGTCGCGCAACTCTTCGTCTGCGTCCCACCGCAGGGGCTCCGACACGGGCGTTCCGGCCAACCCCGCCCAGCGGGCCTTCACGGCATGATCTTGATCGCCCGCGATGGACGCTTCGTTCACCGCCGCGCCAAACCAGCAGAAAATCGCGACCAAAGCCGTCGCCAACCCGATTTTGGCGATGCTTCGGCGGCGCTTGGCCTCGCGAGCCTCGATCAAAGAATGGGAAATTTGGGCCGCTGTCGCGCGGGCTTCTGGGCGGCTTTGCCGTTGGGTGTTAAGGTTTTTTGTCATGCGTCTATTTTCTCCCGCCGGCGGGGTTTCAGCAATGAAAATTCGCCGCAATACCCTGAATTGCGGCGATTTCGAGCGGACAAAAAACAACATTTTTGGCGCCAAAAGCCCACACGCGAGCGCGCGCGTGAGACAATGCATGCATCGCCGCCTCACTCGGCTCACTTCGCGGATGCCCAGCATGATCGCTCGCCCCCTCGACAAAGACCTTTCCTCCTTCCGCCGCCTTGTCGCTCGAATCACGCAACCGGCCTCGGAGTTGTATGACGCCCATTTTGGCGCTCAATTCATTTTGCGCGCGGCGAATCCCGCTCACGCCTTGGCCGTCAGCGTCTATGGTCGTCCCGCCGAATCGGCCACGAAAGCCGCGACGAGCATTTTCGCGAAGGTTTCGCGCGGCGGAGATCTGATCGCGATTCGATTTTCAGGGCGCCCTCGCGCCAACATGGATGGAAAATGCCGTTTGCGAATCGATTTTGTGCTGCGGAAAAACCATTTGCCGAATTCCGAGCAAAATTCCGAACGCGCGTCGCTTGCCGTCCTCTCGGCACGATACGACAAAAACGCCCGTGAAGGCTTCGAGCAAATCGACTCTTTTCTCAACTGGGCGGCTCGAGAAGCAATTTGCATCGCAAAAGGCGCCAATGGTCTTTGGGCATGGCATTCGTCTCGCAGCGCATCGCCGGACGACATCGTGGTCCAGGATTGGCGGCTTTGTTCGAAGCTTTCGCACGAATTCAATCCGGAGCCGGCGCAGGTTTCCGCGCTTTCGTCCATTCCGCCGGCTCTCGCCAATTTTCTGGAGCAGGAACAAACCAAGCGCGACGCGCGCCAACGCCGACGCTTGGGCGTGGCGGCCCTTTCCGTCATTGAGCACGAAAAAGCGCGATTGGAAAAACTTGTTCTCGCGGAAAACATCGCCAACGCCGTGGCCATGGGCGAGCGCTTGCGCTTGCAAGCCGAAGTGAAAAAAGCTTCGCGCAAGCCGATCGTCAAAGCGCCATGGAGCGAGTCCGCCGATGACGCGGAACACGATTCGCCCCGGGCCGCCGCCGCGCGCAAGCCCCAACGCCTCTGATCCGCGTTTTGCGCCTTTTCGCCCCATTCGATTGATTTGCTTCGGCTGATCACAGGGCCGAATCTGGCGCTTTCACGCCCCCTCACAACGAACGGGGCTTGGCGCGCGGGATTTTTTCGATCTTTTCTTCACCGCTTTCGTTTGTTTCCTCTCCAATCCTGGACAGGCTTTTCAACGCAATGCTCTCCATTCGAATGGCCAGCCGCGGGCAATGAAGCGCGGCGTTTGAGCGGATGCCAACGCTTGCGGCCCCTCGCCGTGGGTCGATAATTTCTGACACCGCGTTCCAGGTCCTCAGGGCTTGGCGCTCTGACATCGCGAACGCCAAACCGTCCACGCCTAGCACGCCTGGCCACGGCAATGCTCCTTTTTTGTTTTTCGCGCCCAAAATCGACTCAGCGACTTCGTCGAGCTCCGAAACCGAAAAACCGCCCGCCGCCGCCGACAGCAACGCATCAACGGCTTTTGCGTCCTTTTCATGACGCCAGCAAGCGGCCGACAACGGAGTCCACCCAAAGATATTCTTTTGTTTCATGAGCTCTATGGCGAGCGCCGGCGGCAAAGCTCGCAGCACAATCGGAAGCGCCCAATCAGCGGCGCCGTCAACCGCCCAATGCAGCACGTTGTCTGCGCCCACGCTCTTTTTCTCCAAGTCGGCCACGCGCAACAGCGCCTGAAGCGTTTCGGGCATTTCCTGTCCGCTGTCCAACACGCGCGCGAGCGGCGTTTGGCCGTCGCGATTGACGGCGTTTGGATTCGCGCCCTCGGCCAACAAGGCCTCGACGCATTCGGCATGCCCATTGATCGCGGCAAGCATCAGGGCGGACACCTGGGGCGCGTGCGCCGCGTTCACTTTTGAAACCGGGGCCAGCAGCCGCACAATGGGCAAAGCGTTGTTTCTGGCGGCGCGCATCAGGGGCGTGCAGCCCGCGAAATCCCCCAGATCGGGATTGCTTTTTTCCAGCAAAGCCGCCACGCAATCCAGATGCCCGGCATTCACCGCGGCCATCAAAGGCGTCATTCCGTGAAACAAATTGGTGGTTTCCACCGGGTTTTCGGATCCCAGGTCCGCTCCGAACGCCCAGTGCTGCGCATTTTTGATTCTTAGGCTGTCGGGCTCCCACTTTTCCAAGAAAATCCGCAGGCCATCGATGTCGCCCCGCAACGCGGACAGGAAAAGCGGATGGATCGCGTCGATCTTGAAGGCTCCAAAATCGGCTTTGTTGTCCTCGCCCTCTCGCACCAGGGCCTCAATCGACGCGAGCGAGCCTTGGTTGACGGCCATGGACAGGCGCCACATCCACTGTTTGAGTGGGAACGCTGGGGGCGTTGAATCGGACATGCAAATTCTCCGGAAAAACAAACAAACAAACAAACAATCACCCACCGCAGCGACTGCCGATCAAGCTCACAGCGCTCGCGGTTTCAGGCGGGTGGGCGCCGCCGGATTTGCCGAAGAACAGTTGGCCACCGCATCCGCCTCGTTGACTATTTGGCTTAGGGTTTCCTGCTCCAGCCGTCGCGCGAACCACGCGTGAAAATCAGGAAGTCTTTGATATTTCAATTTCGACGGACGCGCCAACAAATTGCTCATTGGGTTCTTTTCTGCTTGTTCTCGCGCGGTTTTTTCGCCTTTTAGCGCAAAATCCAGCGCTGAGGCCCCCTCACTGTTCGTCGCGAAAACATCGCTCACTGGGAACAGAGCTTCCACGGCGTCCTTGTTGCCCCGATAAGAGGCGAGCATGAACGCCGTCATGCCGAAATCGCTTCTTGCCGCGGGGTCCGCCCCGAGGGCCAACAACATTGTGGCCATCTCTCCCGGAGCCGTGGCCGCCGCCATCAGCGCAGTGAATCCTCCGGGGCTTTTGCGCTCCAGATCGCTCGACGACGCGAGCGCGCGAGCGGTTTCCAGCATTCCGGACTCGACCGCTCGCATGAGCGCCGTGCGGCCGAGACTGTCGACGGCATCGGGGTCGCTGACAGGAAGCAACAGCGCGAGGCACTCCAA